>ENA-OXEA01001345-OXEA01001345.1-human-gut-metagenome-genome-assembly--contig:-NODE-1345-length-10902-cov-5.548908_pt1 | contig 10902 bp, 11 predicted proteins | sample MGYA00249352_ERZ652237 | MGnify/ENA primary metagenome ERZ652237 (study PRJEB26925, sample SAMN05826962) | human gut metagenome | biome: ENVO:2100002; feature: ENVO:00000062; material: ENVO:00002003... | reverse complement strand
ACGAGATAGGCTCCGGTCTCGTGGGCTCGGAGATGTGTATAAGAGACAGGACCACAGAAATACCACAGACAGGAAAACTCCCGCATCCGCGGGAGTTTCTTTTTTCGCTTTCATGGCGGCAATCAGAACTCTCAGCTTCTCCTCGCACTCTTCCGGGGTATGGCCGTAGACATTCCAGGAGCTCTGCTTGCCGTCCGGCCCTCCGGGTGAATACCGCCCTTCCCAGAGGTGGTCGCCGATCTGATTGCCGCTGCCGGGCTTTCGCCGCTTTGCCATGGTATCAGCCCCTTTCCGAAGATCTCGGTCATGAAGGTGTCCATCACCTGGGCCGCCTGCCGCTGTATATCGTCGGTGACGTTGGCGTAGGTGTCCAAGGGGAAGCTGGCCTTGGTGTGGCCCAGGATGCCGGAGAGGGTCTTGGCATCCACGCCGATGGCCAGAGCAATCGGCTCCGCTTTCCAATTAACAATAAAAAATCGGAGTACCCCGAAGGATACTCCAATCATCCGCGTATCATGAAACGGCCCGTGAAAGCCGGTAATACCGGTGCTTTACAAGCAGCAGACAAGTCACTTTTATCTGAGATGGTCCGGTCAAGATGATTCTGATCCTCAAAATGGGTCTTGTCGAAGCCTATCAACAAAAGATCGTCAAAGTCTCCGGGCTTTTCTTGGAACTTTGGAATGATGGGGATTTTCGACTTTCCGTTGCCGGGAAACTGATTGTGAAGCAGCGTCTGACTAGTTCGGTAATTGTAGTTTTCTTCGGTCGTAAATAGGCCTCCTGTATGAAGCAAGCACCAAGTCCTCCTACATACAGGCTCCCGATTGGAAAAGTTATACAGTTTCGCGCCGCAACATGAGCAATTTTAAATCAGCAATAAAAAGACGGAGTATCACGAAAGAATCTGTAATTATTCAAAGTAGGAATACTTTTCAGAATTCGCATCTGAGTTTTATGCAGTGCAGAACCTTACCACCCCTTCATGGTCATGCCACCCCGGGACCGGGTTTGTTCTTCTTCATGATTGTCTGGCTGATGGCCAAGAGCAATCCGCAGCTTCTGGAGCTCTTGCATCCGCTTGCAGTCGATGTGCAGCCTCGGCTGTGCAGTCACGGCAGCAGCATTGTGCTGGAAGATATAGCTCATGTGGCAGAGTAGACGGGACACTGTGAACGGCAGTTTCTGGCGTTCCAGAACATATCGAGCATGGGGATGGCCATACGAATCCGCCATCCGGAAGCAGTTTCGGGTCGCTTCTTCATCTTTGGGGATGCCGCTTCCCGTAAGGCACAGCTTCCCCAGCAGGCATCTGGCCCAAGGATGGTTCTGATCGGCTGCGCGGCGGAGATACTCTGCTGCCTCGGCTGCATCCTTCTCACCCATATGCCGCTTCATAGACTTCAGAAGATATTAGTAGAACTTCTTTCCTTTGACATTACCCATCTGCTGAGACAGCTTCCAAATCATCCGCTTCACCCGGGTAAGCTCATACACCTTCTCCCCCATCTGCCGGGATAACTCCAGCATGACTTTCCGGCTTTCACGAACCAGTTCATCCCGCGGGACAAGCTTCTGTTCGTAGATGTGAAATACCTCTTACTAGAAGATGTTGTTGGTGAGTCGGGACTTCAACTGTATTATAATGGGTTATATTCTTGATAATACTTCTTTTGTAAACTCAAAAACTTTGTCATCTTCTTTTTATTCTTTCTCCCGGTCTTAGGAAGTTGCAATTGCACCGAAACCTTTTTCGTTTTATTGAAATTTTTTTCGTTTTCAAAACATTGCTTTACCACCACGAGACTGCTAATTTAAATTTATACAAAACCACCACAATGCGCAGCAAAAGGAGGATTTGATTTGGATATGTCGGACAGCATTTTGCGTTTTGAGAATATCTCAAAAACCTTTCCTGGCGTCAAAGCCCTGAATAATATATCCTTCGAAATCCGCCGTGGAGACGTCCATGTTCTATTGGGAGAAAATGGAGCCGGTAAATCAACTCTTATCAAGATATTAACTGGCGTTTATCAAGCAGACGAAGGCGGCGCAATCTATTTGAATGGGAAATCTGTATATCTTTCAGATCCGCTTCACTCCCGAAAACTGGGGATTGGCACCGTCTTTCAGGAAAATAGTCTAATCCCTCATTTAAGTGTTGCGGAAAATATCTTTCTGACCCGTGAACCCCGAAATGCATCAGGATTAATTGATTGGAAACGGATGTATGGTGAGTGTGACCGTTGGATCCGTGAGTTGGGCGTAAACCACATCAATCCGCGAACGCAGGTGAGGCGGCTCTCCGTAGCAGATCAACAAATTGTGGAAATTGTAAAAGTCTTTTCACAGAATCCGTCGATCGTTATTCTGGATGAACCGACCTCTTCTCTTTCAGAAAATGAGATTCAGAATCTTTTCCATATTATTACCACCTTGAAGAAAAAAGGCGTGACTTTTATCTACGTTTCTCATCGCATGGAGGAAATCAAGCAGATTGGTGATCGGGCCACCATATTTAGAGACGGATCACTCACGGGAGAAATTGATGATTGCAAAACCGCCGATATGGATAAAGTCATTAACATGATTGTTGGCCGGACACTGGATGAGAAATTTCCCCGGAGAGAAAGCCATATCGGAAAAGTAGCGCTGGAGGTCTGCGGCATTCAGGTTCCAAACACCATTTATGACATTTCTTTTCAAGTGCATAAGGGGGAAGTGCTCGGTCTCTCCGGACTGGTGGGTTCCGGACGCACCTCTACCGCCAAAGCCATCGTGGGTGCCATTCCCCGTACTGCGGGAGATATTCTGATTGATGGAGAACCCGTCAAAATCCACGCTCCATCAGACGCCATTGCTCACGGGATTGGCTACTTGCCGGAGGACCGCAAATTTGAGGGACTCCTTCTCACCAAGTCCATAAAGGAGAACATCACACTCCCATCGCTCAAGCGCAAATTCCGCAAAGGTTGTATTCTGGATGGCCGCAAAGAGCGGGCGACAGCTGAAGAATTTCGAAAAAAGCTTCGTATCAAAACTCCGAACATCACCCGTCTAAGCAAATTTCTCAGCGGCGGTAATCAGCAAAAGGTGGTCTTCGCCAAATGGCTTTGCTCTGAAGCCAGCATCTATATTTTTGACGAACCTACACGAGGCATCGATATTGGTGCCAAAAGTGAAATCTACCAAATCATAAATGATCTGGTGGCACAGGAAGCCGCTGTCATTGTAATATCCTCCGAACTGCCAGAAATTTTGGGCATCTGTGACCGAATCCTAGTAATGCGGGATGGCCGTATTACCGCAAACATTGCCCGTTGTGACGCCACGCAGGAAAAGATTATGAGCTATTCGATATAGGGAGGAAAGTGCCATGAAACACTTGAAAGATACTTCCGCAGCCGCTCTCAGTCCGCAACGCAAAATACATTTCGACTATCCCTGGCTCTCGGCAGCCGTACCGCTGGTTGTGTTGATGATCGTACTCCCTCTGGCAAATCCTCGCTTTCTGACCGTCAGCAATCTCACCAGCGTTCTTCTGCAGGCGGCGGTATATGTCATCATGGCGTTGGGTATGTCTTTCGTACTGATGACAGGCGGAATTGACCTGAGCCAGGGCTCTCTATTGGCTTTGACAGGTGTGGTTGCAGCTTATATCGTGGAAAACCAAGGGTCCGTCCTCCTAGCAATCCTGGCCAGTATTTTGGTCGGTGCCTTAGTAGGCGTTGTCAACGGCAGTGTGATTTCTCGGCTGAGCATCCCTCCATTTATCATGACGTTGAGCACTATGTATCTTTGCCGGGGTCTAACGCTGGTAATTACGCAGGCAAGCCCCATCTCCATTTCTAGCGACACGTTCCGCTGGATCGGAAGCGGCGATTTCCTGGGGATTCCAGTTCCTGTCATAATCTTTGTAACAGCTGCCATTATCGGCCAATTTATTCTCTCCTACACCGCCACGGGCCGCTATATTTTAGCAGTCGGTTCCAATCGGGAGGCCGCCCGTCTTTCCGGCATCAAGACCAGATGGAACGAGTGCAAAGTGTACATCATTTCCGGCATCATGGTAGCCATTGCGGGTGTTGTATATGTAGCTCGTCTGGGTGCCGCGCAGGCAAACGCCGGACAATCCTACGAAATGGAAGCTGTGGCCGCCTCGGTCTTGGGCGGGACGTCTGTTCTGGGCGGAGAAGGAAATATCGTAGGCACCGTTCTAGGTGCTATTGTGGTAGCTATTATCCGAAATGCTATCGTACTGCTGGAAGTCTCCACCTATTATCAGCAGATGATTACCGGTGCGGTTATTTTGCTGGCCGTCATTGTCGACGTGCAACGCAAGGCCCGGGCCGCAAAACGGGTCGATTGATTCTTTCAGATCTCACAAGCTGTAAAATTGCTTTACGGGATAACATCATTTTAAAGGAGGACAACCACATGAAAAGAGGACTTGCGATCTTGTTGACCCTTGCGCTGTGCCTTACCCTGACCGCCTGCGGCGGGACTTCTGCACAGGAAACTTCCGAAGAACAGGAAACTTCCGGAAGCAAAGGAGCTTCCACCCTGACATTCGCTCTGCTCCCCAAAACGCTGTCCAATCCCTACTTCGTTGCCATGAAGGAATTTGCCGAAGCAGCGGCTGCTGAGCTCTCCAATGATAAATATACGATTGAGATCGTTTCTTCCGCTCCGCCTCTGGAGGACGGTGTAAATGAACAGATCACTATGTTCGAATCCTATCTGGAAAGTGGGGTCGATGGTGTTTTAATTGTTCCGTGCGGTACCGCAGAGGTTGTGGATACCATCAAAAAAGCCAACGAGAAAGATGTTCCTGTCATTTGCCTGGATACGAATGCCGATGAGGGCGCCGAGGTAGCAGCCTTTATCGGAACTAACAACTACGACGGCGGCTATTTGGCCGGCGAATGGACGGTTGAAAATGTAAGCGGTCAGGTAGCCATCATCACCGGCACACTAGGCAATCAGTGCCATACCGACCGGACGAACGGCTACTTAGACGGCTTGGGCGACGCCGAAAACATTGAACTGGTAGGAGACGTCCAGCCCTGCAACGGCGACCAGGGAACCGCCATGGGTATTACTGAAAACTTGTTGACCGCGTATCCTGACCTACGATGCATTTATGTTACCAGTGATACCGGAGCCATGGGTGCAGCCACCGCTGTCCAAGCCGCCGGACGGGATGTAAAGGTCATCGGCTTTGACGGTTCGCCTGATGGTGCCCAGTCCATTCTGGACGGCGGCATGACTGCCACTGTCGCTCAAACTCCCGGCATTATGGCTGAGGAAGGCGTCAAAGCTCTGTATGAACTTATCGTCAACGGAACCGCTTCTGAGGATCAGTATACCGCCTGCACGATGGTCACCGCAGAAAATGCCGAAGACTATCTGACGTGGCACTGATATAGTCCTCCTTAATCAAGCAATCAGAGCACCAGCCGTACAAGGGGGCGGCTTGTTGAACCAAGCCGCCCCTTCACATCTTTTCTCTTCAATCCATTATTTTTCTTTGCTTCTTTTTCGCCCACCTCCTATACTGGAAACTGATATGACACTGCTGCATTTACAGAAAACTGGAGGTCCTTATGGCGAAAAAAATCACCCTCAAAGAATTGGCTGCAATGACAGGGACGTCTGTCTCCACAGTATCCAAAGCCCTAAATCAAAGTACAGAAATATCCGAGAGCACACGCCGACGAATTGTCGAGGTGGCCCGAGCCAGCCACTATCAATTTGGGAAGCAAAGTCTGCCGGAAGAGCGGCAGAAAATCGTGGGATTTTTGGTACCGGATGTCTCCAATCCATACTTTGCCCGTCTCTGGCGAGGTGTAGAAGATATCGCTAAAGCTCACGACTATTCTGTAGTAGCCTGCCACACCGGAGAAAACTCAGAGCTCGAGGTCGAGCAGCTGATGCGCATTCAAAGATTGGATGTGGCAGGACTATTAGCTGTCCCGGTACGAGAGGAAAACTTTCATAATATTCAAATCCCCTTTCTCTTTTTATCTCGCTGCGGCGCTTCATATAACTCTGTAAGCTATGTCATAAACAATGATTTTCGCGGTGCATACCTGGCCGCCAATTATCTTTTAGGACAGGGCAAAAACAGCATTTTTTTCCTAAGTGGCCCAGAACGAATCTCCGTAGCCACCAGTCGGACGCAGGGACTGCAAACTGCTTTCCGGGAGAAAAACCTTCCGTTTTTGAAGAGCCGTATCTTATATGACAATCTAACATTTAAAGATGGTTACCGGGCACTGGGAAGGATTCTGCGGGTTCAGCGCCCTCCTTTTGGTATCTTTTGCTCATCAGATATCGTAGCCATTGGAGCACTCAGTGCCGCCCGTGACAGCGGATACAAAATCCCTGAGGAAATCAGCATCGTGGGATACGATAATATTGCCAACGACCAATATCTGGATTATCCGTTGACTACTATCGCACAGGCAGACTATCAAATTGGTTCTCATGGCATGAAAGTTTTGGTGGAGATGATTACATCAAAAGAACCATACCATCAGGTCAATCAAATTATGTTTGAACCGGAACTGATTATCCGGAAAACATAACCGGGGGAACTCCCCTCAAAGGAGGATCACGTATGAGTGAAAAAGTGAGAGCAGCCGTGACCGTAGCCAGCGGTCAAATTGCCATCCAAGAATTTGACATGCCGTCCCTAGGTAAAGGAGCCGCCATCTGTAAAGTCCTGATGGCTGGTGTCTGCGGCACGGATAAACATACATACAGCGGCGAAACTGTACAATACAAAGGAACGCCGGATGAATTTTCCATTCCTTTCCCGATTATTCAGGGGCATGAACTTGTCATGGAAATTGTTGCTATTGACGAAGAGGGAGCCAGAAACCTCTCCTTTGACGGGGATTATCTGCAAGTCGGCGACTGTGTCACTATCTGTCCGGATGTGGTATGCGGAACATGCTGGTACTGCAAAAATATTCCCAGCTATCCCTGGTGTGAGAAAGCGCAGTTTCACTATGGACACAACCGCTCCAGCAACTCAGAAAAACACCTTTACGGCGGATTTTCTCAATACATGTATATCGAACCCGGAGCCCGGCTTTATAAGGTGCCGGACGGGCTTCCCAATGAGCTGGCCTGTTTTACTGAGGTCATGTGTGTAACTTATACGCTGGAAAAAGCCCGGGAATTCAGCGGCTTTTCCCTGGAGGGATTTAATTTTGGAGACAGCCTGGTCATTCAGGGATCCGGCCCTCTTGGCATCGCACACATCGCCATGGCCAGAATGATGGGTGCTGGAAAAATCATTGCCACCGATATCTCTGACTACAAACTGGATATTGCCAAAGCCTTTGGCGCCGATGTGGTCCTGAATGTGGAAAACAGCACCCCCCAGGAGCGGATCGCCCGTATCAAAGCAGAAACCAACGGACGGGGCGCTGACATTGTGGTTGAATGCGTTGGACGTCCTGAAGTCTTCCCCGAGGGATTGAAATACCTGCGTAAAGCCGGTATGTACCTGGAACCCGGCAACTTTGTGGATTGCGGCAGCACAACTATCAATGTCCACGAGATCTGTGCCAATAACCTGCGTATCATCGGCATGAACAACCACACGCACACCAAATATAAAACCGTTATGGAAATGATGCTGCGCACCAAAAATCAATTCCCATGGCATCGCTTTTTCAGTCACAGATATCCGCTTTCCGCGACGGAGGAGGCCATCAAAACCAGTATGACAAAGGAGAGTATGAAGGTTTTGATCGATCCCTGGATGGACGATTCGCAGTTTTGCGCGGACTGATGGATTTCAGAATAGCATTCCAAAGGAGGTCGAACAAAATTGGAATCAAAAGTCAAGGCAGCAGTCTTGGTTAAGCCTGGTCATGTAGAAATCCGTGAATTTGACATGCCTGCACTGGGTAAGGGCTCTGCTATTTGCAAAGTTCTGATGGCCGGTGTCTGCGGCACGGATAAGCACAGCTATCGTGGAGAAACTGTTCAATACAAAGGGACTGAAAACGAGATTGATCTGCCCTTTCCTATTATTCAAGGTCATGAGATCGCTATGGAAATCGTGGCCATTGATGAAGAGGGAGCCAGAAATCTCTCCTTTGATGGGGATTATCTGCAAGTTGGAGACCGAGTCACCATCTGTCCGGATGTGGTATGTGGGAACTGTTGGTACTGCAAGAACATTCCCAATTATCCCTGGTGTGAACATCTGCAGTTCAGTTATGGAAACATGCGCTCCTGTGATGACGGGAACCATCTCTATGGCGGCTTTTCCCAATACCTCTATATTGAACCCGGAACACGCGTTTACAAGATTCCCGACGGACTTCCCAATGAGCTGGCCTGTTTCACTGAAGTCATGTGCGTAACTTATACGCTGGAAAAAGCCCGGGAATTCAGCGGCTTTTCCCTGGAGGGATTTAATTTTGGAGACAGCCTGGTCATTCAGGGATCCGGCCCTCTTGGCATCGCACACATCGCCATGGCCAGAATGATGGGTGCTGGAAAAATCATTGCCACCGATATCTCTGACTACAAACTGGATATTGCCAAAGCCTTTGGCGCCGATGTGGTCCTGAATGTGGAAAACAGCACCCCCCAGGAGCGGATCGCCCGTATCAAAGCAGAAACCAACGGACGGGGCGCTGACATTGTGGTTGAATGCGTTGGACGTCCTGAAGTCTTCCCCGAGGGATTGAAATACCTGCGTAAAGCCGGTATGTACCTGGAACCCGGCAACTTTGTGGATTGCGGAGGCACCGATATAAATGTCCATGAAATCTGTGCCAATAACCTGCGCATCATCGGTATGACAAACCATACGCATACTGGCTATAAAACCGTTATGGAAATGATGCTGCGCGCTAAAAATCAATTTCCATGGGAGAGGCTCTTCAGTCACAAATATCCTCTTTCCGCAGCGGAACAGGCCATTCAAACCAGCATGACAAAGGAGAGTATGAAAGTTTTGATCGATCCCTGGGTAGATTAAGCACACCAAAACGTTCAAGCTCTCTTTGTCTTCTTTTCTCCTGGCAGCACCGCTATATACAGCGGTGCTGCCCATTTTTACAACTTCCATATAGAGGAGGATTTCTCATGAGGCTGGCCATCAAAACCTGTACACTGGATATGCCATTTCCCGACATGCTGGACTTTTGCTGTACGCACCACGTATCAGCGGTGGAGATCGGGACAGGTAATTGGTCCAATGCTCCGCACATTGACTTGGAGGCTCTGGTAACTTCCAACTCCGCCCGTATCAAGTGGCACGATGAAATCCGCCGCAGGGGGCTGTCGCTCTGCGCTCTGAATTGTTCTGGGAATCCGCTGGCCTATACTCGTGATTGGCAGGTTACAGAGAAAACCTTCCAGCTGGCTGAGTATCTGGGCGTAAAAAAGGTTATTATGATGAGCGGACTTCCTGCTGGCTGCCCTGGGGATCGAACCCCTGTCTGGATCACGACTTCCTGGCCTCCCGAAACACCAGGTATTTTGGAATACCAATGGAATGAAGTTGCAATTCCAAAATGGACACTGCTAGCAGATATGGCCAGAAATCGCGGAATCGAACAAATCGCACTGGAAAATCACGGAATGCAGCTGGTATATAATCCGGAAACGCTTTTGCGTCTCCGTACAGCCATAGGCCCAATCATCGGTATGAATCTGGATCCTTCGCATCTTTTCTGGATGGGGGGAGACCCCATAGAAGCCGCTCGCGTATTGGGAGCAGAAGGCGCTTTGTACCACATTCACGCCAAGGATGCCCGCAGAGAACGCAGAGCATACGGGCCCAACGGCATGTTGGACACAAAACCGATCGATTGTTTCCGAGACCGGTCCTGGAACTATGTGGCTGTAGGGGCAGGCCACAGCCTGCAATGGTGGATCGAATTTTTCTCTGTTGTCCGCATGTATGGCTACAATGGTGACGTAGCGCTAGAGATGGAAGATTTGACCATGCCTATGCTGGATGGACATTTACTGTCTTTAGGCACGCTCCAATCTGCTGTTCCCGAATTTTCAAAAACGGATCCTCTTAAACCAATGCAATAGAGCAGCTTTCTCTCTTGTCAGTAATTTTATCTTCACGTAAGCTTTTCGTACCGACTCCTTAAAGGTACCAAACGGCATGTAGAGGTCATCAGCGTCTGTGTTTTCGATTGCAAGCTACGATCACGACAGCAAGTTGATTTCTTTTGGAAAGCATCCTAAACCGTCCGATGAAATTAAGCCGCTCGCAGCTAAGCCAAACTCTTCTCTTCCTCCAATTTCTATTGGCTTTTTGGTAACATGATCCTTTAAATATAGCAAGTCCGAATATAGTGTGCGATGTACTGGGACCATAAGCCGTCTATACGTTATGTCATCTATTTCTCCGTCTAATATACCCTCCAAAAGGCGGAGCAGAAAATCTATCTTGTCGTTTTCCTCAATCCGATTGATAATGTTTAGAACAAGCACACCCTCTCTATTAAATTTTTCTTTCCCGAGCAGCTGAGTGTACTGTTCTCGTTTTTCCTTTGGAATATTTCCAAGCCCTATACAGTAACGCTCGAATTGGCAGCTTGCAGCCCCTGGCGGGGTTCACTAGGATCAGCCGCTCCGCCAAGTTGTTCAGTAAAGTATGGATACTGTGGACCACCCGGACGCTCAGGTCTTTGTTTTTCAGCTGAATATGCTGGTACCGCTGTACCCGCCCGTTCTTCTGGAGATCGTTGTAGAACTTCTGGATCTGAACCGTGGTGAGCTTGTCCAGCTTGATGTCCTCCAGTTCGGGGATGATGTAGTTATTGATATAGTTCAATAATAGTCCTTGATGTTTTCCCGAAGCCGGGGCTCGGCATAGACCTCGTGCCACATCAGCACCCAGCTTTTTAC
>ENA-OXEA01001298-OXEA01001298.1-human-gut-metagenome-genome-assembly--contig:-NODE-1298-length-11296-cov-19.065297_pt1 | contig 11296 bp, 9 predicted proteins | sample MGYA00249352_ERZ652237 | MGnify/ENA primary metagenome ERZ652237 (study PRJEB26925, sample SAMN05826962) | human gut metagenome | biome: ENVO:2100002; feature: ENVO:00000062; material: ENVO:00002003... | reverse complement strand
GAGCACTGCGAGAGCCTGCGGGCCGACACCCACGCCGACAACAAGATCATGCAGCACCTGCTGGAAGAAAACGGCTTTACCAAGTGCGGCATCATCCATGTGGAGGATGGCACGCCCCGCATTGCCTACCAGAAAATGTCCCTTACCCTGCCTTTGCGCCGGGATTGAACCGCAAAAATGCGCCGCCCCACCGGAAACGATGGAGCGGCGCTGTTTTTATGTGGAGCTGTCAGGCGTGGAAGGGAGCGGGTGCGCCTGCGTTCAGGAAGCGGCAGCTGCCGGAGCTTCCGGGGCGGGCTGCTCTGCCGCAGTTTCCTCCGGCGTGGGCTGGAAATACTTCTCGTACAGCTCCATGCCGATGCGGTAGCCCTGCCACACGATGACCGCCGTGCCTGCACCGGCCACGCCGATGATGGCGGCAGTGCCCAGAATGCTGGGCTCGCTCTCGATGGTGGCATCCCGGTACTGGGCTTCCACGGTCACGGTGCTGCCCTTGGCCACGCTGCCCGCCGGGATGGTAAAGCTCTCCTGGTTGTAGGCGACCGCCGGGTTGCCCAGCAGGCTGGCTTCATCCATGGCCCACAGGTCGAACACCATGCCCTCGGGCACGGCGCTCTGGTTCAGCGTCACCTTGACCTCGGCATCCACCGGCACGCTGGCGCTGGTCATGGCTTCGCCGCCGTTGTAGGTGAACGTGCCGCCTTTTACCGTCAGGGTGTAGGTGGGGGCTTCGGGTTCGGGCTCGGGTTCGGGTTCCGGTTTCGGGTCGGGATCAACAATTTTGGTCGAGTTCAACTCCACATCGCTGTCGGGCATCTCAAAGCGTACCACTGTTTTGTCGGTTTCACCGTTCGGGTAAATGCTGCTGAATGCCTTGCCGATTTCCTGACCGTTGATATTCGTAATATCTACATTGGATTCTACGGTGAGGACGGTGCCTGCGTAGGAATACAGATCCCATGCGGAACTCTGCACCAAATCAAGGCCGGTTTTATCGGGGACGAGAGGATGCGTGTCGTTTACCTTCACGATGGCTCCACCATTCACGGTAACAGAGCGATAATTTCCACTCAGCACGGTTCCCTGGGTGAGAATGCTGTCTTTTCCGTTGAATGCACCGCCGGTTATCGTTCCGTCATTATAAAGCAAACCGGCCGCAAATGTGCCGCCCTCGATTTTATGCGTTTTAGTGGGATCGCCATTAGGCCAACCATTTGTTACTATCGTGTTGAAGATACCGTCCTCAATGATTCCATATTCGTTGGAGATGCCGCATTTCACTGCATCCAACTGGCCGGTTTTATTGACGGGGTCGGTAAATCGGAAGTTGTAGGTTTTTCCGCCGGTCAGATACAGTGTGCCGATGCCCTCAAATGATTTCTGGATGTGCCAACCGTCACCATAGTAGGTATAATATCCTCCATCGGCCTCAAAAGGAGCATTGACTATAACCGGTGTGCCATTACTGTCCATGATAAGGGGCAAACCATGGGAAGCCTGGTTCAGTATGATATCCGCTTCCGGATCAAGAGCACTCACAGAATTAAGAGATTTTATATTGATGCACACGGTGTTTTTGTTGGAAGAATCCGGATATACGCTTTCCAATAAAATGCGGTTGATATCAAGGATGGGTTCACTGGCGGTAATGGTATTGGCCCCTGTCGGAACTACATAAAGTGTGTTGCCCCAGTCGCCGGACGCAAGACCGTTGACCGCTGTGATAGAACCGGTTCCGTTCAGAGTGACTTTTTTGAATGTGCCTGCACCTTCACCAGTGGGCTCTTTCGCAAATGCGCCGCCGGTCAGCTTGGCACCGGGTTCAACCACCAACTGGACATCCGGGTTCAGGGGGCGCAGTGCGGTTCCTGAACCGGAAAAATCATAATTGCCGCTTTCCAGCGTCAGCGTGTTATTGCTCGCATCAAACTTCCAGCCGTTGCCGCTGTATTTTTTGTTGCTGCCCATAGGGCCAACGGGGTAGCCGTTTTCGTCAATTACCAGCCGGGTCAGCATGCTCAGGGTAACGGTGTCTGTACCAGTGGATGGTGCGGTGAAAGTGACAAAAAAACTATCAGAGGGTGCATGGTCAGTAGAATAGTTTGCACTTGGTGCCCAATCTTTTAACAAACAAGGTGTGCCGTTTGTGTCTCCGAATGTAACATCAATAGGAAATAATATTGGTTGACTGATAGGGGCAAAAGTATATTCGATGGTGACACTGGTATCATGGTCGGAATTGGGAATAATATAACAGCCACCGTTGAGACCATTGATTGTTGCGCGGCTAATCTTATAGATACCAGTGTTCTGGAGGTTCACATTCAAGGTATAGCCTTTAGCAACATGGCCACCCTCTGGCTTTTTACGAAAAATGCCGCCATTTATGGTGCCATTGTTGGTAACGGATATAAACGTGCCATTTTCAATCGTGCCACTGGATTCATTGGATATGGCATGGAGAAATTTTCCACCAGTGATAGAACCATGATTTATGATGGAAGAGGAAGAAGAAAAAAAATAACCGCCACTGATTTTTCCGTTATTTATCACAGCGTTGTCGAAATTTCCCCTAACAATGGTTGCATTTCCTCCAATCGTGAGTTTACATTTGGTGACATTTCCATTGCCGGAAATAATTGATAAAAAATCATATTCTGTCGAGCTGGCAGGATGCAGGTCAAGAGTGGTGCCATCATAGCTCCAGCCCTCACCGCCGGAACCGACAGGATAGCCATCTACAATTCTTAATTGGTCGCCTCCCTCCGCCCACGCTGTAAGTGCCGACACAGGCAGGAGCGTTACCGCCATGCACAGCGCCACCAGAAGGCTGATAAGTCGTTTCTTCATAGGGGGTCCCTCACTTTCTTTGGGCCGGAAGTGGAGCTCCGGCAAAAATGGATGCTCTTACTTCCTTAAATACACGCCGCGCGGAATCCTTTCACCCTTTTTCAAAAAAATTGAAAAAAAAAAAAACGAACTGCAAAACAGTCCGTTTTCGGGTCATCTTTCGTAATGTGTCCAAAGGCTTAAAATCTTGATGGTTTGCTCTTCTTCAAAAACATCATACACAAGGCGGTGCTGTACGTTGATGCGCCTGCTGTACGAGCCGTTCAAATCGCCCACCAGCTTTTCATAGGGCGGCGGGTTCTGGAACGGATTTTCTTTTATAACGGAGATCAGCGCCTTCGCTTTTTCGTCAAGATGGGCGGATTTCAGCTTTGGAATGTCCTTGAGCGCGGTTTTCGCATAAACAATCTTGTACATTTACCACTCCACAGCCGATTCGTCAACACAATCTTCCAGCGGTTCGGCCTTGGCCGCCATGAGCTTTTCCCGCATTCCCGGCACGGAGACGAGATAAAGCGTTTCCATAATGCCGCTGTAATCTTCTTCCGAAAGCAGAACAGCGTTGCCGTCTTTGGTGCAGATGTTCAGCGGTTCATTGTACTTTACGGTCTGCTCTACATACTGGAAAGCATTCTTGCGAAAGTTCGTGATATTAGTGGTCGTCATCGTGCATCACCTCTTATGTACATAATAGCGTACATACTGCGCGGTGTCAAGACCTTTTTTGCCGAACTGGGGGCTTGTGGAGCGGGGGCAATCGTTCTATAATACAAGCTGTGAAATGAATCACAAAAGGGGTGGAACGTATGGACAAAAAACTGAACGAGGCCGTGGCGGCGCTGCGGCCCCAGATGGTGGCGGCGCTCCAGCGGCTGGTGCGCAGGCGCAGTGTGGAGGCCGACCCGCTGCCGGGCAAGCCCTTTGGCGAGGAGGTGGATGCTTGCTTTGCCGAGGCGCTGGCCCTCTGCCGTGAGCTGGGCTTTGAGACCACCGACATGGATCGGTACATCGGCTGGTGCGAGATCGGCACCGGGGACGAGATGGTGGCGGTGCTGGGGCATCTGGACGTGGTGCCCGAGGGCGAGGGCTGGCATCACCCGCCCTACGCCGCCGAGATCGAGGGCGGCAGGCTGTATGGCCGGGGTGCCATTGACGACAAAGGCCCGGTGGTGGCCAGCCTGTTCGCGCTGAAGGCCATCCGGGATCTGGGCGTTCCGCTCAACCGCCGTGTCCGGCTGCTGTTCGGCCTGAACGAGGAGACCAACGACCGGGACGTGCTGTACTACAAGGCCCACGGCGGGGAGATCCCGGTGCTGGGCTTCACCCCGGACGGCGAGTATCCGCTCATCAACGGCGAAAAGGGCATCCTGAACGAGAGCTATGCCGTTCAGCTGCACCAGACCGGTGCCTGGCAGCTGAACAGGGTGCAGGGCGGCGTGGCCGGCAATGTGGTGCCGGACTACGCCTGCGCTGCGCTGACCGCCCCGGCGGGGGCCTCCCTGCCGGATGCGGAGCACATCACCGTGACAGCCGTCCCCGGCGGCTATCAGGTGGAAGCGGTGGGCGTTTCGGCCCACGGCAGCCACCCGGAGCAGGGCGAAAACGCCATCGGGCGGCTGGTGTGCTACCTCGACCGGCTGCCGCTGGAGGGGGATGCCAAACAGGCCGTGCACTTTCTGGCCGAGAAGCTGGGCACCGACCCCTACGGCGAGCGCCTGCTGGGCCATCGGCTGGAGGATGCGCTCTCCGGCCCCATGAGCTGCAACTGGGGGCTGATCGAGGGCGACGCGCAGCATCTGTGGGTCAAGCTGAACTACCGCTATCCTGTGACCATGGAACGGGCAGACTGCCAGCCCGCTGTGCAGGCTGCCTTTGAGGCCGCAGGCTGGGCGCTGGATGGGCAGGTGCACAAGGAAAAGCTCTACTACCCTGCCGAGACCCCGTTGGTCAGCGCCCTGCTGGAGGTTTACCGGGATGCCACCGGCGACAATGCCCCGCCCAAGTGCATCGGCGGCGGCACCTATGCCAAGATGCTGCCCAATGTGGTGGCCTTTGGCCCCCTGTTCGCGGGTGACCCGGTCACAGAGCATCAGCCCGATGAATGCATCGATCTGGAACGTCTGGTGCAGAACGCCCAGATCATTGCAAACGCCATTGTCAAGCTGGCAAACCTGCCGCTGGAATAAGAAGGAGGATGGGACTATGAAGATCACACAGGTGCGGCTGGGCCGCATTTCCACCCCGCTGCGGGTGCCGTTCAAAACAGCACTGCGCACTGTGAACAGCGTTGAGGATGTTATCGTGGAGCTCCACACCGATACCGGTGCGGTGGGCTACGGCGAAGCACCCCCGACCGGTGTTATCACCGGCGACACCACCGGTGCCATCCTCGGTGCCATTCAGGATCATATCGCCCCTGCCCTGCTGGGCCGCGACCTCGATGAATTTGAGGATCTGACCGCCGCTGTGCAGAAGGCGCTTGTCCACAACACCAGCGCCAAGGCCGCTGTGGACATGGCCCTGTGGGATCTGCTGGGCCAGAAGTACAGCGCCCCTGTTTACCGGATGCTGGGCGGTGCCCGCAGGAACATCGTGACCGATATCACCATCAGTGTCAACCCGCCCGAGGAGATGGCCCGGGATGCCCGCACCGCCGTCCAGCGCGGCTACGACTGCCTGAAGGTCAAGGTAGGCATTGACCCGGAGCTGGATGTGGCCCGCCTTGCCGCGGTGCGGCAGGCCGTGGGCCGGGACATCAAGCTCCGCATCGATGCCAATCAGGCCTGGAACGCCAAGCAGGCGGTCCGCATCCTGAACCAGATGCAGGAGAAGGGGCTGGACATTGAGTTTGTGGAGCAGCCCGTGCCCGCCGCAGACCTTGAGGGGATGCAGTATGTCACCCGCCATGCCGATGTGCCCGTACTGGCCGACGAGAGCGTGTTCAGCCCGGCAGATGCCCTGCGGATCATGCAGACCGGCGCGGCCGATCTTGTGAACATCAAGCTGATGAAGTGCGGCGGCATCACCAATGCCCTGCGCATTGCCGCCGCCGCTGAGGTGTATGGCGTGGAGTGCATGATCGGCTGTATGCTGGAAGCAAAGATCTCGGTCAACGCCGCCGTGGAGCTGGCCTGCGCCAAGAAGATCATCACCAAGATCGACCTCGACGGCCCGGTGCTCTGCAGCGAGGATCACATCCTCGGCGGTGCCGTGTTCAACGAAAAGAACATCACCGTCTCCGACGCGCCCGGCATGGGCATTCAAGGCTTTGTGCCCGGCAAGGTGTCCTATCTCGACTAAAACAAGAACAGACCGCATCCCGAAACACACGGGGTGCGGTCTCTTTTTGTAAATCTGTATTTCATATACGGACAGTGAAAAAAGCTCGTGTCTGTATATGTTGAAATGAGAAACAAAAAAAGCAGGTAAAATCTTTGACTTTTCGGTCTGCGAGGCGTATAATCGTACTTGTTCCGTGTAGAGGAATGGGAAAACTGTGCGCAATAGGCGCACAATCTGGATAGGGGAGTAGAAAAGTTATGAAAACGTTGAAAGCGGTTGCGGCAAGGTACAACGCCACCAGCCTGATCCTGCGCATCGTCATCGGCCTTGTGGTCGGTGCGGTGCTGGCACTGGCGGTGCCCGGTGCGGGCTGGGTGGAAGAGTTCGGCAGCCTGTTCGTGGGTGCCCTGAAGGGCATTGCCCCGGTGCTGGTGTTCGTTATCGTGGCCAGTGCGCTGGCGCAGGGTACGTCCAGGCTGGACCGGCGCTTTGGCACGGTCATCTGGCTGTATATGCTCACCACCTTCCTGGCCGCCGCCATTGCGGTGGTGACCAGCTTCCTGTTCCCTCAGGCCATCGTTCTGGCCGAGGCGGCAGAATCCGAGGTGGTGCCCCAGGGTCTGGGCGAGGTGATGAACACCCTGCTCACCAACTTTGTGGCAAACCCCGTCAGTGCCCTGCTGAACGGCAATTACATCGGCATCCTGTTCTGGGCCTGCCTGTTCGGTCTGGCCATGAAGAAGTACGGCGCGGACAGCACCAAGCTGTTCCTGGCGAACACAGCGGATGCAGTCTCCCAGATCGTCCGCTGGATCATCAATCTGGCACCCTTCGGCATCATGGGCCTTGTGTACACCAACGTGTCCAGCAACGGCCTGTCCATCTTTACCCAGTACGGCAGGCTGCTGCTCCTGCTGGTGGGCACCATGCTCTTTATGGCACTGGTCGTCTCGCCCTTTATCATCTTTGTGTATCTGCACTGCAACCCGTATCCGCTGGTGCTCCGCTGCCTGCGTGAATCCGGCCTGACCGCCTTCTTCACCCGCAGCTCTGCCGCCAACATCCCGGTCAATATGGATCTGTGCGAAAAGCTGGGGCTGGATAAGGATATGTATTCCGTCTCCATCCCGCTGGGCGCTACCATCAATATGGATGGTGCCGCCATCACCATTACCATTATGACGCTGGCTGCGGCCAATACGCTGGGCATTCAGGTGTCCCTGCCCGCCGCCATCCTTCTTTCGGTGATGAGCGCTCTGGGTGCCTGCGGTGCTTCCGGCGTGGCTGGCGGCTCCCTGCTGCTGATCCCCATGGCCTGCTCCCTGTTCGGCATCTCCAATGATATCGCCATGCAGGTGGTCGGTGTCGGCTTCATCATTGGCGTGGTGCAGGATTCCGTGGAAACTGCCCTGAACTCCGCCGGTGACGTGGAATTTGCCGCCACTGCGGAATATCACCAGTGGCGCAGGGAGGGCAAGCCCCTGCCGGCGTTCCTGTGCAAGTGATGCGAAACTGAAACGGCTTTTCAAAGGCTGCTGTGCTGCTGGCACGGCGGCCTTTTTGTTTGGAACTTTTTTCTGGGCATTTTGCACAGGAAAGCCCTCGCCCTGTTTGAAATTGACGGATTCTGACGGATTTTGCATGAGAGTATCCACTTTTGCAGAAGAAATTCTGGGCAAAACGGAGAGAAAATCTGAAAAAACTTTCCAAACAAGGTTTCAATCGTCCATGTATACAAGAACTTTATTTTTCATAAAAAACGTTTTGTGCTAGTTGCGCAAAGAACGAAAGAACGTTAAAAATGTATCACTAAATTCATAGTTTGTTCATATAATTTATAAAACGATTTCATAATTGAGTGGCATAATATGGCCATCCTCAGAGAGGGGAACAAAAGAACGAAGGGTTCTGAACGGTTCCGCTCTGAGGATGCAGGGAGATAGAGGCCCTGCCAAAAAACACAATGACATTTACCGATATACGGAGGATATTTATTATGATGAACAAGAACACTGCTATTCTGGACAACACTATGATGGACGCTTACTTGACTGTCACCGAGGGCGTGTCCGATAACTGCGGCATTGGCCTGGCTTTTGCAAGCCTGCTCGAGAGCGCAAAGAAGAACTTTGTCAACCAGAGCAACCGCCGCGCTGTCAATGCAAGCTTTGCCGGCTGATCTTCTCCAATTTGCCGGTTGAAGATTCTCCTTCTTTTTTGTTACAGCTGCTGCCACACTGTAATATGAACTGAAAAGCCCGGAACCACCTGCCGCCATAGCAGGTACGGTTCCGGGCTTTTTTGCTGTGTGGGTTCGGTCAGCGCAGGGATTTTAAGCCGTCAGCCTGGCTTTCTGCAGCGCGGCCACGATCAGCGGAATGAGGATGAGCTGCGCCACGATGCCGGGCACAGCAGTGAGCACCGCACCGGACAGAAACGCGCTGAACGGGAAGCTGGAGCCGGACAGACCAGCCAGCACAAAGCGCACCGCACCCCAGACAAGGCGGCCTGCCACCATTGAGGTGACAAGAGTGGCGTAGATCATGGGCAGGGTGTGCTGCACCTTGCGGTACATGAAACCGGCCACAGCGCCGTATGTGGCCAGCTCAAAGGCCATGGCGATGGCAATGGGGTACATCGGGGGCATCCCGAACAGCACCGAGCGGAGCAGCGGGGCGGCAAAGCCCAGTGCCAGGCCCCAGGGGCCGCCCAGCACAAAGCCTGCCAGCAGCACCGGGAAGTGCATGGGGCAGAGCATGTTGCCGATCTGAGGCACATGGCCGGTGATCATGGGCAGCACAAAGGCCAGTGCCAGAAACAGTGCGGCCAGCACCAGATCACGGGTCGCGGAACGGGTCTTGGTATTCATCAATGATTCCTCCTGAAAATGCACAGACAAAAAGGGCCTGCCGCCAGCACGCGCGCCAGCGGCAGACCCCTTCATGGTGTCTGTTTCAAAATAATGTTTGCGGGGAGAAACACGGGCTTCGGCCCGCAAAGCCCCGGCTTCAGCCGGGAATTGTGCAAAAAGTATAGCAGATGCAAAGCCGCCTTGTCAAGCTCAGCGGATGAGGATGGTTACGGGGCGGTGTTTGTCGATTTTTGAAATTTGTAGATGTAATAAAAGGAATCTTCACCGGGGCCTTCTGCAAATGTACTGTTGCAGACATTGGTGTGAGAATAACCATTGTCGGAGGCTGCATTCAATTCGGCATCAGAAAGCGCATGTTCCATAAAGAGCCAGATCTCAGGATCGGAAGAAGTGAAGCACTGAGAAGTATTGGAGGATTCGATTTGAGCATGGACACGTCCCGGAAAGTAATAATCAAAGAGTGTCCAGTCTAGGAAGTAGTTCGTTGTATAAAGAATTGCATCCTGAGAGGGGGTAATAACTTCCAGACACTGGGTGGTCGCAAGGTCGATGCGCTTTTCCCGCTGATAGGTTTGGTAGAAATCCGGTAGACTGCACACCAGCGTTCCCAAAATCAGAATACTGGACAGAATGGTTCTCCAACGGACTTTAGACAGAAGAAAGCCAAAAACCAGGTAAACGACTGCGGTGAGCGGATAAAGGTATCGAACGAGAAAAAGCGGGCGAACGGCATGTGAAACGATCAGTCCGACTGCGGAGGTGCCGGCGGCAGAAAGCAAGCCGGTCAAAAGCCAGATCGTATCAGGGGCGAAGAGCCAGTTAGAGGACGACTTGGCCTGTGCTGTGAAATAAAGAAGGAATGCAAGACCGAAAATGAGGACTGTCCAAGAAGGGTTGAAGAAGAATCCGATACAATTGATCGGAGAAGGAATGAAGGTGGACCACCAGTCTGCCGCAGCACGTTTGAAAGTGGGAAGCAATACCAGAAGCCAGGGAAGGTAGACGACCACTGCGGCACAATAAGTGATAAGGATTTTTTTAAAGCTGCTCTTATCCTGCGGAAGCAGAGAAAGCAGAGCCAGATAGAAAAATGCAACGGAAATCAGGGCATAGTAGTGCGTATAAGCGGCACAAAGAGAGGCGACGCTGAAAATGACCCAATCGGAGGTTTTACCGGAATGAAGAATGTTATGGAGTGCCAGATAGGCCGCTAACACAAAGAAAGCGCCGAGTGAATACATTCGGGCCTCGACATTGAACATGATAGCGGTATCAGTCAAAGAGACAAAAGTGGAAACAACAACTGCGGGAATCAATCCGAACTGTCTGAAAATCACTGTACAGGCAAGAATCAGAATGAGTCCATAGGGGATCAGAGCCGACAGATGATAGACATATCCGTGATTGCCCAGAAGATGATATAGGAGCTGTGTGAAAAGATAGTACAGCGGCGGATGGTTATCTGCCGCTGTGACTTGGAGCATTTCAAAAACATTCATTTGGGCAAGGCCGATGCTGAACCCCTCATCTCCCCAGAAGGAGTTGTCAAAAATGCGGACAAAGTGCATGGCGAACAGCACAAGGGCATACAGGTACAGCAGCCAGGGCAAAATCCTGCGGCTGCGCTGTGCCCGGGATGTGGGTGCGGAAAAAGACATAGGAACCTCCCAAAATGATAAAAAAAGCAAACAAATTCATCTTATTATATCATACAGCGGCAAAAGATGATATTGCAAGCCGGCCAAAAGCTGCAAAAATGTTTTGCGGGGGCAAAATGGACCTGCATTTTCAACAAAAACGGGAACATTTACAAGCGATTTTGCCAAGGGATGTACATTTTGACGAAAGAACCTTGACGTTTTTGCATAGAATAGATAATATAGACTTGAGAAATAGCGCATCGGGGCGTACGGCCCGGGTGCGTACCATATCCGATGCAAACGCTGAGGTTCATACGGGAGGACCAAAGATGACAAATGCAGAAAAGCTTACCCTGGCAAAACACGCCTGCCACATCCGCATGGGCGTGATCGAGGGCACTCACAGCGCCAAGTGCGGCCATCCGGGCGGCAGCCTGGATATCGCCGAGGTGCTGGCGTACCTCTATTTCGTAGAGATGAAGGTGGATCCGAAGGATCCCAAGAATCCTGACCGCGACCGTCTGGTGCTCTCCAAGGGCCATGCGGCCCCGGCGCTGTACGCCGCGCTGGCTGAGCGTGGGTTCTTCCCGGTGGAGGACCTCAAGACCCTGCGCAAGATCGGCAGCTACCTGCAGGGCCACCCCAACATGAA
>ENA-OXEA01001289-OXEA01001289.1-human-gut-metagenome-genome-assembly--contig:-NODE-1289-length-11339-cov-4.768610_pt1 | contig 11339 bp, 12 predicted proteins | sample MGYA00249352_ERZ652237 | MGnify/ENA primary metagenome ERZ652237 (study PRJEB26925, sample SAMN05826962) | human gut metagenome | biome: ENVO:2100002; feature: ENVO:00000062; material: ENVO:00002003... | reverse complement strand
ACGAGATAGGCTCCGGTCTCGTGGGCTCGGAGATGTGTATAAGAGACAGCATAGGACTGTTCTTTATCGGTCAACTGTCTATCGCCCATTTCGTTATCTTAATACCTAAATGAGCGTGGGGCATAATTCCATTGTGAGGTCTGCCTTTAACATCAATTTGTTTTACTCGTTCACCATAAGTATCATAAAAAGTAATATGTTTTATATCGCCATTTTTATCAATTGTAGCATAAACCCTGTTCTTGGTGATTGTTTCCATAGGCGCTGTTACAGAACCATTGCCATTGATACGAACAACTTTTATTTCGCCAAACTGTGCAACTGCTTTATATTCCGTACCGTACTTCTTGCCCTTATCACTTATACCACTCGAAGAGCCTCTTCCACCCATTATTTTGACCTCATAAATTTTTCCTGAAACGATTTTATATTGATAATATTTTCTGCACATTTTTCGGGAACCTTGCCGTAGAAAATGACTGTTTCAGGCTGTAAATGTTTCATCATTTCGTTTTAGCCTTTCAAAAATAACTCTTTTGCCGTTTTATTATTTTGAGTTCCAATGCTTGAAACAGCAACTGTGCTATGCTTTGGTTCTCCGTCAAAACACCATTCAAAACTCTTTTCATCACTCCAACATATCGTGGGGATTACCTCAATGCCATATATCTGCCAATATACCGCAAGCCAATGCTTGCGGTAATGATTATAAATTTGCAATGCTGTCGGATAATCAGCGTAAAGGCTGAAATCAGGCGATAATACACAATTAAATTTTTTAAGCAAATCTATGTATCTTTCAGGATTATTCCATAATCTCATAAACTGATAATCATCGAGAAAGAAATGAATACCACAATCTGTTTTCTTGCTACTCATCAGCAGTTTAGGACGCTCCACAAAAGACTTGCTGAACATCATTGACACCCTCACCGAAAAGGGTGTCACTACTCATCAGCCACAAGGAGAATATCGACACCGACACGCCTACGGGCAAATTCATGTTGACCGTGTTCGCTGCCCTCTCTCAGTTGGAGCGTGAGCAGCTCAAACAGCGACAGCATGAGGGCATCGAGATTGCTAAGGCGCAGGGAAAGTACATGGGGCGGAAGACTATCGAAATCGACTGGACGAGGTTCGGTCAGCTTTATGGGGAATGGAAGTCCAAGAGTATCACAGGGCGTGACTTTATGCGGAGAATGGGCTTGTCGGCTAACACTTTCTATCGCCGTGTCAGGGAGTATGAATCGGAACACGGCATTGTCGAGCCAACCTCTGCTTGACAGCTCCCTCAGACGAACGGAAACGCCCCCTGAACTATCAGAGGGCGCTCATTGATTATTTGCCTGGCAGCGAAGCGAGTAAAGGAGATAGCCGTTTGTATATCACTCCTGTTTCCTCACTTGCAAAAGACTTCATAAGAGCATTGTTGACTTGTTGTTTAGTTTTAGATTTGAGGATTGCCTGAATGATAATCTCTTTTTTCTGCTTATACTTCTTTTCCTTAAAGTGCTGACCGAAGAAAGAGCGTACCTGTGCTTCTCTCTTATCTGGCTTAGTTTTCTTTTTAGATGGAGAAGCAGTTTTTTTCTTAGGTGCTGATTCTTTCTTTACCGTTGACTCAGTATTTGAAGTAATGACGGGTGTGTCAGTTGGTGGCATTGTTCTTACTAACTTGATCTTCTCGCCGTTCAGAAACTTCTGCTTTAACTCCTCATTTGAAAAGATATAATTAAAGTCTCCAGTAATAACATCAACCGTATTGTGATCCTGAGATTTCAGAAATCTTCGAGTATCGCCTGATTGTTCTAACTTTTGATTAAGTGCTTCGATGATTGGATCTCCTGAAGGTAGCTTGACCTCACCGGAAAAAAAATGATCCTGCGTATCAATCGAAAAATCGAAATGAAATTTATTCGTATTGTTCTTATAGTACCAAAGTGAACGGTCACATATTGTTTTGCATAAATATGTAACATCGACAATCATAGAACGCAGCTTAACAATAGAGGTATTAATAAATAAAGTCCCACTCAATATTTCTGTACCATCTCCAAGAATCAGACCAAATCCGTCGAGCTGGTTTGCTTCATCCTTGATCTTGTTGCTGTCTATATTCGGAGAACCAGCATGAAGAAAGGTATTTCTGAGATTATATACGATTTCACCACTCAGATACGGATTACCACTATCGTCTGACATATACTCTCAGAGATACTTATTATACCACCCCATATAGCGCTTTGCAGTAGATGTTTCGTTTGGATATTCTGCTGCACCGCATATATCAGGCAATGCAAGCGACATAGCTAATGCAGAAAAATAGCTTTTATTCTTTAGAGCATTCTCTATATCATTGACATATATTTCTACCATAAATTACTCCTATTCACATATTTGTGGCTTTCACATAGAGCTTCCAGACAATTAGTATTTCGTTAGGGTGTCTGTCAGTTATGATATGCGCCACAACTATGATTTGAATTTATATGGAACGGGAAATAGCTGTTTCAATAGACTTTGGACCAATGGAATTATTATATCACAACACACTTTCAAAAGCAACTTTTATAACATAACTTCATTTTCAAATGTAGAGATGATGGATGAACTAACTATGAAATACATAAATTGGTATAACTATGTTCGCCCTCATTCATACAATAATTATTTAACACCAATGGAGGCTCGTTACAGGTAGATATTTATCGAACAAAGTGTTACAAAAAAGCTTGACCACAACATATCACCGTAAGCAATCCGGGCGGAAAGCCGGAGAAGCAATATAATTCAAGGAGGACGACACAACGGAAGAATTCATCACGGACGAACGGACAGGCTTGCGCTATGAGCTTGTTGGGGACTACTATCTGATCGCCGGAGAGGACGAGCCGGAGGGCACACATCGGCATTTGGGAACAGCGACATCTGCGGTATATCCGCAGCGCTGCTATGGAGATTGTTTCAAACGATTTGATTTACGCATAACACGCTATCGGTAAGGCTGCTGTCAACAGGCAGCGGCTTTTCCTTTGCGGGTAGTATTCAAGAAGTCATAAAGTTCCGTGAGTAATGGAAGAAGCCAGCGTTTGCGGAAATGTCACAATTTACGGAGGTAAAGTTTCAAAATCCACTTGCCTTTTTGCACTTGTTATGATATTATTGGTATATATACTAAAACGCTTAAAGAGAGGTGATATATTTGCGGAGAGACAGCAGTGAAACAAAGAGGAAAATACTGACCGTGTGCGTCCGTCTCTTTCTGGAACAGGGGTATAAAAACACCTCTGTCAGTCAGATTGTGGATGAAGCAGGTGTTGCAAGAGGAAGCTATTTGAATCTGTTTCCGACCAAGGACAGAGTTTTGCTGGATTTGACCGAAACGATGTTCGGCGGACAGTTCGGCGTGGCAAGAAGCATTGCAGACAGCAAACTGCCGCCGGTTTACGCTTATGCGGTGGAAACGGCGATCCAACTGACACTGACTGAACTGAATGAGAACCTGCGAGAAATCTACATTGAAGCCTATTCCCTGCCCGACACGTCGGAATATATTTACCTGCATACCACAGCAGAGCTGAAGCAGATTTTTGGTGAAAATTTCCCCGATGATACCGAGAGCGACTTTTACGAGATGGAAATTGGCACGGCAGGATTGATGCGCAGCTATATGGCGAGAAAATGTGATATTCATTTTCCATTGGAACGCAAGCTCAGCCGCTTTTTGACGGCATCAATGAGAGTATATCGTGTACCGGAGGAAGAACAGGCAAAGGTGCTTGCCTTTATTCAATCACTGGATATCAAGGCGATTGCCACAGAGGTTATGTATAAGCTGTTTGCTATGCTGGAAATGAAATACGATTTTAAGCTGTCGAGAGACGGCGAAATGGAGGTAACAACATGAAGAAACGAATTTTAAGCATTCTTCTCTGCTGTGTGATGCTGGTGGGGCTGCTGCCCACGGCGGCTTTTGCGGAAGGCAGTGCGGAAGAACCGCCTGTTTGCAGCTGTGAAACAGCCTGCACGGCAGAAGCAATGAACGCAGATTGTCCCATCTGCGGCGTAGAGGGCGCTTTGCCGGAGAACTGTGCAAAGTGCGCCCAGCCCGCAGACGATGCGGCAGTGCAGCCGGAGGGGGAAGTGTCCGACCCCCAGCCGAAGACAGCCTTGACGGCGTTAATTGGCGGGAACGAGACGGTAACAGAAGTCAGCACCGCGGATGAGCTGACTGCGGCTATTGCTGGTGTTAAATTCGACACCGTCAAGCTGGCGGCGAACATTAGCATCAGCAGTACCCTGACCGTCAACCGCCCTGATGTCACGCTGGATTTGAACGGCTATACTTTGACATGCGGTGATGCGGAGTGCGATGATATATTCAGCGTGAATGAACACGGAAATCTGACGGTAAAGGACAGCGGTACCGGCGGTAAAATTGACGGTCAAAATAACAACTGCGGCTTCAGTATCAACGGCGGTATCCTGACCTTAAAAAGCGGCACCATCATAAACTGCACGACTAACGGTGACGGCGGTGCTGTGGATATCTCAGACGGCGGCAAATTTGAGATGAGCGGCGGCGCTATTACGAATTGCAAAACCAATGATGACAGTGGTGCGGTGGATATCGGTGATGGCTGCACTTTTATTATGAACAGTGGCACCATCAGCGGCTGCAGCGTGGATGACGATGCCGGTGCGATCTTTATCAAGGGAAATGCTTCCTTTGTAATGAATGGCGGAACGATTGAAAATTGTTCTGCCGGCAACAACGGCGGTGCGGTGAAGATGCGCAGCACCAGCAGATTCACCATGAATGGCGGCACCATCTCCAGCTGCACTGCCCAGCAAGGCGGCGGTGTATATGTAGACGGTAGCAGCACCTTCACCATGAATGACGGCAGTATCGAAAACTGCACAGCGGTAAATGGCGGTGACAGTGTGTTCGTCTTCCAAGGCGGTGGCGGCAAATTTATCATGACCAACGGCACGGTGGATGGCAGCATTACGATGCCCTACACTGTCGGCAATAACACCGTTTACATGGACGGCCTTGGCACCGCAGCTTATCCCTATCAGATCAGCACCGCCGACCAGTTGAAGCTGTTCCGGGATATTGTCAACGGTACGGGCGGCCAGGCGCTGAACCGTGGCGCGTATGCTGTGCTGACAGCAGCCATTGATTTGAATAACGAACCGTGGACGCCAATCGGAAACTATACCGAAGGAAATCAGATTTACTACGAGGGCACATTTGACGGCGGCGGGCACACCATTTCCGGCCTGAACGTTACGGGCAACTTCAGGTATGCCAGTCTGTTCGGTGCTGTAAAAGGCGGCACGATTAAAAACCTGACAGTGGCAGGTAACGTATCCCATAATTATTATTCTACGGGTCTAGACTGTCACGTCGGCGGCATTGTGGGCGGCGCTTTGGATGCTGCGACGATTGAAAATTGCAGCAACAATTGCAGCGTTACTGGCAGCAGTCGCAATTATATTGGCGGTATTGCTGGCAGTAATATTGACAATGCGAGAATCATCGACTGCTATAATGTTGGCACAATTACTGGCACAATTTATGAAACTGGCGGTGTTACGGGGCTTAACATGGGCACGATCTCCAATTGCTACAATGTTGGAACGGTTAAAGGTAATTATGCTGTTGGCGAAATCGTTGGCCGTAATAATGGCACTGTAGAAAACTGCTACTATCTTGCCGGTACGAACCTGAACGCAGTTGGCCAAAACAATAGTAATGGCAACATTACAAAAACAGAGTCCAAAACCGCCGCAAACTTCGCCAACGACACGGTGCTGGCGCTGCTCAAGGCTGGCGAACGCGACAACAATGCTGACCCGTGGGCAGACGAATGCAAATATCTGGCCGCAGCTGACAAGACCCTGCCCGTGTTCAATGGACAGGGCGACGCCCATGACCACCAGAGCAACGACTGGAAATCCAACGAAACGGAACACTGGCAGGTCTGCACCTGCGGCGTGGTGTTTCATAAGGCGGAACACTCCGGCGGCAAAGCGACCTGCATAGCTAAGGCGGTCTGTGAGTTTTGCAAGGCTGAGTATGGCGAAAAGCTGCCCCACGACTTCACGGCGGAGACCGTGGATGCAAAGTACCTGAAATCCGCCGCCACCTGCACGGAAAAGGCGGTCTACTACAAGTCCTGCGCAGTCTGCGGTCTGAGCTCCGAGGGCACGGCGGATGAGGCGACCTTCTTCTCCGGCAATGTGCTGGACCACGACTGGGGCACTTGGACGTCCAACGGCGACGGCACCCATACCCGCACCTGCACCGTTGACGGATGCTCTGCAGGCACGCAAACGGAGAATTGCATCGATGCAAACAAAGACCATAAATGTGATATCTGCGATTATATAATCAGCGAGTGTGCAGACGATAACAAAGACCACAAGTGTGATTATTGCGGCAAGAAGCTGACTGAGCACACCGGCGGAAAAGCGACCTGCAAGGACAAGGCAAAGTGCGAAGTCTGCGGTGCGGAATACGGTGAGTTTGATGCAAACAACCACTCTGACCTCAAGCATATCGACGCAAAGGCGGCGACCAAGGATGCCGAGGGCAATATTGAGTATTGGTACTGCGAAGGCTGTGGCAAGTATTTCAGCGACAAGGACGGTACAAAGGAAATCAAAAAAGCCGACACCGTAACGGCGAAGCTGAAAGACGATTCCAAACTTCCCCAGACCGGCGATATAAGCAACCTTGCACTGTGGATTGCCCTGCTGTTCATCAGCGGCGGTGCTGCTATCGGCACAACGGTTGTAAGCAGAAAGAAAAAGTACAACAGATAATTGAATAGCGTTACCTTGCTCCATCTTCCGAGCAAGACAAAAGCGTCGTAGCAATACGGCGCTTTTTTGTTACCCGGAAGTGACAAACAGCGGCTTTTGAATGGTTGGCGGTAAAGGATACCGCCGTCAAAACAAAGCTGCTCATATCGAAAGAAAACGCCCAAAATCGCCCCGAAACTATACAGCGGGGTCAGGTTTTGGGCGTTTCTGCGTTTCGGGAGCAAATCGACAATTCGGCAGCGAAAAGGAGGTGTCCGTTATGCCCCGTATGCCGAAATACCTCAAGAGAGAATGGGCGTTCTTTCTTGATGAGCGTGGCAGGAAGAAATATAACGAGCTTTGCAGGAAATGCGAAAGGAGCTGCAAGCAGAGCTTCCGTGCCACCGTTATCCAATGCCCGCACTATCTATCAAAAAGGAGAACAAGACAATGACAGACTATCCGAACAACATTCCCGCAAAGCTGGAAATCATCAAGGCAAGCGAGATCACACCCAGGGAGGTGCGCTGGCTGTGGTATCCGTATATTCCCTTCGGCAAGGTCACACTGCTGCAAGGCGACCCCGGCGACGGCAAGAGTAAGCTGATGCTTTCTCTTGCCGCTTTGCTTTCCAAGGGAGCGCCGCTGCCCTTTGCCGATGAGGACGAGAGCGGCGAGCCGATGACAGTTATCTACCAGACCACCGAGGACGATGCAGACGATACAGTTGTGCCGAGATTTAATTCGGCGGGCGGTGACGGCGACCGACTCATCTTCATCAAGGAGGACGAAAAGAGCCTGACCTTTGGAGACCAAATACGGATCATGCCTGATGTACATGCCGGAAAGGGCTGCACTATCGGCACCACAATGACGATCACAGATAAAGCGGTTCCTAATATCGTTGGAGTCGATATCGGCTGCGGCATGTATACTGTTGAGCTGGGTAAGGTGGATGTTGATTTTGAAAAGGTCGATGCTGCTCATTATATTCCCAGCGGAAGAGATGTTTGGGAAGGGCGCATGGAGCGTTTTGACCTGACCGGACTTCGCTGCTATAGAAACCTGAAGCAGGCAAAGCGCTTGGAGAGAAGCTTGGGTACACTGGGCGGAGGGAACCATTTTATTGAGATTGATGCAGCTTCGGACGGCACAAAGTATTTGGTGATCCATTCTGGCAGCCATAACCTTGGCAAGCAGGTTGTGGAGCTCTATCAGTCTTTAGCCATCGACCTAAATGCCGGTAAGGCAGATTACTTCGAGCGTCGGGATGAGCTGATCCGTACATATAAGGAGCAGGGCCGCAGAGCTGAGATTCAGACCGCATTGAAGGCAATGGAGAAGGAATGGGCAGCAAAAGAGCCGACGATCCCTGCAGACCTTTGCTATCTGTATGGCACCTACTTAGAGGGCTACCTCCACGATGTAGAAATCTGCCAGCAATTTGCACAGCGCAGTCGTGAAAGAATGGCGGAGATCATTTTAGAAAAGACCGGAATGACTGCGCTTTCTTCTTTTCACACCATACACAATTATATTGATACGAAGGAAATGATCCTTCGCAAGGGTTCTATTGCGGCCCACGACGGAGAACTTGTCCTGATTCCGATCAATATGCGGGATGGCAGCGTGTTGGCTCGCGGAAAAGGAAATCCGGAATGGAATTATTCTGCCCCGCATGGTGCCGGACGCCTTATGTCTCGTACAAAGGCAAGAGAAACGCTGGATTTAGAGGCGTATAGGAAGACGATGGAGGGTATCTACACGACATCGGACAATGAGGCCACCATCGATGAAGCACCCATGGCATACAAGTCGCTTGAAGACATTATCGATATCATCAGAGAGTCCGTCGATGTGATTGAGGTGCTAAAACCTATTTACAATTTTAAGGCGTCTGAGTGATAAAATTCTTCTGCGCCGTCTGATTGGAGGAATTGAAATGTTGAATCATTTGAAGAGTGAGGCGAATGTTGCCTACACAGAAAACGGCGCAGTTACCAACGCAAGCACAATGTCTGACTGTCTGGATCTGTTCGCAGTGATCGGCGCGCTCCGTGCAGCCGACGATCAGAAAATCATCAGACGCTTTGTCCGCGCATATGCGGAGGACGCGGATATTGCCATGAAGATTCTGTTCTTCGGGCGCGATGTTTGCGGAGGCCTTGGTGAGTGCCGGGTGTTCCGCGTGATCATCAATTGGCTGGCTGAGAACAGAACGGAGTCTCTGCGCAAGAATATCGAGCTGATCCCTGAGTTTGGGCGTTATGACGATTTGGTGTCTCTCATCGGCACGGCCTGTGAAAAGGACGCTTTGCGTACCATTCGCAAGCAACTGGAGGCCGACCTTGCGTCTGACGCAGAGGTGTCCCTGCTGGCGAAATGGCTTCCGTCTGTAAATGCGTCCAACGCAGAGACGGTTCGCAAAGCAAAGCGCATCGCCCGCTATCTTGGAATGTCCGATGCGGAGTATCGCAAGACCCTTGTAGAGCTGAGAAAAAAAATCCGCATCATAGAGCATAGTGACTTGGAATTGAGGGAGCATTGATATGACGATGTTAGAGGCTTTTGTAAAAGAGCGCAACGAGGCGCTGTTCAGCCTTGACCGAAAGAAGATCGAGGCCTACATGATCAAATATGGAGAAACAGAAATTGCGCAGACACCCGATGTCATTTTCTGGGCCTCCGTGTACAAGGCCATCTGCGGTGTCAAGGATGCGCCGGAAGCCATTGTAAGCAAGGCAAAGGCATGGCTGCACGAGCATGGCATGAGCCATAATCTGGCGGGATGGTAATCCCCCATTGATCTGCCTGAAGAGCATTGAAGCGAGTTCCTATAACAACTGAATCAACGACATCACGACGGAACGGTCGGGCTGAAACAGGGCCGCACTAAATCCGCTTCCAGGTCACTTGATCGTGGGCAGCAGCCCGAACATGAACCGGTAGTTATTCCAGACATACGTGAGAGGCCACCGGCAAGGTAAGACACTATAGTTCTATCTATAGGTCTGCCTTGTCGGTGGCTTTTTTGTTTTTCACCGACATCACAAATACATATTCGCAGCCTGAAGTACAAGGGCCAAGGATACAAATACGCTGATTTCAAACTCTTTTGAAAAAGCAGTATGGGTACCCTTAGATTTCTGCGCCCTTTTTCAGGCAGGCAGCATCGGGAGTCCTTTTCGCCAGCGTAGTTGTATCCTTTGGACCGCAGCAGACGGAAAGGACTTTTTATGTGCAATCAGTGGCTCTGCTATATCGATGAATACCCGTGATCTCTGAATTTTTGACTTTCACCCAAATTCAAAAATTCAGAGGAGATTACGACAAATGGGATTTAATTATGGACTCGAAAAGAGAAGGTTCACCGAGGAGTGGAAGAAGCTCTACCACGAATATAAAGCTGCCGGTAGAGTGAAGAGGATATTCAGGATATCTATGCGTTCGACCTGAATGTGTTCAGTAAAAACAGGACGGAGTTCCAGTGCACACAGCCCCTCTCAGAAAGCTCCTGTGACAACGGAATCGAACAGGGCGAATCTATGTCTGCCCTATTAAAAAAGTTCTCCAGCGCGCTTTCTGTGTGCGACAAGTATTCTTTCCAAAGTGACCACCGCTTTGCGTGGGTTGATGAAATGGAGAATGACGAATTATATTGGAAGATTATTTCTCTGCCCAAAAGAGATATGGACCTGCTGACGCTGATCGCATTTGAATGATATTCACAGCGGGAGGTTGCAGAAATTCGCGGCATTGCCCCCACCGCGATCTGCAAAAAGATCGCAAAACTCAAAAAACTTCTGTATGGGGGTTAATTTTTGCCCGTTTTCGTTGCCTACCAAGTGAAAGGATTATTTCGAAAACAAAGGATCAGCAGAATATGAACCATTTGAACGAGGAGAACTCCGTTTTGAATAGACCGATGTATTTGTGCCTTTGCCCGGTTTGCCTTGGTCAGTTCCTCGACACAGGAATCTATGAGATCATGCGGGAAAATCACGGATAAGCAAAAGAGCACTGTGATTTCTGTAATTATCGCAACGGGTACGATTTCATCATCTACTCCAAAGCGGAAAAGAAAGATGAGGTAGCAGACAAATGGCAATGAAAAAGTCTGAGCTGAGAGAACTGTACTTGATGATGTTTCCAGAGTATCCGGACATCGTGAACATCACTCAGCTCCAATCGATGCTTGGCATCAGCCGCCATCTTGCCTATGACTTGATCAATGACGGGTATATCAGAGGCCTGAAAATCGGAAATGCTTTCCGGATACCCAAGGTCAATGTCATTGAGTATGTCATGGATCAGGGAAAAAGTGCGATTTGAACTCCGTTTTGATAATCGCATATTTGAGTATCTCCCACCGACCGAATAAAATATAGATGTCGGTGGGAGATGCCTGTATACAATTCAATGATTCCAGAGGTAATAAAAATGGTATCAGGAACTCTTGCGCTGAAGAACGGCTACTATCTGTCTCTTATACACATCTCCGAGCCCACGAGACCGGAGCCTATCTC
>ENA-OXEA01001287-OXEA01001287.1-human-gut-metagenome-genome-assembly--contig:-NODE-1287-length-11351-cov-4.000443_pt1 | contig 11351 bp, 11 predicted proteins | sample MGYA00249352_ERZ652237 | MGnify/ENA primary metagenome ERZ652237 (study PRJEB26925, sample SAMN05826962) | human gut metagenome | biome: ENVO:2100002; feature: ENVO:00000062; material: ENVO:00002003... | reverse complement strand
GTCGGCAGCGTCAGATGTGTATAAGAGACAGACGTAGGCGAGGTGGATATCACCGTAGGCACCAGCTACGAGGCCGTGGGTGAGGCCCTGTCCGCCGGAACCGCCGACGTGGGCCTGATCCCCGGCGGCACCTACGTGCTCTATGACGACGGCTGCGACGTGTTGCTGACCGCCACCCGGGACGGCCTGTCCATCGACTCCGACAGCGCCAAGGACTGGAACGACAACGCCCCCACTGAGCCCACCACCGAGCAGGTCACCAGCTACCGCGCTCTGATGATCGCCGGCCCCTCTGAGAAGGGCCAGGAGCTGGCCGCCAAGGTCAACGCCGGTGAGGCCCTGACCTGGGAGGACGTGAGCAGCGCCAACTGGAGCGTGGCCAACTCCTCCTCTCCCGCCGGTTACATCTATCCCTCCCTGTGGCTCCAGGAGAACTTCGATCACAACATCACCGACCTGCCCCATGCGGTGCAGTCCGACTCCTACGGCAGTGCCTTCGCCCGTCTGGCCTCCGGTCAGGTGGACATCCTCTGCACCTACGCCGATGCCCGCCGGGACTATGAGGACGAGTGGACCGGCGAGTACGGCATGACCAACAGCATTTGGGACGACACCGCCGTGGTGGGCGTCACCCCCGCCATCTACAACGATACCATCAGCGTCAGCAAGACCTCTCCCATCATGGACGACGACTTCAAGGCCGCCCTGTCCGAGGCTTTCATCAATATCGGCAACACTGAAGAGGGCAAAGAGGTCATCGCTATCTACAGCCACAACGGCTATCTGCCCGCCCAGTCCTCCGACTACGACTCCGAGCGGGCCGCCCAGGAGATGATCCAGTCTCTGAACAGCGCGGGCTAAAACAATCCAGCAAGGACCAAAAACGAGGGAGGGAGGCCGCGGCTTTCCTCCCTCGTTTGGAATGGAGATCATACAATGATAGAATTCAAAGAGGTAGAAAAACGCTATCCCAATGGATATGAGGCTCTGCGGCATATCAACCTGACCATTGACCAGGGGGAGTTCGTGGCCATCATTGGCCTGTCCGGCGCAGGCAAGTCCACTCTGATCCGCACCATCAACCGGATGCACGACATCACCCAGGGGGAACTGACGGTAGACGGCACCGACGTCATGTCCCTCCACGGGAAGAGCCTGCGGAAGTTCCGGCGGAAGATCGGCATGATCTTCCAGTCCTTCAACCTAATCACCCGAACCACCGTCATCAAGAACGTGCTCACCGCCTTCGTCCCCGACCTGCCCTGGTGGCGGGCGACATTTGGCATCTTCACAAAGGAGGAGAAGATGAAGGCCCTGGAGGCGCTGGACCAGATGGGGATTCTGGACAAGGCCTTTGTCCGGGCGGACCAGCTCTCCGGCGGACAGCAGCAGCGGGTGGCTCTGGCCCGGACCCTGGCCCAGGACCCCCAGATCATCCTGGCAGACGAGCCGGTGGCCTCCCTGGACCCGGTGACCGCCAAGCAGGTTATGGACGATTTCCAGCGGATCAACCGGGAGATGCACATCACAGTCCTGATCAACATCCACCATGTGGAGCTGGCGCTCCAGTACGCCACCCGGGTGGTGGGCATCCGGGCCGGTGAGATCGTCTACGACGGCCCGGCGGACCAGGTGGATCAGGCGGTTCTGGACGCCATCTACCAGGGGAAGCAGGAGGAGCCGGCATGAGCGTATACGACAAGATCTTCCCGCCCAAGCTGCTGACACTCCCCAACGGAAAACAGATATCCAAGCCTCGCTCTCGGGCGCCCCTGGCAGCAGTCATTCTGGTGGCCATGACGGCCCTCTCGGTAGAGGTCACTGGTTTTGATATGGGCGTTCTCGTCAGCCGGATCCGGGAGTTCTTTGTTATCCTGGGGGAGATGATCCCGCCGGAGTGGGACTATATGTCTCAGATCTGGCAGCCCCTGTTTGATACCATCAAGATGTCTCTGCTGGGCTCTTTCATCGGTTCGATCCTGGTGGTTCCCTTTGCCATGCTGGCCTCCACCAACATCATCCACAGCCGGGTGGTGGTGGCCGCCATGCGGCTGTTGCTGAGCATCATCCGCACCCTGCCCACCCTGGTCTCCGCCTTGATCGCCACCTACATCTTCGGCCTGGGCACCCTGGCGGGCACCACGGCCATCGCCATCTTCACCTTCGCCTACATCGGCAAGATCCTCTACGAGGAGATCGAGACCGTGGACATGGGCCCCTTCGAGGCCATGGAGGCCATGGGAGCCACCAAGGTGCGGGCCTTTATCAGCTCCATTGTGCCCCAGGTGCTGCCCTCCTATCTCTCCAACTGCCTGTTCTGCTTTGAGGGCAACGTGCGCTATGCCTCCATCCTGGGCTATGTGGGCGCCGGCGGACTGGGCCTGATCCTCAACGAGAAGATCGGCTGGCGGGAGTACGCCAGCGTGGGCATGATCCTGCTGGCCCTGTTCGTCACCGTGTTCATCATCGAAACCATCAGCCGCGCCGCCCGGAAGCGGCTGGTATAAGGAGGGGACGCCATGAACAACCGAATCGAAGCGGCCTATGAGCAGCGGCCCCGCCGCTGGGTGTTTGAGCTGGCCGTGGCACTGGTCGTAGTGGTCCTGCTGGTCTGGAGCGGCTCCGCCGTGGAGACGGCGGGCACCACCCAAAACGGCGCGGTGATCGCCTGGAACATCCTGGCGGGCATCTTTCATCCGGACACAGACCTGCTGTTCAATTTCACCACCCAGGGCGTACCCTATCTGCTGCTGGAAACCATCTGTATCGCGTTCCTGGGTACCATTGTAGGCGCTATCATCTCCATACCCCTGGCGTTTCTCTCGGCCTCCAACCTGACCCCCAAGCCTGTGGCCTTTCTGGGCCGAATCATCATCATGGCGGTGCGCACCGTTCCCGCCTTTGTCTACGGACTCATGTTTATCCGGGTCACTGGGCCGGGCGCCTTTGCGGGACTGCTGACTATGTCCCTATGCTCTGTTGGCATGGTGAGCAAGATGTATATTGAGGCCATCGAGGACCTGGATGTGCGGGTGCTGGAATCCCTGGACGCGGCGGGCTGCACCACCTGGCAGAAGATCCGCTACGGCATCCTGCCCCAGCTGATGCCCAACTTTGCCTCCACCGCCATCTATCGCTTTGACATCAACCTGCGGGACGCTACGGTCCTGGGCCTGGTGGGGGCGGGCGGAATCGGCGCACCGCTGATCTTTGCCATGAACGCCTACCGCTGGGAAGAGGCTGGCGCCATCCTGGCGGGCCTCATTGTGCTGGTGCTGATCGTGGAGTGGATCTCCACCAAGATCCGGGTCAAGCTGGCCAGGGGGTAAGCATGGAAAAGACATTTCAAATCTATTATACTTCAGACACCCACGGCCATATCTTCCCGGTGAACTATGCCTCTAACTGCCCGGAAAACTCCGGACTGCTGAATCTGGCCGCCCAGGTGGAAAAAGACGGGAACACCCTGGTGCTGGACGGCGGGGATTCCTTGCAGGGGACGCCTTTGACCCAATATTATCTGGAACACTGCAAAAAGTGGCCCATCCACCCGGTGGCCGCCGCCTTCAATGCCATGGGGCTGGACTACTTCACCCTGGGCAACCACGACTTCAACTTTGGCTATGAGGCACTCCGGGATTATCTGCAGGCGATGGCCGGAGTTTGCCTGTGCACGAATGTAGAGGACTTGGGGGGAGAGCTGCGCATCCGCCCCTGGGCGGTGCACACCCTGGCCAACGGCCTGCGGGTAGGGATCACCGGCGTGGTCACCGACTTCGTAAACGTGTGGGAGCAGCCACAGAACTTGGAGCGGATTCGGGTTACCGACGCCTTTCAGGCCGCACGAGCGACTTGCGCCGCCCTCCGGGAACAGTGTGATGTCTGTGTGTGCATCTACCACGGCGGCTTTGAGGAGGAGCTGGAGACAGGGCGGGTGCTCTCGGACAGCGGTGAGAATCTGGCCTGTAAAATTGCCCGGGAGCTGGACTTCGACCTGCTCCTCACCGGCCACCAGCACATGGCGGTGGAGGGAGTGAATCTGTCCGGCACCTACGCCGTTCAGCCCCCCGCCAATGCGGGGCAGTTTCTCCATATTTCCGGTAAGTGGGAGGGAACACGCAGTTCCTTCCGATCCAGATTGACAGCGGTGGGCGCAATCCACCCAGCAGAGCCTTATCAGAGTCTGCTTCCACTGGAGAATGCCGTACAGGACTGGCTGGACCAGCCTATCGGGGAGTTGGATCGCACCATCCCGCCGGAGGGGAAATTGGAAGCGGCTCTCTACGGCAGCCAGGTGGCTGCCCTGTTCAATCAGGTGCAGCTGACAGAGACCGGGGCGGACTTCTCCTGCACCAGCCTGGGCAACGACCCGGTTGGCCTGGCCTCTCCGGTGACTATGCGGGGGGTGACAGCGGCCTACCTTTTTGCAAACACCCTGGTGGTGCTGGAGGTAACGGAGGAGGTGCTGAGACAGACTCTGGAGCGGTGCGCCGCCTACTTCACCCTGGTTGATGGCCAGCCCCAGATTTCGGAGGAGTTCCTGCTCCCTAAGGTGGAGCACTACAACTACGACTTCTATGCCGGGCTCTCCTACACCTTCGATCTGCGCCGGCCCGTGGGCAGCCGGGTGATCCGCCTGGCAAAACTGGACGGCTCCCCGCTGGGAGGAGGGACCTTCCGTCTGTGCACCAGCAACTACCGGGCAACCGGCACCGGTGGGTATGAGATCCTGCGGGAATGTCCCGTGCTGTGGCGCGGCGGCACAGAAATGCCGGATCTCACCGCCCGCTACATCCAGACCCACAGCCCGATGCCTCAGTTGCATAACGTGGAGATGCGGGTGATCTGGTGAAGCGTTCTTGACAAGCCACAAGGAATGTGGTTTTATAAATCAGACAGAGGAAAGAAGGTGGAGGATGGACAGATTCAATGTTGCTGTGGATGTTGTTCAAAATGCCGGAGATCTTCTGCGGCAGTGCCGTCTGGAAGAGTCAGAGATCTGCCAGAAGACGGGGCACCAAGATCTGGTTACTCATTGGGACCGGAAAATCGAGCAGTTATTGCGAAATGAAATACTGACAGCCTTCCCCCAGGACTCCATCGTGGGTGAGGAGTATCCGCCGGAGGCGCATCGCACCGGGTCGATGACTTGGTATATTGATCCCATCGACGGGACCACGAATTTCATCAATCAGCATCAGAACTACGCCATCTCCGTGGGGTGCTGGGAGGGAAGTACCCCGCTGTTCGGCCTGGTGCTGGATGTGGAACGTGAGACGCTCTACTGGGCAAAGCGCGGAGGAGGCGCATGGCAGGATCAGACGCAGATCCATACCTCCGGCCGGCGGGAGCTTTCGGAACTGCTGCTGACAACGCCGGGCCTGCAATATACCTTTCTGGAGCCTCATCCGTACCAAGAGCGGATGATTCGGCTCTCCCGGAAGGTTCGGGGTGTCCGCTGTCTGGGTTCCGTGGCCTTGGAATTGTGTGAAGTGGCCGCAGGCCGGGCAGATCTGTTTGTAACCATGCGATCCTCTCCATGGGATCACAACGCTGCGCGGATCATCCTGGAGGAGGCCGGCGGGGCGGTCTTCACAGTGGATGGGGATGAACTGCCCCTGGATCAGAAAAGCACGGTGCTTGCTTTCAATGCCATGGAACTGAAAGATTGCATCCTCTGTGTATGAGAACAGCCCGTTGTAAGAGATTTGAGGGACACTTTTGGAACATAGCGATAGGTAGGCACTCTCATTGTTTACAGCCCCGCAAATCTTGAGGTATACCCATCAGCACACTCGCACGATGGACAGATCAATAACAGCAAAACCCCATTCCGTACAGCTCAGATATCTTCTGAGTGGACAGGATGGGGTTTTTATTCGCCATGGCTGGGAGCGCTATGCAGGCCGCCTCTACGACAGAGCGGCAATGATCTTCTCCATGGCGGCGTAGCTGGGCATGGCGGCCACCTGGGTGATCTCCGCGGCCAGGTGGGGGACGCCGAAGTGGTCTTCGTCGGCGCCCGTCCCGGATACCTCGGTACGGAAACCGTGGTTTTCCCAGGCCAGGCGCTGGATCTCCTCGTCCATCAGGGCGTCGATGCCCGCCTCCCCCGCCTCGTCCAGGGCGATGTAGATATGGGAGGACCAGACGGTGGGTGTGGGATAGATCAGCACGATGTCATCCTTCAGCTGTTCCCAGTCCTCCGGGTTCTCCACGGCGAACTCCAGCAGTTGGTTTTCATAGCCGGCGATCATGGGCTTGGCCCCCATGCCGGTCTTGAGGAACTGGTCGAAGAGGTCGGAGGAGGACGCCTCCATATAGCCCAACTTCTCGAAGATGGCCTGCAAGCGGGGCAACACCGCCTCCACTCTGTCCTCATCCGCCACCCCGCCGCACAGCACATTGGCCAGCAGCCCCGCGAACATATTCCCGGAGTTGGAGCGCACGGGGTCGGTAGTGTTGACAGCCACGGTGCCGTAGAGCTCCGGGAGCCCCAGGTCCGCCCAGGCGGTGCCCGCCTCGATCTCCGCCACCAGGCCGGCCATATCCATATAGTACACCCCATCCCGCTCCGTCACCAGCCCCTCTTTCTGGAACGCCTCCAGGATGGGCCGGTGGGTATAGAGGACGATGGGGGTGTTGAACACGATCTGGCTCCTGTCCGGCGCGCCGTAGAGCTGCTGGTAATACTCCAGGGCGGTCTGGCTGGAGGGAAAGAGGAAATTCCGGCCCTCGTGATCCGCCGTTACCATGTCCAGGGAACCTGCCTTGGCATAGTCCAGGGTGAGCCCGTAGTTCCGATCCAGGATGTCCTGTACCGCCTCGTCCTCCAGCAGGCCGATCTTCTCGCCCCCCACATAGCCCCGCAGGACAGCGGGCTCCGGCTGGGGGCCGCCTCCCAGCAACAGATAGACCGCCGCCGCCCCGATGACGGCCAGCAGGATGATCAGACCGATCCATTTTGATTTGCTTCCCATTGGAATCCCTCCGTGTTCAGCAGGCCCTCCATGACCTTCATATCCGCCTCCGCGTCAAACCGCTCCGAGGCCATCAGCTGACTGAGCTGTGCCTCGAATCCAGTTTTCAGCTTGGGCAGGATGGCCCGCACCTTCCGCTGGAACTCCCGCACCTCGGAAGTCCCCAGCCCGGCCGCCTGGAACTTCACATACTGCCCCAGGATCCGGCCCACCGTGTCCAGATAGTAGGTGAGAAAGCGGTTAGCCGACGGGATCTTCTCCGGATGCTCCCGGAGATACCGGTAGAGGCGATCCCCCGTCTCCGTGAGGGCCAGGGCGTCCTCATGGGTCCGGACGTCTGTGATGCGGCCGGCGGCCGACCGGATGGCTCTCAGATCCCGCTCCGCCTCCTCCATCAGGGCCTGCATCTCGCCGCCGTCCGGTCGCTTGGCGAAATAGAGGGTGACGGGGTCCGCCTTGGGGGTCAGCAGGAACCACAGGCCCAGATAGATTCCCACCCCCAGCACGGCGCTGAAGAGGAAGTTCCATCGGAGGGCCAGGGCCAGAACCAGAAAGACCGCGATCCCCCCGCCCAGCGACAGTACCAGCTGCCGCAACTGTCCCTTCTTCATCTCAGTTGTACCCCTTCACACTGCGGAAGGCCCCGATCAGATCCTCCCGTCCGTCGAAGACCCGGGCGTGGGTCAGTTCCGCCAGTTCTTCCAGCTGGGTGGGATCGGCGGAGCCGAACATGATGGAGAACACCGGTACGTCTGCTCCGAATGCCTCATAGGCGGTTTGGAAAGCGTCGATGCTGCCATCGGACACTCCGTCCGTCAGCAGGATGATGGCGGGGGTGTACTGGCTCAGGTCGTAGTTTCCCAGCTGCCGCAGGCCCTCCATGGCTGCGGAGTAAATATCCGTACCGCCTGTGGCCGTTTCTGCCTCCACCTGTGTATAGAGAGCTTCCAGCTCGCTGCCATTTCCAACAGCAGCATAGACGTCCCGGGGGTAGCCCTCGAAGGGGATGAGGATATTGACCTCATGCGCCGAGGCCTGGAGCAGATTCTTCTCCGCGTTCTCCTGAATGAGGATCTGGCTCATGGCCTCCACCATCTGCTCCCGGCCTGTTCCCTCCATACTTCCGGAGTAGTCCAGACAATATACGGTGAGGGAGGGCTTGCGGAATTCCGTCTGGTACAGGTTCAGGCCCTCCATCAACACGTCGGTGGAGGGCATCCGAATGGGAGAGAGCACCCGGTCGGGCTGGATGCCCCAGTCGGCGCGGAATACGTCCGCGTTCTCCGCCGACACCCCCTCGTAGCCGGTGCGGCGGCCGGTGCGCTGGATCTCGTTTTGCACCTCGTCGGACAGGAGGTACTCCTGCAGATCCAGGAATGCCTGTTCCTTCTCGGCATCCCCGTTGTCCACATAGCCCAGGGGAGAATCGGCAATGGAGAGACCGTCATAGGGGTAGACGGCATACAGGGTCTCCTCCCCACGGGCCTCCAGTTCCTGATTGGCGCTGATGATAAGGCACTCATAGTTCACCATGGCGTCATAGCCGCCGGTGAGAAACAGATCCTTCAGCCAGTCAGAGCTGCCGGAGGACCGGTCTACGCCGGAGAGCAGCTGGGTGATCTGTTCCGAGAGGCCGGGAGTCTGGAGGCTCTCCGACGTGATCACATCCGGATTGCCCAGTAGAGCATAAAGAAAACCAATGTAGGCGCTGCACCCGGAGTTGGACTGGGTGGCGGAGGTCATGCAGAAGTTCAGCTTCCCGGACTGGATGGCGGAGAGGAGGTCGCTGACCGACACTTCCGTGCCTACAAAGCCCAGCTCCTCCGCCAAGCTCTGGCGGATGCCAAAGACCACCGGGGTAATGGAGATGGACTGGGTATGTTTGACACGGTACTGGGTGTCCCCGGCGGTGAGCCACAGGCTGCTGGCAGGCCACACCGCGTCGTAGTCGATGCTCTCTCCCTGGAGGGTGCGCATGATGTCCAGGGAGCCTCGGTAGTCCATTTCGATGTTCACACCCCGTTCCCGGGCAAAGTCATCCAGGATGCCCTCCAGCTCCTGGTTCTCCGAGCCGGAGAGGATGCGCAGGGTCACATCTCCGCCATAATTGAAAGTGTGTTCTCCGCCGGAGGAATTGTCGGCGGAGGCTGTGCTGTCAGACAGCGTCGGACTGCAGGCCGTCAGAATCAATGCCAATGCCAGGATACATACGGATAAAACCGTGCGTTTCATAGCAACAGATCCTTCCTTTCCCAATGTGGCGCGCAGGCAGCGCAAACCCGCCCACGAAATATATAAAATAAGCCTAATTTACCATATCACAGCTGGTCTATGTCCACTACCACAGCACAGTAAAATGCGTGTAAAATCCGTGAGACATCCCGGAAAATGAACGCATCCCCCATGTGTGCGCATGGGGGATGCGTTCATCCGTCTGGGAAATAATCTTTTTTTATTTGGTGCAGCGCCTGAAGACGATTTGTGCCCTCGAAGCCTAACCGTTCTGCCACCGCCACGGCCAAGGCGTCCAGCAGGGCGGCGGGAGCCGCCATGGAGTGGTATTCTTTTTCTCTACCCCGGTAAGCGAACAGGCTGATATCCGCCCGCTCCTCTGCAGGAAGACAGGTGCGGCCCACAAAAGCCAGGGTCCGATAGCCGGCGGCCCGGCTATGATTCAGAAGAACGTGGCCCTCCCGGGAGAGCTTGGAAAAGCTGAACAGCACCACCAGGTCCTCTGGCCCGGCCTGGATCAGCCCCTCCAGCAGCTCCGCGCCCCCGGAGGGCAGCAGCGACACGCGCACGCCCACTCGGCGCAGACGGAAGTGGAGGAGCTGCGCCAGGGCGGCCGAGGCGTTTTTCCCGTGGAGAAATACCGTCCGGGCCGAGCAGATGGCCTCCACCGCTGTCTTAAACTCCTGGGTGGAGAGGAGCTGAGCGGTCTTTTCCAGATACTCCTGCTGGCGCGTCAGCCAGCTCTGGGGGGAAAAGCTCTCCTCCTGCTGCAGGGTCCCCGCCATTTTCACTGCGGGGCCGGAAGCCTGTTCCATCACCAGAGCCTTCAGGGCCTTGAAGTCCCGGCAGCCCACGTGCCGGGCAAACCGGGAGACGGTGGCGTCAGACAGCTCCAGCTGCTGGGCCAGCTGCCCGATGGAAGAAAACAGAAAGGCGTCGGTGTTGGTGTTGATATAGTCCAAGATCTTCTGCTCCGCCCGGGTCAGCTCCCCGGCCGGGGTGGAAAGGCGCAGGTCCATATGGGTGTCCTCACTTCAAGAGAGATTGCATGGCGGTGTGCAGCCTACCGTTGGTGGCCAGCAGGGGCCCGCCCTGACACAGGGAGAGGGGGCTTCCGTCCGGGGCGGTGACCCGCCCTCCTGCCTCCTCCACCAGCAGAAGCCCGGCGGCATAGTCCCAGGGCTGGAGGGAGAGCTCCACATAGCCCTCCAGGCGGCCGCAGGCCACCCAGCACAGATCCAGGCTGGCACAGCCTGTCCGCCGGATGTCCTGGCAGGCGTCGTACAAGTCCCGCATCTGGCGAAACGCCGTGTCGGCCAGCTCCCGGCAGCCCGGGACTGTCCCCACCGAGATAAGGCTGTCCCCCAGCCGCTCTGTGCCGCTTACCCGGATGGGAATTCCATTGCAGAAGGCGCCCCGCCCCTGCCGGGCGGTGAAGCACTCGCCGCTGTAAGGATTATATACCACCCCAAAGAGAATTTGTCCAGCCTTCGTCAGAGCCAGGGAGACGGCGCTGTGCCGGAAGCGGTGGATCAGGTTGGTGGTGCCGTCCACCGGGTCCAGAATCCAGCAGGGGCGGCTCCAGTCCAGAGCGCTGTTGTCCTGCTCCTCCCCCATAAACTGGACGTCCGGGGCCAGGACCGCCAGGCGCTCCCGCAGGAACTCCTGCACTGCCACATCCACATTGGTGACATAGTCCGTCTCGCTCTTGGCCCGGATGCTGCGGACGGCGGTGGGATCGGTCAGCCGGGCCACCGCTTCCCGCACCGCCTGGACGACCTGTTCCTCCAGCGTTACGATTTGGTCATTCATACGGCAGCCCCCTGGGTCAGGATGGATACATAGTCGCCCCCCAGGGCATGGATCTCCTTTAACGACCGCTTCAGCAGGCAGGCGGTGCGCACCTGGAACGTGGCAGTATCCGCCAGATGGATGGCATAGCGGCCCGCCTGCATCTCCTCGTAGAGTTCCGGAATGGTGTCACAGTTCCGCTCAAATACAGTGGTGACACAGCCATACTGCACCGCCTGGTGGGTATCGCTGCCGGATACCACAGGGATACTCAGCTTTTTCCCCAGGGCATAAGTGAGCCTGTCTCTTATACACATCTCCGAGCCCACGAGACCGGAGCCTATCTCG
>ENA-OXEA01001266-OXEA01001266.1-human-gut-metagenome-genome-assembly--contig:-NODE-1266-length-11531-cov-5.833304_pt1 | contig 11531 bp, 9 predicted proteins | sample MGYA00249352_ERZ652237 | MGnify/ENA primary metagenome ERZ652237 (study PRJEB26925, sample SAMN05826962) | human gut metagenome | biome: ENVO:2100002; feature: ENVO:00000062; material: ENVO:00002003... | reverse complement strand
CGAGATAGGCTCCGGTCTCGTGGGCTCGGAGATGTGTATAAGAGACAGGGTTTGGACTTCGCTGGTGTGGAAAAGTTCCTTGATCAGTCGGTGGCAGACGGCGAGCCGGTGATGCTGATGGGCGCTTCGTCCGCGTATCTGTATCTGCTTGACTATCTTGCCGAGCGGGGCAAAACCTATGCGTTGGCGAAGGATTCGCGTGTTTTCGATACCGGTGGTTTCAAGAGTACGAAAACCGATATGACCGTCGATGATTTGTATGCGAAGTTCCTTGAGGTGTTTGGCGTCGCACGCACGCATTGCGTGAACATGTACGGTATGACGGAGTTGAGTTCGCAGATTTACGATCAGAATCTGCTGTCGTACTATACGGATGGTTCGTCGAATTATCTGAAGGCGACGCCGTCGTGGGTTCGTTCCGTGTTCCTCGATCCGGCGACGCTCACGCCTGTCGCCGATGGCGAGCAGGGGGTGATCGCGCATTACGATTTGGCGAATTGGAATTCCTGTCTGGCGATTCTGACCGAAGATCTTGGCGTGCGCACCGATTCCGGTTACGAGCTCAACGGTCGTGCGAAGGGTGCGGAGGCACGCGGCTGCTCCATCGCCGTCGACGAGGTGATGGCGGCAAACGCATGAGCGTCATCGACATTTTCCATGCGCCGCGCGGCTTCGTATTTGAGGATTTCGAAACACGCGGCGTTCTCACCGACCGCGGTGAGGTCACGTTGCGTTATCCGGTACTCACGCCTGAGACTGTCCAAGATTTGTGCGAGACAACGCGTTGCAATCGATCGCAGACATTGGCAGCATATTCCGTCGAACACATCGTCGACATCATCGGCGAGGCGGTGGAATTGTGGACGAATCCCGATTATGAGGGTCGCCAGATAGCGGAGTCTCTGATTCCCTCCATCACCGGCTATGACGCGACGATGACGCGTATCGAACTGAAACGTTACATGCGCATGTTCCGCAGACGCGAACTATTGCGTTTTCTTGATGACGAACTGCCAAGCCCGCGCATGCTGGACGAATACCGACCGAACAAGTCCGGCGGATACACGCGCCTGTACGGGCCGGACTTGACATTCCACGTGTTTTCCAGCAATGTTCCCGGCATTCCCGTATGGAGCATGACCATGAGTCTGCTGACGAAAAGCGCGATCATCGGCAAATCATCGTTCGACGAACCGCTGATGCCCGTACTGTTCGCTCGTTCTCTGACACAGATCAACCCGGATCTCGCCGACGTATTGGCCATAGTGCCGTGGCGCGGCGGCACGGTAGAGCTTGAAGACGTGGCGATCGGCGAAGCGAACGCCGTGATCGCCTACGGTTCGTCGCACACCACCGAGGCGATCCGTCCACGCGTGAGCGCGGGCAAACCGTTCCTCAGCTATGGCGCACGCATCGGCTTCTCACTCATCGGACGTGAAGCGCTACGCGCGGACACTCACGTGCAAACCGTGCACCGTATGGCCGTGGACGTGGCCACCTACGACCAGCAAAGCTGCCTGGCGCCGCAAACCATCTTCGTGGAACGCGGCGGAGCCATCTCCCCCGCTCAGACGGCGGAACTGCTCGCCAACGAGCTCGACTCGCAACAACGCAAATATCCACGATCAACCCCTTCCGACACGGAATCCCTCGCCATCCGCAGGGCACGCTCTCAAACCGAGATGCAAGCGCTGTTCATGACGTCCATGACTCCAGACAGCGCCGCACAGGCCGACCCACAGGCACCGTTCGTCATCGAATCGCCGCAAGGCACCGACTGGACCGTGCTCTACTACCCCAATACCAGCAGTCTCCCCTCGTTGGGGACACCGCTCAACCGCACCATTAACATCGTCGCCGTGGACCAACTCAAACACGCGCTGCCCACACTGAAACCCTACCGCGAGTGGCTGCAAACCTGCGCGATCGCCACAAGCTCATCCAGACTGTTCGCACTCGCGCAACAAGTGGGCGAATACGGCATCGACCGCATCTGCCCCGTCGGAGAAATGAACCGCGCGAAATCCGGATGGCACCACGACGGCGGATTCAACATCCTCGACCTCGTCAGAGCCGTCGACATCGAACGCAACACCGACCGTTACGCCGACACCTTCGACATCGACTACGAATAATCCCAAAGGACCTTACGTGAACCAGCAATCCGAACACCGGACACTCACCGGCAAAACCGCCATCATCACCGGCGCAAGCCGAGGCATCGGCGCCGCAATCGCACTCAGACTCGCACAACTCGGCGCCAACGTGACCATCGACTACCTAAGCAACGACGAACGCGCCCAACACACCAAGCAACACATCGAAAACGAAGCGGACGCACAAGGACGCGTCATCACATGCAAAGCCGACGTGACCGACGAAACCCAAGTCAACGAACTCGCACAAACCACAGCCAACGCCTTCGGCGGCATCGACATCCTCATCAACAACGCGCTCAGCCACTACTCGTTCGACCCACGCAACCGCAACACCTTCAGCAACACCAGCTGGAACGACTACGCGACCCAACTCGAAGGATGTCTCAAAGGCACCTACAACACCTGCACGACCGCGCTGCCCTACATGCGACGCCAATCATGGGGACGCATCGTCAACATCTCCAGCAACCTCGTAGACAGCCCGATCGTCCCCTACCACGACTACATCGCAGCCAAAGGAGCACTCATCGGATTCACGCGCTCGCTGGCGCAGGAGGCCGGAGCGTGGGGCGTCACGGTGAACGCCATCGCGGCCGGTTTGACCGTGGGCACGGATTCGAGCCGCGCCACCACCGAAGACATCCGCGAGCGCATCATCGCGCAGACGCCTTTGGGCAGGCTTGCCACGGCTGATGATATTGCGGGCGGTGTGGCGATGCTGGTTGGCGAGGACGCTCGTTTCGTCACCGGTCAGACGTTGCATGTCGATGGCGGACTCACGATGCGCTGATTACGAACATCCGGTGACAGCCTCGTTCTAGGCTCTATGCCATCGGGCCTGGAATGCAACAACCTGCATCCGAGGCCCGTTTCAATCTGCACACTGTATCCACCCATACCAAGATGGATCATCTAAAACCAATTCGTCAGAGGATTATCGGCATTACAACGAGCAGGCGTCGAAGAAACGCTCGATGACGGTGTCGTTGAGCAAGCGTCCGGTTCGGGTTGGAATCACACGTCCGTCACGGATAACGATAAGGCCTTCGTCTTCCATGGGCTGGATGCGAGCCATATCAACCATGTTTCCAAGGCGACTCAAATCCAGACCCTCACGTATGCGCAGACCAAGCATGATGATTTCTTCGAGGTTCTCCTCGTTGGAGATTCGTTCGCTTCCCGACCATGGCACATTATCATCGTTGATAGCCTGCCCCCACATGCGAGGATGCGCAATATCCCAGCTGCGCAAGCCCGACGATTTGACCGTTTCAGATGTTTCAGCCGACGTGGACTGTTCAACATCCATCACATTGCCGTAATGGCTGTGTGCGCCGGGACCGAGCCCCGCCCAATCAACATTGCGCCAATAGCCAAGATTATGTTGCGATTCATAACCAGGACGTGCCCAATTGCTGATCTCATACCATTCAAGACCGGCTGCGCTCAGTAGATCGTCGGCAATCTCATACTTGGTCGCCTCATCGTCATCATCAGGCGTAGGCAAGGTTCCAACAGCAATCTGACGTCCCATTTTCGTGTTCGGTGCGACGGTCAACGCATATGCCGAAATATGGTCAACACCCAAGTCGATCGCCGTCCGTACGGAAACACGCCAATCGTCGAGACTCTCCCCCGGCGCACCGTAAATCAAATCCACGCTGGAACGCATGCCGGCAGCATTTGCCGCTGCGATTCCCGCCGCCACATTGGCCGGGGTATGCGTACGATCCAATGTTTTCAGCACGCTTGGCACAGCCGACTGCATGCCGAAAGAGATGCGGTTGAATCCGCCGTCCGCGAGTTCCTTCACGTAATCGGCGTTCACCGTGTCCGGATTCGCTTCGGTGGTGATTTCCGCATTGTCGGCAATGCCCCACGTGTCACGCACGGCATTCAACATGGCGACCAGATCCGAGGCTTTCAGAATCGTGGGAGTGCCACCGCCGAAAAAGACGGTGGCCGCTTCCGGTTCGTTAACGCCATGCGCGATCTGCCAATCATGGACGATTGACATCTCGCGAATCACCATATTGGCGTAATTGCCACGCGAAGCGCCCGCTCCCATGTCGACAGCGGTATACGTGTTGAAATCACAGTACCCACAGCGCCGTATGCAGAACGGCACATGAATGTAGGCTTCGAACATCAGCCTTCGGTTTTCTGGGCGGCGCGAATCTTGTCTTTGGTGTCGCGGTCGTTGCCTGCGTCTCCGGTCGACAATGCGGCGATGAATGCCTCCTGCGGCACCTCGACATGGCCGAGCATCTTCATACGCTTCTTGCCGGCCTTCTGCTTTTCGAGCAGCTTGCGCTTACGGGAAATATCGCCGCCATAACACTTGGCGAGCACGTCCTTGCGCAGTGCGCGAATGTTCTCACGTGCGATAATGCGGGAGCCGATGGCGGCCTGAATCGGAATTTCGAACTGCTGGCGAGGAATGAGCTCACGCAACTTCTTCGTCATCATCACGCCGTAGGAATACGCCTTATCCTTATGCACGATGGCGCTGAACGCATCGACCTTCTCACCCTGGATGAGAATATCGACCTTCACCAGATCGGCGGACTGTTCGCCGTCCTCATGGTAGTCGAGCGACGCATAGCCCTTGGTGCGGCTCTTCAACTGGTCGAAGAAGTCGAACACGATTTCGGCCAACGGAATGCGATAATGCATTTCCACACGGTCGGCGGAAATATATTCCATAGTGCCCATCTGTCCACGATGGTCCTGGCACAAGTCCATAACCGCGCCGATGAATTCCTTCGGAGTGATGATGTCGGCGGCAACCACCGGTTCGACGATCTGCTTGATCTTGCCGTCGGGGAATTCGCTCGGATTGGTCACACGATGCACGGAATTGTCTTCCGCGGTGACCTCGTATGGCACGTTCGGTGCGGTGGAGATCAAGTCGAGATCGAATTCGCGGCTCAGTCGTTCGGTCACGATTTCCATATGCAGCAGGCCAAGGAAGCCGCAGCGGAAACCGAAACCCAACGCCACGGACGTTTCCGGCTCGTAGATCAAAGCCGCGTCGTTGAGCTTGAGCTTGTCGAGCGCCTCACGAAGTTCCGGATACTGCGCGTTGTCGATTGGGAACAGGCCAGCGTAGACCATGGGCTGCGGGTCACGATAGCCTTCGAGCGGATCGGCCGCAGGCTTGAGCGCGGAAGTGATGGTGTCGCCCACCTTGGACTGGCTGACGTCTTTCGCGCCGGTGATAACATAACCGACCTCACCCGCACCAAGCGCCTTCGTAGGCATCATGTCTGGGCTGATCACGCCGATTTCAATCGGATCATGGGTCATGCCGATACCCATCATGTGCAGTTTCTCACGGGAACGCAACTCGCCATCGACCATACGAATGTAGGTGACGATGCCGCGGTAGGAGTCGTAGACGGAGTCGAAGATCAGCGCACGCGCGGGAGCTTCCGGATCGCCGGTTGGTGCAGGAACGTCGGCAACAATGCGGTCGAGCAGTTCGGTCACGCCTTCACCGGTTTTACCGGACACGCGCAGCACTTCGGAAGGATCGCAACCAATCAGGCCTGCGATTTCCTCGGCATGCTTGTCTGGTTCCGCGCTGGGAAGATCGATTTTGTTCAGTACAGGAATGATGGCCAGATCATGGTCGATGGCCATATACAGGTTCGACAGGGTCTGCGCTTCGATGCCCTGCGTCGCGTCGACAAGCAGCACTGCGCCTTCGCATGCGGCGAGAGCGCGGGAAACCTCATAAGTGAAATCGACGTGGCCTGGAGTGTCGATCATGCCGAGGGTATATTCAGTGCCGTCGAACGTCCACGGCACGCGCACAGCCTGCGATTTGATGGTGATGCCACGCTCCTGCTCAATATCCATACGATCCAGGAAACGATCACGCATCTCACGTTCGGGCACGATGCCGCTGAGCTGCAGAATACGGTCTGCCACCGTGGACTTGCCGTGATCGATATGCGCGATGATGCAGAAATTGCGAATCAACGACTGATCGGTGAAACCGGGCTGGTTATGCTGCTGGCCCACGCCATCCTCCTCTTGAAATATTCGACGCAAACGATTCTAACTGCTAGTATCGGCATGGTGAGTCGCGACACTCCTAAGCCCGTTGGCAATTTATCCGCGCGCCATGTTATCATCATCGCTTGTATGTCCTTATAGAAAACGTCGTTTGGAGAAATAGTGGCAAACATTAAGTCGCAGAAGAAGCGCGTTCTCACCAACGAGAAGGCCCACAAGCGCAACGTGGCCGTGAAGTCCAGCCTGAAGACTGCCGTTCGCGCCACCCGTGAAGCTATCGCCGCCGGCGATAAGTCCGCAGCAGAAGCCGCCTACAAGGTCGCAGCTCAGAAGCTCGACAAGGCTGCTGGCGCTGGCGTGATTCACAAGAACCAGGCTGCTAACCGCAAGTCCGGTCTTGCCGTGGCCATCAACGCTCTCTGAGTTTTAGAAGCTCACAGCTAACGAAAATCCCGCAGGTTTTTCCTGCGGGATTTTTTGTTACGCAAATGTCTTCCGTTTAATTACCATCTCACTGTCGCTACCTACGCTTGTCACACTTGCGTTTGTCGGAATCCTTATCAGAATGAATGACCGGTCGTTTCAAATATTTCGCTTCACTTGGCAGATATGTATTATGACGCACCAACGCTCCCGGAAGCTGAATGTCGAAAATCACCGATACCAATCGCATGCTGACCATCAATGCGACGATCAGCAGATCAAGCACCACTTCGGCTGGAAAACTGACGATTCCAGCGTCCACGCCTTTGCAGACAAGCACCGTCAGTACGCACCCCACGGCAGATGGAACCGCATACCAATGTTTGTCACGAATCACCATCGGCACTTCGTTGATGAGCATGTCTCGAATCAGGCCACCTCCAAGCGCGGTGAACATGCCGAGAAAAACCGCGGTCATGCCTGACGTGTGGTACATCATGGCTTTGCTGGTACCGTTGACCGCATACAATCCCAATGCCAGAGCATCCAACGACAGCATGGACCATTTGAGCCTGTTGATTTCGGGATGGCACACCGCGACGGCCACCGAAGCCAGCAGAGCAACGATCACCAGTCCTTTATCCGACACGCCTACCGGTGGCGCGATGCCCAGCAGCACGTCACGGATGATTCCTCCGCCCAATGCGGTGAGCCATGTGGTGACGAGAATCGCGAAGATATCGTAGCCTTTGCGCACGGCGGCAAGTCCGCCGCACATGCCGCAGCAGAACGTCGCCAAATATTCAATCCCCCAAAAGAAGGCATTACTCTCCAACGCCACCGACATGCTTTCCCATCCTTTTCCCTTCCCTCACTTCCCCCACTCTCGGATTTCGCGACTTCCCATCGTACACAATAAGCCGAGGGGCGGGAAACATGGTGTTCGACCGTAGGCTTGGCCGAACGGCCTTGAGTGTGTCGAATACCATGTTCCCCGCCCCTCGGCGGACTTTGAACTATAAGTCAGTCGCGAAAAATCAGCAGACCTTCCACATCCAGTTGTGCGGATCCTCGATCTCGCCAAGCTGGATGCCCAGCAGCTGGTTGCGCAGGTTCACGGTGAATTCGCCGGAGTTGCCGTCGGCAACGGTCACGTCGAACTTCTCGGACTTGAAACGACCGATCGGGGTGATGATGGCTGCGGTACCGCAAGCGAACACCTCGGTGACTTCGCCGGACTTGATGTCTTCGAGCAACTGGTCCAGAGCGATCATGGTTTCGACCACGTCGTGGCCGTTGTCCTGGATGAGCTGAATCAGGGAGCGACGGGTCACGCCCGGCAGAATGTTGCCGGTCAGAGACGGGGTCTCTACGTGGCCGTCCTTGTGCACGACCATCATGTTCATGCCGCCAAGCTCCTCGAGGTAGGTCTTGGTAGCGGCGTCGACGAAGCAGACCTGCTCGCAGCCGTGGTCGATGCCGGTGTATTCGCCCAGCAGGGATGCGGCGTAGTTGCCACCGCACTTGGCGAAGCCGGTGCCGCCAGGGCCGGTGCGGAACCACTTGTCTTCAACCCAGATGCTGACCGGCTTCACGCCGCCTGGGAAGTACGGGCCGGACGGGGATGCGATCACGCAGTAGTCCACTTCCTGCGGAGCACGCACGCCGAGGAACGGCTCGGAAGCGAACATGAACGGACGCATGTACAGCGTGTACTCGCGGCGGGACGGCACCCAGTTGGCGTCGCGCTTGACCAGCGCGGCCACGGAACCGAGGAAGTCGTCAATCGGCAGCTCAGGCAGGTACAGACGCTTGGCGGAGTTCTGGAAACGCTCGGCGTTCGCATCCGGGCGGAACAGCCAGGTGGAGCCGTCGGCATGACGGTAAGCCTTGAGGCCTTCGAAGCACTCCTGTGCGTAGTGCAGCACGGAAGCACCCGGATCCATCTTGAGCGGTGCGTACGGTTCGACGCGGCGGTCGGACCAGCCTTCGCCCTTGGTCCAGGTCATGTGGGTCATGTTGTCGGAGAACACCTGGCCGAAAGCCGGCTTGTCGATGAGGGACTGACGCTTCTCATCGGATGCGGGGTTGTCGTTCGGCAGTACGGTGAACGGTTCGGCGAGCTTGTCGAGCGCTGCCGGATCGTGGTGCGTGTTTTCAGTCATTACTAGCTACTTCTTCTTGACTTTGGCGGCCCGAAAGCCACCATATGGGGTGTGTGCTGTGCGCTTGTGGCGCGAGCTCTGTTGCATACTTTTGCACACCCATGTGTTACTCGTGTGGCAGAGTTCACATGGTGAAAAACGAAGAAGCCCGCACCGTTCTCAACGGCTGCGGGCTTCCACGTTTCAGTTATGTTCTGAATTGTTCGCTATCGAAGCGATCGACTCACTTGGCGTCGGCAGCCGGAGCAGCAGCGTCGGCAGCCGGAGCAGCAGCTTCCGGAGCGGCGGTGGACTCAGAAGCATCTTCCGGCACCTCAACGGTGACGACGGACTCTTCCGGGTCCTCAACGTCGAGCTCAACGCCTTCAGGCAGAACAACGTCCTTAGCGAACACCTTGGTGCCGTCGGTTAGGCCCTCGACGCTCACAACGATCTTCTCAGGCAAGTTGGCGACGTCAGCGCGAACCTTGAGCTCCTGAATGTCGACGAATGCCACAGCAGCGCCCTTCGGGGTGCCTTCAACGAAGACCGGCACCTCGACGTCGATCTTCTCGCCGGCCTTGACCTCAAGGAAGTCAACGTGCTCGATGATGCGCTTGACCGGGTTCTTCTGCACGTCCTTGACGACGGCCATCTTGGTGTTGCCGTCGAAGGCGATGGTGAACAGGGCGTTGGTGTGACGCAGGGCCAGGGTGGTCTCGCGCATCGGCAAGGTCACGAAGGCGGGCTCTTCGCCGCCGGCGTAGATGGTGGCCGGAATCTTGTTGGCAACGCGCAGACGACGAGCAACGCCCTTGCCGAACTCGGAACGGGCCTCGCCCTCAAGCTTAATGGTGGTAGCCATAATGGATACTCCTTGTAGTTTCGTTTCGTACTGTCTCGCTCAGACGCCACGACGCGCCGAAAGACACCCTACAAGGAGTGAAATACGCCGAGTCGATAACGGAAGCTGTGTCATGTGTCAGCACGCACACTTCCCTCGCCAAAGCAACAATTGTCAAGTATACGCCAACTCCGGACTTTGGCGCGGTGATGCTTCGATGACACTGCATCCCGGCCGTCCCAGCCACGTCAACGTACGGTTTCCGCGAAATAATCCCTAACTTTGTGAAGAACGTACGCTTACCCGTTCTCATCGTACGGTTTCCGCGAAATCGTCCGCCATTTCGTGAAAATCGTACGCTCAGCGACACTCAGTGTACGGTCTTTCACGAAGTTGGGGATGATTTCGAAAATAACGTACGATGGTGAGTACCGTATCGGGAGGTTGATATGACTCGTTCGGACGACGTCATCAATGAGGATGGCCATGACGTCATCGCCACACACACTCGCGTTGTCAGGGGTATGGCTGCGGCACTTGCCGCGATAGCCGCCACAGGAGCCGGCGTCACAGCCGCGGCCGCCAACGTCATGTTCACGTTCGCGCTGGACACCAAAGCCAAACGTTCGATGTTCAACATGCCGCACGAGGAGACGCCGAAAGGCATCGAATTCGACATGTCCGAGCAGCTTGAGGCCGCCCGGTGGTTCGAGGAGGCCAAGCAATCGGTCACGCTGCGCAGCCATGATGGATTGAAACTCCACGGCTGGCTGTTGGACCCGGATTGTTCCGACCCACAGCCGCATCTATACGCGATCTGCTGCCATGGCTATGCCGGAGAGCCCGCGGAAATGGCCAAATGGGCGCATCGCTATGCGCAACTCGGTTTTACGGTCCTGCTACCCGCGCAGCGCGCCCATGAGTTGAGCGAAGGGCGTTACGTGGGTATGGGATTGCTGGAAAGCGACGATCTGTTGGGCTGGGTTTCGCTGATCACCGCAGCTGATCCGGATGCACGCATTCTGTTGCATGGCAATTCGATGGGCGCCGCCACGGTGATGATGGCGGCCGGCGATGCGCGACTCCCCCGCAATGTCATCGCCGCGATTTCCGATTGCGGATACAGTTCCGTGGTTTCGCAGTTTACGGATAATGCCGAGGAGATGTTCCGTTTGCCGCACTCGTTGGCCGCGCTGCTGGTCAAAGTGGCCAGTCATGTGTCTGAACGCAAGGCCGGATACCGGTTTGAGGACGCCTCCTGTGTGAAGGCATTACGGCACGCGACTATTCCGATGATGTTCATTCATGGTGGAGCGGATACTTTTGTCAATCCGAAGTATCTGGACATCAATTACAACGCCTGCGCCAGCATCGACCGCGAGAAGCTGCTGATTCCCGGCGCCGACCACACGATGAGCGCCAGCACCGATCCGGACCGCTATTGGCGTCGCGTTAACAGCTTTGTTAAGCGGGTGTTTGGGCTGTAGTAGATATAGAGCTCGGCTCCCCTCTGTGAGGGGAGCTGCCAGCGAAGCTGACTGAGGGGAGCACCCGTGTATGGGCTACTCCCCTCAGTCTCACTCCGTTCGACAGCTCCCCTCACAGAAGGGAGCCAAGAATGGTTACGCGAGCAATTCCTTGACGGCGGCGATGACGGACTGCAGACTCTTCTTCGCGTCACCGAACAGCATCTGGGTGTTGTCTTCGAAGTAGAGCTCGTTCTGGATGCCGGCGTAGCCCATACCGCGGCCGCGCTTCATGACCACGACGTTCTGGGACTTGTCGACGTCGAGAATCGGCATGCCGGAGACCGGGGTGCCGGGACGGCGAGCAGCCGGGTTGGTCACATCGTTGGCGCCGACGACCAGAGCCACGTTGGCCTGCGGGAACTGCGGGTTGATGTCGTCGAGGTCGATCAGCTCCTCGTACGGCACGTTG
>ENA-OXEA01001253-OXEA01001253.1-human-gut-metagenome-genome-assembly--contig:-NODE-1253-length-11658-cov-5.490046_pt1 | contig 11658 bp, 10 predicted proteins | sample MGYA00249352_ERZ652237 | MGnify/ENA primary metagenome ERZ652237 (study PRJEB26925, sample SAMN05826962) | human gut metagenome | biome: ENVO:2100002; feature: ENVO:00000062; material: ENVO:00002003... | reverse complement strand
GTGCTGGCCGAAACCGTGTCGCCGGCTGAGGCCGACGCTGCCGAGAGCGATGCCGAGACCAAGGTTCCGGAAGCCGCCGAGTCCTCCGAGAATGCGGCGCCTGCGGATGCCGTTGATGCCGCGGACGCGGCCGTATCCACTGAGACTGCGACATCCGATACGGCATCGCCTGAAACCGTGACTTCTGGAACCGTGGCATCCGAGTCCGCCGCGGATACGGTACCGGCTGATTCCGCTGTATCTGATTCTGTAGTGACCGCGGCCCAATCGCAGACCAACGATGAGCCGAGCGAGCCCGATTCCATGCCGTTGAACGTGGCCGGTGCCGATGCTAAGCCGGTGGTGGCGTTGCCCCGCGACCTGTTCGCCGACGCGCTCGCCGAGGACAGCGAAGAGGCCGGGCAGTCCACCGCGCCCGCAGAGCAGGCGGATCAGTTGGCGAACGGACAGCCGTCCGACGACCGATTCCAGCAGGCGTCATCCGATCAGGAGGCGCACGACGACATCCGTCAGGCGGTGAACGAGGTCGCAGCCAACGCGGCCGGTGTGGAAGTCACCGCCGGCGCCGTGGCAGGCGACGGCGTCGTGAAAGCCGATACGGACATCGCCCACGGGGAGATTCCGGAAGAGCACCGCCGGTTCGCGCAACCGAACGACGACGAGGCGGACTCGACCGGTTCGTTCCGACCCGCATTCGAGCCGGGATCGGTGTTCGAACTCGTGTCGAAAGGCAGGCTTGCCGCCGCCGAACCGAAAATCGAAGTCAACGGGTACACCTCTGACCAGGCGAAGACCACGGAAGACTACACCGAGCAGTTCGCCATCGCGAATTGCGAAGAGCTGCTGCCGTTCCTTGCCATGAATCCATTGCTGTACGATGACCTCTATAATTGGCTGGAAGATCAGGGCAAATCGGACATCGACGCCGCGCTGGAGAACAATGATGGCTACAAGAGTTACCGCAAAGCGGTAGGGAAGTGAGTCGGGTCATGAGCGAAAGCATGCAACAGGCGCCCCAATCGCTGGAACGCATGCGTCAATGGCATGAGCAGTACCGCGCCGGATTGGTGCCGTCCCCATTGGAGGACATCAACCAGCTTGGGGCGAAGCTCGATTTGACCCATGCGCATCCCTCCGGCATCGCCCAGCTGTTCGCGGGAGGCCGCGCGTCGCTGGATCTGCTGTTCCGCGACAACGGCATGCTGCGTGCGGCGAACCGCCGACTGGAGCGGGTGCTTGACGAGAAGGCCGCGAAACTGCGCGTCAGCGGCGTCGCGGAACTGTCTCTCACCGTGGGAGTCGCCACATGGGACGACGGTGCCATGCCGGTGCTGCTGTATCCGGTATCCGTGCAAAGCGCCCAGGATGAAGGCGATGTGGCGGTGATCCGGTTCGTCGGGCATGTCCGGCTCAACCCCGCGTTCGTGACGGTGATACGCGAGCAGCACGTCGAACTTGACGAGCGGGAGCTGTTCAACGGCGCCAACTACGAGAGCGGCACGCCCGAAACGTCCGCGGTGTTCGCGGCGATCACCAAGCGTGCGGAGAAGGTGTTCCCCGATTTCACCATCGAGCGGCAGATTATCCTGGGCTGCTTCATGTCGCCCGGCTCGCTGATTCTTGCCGAAAGCCAGCACATCATCGATACGCTGGCCGAGGGGGCGACCGGCAACACGGTGCTGGACGCGCTCGCGGGCAGCAAGGAGGCCGCCGAAGCGCTCAAGGACTCCAGCGCACCTGCGTTCAGCCCATTCGACGCCGATCCGCACAACGAGTTCGAAGTCGGCGATGTCGACAACGCCGTGCGGTACGCGGCCGATATGGTCGCAGCCGGGCATTCGCTCGGAGTCGATGTCGTCAACGGGCGTGACACCGCCGATTACGCCGCCGCCATCGCGTCGCGCTGCGTGATGAACGGCCGCAGCGTACTGTACGTGCCGTGCATCGCCGATCAGAAGCGTCGTTTCCGTCAGGCCATCAGCGCCAATGAGCTCAGCGGCCAAGTGCTCGACGTCTCGGACGAGCGCTGCAATGACAGCATCGACCATCAGCTGATCGCCGCGGTCGGATTCCAGCCCGGCGTCGCCAGCTCCCGGTTCGACCAGATCGCCGATGAGCTGGTCGGCGTGCGTTCCCGTCTCACCCGGTATCTGGGGGACCTGCACTGCACTGACAAACAGTGGGGCGTGTCCGCGTACCAGACCATACAGAACCTCGCCGAAATCGCCACGTTGCCCGCGCATCCCGCCACCCGAGTGCGGTTGCGCAAGGAGACCGCGCGTGAGATCGGCGGTCATCTGGATGAATGGGCGGCGAAGCTCAGGCGTGCCGGCGAGCTCGGCGAATTCACGCTCGGACCGGAGGATACCGCTTGGTTCAAGGCCTCCATTACGTCCGAGGACGAGGCTGTGACCGTCTACCAGCGTGTGGTTGATCTGCTGCGCAAGTTGCTGCCGTTGACCCGTGAACAGGTGTCGTCCACCGTGCAGACATGCGGGTTCCCGATACCGAACACCGAGCAGGAGTGGGGCCGTCAGGTGCAGGTGCTGAAGAACCTGCGCCGCGTGCTCGACGTGTTCCAGCCGGAGATCTTCGAGCGCGACATCGACGCGATGATCGAGTCGAGCAAGTCCAAGGCCGAACGCAAGGCCGAAGGCACCACTATCGGATTCTGGGAGCGTCGCCGCCATATCAAGGAGGCCAAGAGCCTGCTGCGCGTGGGCGCACAGGTCGAGAACCTGCACGATGCGCTGCAGGTCGTGGCCAAGCAGGCCGCGCAATGGCGCATGTTCGTGCCTCACGGCGGGTGGCCGGTGCTGCCGAACAAACTCGACGACATCATCGCCACGCAGGAGGAGCTGGCCCGCGACCTGACGGCGCTGGACGCCGTACTGTCCACCACCGTGCAGGGCGGCGATCTGGAATCGCAGGATTTCGTCGCCGTCGAGGAACGCCTGAAGGCGCTGTTCGACGACCATCTCGCGCTGGACACACTGCCGGAGCGCTGCCGTCTCGAACATGAATTCCAGACGGCCGGGCTCACCGAACTGGTCGAGGACCTGCACACGCGCCGTGTGCCGGTGGAATCGGTGGATGCCGAACTGCAGCTGGCATGGTGGACCACGGTGTTCGAGAACATCGTGCGGGCGTCCGCGATCATCTCCAATCAGGATGGGTCGGCGTTGCAGTCCGCTGCGGATCGTTTCGCGCAGGTGGACACCGAACACGTGCGTTCGGTCGGTCCGATGGTCGCGCAGGAATCCATGCGCCGCCTGTGTGAAATGCTGTTCTCCCGCACGCAGGAATCCAACCAGCTGCACACGGTGCTGGCCGGCAAGACCCGCATCCCGCTCAGCCGGATACGCCGTGACCACCCCGAGATCCTGGCCGCGGCCAAGCCCATCATCGTGGCGACTCCGGCCACGCTTGCCGCGCTCACCGATCCGACGACCCTCGCCGACGTGGCAATCATCGACGCGGCCGCGCACATTCCGGCCATCCAGCTGCTGACCATCGTCTGCCGCGCGAAGCAAGTGGCCGTGCTGGCCCACCGGTCCACCGTGACCTCGCCGAGCGTGAAGGCGCTGATGGAGCTGCTGCCGAGCGTGAAGGTCCGCTCCCACCCCGTGCGGCGCGCGCCCAGGCTCGCCGCGTTCCTGGAATCCCAGGGGTATGGCGAGGTGCGCTATGACGTCACGACCGAGCCGTCGCAAGGCCGGGTGGCCTTCCACAAGGTCGAGGCGAACGGAACACCGGTCATGGCCACCGGATTGGTCGAGAGCAGCCAGCAGGAGATCGATGAGGTCGTCCGCATCATCACCGAACGCGCGGCGAGTTTCAACGTGGTGCCGGTCGGCTACACGCTGACCGTGGTCACGCTCACTGACGCATTCCGTTCGCGACTTGGTGCGGAACTGAAATCGCTGGCGTCGAAGAACAAGACCATGGGGCAGTTCCTGTGCCACGTGCGCATCGTCGCGCTGCCGGAGATCGCCGGGGCCCAGTCGACGGACGTGATTCTGTCGTTGTGCTACGCGAAGACCGTGCATGGGCGTCTGCTGCAGCAGTTCGGCGTGCTGGAGGGCGAAGGCGGACGTGCCATGCTGCTGGATGCGCTGGCGCTGTGCGACCGCCATCTCGATATCGTTTCGGCGTTCGACGAGTCTGATCTGGACGATGAGCGACTTCACCAGCCCGGACCGCAGCTGCTGCATGCCATGCTGCGCTGGGTGGAGCAGCTGGACGACCACGTGGTGCGTCCGGTGACCATCACCCGGTCGAACAATGTGCTGTTCAATGATCTGGCGGAGCGCGTGCGGTCCCGCGGACTGAACGCCGCCGTCGACTACGGGTTCGACCGCGGCCTGCACATTCCGATGGTCGTCGGGTTGCCCGACAAGCCGTTCGCGCTGGCCGTGCTGACCGACGACGCGCAGTTCATGAGCGTGCAGTCCACGCGTGAACGGCATCGCGGCCTGATGCAGGACCTTGCGTCGCTGGGCTGGTCGGTGATGAGCGTGTGGAGTGTCGGCGCATTCGTCAACCCGGACAAGGAGGTCGATGCGATCGTGTCGCGCATCGGCGAGATCTACGGGGATGTGCGATGAGCGGCGATACTACTGGTGACGGGGATCGTGTGGCCGCAGATGCCTCGGAGCCAAGGCCGTACAGTGCCTCGCGTCGTACGCGGCGCGAGCACAAACGCGTCGTGTTCCACGGAACCGAGCGCTTCGATGCAGACGGCGTGAAACTCGAACCGGGCGATATGCGCACCGAGCAGCAGCGCGAGGCCGACGACGACAAACGCATCCTCGGCGAACTGCCACCCCACTGGGCCATCTTCAACGACAAACGTTGAGTGTGGTGACCACCCCAGTCGCTTCGCGACAGCCCCCGCCAGCGGGGGCTGTCGCGCGAACAGCGAGACTGGAGGTGGCTGCTGCGGCTGAGCAACCGCAGCTATTGCGCAGTGACGGCCATAATCGGACCGAGTTCCTGTGCGTTGATGATTGATATGGCTTCGTCGGGAGTCAAAGCGAACGTGATGAGCGTGCCGCCGGTCATCGCATCGTCATGGGCGGCATCCATCGCCGTGGCCGATCGCGCGAGAACGCATGACCGGCCGCCTGCGGATTCGTCACGCGATGAAGTCGTACCAGCCGAAGCGTCGCAAGGGGTGCCGGATACCAGATCCATGACATCACCGGCCGCGATGCCGTCCACCGTGCCGGTGACCCGTACATCGATCACCGTCTGACCGGGTTCCGCCACCGGCCGCCGCGAAACTATGGCGCCGAACAGCGGCTGCCCGGCGGCGATGTCCGTCTGCGCGATGCCTCCCGCCGCCTGATTCGCCGCATCGAGCGCCGTATCCCAACCATCCGATACGGGCATCTGCCGGATCTCCACGTCCTCCGCGCCGATACGCGCGCCGCGTGGGATGAGCCGTGCCGCCACCACGACCGGTTGCGTGACGATGCTCGCCGTCACGCATTGCAGTGTCGCGAATGCTGCAATGGCCGTGCAACAGGCCGCCATCAGCCGCCGTGTGAGCCGCAGCATCCGACGTTGGCGCAACGTGGGGCGCTTCAGCTTCTCCAATATAGAAAAAGTCACCATGCAAGCATGGTGACTGAACGTTGTTCCGATGCGCAAGCCGTGACGAAAATGTGGTCGAAGGCTCGGCAGTTATCCACATCTTGGGCGTGTCGCACATGCTCGGGCCGAGCACTGGCCGCCGGAAGACGGCGAACGCGCTAATGGCAGCTGCTTATTTGCCGGAGCCGCCGCGCCCGTCGGTGCGGTAGAAGCCGTGCCCCTTGAACTCGATCGGCACGGCGGAATACACCTTGCGCACCTGCTCTTGCCCGCACTGGGGGCACACGGTGATCGGGTCGTCCTCGAACGACTGCTGCTCGGTGAAATCGTATCCGCAGTTCTTACAACGGTAATGATAGGTTGGCACGGTTCCTCCCTGGTCGAAGCTCATTATATGATTCCGGCACGTATGCGATGCCCGGCATACGCATCAAGTCCGTTCATATCCTAGTCGTCACGCGGACACCGCGCCGCTCGACGTCTCGTTTTGTTCCCTCCGCGAACTTGCGTGGATGGCGAACTACAGGCGTCGGGCTCCCTGCGGCGTGACCACCCAGTCGACCGGGATATCGTGAGACTGGCGGGGCAGGTCGTCTGCCATGCATTCCCACGGCCAGCAGACGGCGACGACCGGCACGCCTCCGCGTCGGTATGTCAGCGCGCGGTCATACCAGCCGCCGCCGCGCCCAAGCCGGACGCCATGCGCATCCACGGCCAGCGCGGGCACGATGATCAGGTCGGCATCGCCAAGGGCCGCCGGGCCAAGCGTCTGCGTATCCGGCTCATCCGGCCGTTGTGCCATGCCGGTTCCCTCGCAGGTCACGCCATGCAATGAGGCCATGTCGGGCAGCAGAGCCCATCCCACGTCCAGACCGGAGCCCAAGCGCGGCACAAGGACGCGCAGCCCGCGGTCGAGCAGCAGGGACAGCAGCGGCCGCATGGGGATTTCGCTGCCCATCGACACGTAGGCGGCCACGGTCGGCGGCTGGTGTCCGCGGCCGTGTGGCGCGGACATAACGCCAGACGTGCCGGCCTGCACGCCGACCAAGTCCAGCAACGGCACAATGTGTTCGGCCAGTGCCGCCGCGGCCGCGTCCCGTTCCTGCCGCGTCACGGTCTTACGCCGCGCGATGGCGTCCCGTCTCAGCTGTCTCTTGCGCAGATCGTCCGACATATCGGCATCGGTCGTCTGCCGGCGTTGGCAAAGGTTCATGGTTACGTTCTATCACGGACGAATGTCCGTCATCGGCGGACTGTGCGCCGTGTCGGAGACGCGACGATGGCACAATGGGTGCGTGTCCGTTTTGCAATCGATATGCGCCGTGTTCCGGCAGCCGGCAGCGCCATCCATCCGCGTGCCGCGGTGGATCGGCATTCCGCAGTGCCCGATAAAGCTGCGGCCGATCACGGCGGACGACGAAGAGGAGTGGAACGAGGTGCGGTGGCGCAACGATGCGTGGTTGCATCCATGGGAGTCAGGCGATCCCATGCACGGCTCGCCGATGACCTACAACCAGTGGATGCAGCAGATGCGTCACAACGAGCAGACCGGCCGCGGAGTGGTGTTCGCCATCGATTATCATGAGCATATCGTCGGCCAGATTTCGCTGGGAGCGATAGATCTGGGATCCATGCGCACCGGTGTGATCGGGTATTGGGTCGATCAGCAGTACGCGGGGCATGGCTTCGCGCCGATGGCGGTGGCGCTGCTCGCCGACTGGGCGTTCTGTGATCCGACCGGCCCTCGGCTGCACCGCATGGAAATCGCATTACTGCCGGAAAACGAGCGCTCCCGCAGGGTGGCGTGTAAAGTGGGGTGTCATTATGAGGGCGTGCGGCCCCGGTACATGTTCGTCAACGGGCAGTGGCGCGATCATGAGACCTACAGCCTGTTCGCCGAGGACGCCGGCGACGGGTTCATCCATCGTCTGATAGCTCGACACGCCATGCCGGAATCAGTGCAATCGTAAGGGGAGTCTCCTATTCTTAAGGACATGGGTTATGAGTCGCTGAGCACCGTGGTGGTGCTGGTGATTCTGATGGTTATCGCGGTTGGCTGGCTGCCCAGGCGGACGGTCAACAGCATGAAAAAGGTGGCCGAGCACCGTCAGGACAGGTACTCGTCGTCGTTGCATCTGGTGGATGCCGACAGCGGTACTCGATTCTCCGACGAGCATACGCCGCAGCCGAAAGGGGCTATTATGCAGCGGGCGCAAACGAGCACCACGACGCCGACCACGGCGAAAGTGGCGCATATTCGCGAGCTTCGGCGTGCGGCGGTCCGTCGTCGGCGCATATTGGCGCTATCGCTGCTGCTGATCACGGTGCTGGTACTGGTGCTGTCGATGGTCCTGCATTTCAGCGCCCTGTTCGCGCTGATTCCGGGCGTGCTGCTGGCGGTCGTGTTGGCGTTGGGCGTGCGGGCCTCCAGTCAGGCCCGTCGCTGGGAGCATGCGCTGGCCGAGGCGCGGCGCAGGGAACGTCTGGCGAAACGGGCCGGGGCGAGTGCCCGCCCGCGAGCAAAGTCCCCGTCCCCAGACAAGTCTGCGTCTCCGACCAAGTCTGCGGCGAAGGCAATCGCTGATACGGCCGGCGACCAGGTAACCGCCACCGCGAATCCCTCTGCCGAGACCGAAGTGAAGACCGACGTGATGGAACGCCGGGAGATTCGTCAGGCGCTTCACCGCGCACGTATCGAGCAGGATCGCGCGTTGGCCGCCCGTGAGGCGAGGCAGAAGGCCCATGCGATGGCTGCGTCCGAAAACGGCCGGCATGATGTGGATGCGGCATCGGAACAGCCGGAAGCGGCCGTAACGTCGGCCGTGCAGCCTGAGCCGCGGCAGGATGCCGTCGCGCAGCCGTCCGCGGACGAGTCCGCGACGAATGTCGTGGAGCCCACGGACTCCCATGCCGAAGTGGTCGTCGAGGAGGGGGGCGCCCCCTCGGGCGGCGACATGACCACGGAACTGGATCGGGTGCACCCGGCCGCGGCCTTGGACGCCTTCGAAGTGGCCGCGTCTCAGGATCTGATTTCGTTCTCGTTGGGCGAGCCGCGCAATGGCGTCGACCGCCATGCGCCCGCGCCGGAGAGCCTGGAGATCAAATCGACGAAGCAGGTCGCGAAGGCCGTTCCCGCACTGGTTGCCGAGCAGCCCGCCACCGTGGACGGCGGCGATGCAGGGCAGTCGGATGCGGATGCCACCGTCGCCGCGGTCATGGATGACGCCTCGGTGAACGATACCGACGCGTTCCATCAGACGGAGGTGCGGTCAAGCGTGGATGCCCCGGATGCGTCCTCCGACTCGCTGGGAACCGGCCTTGAGACGATTCTCGCGCGCCGCTCGTCGTGATTGCGTGTGATTTTCTCTCAGAGCGTTAGCAGTCGAGTTGGCAGAGTGCTAACAATCGCGCTACGATGAGTGCTAGCGCGAAGGGATGATGCCCGAAGTGATCGTCAGCCTCTGAATGGCGGCATTCCATCGCGGGACCATACGATTGGATTTCAAGAATACGAGGTGACCCACAGTGTCGATCAAGCTCACACCGTTGGAAGACAAGATCATCGTCAAGCAGGCCGCTGCCGAGACCCAGACCGCGTCCGGTCTGTTCATCCCGGACAACGCCAAGGAGAAGCCGCAGCAGGGTGAAGTCCTGGCCGTCGGCCCCGGCCGTCGTGACGACAAGGGCGAGCGCATCCCCATGGACGTCAAGGTCGGTGACAAGGTGCTGTACTCCAAGTACGGTGGCACCGAAGTGCACTACGAGGGCGAGGACTACCTGATCGTCTCCTCTCGTGACGTGCTCGCCATTCTTGGCTGAGTGAACGCTGCACGACAGCGCCGTCAGCACGGAACCCCGGATCGCATGATATGCGCCGGGGTTTTCCTATGTCTGGCCGCACTCGTTTGGTAGACTGTGCGGAAGGGAAGACGATACAAGGGAATTCCGATGAGGGAGACGATCATGATGGTATGTCCGAATTGCGGCAAGCCGATCAGCGCGGGAGGTCACGGCCGTGCCTGCGCCCGCAGCGCCGAAAGAACCCGACCCGAGTGAGACGCGTGTCGCTGCCGTCAAACAGGTGCTCGATACCAAGCTCGCGCAGTACGGCGGCACATGGTCGGCGACCTACATCGATCTGGAAAGCGGCCGCGACGTCACAGTCAACGACGAGAAACTCGTGGCGGCGTCACTGGTCAAGCTCTACATCATGCTGGCCGTGTTCGACGGCATCGAGCATGGCACCATCACCGATGACGCGAACGTGGACGCCCTGCTGAAGCAGATGATCACCGTCAGCTCGAACGAAGCTGCGAACGGGCTGCTGTCGCGCATCGGCAACGGCGACGGCAAAGCCGCCATCGCCACCGTCACCGCGACCGCGCAACGATACGGCTTCACCTCCAGCGAGGAGCTGCGCACATTGACCGGCATGGCCTCGGGCAACGCGGTGGAGAACTGGACCTCGACGCGCGACTGCGGCTCGTTCCTCTCTCAGGTGTACGCCGGGACGCTGGTGTCGAAAAACGCCAGCGAACGCATGATGCAGCTGCTGCTCGGCCAGACGCGGCGCACCAAGATTCCCGCGGGCGTGCCGTCCGGTGTGAAGGTCGCCAACAAGACCGGCGAGCTGGCGGCCGTTCAGAACGACGTGGCGATCGTGTTCGGTACCCATCCGTATGTGCTCGCGGTGATGAGCAGCGACATCTCCTCAGCCGTGGCCCCAAGCCAGATCACCGAACTGTCCCGCGCCGTATGGGACGCCGCACAATAGCCGCCCCCGCTGACGGGGACTGTCGGCGGGGCCGACTGGGGTGATACGCGCAACGGGTATCGAAAGCAACGGCGGAGCTGACGAAGACATCGCGATCGACACTCCCGCCATGTCGGCGGCGGTCATCGGCGACATCATCGACGCACTTGCCGGTGTGCTGTCGTGCTCCCGCGAGGTGATTGAGCTTGCGGTAATGACGCTGGTCGCGGGAGGGCATCTGCTGCCGAGCGATCTGACCGGTGTCAGCGTGTATTCGCAGGCCACCGGTTCGTTCGATTTCCATCCGGGACCGTTGTTCGCCAATATCGTCATCGCCGACGAGGTCAACCGTGCGAATCCGAAGGCGCAGTCCGCCATGCTGGAGGCCATGGGCGAGGGGCAGATCAGCGTGGACGGGCATACCCGCGGGCTGCGGCAGATTCGCTCGATCGAAAGGGTCCGTGATATCCGTGCGGCATGCCGCAGGGTGACGTTGGCGCCTGAGATGGCGTCGTATATCGTGGCGCTGTCCGCGGCGACCCGTGACGCGCAGGGCGTGCGGTTCGGAGTGTCGCCGCGAGGCAGCCTCAACGTGGCGGCGATGGCCCATGCGCGGGCGCTGATGCAGGGTCGTGATTTCGTGATGGCGGATGACGTGCGCTCGGTGGTGGTCCCGGTGCTCGCCCATCGAGTGTGCGCCGGCATCGACGCCGGATGCGGTTCGGCCTGATGGAGGCGGTCGGAGAGACCGGATCGCCGGACGCGACTAACGGCATGGGGTGGGCTTGGCGTGCGGCGTGGCGCGAGGCGTGCGATTCGGCATGGGACGCGGGCGTGAGATGGTCGCCTGTCGACACTAAGCGCGGTATTGCCGGTCGCATCGCCGAATGTCTGGAAGCCGTGACGCCGGAAGGGGAGTCCGATTTCGGCGCGTATCTGGCCGAACTCGCGGACCATGTGGCAGCCGGCGCGTCCGACGTCCGTCGCGCCGTCGCCGGAACCGTTGCGCGGGTTGTGCGCCCGGTGCGCCGTCGCCGCGAAACGACGCGGCAATGCGGTCTGGCGGATGTTCAGATGGCTGTTCCCGGCGTCATTGCGCAGAAAAACATGATGCGAGTATCGAAGGTGAGATGCCGTGATACCTTGGAAATACTTGCGACATGCCGTGTGCGACACGCGAGTTGCAAAAGTTGGCGACTTGTGTTTAGATAGCCAAGTTGCCGGTTGAGGCCACAGCCTCGACAAGCAGCCATGGCGGATTTCCCAAGCGGTCAAAGGGAGCTGACTGTAAATCAGCCGCTTCGTGC
>ENA-OXEA01001241-OXEA01001241.1-human-gut-metagenome-genome-assembly--contig:-NODE-1241-length-11784-cov-4.314179_pt1 | contig 11784 bp, 7 predicted proteins | sample MGYA00249352_ERZ652237 | MGnify/ENA primary metagenome ERZ652237 (study PRJEB26925, sample SAMN05826962) | human gut metagenome | biome: ENVO:2100002; feature: ENVO:00000062; material: ENVO:00002003... | reverse complement strand
GAGATAGGCTCCGGTCTCGTGGGCTCGGAGATGTGTATAAGAGACAGGTGTGTGGGCATTGTGGCCGCCATGCTTTTATGGTGGCTGGATGCGGGCTTTGTCGCTGATGCCACGTGGTATATCGCGTTGTGTTACGGGTTCGGTGCGTCCCTTGTGTCCAATGGTGTTGCCGATACGGGATTTGTCCAGTGGCTCATCGGACTGTTTGCGGGTAAGGATGCCGGTAAATAGGCTTTGACCTGAAAGACCAGTGTGCGTATGGACTTCAGTGCTGTCATGAATCTGGTGCTGGGCGGTGGTCTGGTAGCCACGATAATAGCCATCATCACCCTGAAATCAACGGTCAGGGAAGCGAGGGCGAAAGCGGAGAAGGCTACCGCCGAAGCCGAGACGGTACGGATTGACAATACCGAACATGCCACCCGTATCCTGATCGAGAATATTGTAGAACCCTTAAAAGAGGAACTGAATGAAAACAGGAAAGCTTTGCAGGCGACCCGGCGTGAAATGGCACGCCTCCGGAAAGCCATTGATACTGCCAACAGTTGCAGGCATCATGATGATTGTCCTGTTCTTTACGGGATGCGCGAGTACTCGAAAGAGCAGGACGGAGGTGAACCGGAACAGCAGCCTGTCGTCAAGCGCCGACAACGTGTCAAACGTGAGGCGGGGGTTGTTGATGGCGGGGATTCCGAAATCGGCGGTGAGCCTGACGATCCCTCCGGACAGCCTCCGTAAACTTCCCTCCGGTTCGTCCTACCATTCCAGGAACGGGCAGGCGGGCCTGACGGTGAAGAGCGATGCGGCCGGCAATATCATAGCGGAGGCATCCTGCGACAGCCTCCAGCGGCTGGTACTGTGTTATGAGGAGGAACTGACCCGTATCCGTAATGAGACACATGAGGACTCATTCACAGTTGAAACGGAATTTGAACGTCGCTTTAGTCCCGTTAAAATAGCGCTGGCCGCTTTTATAACCGGATGTGTTGCCGGCATAGTATTAACTTTCAAAATCAAGAAACAATGAATAAGAATTTCATGTACGGCGTCGGTGCCGTGAAATACAAGGACTTTGTGGTGGGTTACATAGAGAAGAATTCGTTTGACATGGGCGGGCAGAAACCCGAATCCGCCAAAATCGAGGCGGAGCAGGTGCCGGGAACCCCGGTGCTTATCATTCCCCAGTCGAATGGCAGCATCGCCCCCACGTTCAACGTTATCCAGCTGAACTACGAAAACCTGCATAGCTTGCTGGGTGGTACCATGCACTACAAGGAAGAGGACTCGGAAAAGAAAACCCCGATTGGTTGGACGGCCCCGACGGCAGCCGTGTTGCTGACCGGTCCGTGGGAAATAGCCCTTGTTTCGGGGCAGAGCATCCTGATTCCCAATGGCACGCTACTTTCCAATCTCGGCGGCAAGCTGACCCTGACAGAAACGGCGAAAATCGAATGCACGCTGGAAGTGGCCATGCCGGAAGACGGCTCCCAGCCCCATGGCGTATTCAATACGGATTCTATCCCGGAAGAGTGGAAACAGTATAAACTGCCTCCTGCTGAATCTGCCGCTGCTGCTTCCACTAACCTGGCCGAGGAGTAGCGTATGGACGAAGCTGTCATCAAGCAGATCCAGCGTGAGGGTGCGGACGCGCTGCTGGATATCGGTGTGAGCGTCCCGCTGAAAGCGTTTCATATCCCTTTCAGGAAATCCCCGCTGGAGCTGCGCGTGACCATGAGGCGGCCTTATATGTCCGGTCAGATTCTTTTTGCCCGGACATATTTGTCGATGGGGATCACCAGTGAGGAGATGTGGGGGTTCAGCAAGGAGGAGGAAATGCAGTTTCTGGCCTCTCACGGCAAGGCGGTGAGCCGTATGGTGGCCTATACCCTTTGTCGTGGCCCTTTCAGCCGCCGCGTGCTTTTGCGCCCGGTGGCATGGCTCATAAGGAACTTCATGGAACAGCGTTATCTGGTGGGTGCGATCAAGCGTTTTGTCAGCCTGATGGGTACCGACCCTTTTATACCTATTATCAGATCAGCCGAGCGGACGAATCCGATGAGCTTGAGACTGAGCCAAAGAAAGAAGGGGAGTTAAAGAGCCGTTATGAAGGCTCCCATAGCCCTTTCGGTTTTGTGTGGCAGATTGCCAGTGCCACCGGCTGGAGCGTGGACTATATACTGAACAAGGTGAATTACCAGACCCTGATCATGATGCTTAGTGACGCTCCCCGGTATGTCCGTGACAAGTCCGGATCTTCCGGTCCTGCGGATGAGCGGAGCGCCGAGGATGAAGCGGATGGAATAGTAGGATTTTTTCAAAGCAAGCTAAAATAGATGAAACCGGTACAAATAGAATTCCTTATGGTGGACCATTTGAGCGCCCGTCTTGACAAGGCCGTGGGCAAGATCGAGCGGATGTCCCAGCAGGCATCGTCCGCCAACAGACAGATCCGGGAACTTGACAGGAGCGGTTCCCTGTTGAACAACACCGTCGGCAAGCTGGCGGCCGCCTTTACTATCAAGGAGCTGGTGTCGAACATCACCAAGGTACGCGGCGAGTTCCAGCAGCTGGAGGTGTCGTTTCAGACCATGCTCGGCAGTGCGGAGAAGGCCGACACCCTGATGCAGCAGTTGGTACATACGGCCGCGACCACTCCTTTCGGCCTGGAGGATGTCGCGCAGGGTGCCAAGCAGCTTCTTGCCTACGGGTTTGGAGCGGAGAAAGTGAACGAGACGCTGATCCGCTTGGGTGACATCGCTGCCGGACTTTCCATCCCTTTGAACGATCTGGTCTATCTTTACGGCACCACCATGTCCCAGGGACGGCTTTATACACAGGACCTGAACCAGTTCACCGGCCGGGGCATCCCTATGATCGCCGAACTGGCCAAGCAGTTCGGCGTGGCTGAAAGCAAGGTGAAGGAGCTTGTGGAGGAAGGCAAGGTCGGTTTTCCCGAAGTGCAGAAGGTCATAGAGAGCCTGACGGACGAGGGCGGAAAATTCAGTGGTCTGATGGAGGCACAATCCAAAACGATAACCGGACAGATCTCCAATATAGAGGATGCCGTTTCAATGATGTTCAATGAAATCGGGCAACAGTCGGAAGGTGTCATCAACACCACGCTTTCCGGTGTTTCCTACATGGTGGAGCATTACGAACGTTTCGGCCGTATCCTGCTCGGGCTTGTCGGTACGTATGGTGTGTACCGGACCGCCGTCATGACAGTCACGGCCGTGAAAGGCTGGGCGGTGGCTGCGGAGGCGTTGCATTACAACTGGCTCCTGCTGGTTGAGAAAGCGCAGAAAATGCTCAACCGGACCATGCTTTCCAATCCCTATGTGCTGGTTGCGACCCTGCTTGCCGGTGTTGCCGTGGCACTGATCTCCATGAAGACGGAAACCGAACGTTTGCAGGAATCCGAGGAAAGGTATCAGCAGCAGAAGCAGAAAACCATAGAGGCCGAGGAAGAGCACAGGCGCAAAATAGAGGAACTGTGTTCCATTGCCGGGGATGAAGCCGTGTCCACGGATGCCCGGCGTGAGGCGCTAAACAAGCTGGAACAGAAATATCCGGATATATTCTCCAAATACGACACCGAGTATGAGAAACTGAAGAATATCAAGAAAATCAAGGAAGAGATAGCCCGATTGGAAGCCGGTGAGTCCATATCCAATCCCGCCAATGAATTGAAACGTGTGGATGACAGGATAAAAGAACTTGAAGGCAAGACCCGGTTGGCAACCGAATATTACCAGGACAGCTACGGGCGGCAAAGAGCCCGATATGTCCGGAAATCCGCACGTTCAAGGGATGAGGAGGCAGAGCTTCAGAATCTGTACGGAAAACGCAAGAGCCTGAACGGACAAATCCGCAAGGACGAGGTAAATGCCTATTTCGAAAACCTGACCGGTGTGAGTAACGAGACCCTTGCACAGCAGATAAAGCAGCGTAGAACCCTGCTTGCCCGGATGTCTGTCCAGGAGAAGGAATACGGAAAGATTACGCAGGGTGACGAAAATCTTACCGGAACTTATTCCCGTGACGAACTGAAGTATCAGCTGAACAAACTGGTTTCGGAACAAAACCGGCGTAACCTGCCCACGGATTCAAGCACTGACTGGGTGGCTGCGGCAAAAGAGAAATACCAGGATGCGCTCAAGGCTTATAACGCCTTTCTTCAGGAAACGTCCAACAGCCTTTCCCGTGAGGAGTTTGAGAAGAAGGCGAAAGAACTGAAGGATGCCGTCGATACCGCCAAAAAGGAGTACGACAAGGTCAAGCCCGGTGAGGATAAGGATTCCGAGGCCGAACGGAAGAAGGCGGACAAGGCGGAGAAAGAAGCCCAACGCCGCAAACAGGTTTCTGAAAAGCTGGGCCAGGAACTCGCCGGGCTGCAAAGGAAGAATGACGAGGCGGAGATTGAGATGATGACCGAGGGGCTGGAGAAGAAGCTGCGCCAGATAGACAATGAATACCAGGCACGCAAGGATGAAATAGCCAGGCAGGAAGCCGGTTGGAAACGTGACAACGCGAAAGCGGGGCAGTCCGGTTCGCTGTCGGAAGATCAGCAGTCCGAAATAGACAAGGCCCGTGAGCTGAACGAGTCCGGCCGACAGAAGAAAATAGCGGAAGCTTATCGGGAAGAGTTCGGAGTGATGCAGGAATATTTGCAGGCCTACGGCACCTTCCAGCAGCAGAAACTCGCCATCGCGACCGAATATGCGGAAAAGATACAAAAGACGACGTCCGGCAGCGAGAAGCTCTCTCTCGGTGTTGAACGTGACAGCAAACTTGCCGGCATCGAAGTGCAGGAACTGAAAGCCCGTATTGACTGGGGTACTGTCTTCGGTGAATTCGGCGGGATGTTTTCCGATATGATAAAGCCTGTATTGGCGGATGCCAGAAAATACATGCTCACTGACGAGTTCCGAAATGCCGACCATGCCAGCCAGGACGCGCTTGTCTCTGCCGTCCAGCAGATGGAGAGGGCTTTGGGCGGTTCCGGCAAGGTCAGTTTCAAGAAACTGGGTGCCGAGGTTACTGCCTACCAGAAAGCCCTTTCAGACCTGAAGGAGGCACAGGCGGTGTATGCGGACACCTATACGGCACTCATTGCCGCCCAGAAATCATACATTGAGGCGCAACAGTCCGGAACCGAACAGGAGAAGGAGTCCGCCCGGCAAGCCCTGGAAACGGCGCAGGCTAATGCCGATGCCGCGAGTGAGAATATAAACGCCTTGCAGGAAACGGCTGACAGTGCCCGGCAGTCCCTCTCGAATACTGCCTCCGGTCTGAAGACCAGTATGGAGAATGTGAGGGACGGATTGCAGCAGATTGCCTCCGGCAGTATCAGCGGGGCGTATAATGGCCTGATCACACTCGGCAAAGGTGCCAAGGAAGTGGACGGCAAACTGGGCGAGGCTTTCGGAAAGGTTTCCGAAACACTTGAGGATGTGCCTGTTGTCGGCTGGATTGTAAGTATTATAGACCTTTTCAAAGATGGTTTGAGTGTGGTCATCGGTGGCCTGCTCGACGCGGTGTTCAATGCCGTGAGCGGTATTCTTGACGATGTGCTTTCCGGTGATCTTTTTGTGACTATCGGAAAATCGCTGCTTTCCGGTGTGGGCAAGATATTCGACGCATTGACCTGGGGCGGATTTTCCTCCTGGACGACTTCAAGCAATGCCAAAGAGGTCCAGGAAACCATCGACCGGCTGACCGAGCGCAACGAGACCTTGCAGACGGCTATCGAGGACCTGACGGAGGAGATCAAGGCGAGCAAGGGTACAAAGTCCGTGGCCGCCTACCGGGATGCCTACAGGCTCCAGCAGGAGACGAACTCGAACTATCTGTACATGGCCATGTCGCAGGCCGGCTATCACGGTTCGCATCACAGCTGGAATTATTACTGGGGCGGTTTCTCACAGGAACAGATTGACCGTTTGAGCGGTCAGATCGGGCGTAGCTGGAACGGTGACATCTGGAACCTAAGTCCGGAGGAGATGAAGAAGTTGCGCAGTAACGTGGACATGTGGACGCAGATCCAGGATACCGGCAAGGGCGGATATGGAGGTCGTCTGACCGAGAAGCTGGATGACTATATCGACCAGGCGGGCAAGCTGGAGGAACTTACCGACCAGCTGTATGAAGGTCTCACCGGTATTTCCTTCGACAGCATGTACAGCAGTTTCGTGGATAACCTGATGGATATGAAGTATGATGCCGCAGCCGCGGCGGAGGACATATCCGAGTATTTCATGCGTGCGATGCTGTCAAACAAGATCGGTGAGCTGTATTCCGACAAGCTGAAAGGCTGGTGGGAGAAATTCGGCAAGGCGATGGAAGACAATGACCTTACAGAAGCCGAGCGTAAGGCCCTCCAGGACGAGTACATGAAGTATGTCGAGGAAGCCATCGCTCTTCGTGACAATCTTGCCGCGGCCACCGGGTACGATAACTCGGGCGGTACGAGCCAGAGCGCCAAAACCGGCGGTTTTTCAGCCATGACACAGGACCAGGGTACAAAACTGGACGGCATGTTCACCAGCGGGTTGCAACACTGGTCGAGCATCGATGAGAAGATGGAGAGCGTCATCGACAAGATGAACACCGCCGAGGGGCATCTTGCCCGTATCGAGGAGAACACCGGCACGAGCGCGTCGCACCTTGGCAAAATAGAGGAAGAGATTCGTAAAATCAATCGTGACGGAGTAAAATGCAAATGATATGGAAAAGATATTAGGCGGTCTGGTACTTGTCAACGGTACCGACATCTGGAGTACATACGGGGTGTTCCTCGTTGAGGACAAGCGCGGCGGGATGGATAACCTGACCGCCATCCTGACCCCGAGCAAGACGAAAACGGACACGGCTGTGAATATCCGGGAGGAGGACGGGGAGAAATATTCCTCCGTGCTGACGCCCAGGAACGAGGCCCGTGACGTGACGCTTCATTTCGCCCTGTTTGGCAAAACGCAGGCCGGCTGGCTGAAGAAGTATTTCGAGTTCATCAATTTCCTGAAGAAAGGCCGTGACGGGTGGCTTGAGATTTCCTTTCCCCAACTTGCCCTGACTCTCCGTGTGAAATATACGGATTGCAGCAAGTTCCAGCCTCTGACCTATCTCTGGAAGGAAGGCGTGCACGCCGGCAAGTTCAAGGTGAAGTTCCGGGAACCTGTCCCGGTCATATAAATGTGATTCAAACCCTATTCAAACGACGTTTAAACAAGATACAGACATGCTGACCATCTATGACAGCAACGGCAACAGACGGACCGATATCGAGGCGGGCGACAGCTCCACCCAGGTGAAGGAGGTGCAGGGTGACAATGTCCTGACACTCTCTTTCACGCATTACGAATATATCGCCCTGGACGTGAATGACCGGGTGGACTTTGAGGGTGAGCGCTACTGGCTGACCGAACGGTACATCCCGAAGCAGAAGAGCGGCCAGGAGTGGGTATATGATTTGAAGTTTTACGGTATCGAGAGCCTGGTGAGACGTTTTCTTGTGCTGGAGACCACCGACGGGAACACCGAGCCTGTGTTCACGCTGACAGCGACTCCGCGTGAACACGTGGCCATGATCGTGAAGTGTATCAATGACGGAATGAACCACACCACCGACTGGAAAGTGGGGCGGGTGGACGGTACGGACCTTATCGTCATCGATTACGAGGGGAAGTACTGCAACGAAGCCCTGAAAGAGATAGCCGAAGCGGTCGGCGGGCAGGCTGAATGGTGGGTGGAAGGCCAGACCGTGAACGTGTGCCGGTGTGAGCATGGCGAGGAAATAACGCTGGGCTACGGGAAGGGACTGACCGGAATCGAACGCGACACGACGGGTACCGACAATTTTTATACCCGGTTGTTCCCGGTAGGCAGCACGCGGAACATAGATCCGTCAAAATACGGGCATAGCCGCCTGATGCTTCCGGGGGGCAGGCAATATGTCGAGATACATACGGAGGAGTACGGCATCTATGACCGTTACGAGCAAGACGCCTTCAGCGGCATTTATCCCCGCAGGATCGGGGCTGTCAGCAGTGTGCGCAGCGAAGATGTGAAAGATGACGACGGCAACCCTTTCACGGTCTATTATTTTAGGGACGACAGCCTGAATTTCGATCCGAGCGATTACGAGCTGCCCGACGAGACCAAACGTGTATCGTTCCAGGACGGTGACCTTTCCGGACTGGGGCAGGGTGAGGACCACTATTTCGAGGTGAATTTCAACAGTGCCACCCGTGAGTTCGAGATTATTACGATATGGCCCTATGATGATGACACGCAACTCCCCGGCGGCAAACTTATTCCGAAATCCGGTGACCGTTATATTCTCTGGAATATCCGTATGCCGGACGAATATTACCCGCTTGCCGAGGAGGAGTTTCTTACGGCGGTGGAACAGTTCAATACCGAATGCTGGCAGGATCTTGCCGTTTACAAGGCCCCGACCGACCATGTGTGGATTGAGGAGAACGGTGTTTCCCTGTCCGTAGGCCGCCGTGTGAGACTTGAAAGCGAGGAGTATTTCCCCGAAACCGGTTATCGCAGCAGCCGCATCACGAAAATTACCCGGAAGGTGAACCAACCCGGGGAGATGGACATCGAGATCAGCGATGCCCTGCATAGTGGTGCGTTTGAACGGGTGAATGACAGTATCGGGGAACTGAAAAACTATACGAAGTCAAAGGCGGAGGGTGCCGCGCTTCCTGACATTATCCGTAGCTGGGACAAGACACTGCCTACGGACAACAATCTTTTTTCCGCGCGGAGAAGTCAGGCGGAACACATCAGCAAAAAAAAGAATGACCGTGCAAAGGGGAAGATCACCTTCGAAGCGGGAGCCTCTTTCGGACAGGAGGATAATGCGGGTATTGATGACAAGGGCAATGCCGAGTTGCTGACCCTTGTCGTGCGTGAGTTCCTTCGCAGCCCGAAATTCGTGGACGGTCTTTTCGGTGAGGGGTGGCGGCTGTGGATGGAGGACGCTTTGTCCCATCTTACCATCGACAAGCTGACGGTACGCCAGGTCATGGTAGTATTGGAGCTGCTTATCGAGAAGGTACGCAGCGTTGGCGGCCAGCTGTGCGTCAGCGCCGCCAACGGGAAAATAAAGACCGCCGTACTTGAGGACGGTTACTGGAGGATCACTTTCGAGCAGGACAACAGTTTCCAGGCCCATGACCTGATGCGCTGCGCCACGTTCAGCGGCGGGAACCTGAAAGGGTACTGGGTGGAGGTGGCCGGCGTGGAGGGTGACTCCATTCTCGTAAGTGAGGATGAATTTTCAGGTTCCCTTCCGGAGGCCGGTGACGAGTGCGTGCTGATGGGCAACACGGAGAACCCGCTGCGTCAGAACCTGATCCTGATCTCCGCCACCGAGGACGGTCAGCCCCGCGTGGACGTGATGGACGGGGTGAAGGCGAAGAACTTCACCGGCTGCCTTCGTGCGCGCCTGGGCAACCTGGACGGCATCAGCGATGACTGGTTCCCGGCTGACAACCAGCCGCACGGCAACGGCCTTTACAGCGACAACGCCTACCTGCGCGGGACTTTCCTTCTGGTGACCGGTGAGGACATCAAGACCAAGTTCGAGATCGTGGAGGGGCGCATCACCAGCGCGGTGACCGCCCTAAGGAACGACTTCGCCACGGAGAAGGGCTACCTGAACAACCCCGCCTTCGATGACGGGCTGGAGAAATGGAACACGGAGAACGAGACGGTGTTCTTCCTGGCAGGTAACAAATGGATCTGGGCGAACAACAACGTACTGACCAGAAAGGGCGACGGGGCGAGCGTGACGGTGGATGACGGGCGGACGGTGGTGCACATCCGTAACAAGTACATCCTCCAGAAACGGGCGAATTTGAAAAGCATCCCCTCCATGCCTGTGAACGGTGACGGGGAGAAGGAGGCCGTGCCGGTGTACCTTTCCTTCTTCTACCGCTGCGCAACCAAAGGGACTCTAAGAGTCCAGTTCCTGGACGTTGACAAGACGGGTTTCGCGAACTTCAACAGCCTGGAGGTGGAGGAGGAACTGTCTGCAACTGATGGTTACGTGCAGTACACCTGTAGCGGCCTCTGGAACGGTACCGGTGATTTCAAACTGTCCTTTACCGGTGACATCTACCTGTATATGCTCGTGCTGTCCACTGACAAGGTGGAGAGCCTTGCACACCGCTACCGGACGCTTTTCGAGCAGTCGGAGCGTCTGGTGAAGATAACGGCCGCCGTCTTTGACCGTGACGAGAATATGCTGGAAGAGACGGGGCTTGTGGTGAAGCCTGAAGGCGCGGGCATCTACGCCCAGGACGCGGACGGGAAACTGGCGCTTATCGGCGTGAGTGTGGACGGGACGGACGCTGACGGCAACAAGATCAGCGTGGTGAAGCTGACCGGTGACCGCGTCAAGCTGGAGGGCCTCGTGACGGCCAACGATAATTTCAAGATCCTGGAGGACGGGAGCATCGAGGCGAACGCGGGCACGTTCTCCGGGCATATCCGCACGAACTTCCACCTTGTGGAGTCGAGCGACGCCGTCCTGACCTCCTGCTCGGGCCGCGGCGAGGCCGGCTACCTGATCGGCCGCGAGCTGAGCCTGAAGGTGGACATGGCCGGTTCGTCGAACGGTGCGGACATCATCCTTCCGAACGACGTGCGTTATATCGGCTCGCGCGTAACCCTTTACAACGGCTGCCACCCTCCCTATACGCGTACGGTGGGCTCTATCCGCTACAGCTCCGTCCGTGTGGACGACGGCACGCTGCTCCGCGGTTCCAACGTGAACCTTAGCAGTGATTCGCTGCTTTCCTATTCCGACCCCTACAGGATCGACTGGATCAGCGGGATCATCGAGCTGGTCGGTACCCCCGAGCTGAACGGGAGAATCCTTGCGGACCTGGTTTCGTGGCGGGGAGCGTCGGCCGGTCCCCCCGCTTCCCCCTCGAGCGGATGGCTTTACTACGACACGAAAAGGAACCGCAACTACCTTTACTGGTACGGCGCGTGGGTGGAGTTCCCCGTTTACGGCGGCGCTTCCGATGATCTCCGCATCACGTGGAAGGGAGAGCTTTCTTCCGCTCCGGAGAACCCGGAGAGGAACTGGCTGTACGTCACCTCCGTGAACCGCTTCCTCCTGCTCTACACGGGCGAGGATTGGGAGGAGCCCGCCATCATTAACAGCCTGAACAAGTGCGGCTGGTGCATCCTTGGCTTCAGCGCGCTTTCATACCATTATTACAATGACTGACAACAATAAAAAAGGAGGAATAACTTATGGCACTTACAGAATCGGAGAAAACGGAACTTAAGAACGACATCCTGAACGCTATCAAGGCCGAGAGCCAGAGCGTTGATGAACTTGTGGAGGTCAGCTCCCTTGACAATATCAAAAGTCTCCCCGCCCTTCGCGGCAGTGAGCTGGTGAGTGCTCCGCTCACCCTTTTGCGTAAACCGGCCGATGATGCCGCTGCCACGGCGAATGCGTCTGCCACGAAAGCGGATAATGCTGCGGCTTTGGCGAATAAAGCTGCGGGTATGGCGTCTGATGCGGCCGGTACCGCCAATCAGGCTGCTGAAACTGCAAATTCCGCCGCGGCAGCGGCATCCGCGGCTGCGAAACAGGCGGAGGATGCCGCCGCCGGTGTGAACGACGGTTTGGTCGGTGGCATGACGGCCGTCCCTGATGAGGAGAACGACACGGTGAAACTCACCCTGCTGGGGAAGACCGGGACCTGTCTCTTATACACATCTCCGAGCCCACGAGACCGGAGCCTATCT
>ENA-OXEA01001186-OXEA01001186.1-human-gut-metagenome-genome-assembly--contig:-NODE-1186-length-12279-cov-4.674329_pt1 | contig 12279 bp, 17 predicted proteins | sample MGYA00249352_ERZ652237 | MGnify/ENA primary metagenome ERZ652237 (study PRJEB26925, sample SAMN05826962) | human gut metagenome | biome: ENVO:2100002; feature: ENVO:00000062; material: ENVO:00002003... | reverse complement strand
AGATAGGCTCCGGTCTCGTGGGCTCGGAGATGTGTATAAGAGACAGCTTTTCCATCGCTTACTCCTTTACTTCTCCAGCTCGGCCTTGATGGCTTCCAGATCGTCCGTGGTCAGGGACGGGTAGTCGGCGGCGATGTCTTCAAAGATTTCACCGGCGGCAATGCGGATTTTGAAAGCGCGGGTCATAATGCGAAGTTTGAGTGCGTTCAGGGTTTTCATAAAAATCAGCCTCCAATAAAATCAGCCATCATCAAAATAATATCGTCGTTTGCGGTTTCCAGCGCGTCCACGCGCTCCGGCAGCTTCTCCCGGGCTTCGGCCTTCTTGCGTGCTTCTTCCTGCGCGGCCAGCTCTTCGGCGGTGTAGCGGATATATCTCTGCACCGGCACCTGTTCCACCCATTCCTCCTGCGCCTGTACTCCGGGGCGGTCAACGATCTTCTGCACGTCCTTGCCACCGTTCGGATACTCGGTCACGGTCTCCCAGTGCCACTGCTCCTCTACGCCCTCTACGGCGGGGTGGGTGATCTCTTCAGTGCTGGTGGTCAGATACCCAAGCGTCAGGTCCGGGTTTTCCACGACCGCGCCGGTCTCGTCAAGGATCTTCATTGTGTCACCTCCATGGGGGTCACATATTTGCCGATTCGCGAGTAAGATACTTTTCCGTCAGGACTTTCAGCCGACAGCATCCACTGTCCGCCGGTCTTGCCGGAGTCACTGCGGTTTACTTTTACGCATCCATTTTCGTCCAGCTGCATCGGGGGCACAAAGCTACCGTCGCTGCGCCGCAGGTGGAGTCTGATTTTGCAGGTTTTCCACTCTTCCGGGATGGCAAAGTGCAGACTGGTCGGGTGACCCTCACTGCCAAACTGCAATGTTGCCACAGTGTCAAATGTCACAGGGATCATCGCTCAAAACCTCCTTTCTCAGGCCACGCGCCGCCAGATGTGCACATAGTAGGCGGCAGGCTGCACGGTGGCGCTGCGGCCGTAGATGGCATTAGACTTGGACGCATCCAGACTGAACTTATATACATCAGAAAAGGAATTGTATTCGCCCGTAGATGCGATCACGTTGCCGGCAGTGAATGCGCCGGATACCTTATGTTCACCCTTTTTTACATCCGCGACAAAAGAGCCTGTGATGTTCGGCAGTCCGGCCTTTACTGTGGTGCCCGCTGCGTGGCTACTGCTGGCACCCATCAGCACGCGCTCCGATGCGATCTGCTCCCATGTGCCACCAAACAGGGCGGCAGGGCTGGTGGGGTCGGTGCTCTGGTAGATGCTGCCCACGGGAAAAGGATTCACGCTTTTCAGCAGTGCGTCCACCTCGGCACGGGTGTAAAAGCTCCTGCTGTCCACCTCGGCCTGCAGGCTGTCCAGCATGGCCTTTGCCTGCGTCTGCAGCTGGGCGGTGGGGATCCCCGTCACGCCGTCCCGCATCACGCCGCAGACGGTCTCGTCCGCGCGGGTGTCGGTGATGTCGGCGGCGGTGACAGCGGTGGAGCCTGCGGGCACCGAAATGGTGCACAGGCCCAGCTCGTACTGATTATGGTTCTGCAGGATATCGGGCGGCTGTGCGGCCACGGCAGGCGTGCCGGTCTTGAGCTTGATCGCCGCGATATTCTCCGAGGTGTCAAACTGCAACACGACGCGATCCACGCGGTTGAGGGTGTTGTCTGCTTCGGGGACGGTCAAGACGTTCTCTTCCCGACTGCACACGGATACGCCTTTAAAGTCGTCGTAATTGATCCATGCAAGGCCGGGCGCAACGGTGATCTGCCGGGTACCGGTGTTACTGACAGCAAAGTTGGTCTCTTTGGAGTAGACGCCGGATGTGCGGGTGCACAGGTAGGTAGCCACGTCCTCGGCGCTGTAAACCACGCCGTTCAGCGGATATGTGATAATGCTCATTGTTTCCTCCTGATGATCGGGGTGCCAATCTCTGTGCTGACCGAGTTTTCACCTTTTTGGGAGCTCAGGGTCACAGAGGTAATGCGGGCAGCGGCCTGAATGTCCGTTCCGGGCAGGCTGGCCTCCACCACCATGCCCACTGTGATGCTGCCGGTGGGGGTGAAGCGGAAGTTTTCCAGCCGGGTATGTTTGGCAAGCTCCTGCTCGCCCTGCGCGCACAGGGCGGCAAGATAGTCCGCCTGAGACTGGCCGCCTTCCTTCTTTTTGCTGGTAGCATCCACGATCAGCTCCCGCCGGGCAGAGCCGGTGTTCTCCGCTGCACCCACGGTGGCGGTGCCTTCCGCGCCAACGACCACGCACACATTTTTATAGCCCGTGATGCTCTCGGTATAGGTCAGGTCGGTCAGGTTGCCGTACTGCGGCGCATACCGGGCGTTCGGGTCGAGTTTTGGCCGGAACAGCTCAAACAGCAGTTTCGCTTCCGGCTGATCGAACCGCACCCGGAAGCCGATGTCCAGCTCCTGACACACCTGTTCGGCCAGCTTCAGCAGGCTGCCGGGCTTGACCTCGCCGCTGTAGGTGTCCGTCAGTCCTGCAGCATCGCCCAGTTCAAGGCAGGGCCACGCAGCAGCCCTGGATACCAGACTTCGCAACGTTTCCTCTGCGGCAAAATTGCTCAGGGTGTCCGTGTGACCGCGTTCATCCAGAATGCAGGCGGCGTCTTTTGCGGCGATCACCAGCTTGTGGTCGGATTTCTGGGCCGACACGATGCGCATGAGCCGGTCGCTGCCCACCAGCCAAAGATACCGGTCCGGGCGGCACAGCGCCTGCAAAGCGGTCGTGTCGTGCAGCTCCAGCTGTGCACCCTGGGTGTCACTATAGACGTTGTAGCGTTCCGGCCAGACCAGCGAGACCCAGCTTTCAATGCGGCCCAGCAGATTGAGCCGGATATCATAGACGCAGATGCTCTTGTGCCCGGATGCTGTCAGTGCAGAAATGATCTCAGCCATTGGAACCCTCCGTGATGATGGTGGAATACGCTGCGTGCATGGTCAGCGTCAGGAAAAGCCAGCCGTCGCCGGATTCTGCGGTGCGCTGCCATGCCTGCGTACCGTGATACACCGTCCAAAGGGTACTGCTTCCGTCAAGGATGGAGAGCACGTCGTAGGCTTTGCCGTCAATGAGCTGCTGGACCCGCAGCAGGTCGTTTTCGCGGTAGACCTGCAGCTCGTCGCCGTCCTGCAGGGTCGTAACAAAGCGCAGGTATTCGCCCGTTCCCGGGTTAAGGACGCCGGGGTTGACCACGGGCCCTCTGGCCGACAGTGAAAGCCGAAAGTTCTGGGTATCCAGACCACTGTTGACGATGCGGATATAATCGGCCTGCTCCCGGATGCCGAACTGGTGCGCGTCGTAGCACACCGGCAGGCGGAACACAGGTGTCACCTTGATGGTCGCGGCCAGCGTTTCCTCTACACTGTGCCAATAGGGGTTGGGGCAGTACAGCTGAAAGCTGAAGGTGGGCCAGAGCAGCGCCGCACTGATGGCCGGACAGCGCTGCACCTCGGCGTCACACCAGTATTTCCCGGCCACGGTGAAACGCCCGGTCACGCCCGGCGCAAACACGTCCCGCAGCTGACGCTTGCAGTAATCGGCATTGCGCAGGATACGCCCGGTGATGGTGCGGGTGACGCCGGAAATGCTGCGGCTCTCCACAGGAGCACCCACCTGCTGATAACCCTGACTGGTTTCCAGATCCACGGGCAGGTCGCCCAGCGGGTCACAGCTCCACAGCACGCTGGCCTTGTAGCCAAAGGCAAAGCTCTGTCCGGTGCTGGAGGTAAAAACAGCGTCAAACACCCTGCAGCACCGCCCTTTCCTGCTCATACTGTGCTTCGCGCATCAGGTCCGCCGCCGTCTGCGCCTTGCTGTATATGTACTGGTTCACTTCGATATTGGGCCGCTGGGTGCGCTGGGGCAGCGGAGCTTTCTTCTCGTAGTCCCACAGGCTGCTGGAAGCCTCGGTGATGGTGCTGCCTGCGGCGCTGCTGGAAGAGCTGCCCGTGCCGGGTGTGCTCTTTTTCTTGAAGGCACCGCCGAGCGATGCAACGATGGCCGCGATCGCAGCCACCAGAGCAACGCCCGCTGCAATCATCAGCAGGCCCTTCGGGGTCCCGAATCCGGTCGGCAGCAGCGCCATGCCGATGGATTGCAGCATTGCCACGAACGCGCCGCCAATGGCACCGATCAGGCCGCCCAGCGAAGCAAGGATCTCCGGGAATGCAGAGATCAGACCGCCCTGCAGGCCCTTGCTGATGGCGAGAGCCGCCGCGCTCAGCGGCCCCTGCAGACCGCCGAAAATGTCCAGCAGTGTGCTGCCCAGGCCGGAGAACTGGCTGACCACATCTCCAAAGCCGCCGGTCAGGCCGTCGAAAATCTGGGTGCCGAGGTCCCACGCGCCATTGGCCAGCTGGCTGATGCCCTCGCCCAGAAAACCATTGACCTGCTGGATCAGATTCTTGCCGAAGTCGTCAATCAGCAGCTTCGTCTCCGGTGCAAGACCGTTGTACAGGGTGGAAATGACCCACTGCCCGACGCTGAGCCAGTCCTGACTCTTCACGGCTTTGTACAAGGTGCCGAAGGTGCCCAGCACGCCCTTGTCGGCCTCGTCCTGCCAGCCCTTTACAAGGCCAGAAAAACTGTCGGCACTGGCCTTCTTGATGGTCTCGGCCACCTGTTCGGTGCCGTCGGCGGCAACGTTCTTGACCCGCTCGACCACCACAAGGGCACCGTCCACCACCTCGTTGAAGGTCTCGGTGATCACCTTTTTGGTGGTCTCGGTGCCGTCGGTCAGTGTTTCCTTGATGGTTTTGGTGCTGGTAGCAATGCCATTTACCACTGTGTCAAAGGTCGATGTGACCGAATTGGCCATCTCCCTCACCGTTTCCATGGCCTGTTTGACGGTCGTCTTGCCCATCGCGTCAATCTCGGTGACAGTCTTGATGTCCTTCAGCACGCCGTTCACCATCTGGCGGGAAGTCTCGGTGATGGTTTGCTTCTGCTGCTTCTGACCGTTGGAAAGCTCCTCGTTGGTGGTTTGGGTAGTACGGGTGATATTGCCCAGCACCTCGGTCACCGTGTCAGAGTAAGAGTTGACAACGGATGCAGCGGTCTTTGCCGCTGTGCCCGCTGCTTTCCCTGCGGCGGCTGCCGCATTGCCGGACTTGGTATAGGCCGGGATAGCGATATCCGCCACGGTCTGGGCGCTGTCGGCCAGATCGGTGTTGGCGGAGGTCCAGTCGGCCAGTTCGTCACGGCTTGCAGCATCGGCGATGGTAAAACCGGCAGTGGCTGCAGTAGCGATACCCGCCACTTTGCCCTTGCCGGTCAGACCGTTGATGAAGCTCTGGATCAGATTCTTGCCCCACTGCACCGCCTGCGAGGGCAGGCTCTTGATCCATGCCAGGGCGCTGGAAAAACCGCCCTTGAATGCAGCCAGCATGGAAGAACCCATGCTCTTGACGCCGTTTGCCACGCCGGTGAGAATGTTCTTGCCGATGTTCAGCCAGTTCACTGCAGAAATGACCGATAACACGGCCTGAAGGATCTTCTTCCAGTTGGCCAGCAGGTCAGGCACGGCCTTTACAATGCCCACGCCCAGCTGCACCACCAGTGAGACGCCCTCTGCAAGGAGCTTCGGCAGATTGTCGTTGATGATGCCGCAGATATTGATAATGATATCCGGCACATAGGCGATGAGATCCGGCAGGCCCGAGATCAGGCCGTTGGCCAGCTGGGTGATCATGTCCAGACCGGCGTTCACGAACTCCCCGGCATTTTCCCGCAGGTTTTCCGTAAAGGAAAGCAGCTGCGGCAGAGCATTCGCCAGAAAATCCGGGATGCCTTGCGTGAAGCCCTGCGCCAAAGAGCCGAGAAGCTCGGTGCCGGTCTGCGCCACTTCGGGCACAAGGCCGTAAATGACCTGCGGGATGCCCTGCAGCACGTTGCCGATCATGGGCAGCAGGTTACCCACAAGGTAGGTCCGGGCCATGTCCGTCAGTGCCTGCAGGGGTGCCGTCAGGTCTGCGCCGGTGCTCCAATTGCCCAACACGTTCTGCGCCGCTGCCTTCATGGCCGCAAAGCTGCCGGTCAGGGTCGTTGCAGCTTCTCTCGCCGTTGTGCCGGTAATGTCCATCTCCTGCTGGATCACATGGATGGCGCTGTACATGTCGGCCAGATTGCCCAGATCGTAGTGCACGCCGGAAAATTTTTCGGCATCATTCAGCAGACGCTGCATTTCAGCCTGCGTACCACCATAGCCCAGCTTGAGGTTATCCAGCATGGTATAGTTCTGCTTTGCAAAGCCCTGATAGGCGTTCTGGATATCCTGCATATCCGTGCCCATTTTGTTGGCGTTGTCGGCCATATCCACCATGGCCATGTTGGCAAGCTGGGCGGCGGCATTGGTATCCTCGCTCACGCTGGAAAGCAGGCTGGCCGCAAAGCTGGTGGTCTGCTCCATGTAGTCGTTGGCGGAAAGGCCCACGGTCTGGTACGCCTGTGCGGCATACTGCTTGACGGTATCGGCACTGTCCTTGAACAGCGTCTCGATGCCGCCGATGCTCTGCTGCAGGGCACCGCCCATGTCGATGGAATCCTTGATGATTTTGCCGATGCCAGCGGCGGCAAGCACTTTTTTGATAGTGCCGACCAGCTGGGCACCAATGCTCTGGCCAACCTTTGCGCCTAAGCCGTCCGTTTCTTCGTCAAAAACGTCAGTCAGTGCAGCCCGGATGCCATCTGCCGACGGCACGATCTGCACATAGGCTTTTGCCATCTCGATTTTGTCCGGCATCTCCATCAACCTCCTTTCAGCGCAGCAATGGCCGCTTCAAATTCTTCCGGGCTGGCAAAGCTCTGCACATCCTCCGTGTCGCTGCCGGAGCCTGTGCCGGTCAGAGCTTCCAGAATGGACTTGGGCGGCCTACCAGGCTTGCCCAGCAGCCACCACTCGATGCGGTTCAGCGTGTCGGCAGCAGATGCCTGCAGCTGATCTTCTATAGGCACCCGCTGCCCGGCCAGCCGCAGCATACTGCGGCTGCTCTCCGGCAGACCTGCAGCAAGGGTGGCCGCCAGACGCGGCGGCAGGCTGCGCCAGTCCAGAACGTGGTAATACTGCGCAAAATCGCAGATCAGCGCGTCCTCGTCCGATGCGATCAGTTCGGAGAGGATGCAGAGTTTTTTCCTGCGGAAAAGCTGCGGATCAGTTCACCGATCGCTGCACCAAAGGCAGCCACCGGCACGCGGCCCTTGGCATCACGCAGGTGGTCGTAGAGCTTCTTCTTGCCTTCCTTGCCAAGCAGGCGGTCCGCCACATAGAACAGCTTGGTACCGTCCGTGTCCATTTCCACGATGGCCTCCACCAGCTCAACGTCGTTCATGGCTTCATCGTCCAGCTCAATCTCAAAACCGGATTCCGTTTTTGCAATCATGCCTTTACCTCCTTATTGTCTGCGGTGCTCTCGGCGGCAGACTGGGTGGCGGCAGTGCCGCCCAGAATGTACTCGTAGTGGGTGTTGCCCTCGGTGTCCGGCACCGCGGTGATGGTGGTATTGTAGCCCACCGCACCGTTGGAATAGACGATATCGCCCACGGCAGACACTGCCGCATCCGGGATCACGATGCGCTTGAGCACGTTGTTCTTCATCACCATGTCCACGACCCAGCTGCAGTCCTGCTGTTCGTCGCTGTTGGCCTTGACCGTGATGCCGGTCTCCAGCGTGCCGGCAACGTTCTTATCGCCGTAGACAGACTTGAGCACCGCCGGGTTCAGGGCTTCCAGCAGGGTGTAGGCGAAGGTGTCCGGCTTTTCGGTCTGCTGGGTCAGCACGGTATCACCGCCCCATGCCGTGGTGTTCTCGCTGCTGGGAGAGTTCGAGTTGGTCAGGCCGTCACTGGAAATGTAGCCCAGCGATTCAAAGGCTTCGTTCAGTTTGGACTTTGCATCCGTGGGCAGCGGGGTGCCCAGAGGTGCGCGCCAGACGGCACCGCCCACCTTGGGCTTTGCGGCGCTTACATTTTTTGCATCCATAGAGATACTTCCTTTCGTCAGTAATGTGTAATAGAAAAGACGGCCTGATATCTTGGCCGTTTGCGGGTGGTATCCGGGAAATTGTACTCAGTGACAAGGTCGCAGGAGACGATTTCCGGCAGAGCGTCGGCGTCCAGCATGGCCTGCACCACAAAATGGCTCAGCTGGGCGGCAGAAAAGTCGCTGCTGCCGTAGGACTGCACCGCCAGCGTGGCCGTGTAAATGCCTTCGTCCGGGCTGTCACCGGTCTTTTCGAGGATACAAAAATTGCCGGAGGGCTTCTCCGGCATGGACATGTAGCAGGAAAAGGCATTTTCCCGCAGGTAGTTCAAGATGACTTCTTCGATCATTTCTTTCTCTGGTAGCTCCTCACTGTGATGACACGCCCATCTTTCAGGCGGCGCTTGTGCTCATGCACTGTTGCGCCGCTGCGGCTGCCGGAGACGGCTTTCAACAGGGTGTTGTTGGCCGAGTTGTCGTCATAGGCCTTGCGGGAAGCGGTCTCCACAACAGCCACGGCGCGGGTGGGGGCCACGTAGGATTCGTAGCCATCGCCGCAGCGGTCCTTCACGGTGTCGGCGCGGTCCTTGAGTACCGCCTGCATCTCAGGGGAACGCAGCAGCGCCCGGATGCCGGGACTGTTCAGCTCGATGCGGACCTTACCCATAGCGCTCCACCTTCACCTTTTTGTTCCAGTCCAGCGGCACAAGCTCTTCGATGTACTGCTGCACACCGCCATAGGTGTGCCATTTCTGGCCGAAGAACTCCACCGTAACGTCGTCCCAGCTGTGCGCGTCCCCCTTCGGGATGCACAACTCGTAGGCCAGATGGTGACCGTTCAGCTGCACTTCGTCCGCTATGGCAGCAGCATCTGCCGGTGTTACCAGCACATTTTCCACCGTGACCGGCATTTCGGTGTAAACCGGATCGTGAAAAGCGTCTTCATCGGTCTGGGTCTTTTCGTAAAGCGTGACGGGGATGCCCTTAATCCACGGCATAAGGCTCGATCACTCCTATCCGCTGGCGGCGCAGGCCCAGCCGAGCCAGTTCCGATTTTTTGATGAACAGACCGCCGCCGGGCACCAGAAAGGAACCCGAAGCGGAGTAGCCCCCTGCAGCTTGGGTGAACTGGGTCAGGGGCTCCTGGTTCGTGCTGGTCATAAGGGTGCGGGCCACCACATCCACTGTGACGCTCTTGGCCACCATGGCAAGATCCGGGTCAGCCGCCACCAGCGCGGGCAGGTCTTTGCCCACCTTTTGGGCTTCCATGTTCAGACTGGCCGAGACCACCTCCAGCAAGGAGGAAGCCCTGACCTGCTCGGCAGAGGTCATGGGCCGCCACAGCGTGGTCATATCCTCAAGTGCTGCGTAGGTCATTTTCCGGCCACCGTTTTCTTTTTGGGCACGGCAGCGGGCTTTTCGGTTTTAACGGGTTCGAGCCTCTTGGCCGGTTCCCAGTCCCCGCCGGAAACGGCGCATTCCGTCTCGATCACTGCGCCGGTGCGTTTGTTGCGGTACAACATGGAAATGCCCTCCTTACTTTGCGGCCTTGATGTGGGCAAAGGCGGTGGGGTCCAGAATGCCCCAGCCGATGTATGCTTCACCGCGCAGGTACACCTGATTGTGGCCCTTCAGGTCGCCCAGCTCGGTGTCGTTGTCCGGGTTGCCGTACTGGATCACCTCGATGGGGATCTCCTTTGCATAGCCCCACTTGAAGCAGTTCTCAAAGTCACCCACCAGAGCGCGGTCCAGACTGGAACTAGCGGACAGGTTGGAAGTGGATTCGACATGCAGGCCGTTCACCTCGCCGGGCTTTGCACCCCATGCCAGCTGCGGATACAGCTTTGCGCCGTCGGTGGTAGTCTGTGCAGCCAGTGCGCTCTTGAAACTGGGAGACAGCACCATGCCGGTCACGTCGTGCTCTGCGCCCTGCACCAGAGCAATGGCGGCTTCCACGTTGGTGTCCGGCTTATCGCCGGTGGCAATGGTCACAGCCTGCGTGACCTTGCTGTCAAAGTGGTTGGTGCCGATCACGCCGGACGCCGTGCCGGTGCGCGGGTTGATGCCGTGGAAGGCCATCAGGTCCAGACCCTTGGCCACCTTCTTTGCAAAGCCGTCCGCAAAGGCACCGAGCACGTCCATCTGAGCATCCTCGGATGCATACAGGAACTCGTCGGACACGCGGGCGCCGTATTCGATCTTCAGCGGCACGATGGTGATCGGCTCCACGGTCAGGCCGCCCGTGCCCTTGGCACCGTTTTCGGCCACGATGTCCACCTCTTTGTCCAGAGTGAAGGTAAACTCTTTCTGGCCGTTGAAAGGAATAGGCGTTGCGCCGCACAGCTTTGCCAGTGCGGATGCGCCAGTGGTTTTCTGGATGAAGCCGGGGATCAGCTCTTCCGGGAACAGGGATCCTTTGCTCAAAATATTTGCCATGATGTTTTCTCCTTTAGTCGTTGTTCATCAGCTGGTTGGTAAAGGTGCGCAGGGCGTCGCGCCTGCTGCCGCCGCTGGGGTCAGGGTCGCCGCGCAGAGGTGCGGGCGGGTTCTTGGGCTGGATCAGTTTCAGCAGTGCCTGCGCGTCCTTGCGGATGTCGGCCTCGTTGGAGCCGGTCAGACGCTGGGCCAGATCGAACGGGATGCCCACTTCATGGGCGATGCGGGTCTTGAGGGCATCCGTCTCGTAAGTCTGGATGCGGCTGTTCAGTTCCACAATCTGCCCCGCATAGTTCTCGTTCTGGGCCTTGATCTCGTTGTAGTCGGCATAGGGTGCAAGCCGCTGTTCAACGGCTGCGTCAAATGCTTCCTGCGTGGTAATAGGTTCAAATGCTTCTGCCATAGAAAAACTCCTTTCGTTCTGGCAAACAAAAAACAGGCCCGTGTGGCCTGTTAATAGCTGGTGCGCTGGCGACGCTTTGCCTTGCCCTCGGCGCATTGCCAGTGGGCCAGGATCACGCTATCCAGCAGTTCAATATGTCCGCCCTCGGTCAGTGAGCGGTAGCCAAAGCCGCCGTTGGAGCCGATGGCCCGCTTTTCACAGTTGGATGCTGCCTGCGTAAGGCCGGGCTGCCCGGCATGGCACAGGGATCTTGCAAACACTGCCTGCTCAAAAGCGGCATTGGCGGTGATGATCTGCTTGACCGTGGGCAGCACCGGTGCTTTGATACGGGCAGCCTTCATGGCGTCGGCCAGCAGCTGCTGCCCGCTAGCACCGTCCACCGCCACAGTGGCAAGGTCGGCTTTGGACAGAAAATCAAGGAGCCATCCGCTGCCTGTCCGGGTAGGGCGGCAGTCGATGGCTTCCACGAATATCTTGTTTTCTTTGGTCCGGCAGGCAACGGCCAGCGCACAGCTGGTGCCGTCGGTGCTGAACTTGATGCCGGCATAAAGCCTGCCGGTGAGCTTTGGCAGGGCGTCCACCTTCAGCTCGTCCCATTCGGTGCGGCTGATGGCAGATTTGAGGTTGTAGCGCAGCCACAGGCCCAGACGCTGGATGTTGAAGTCAATGGGATCGTCGCCGATCTCATCCGCAACGCTGCGCTCGGTAAAAATGGTGCCGAGACTTGGGTTCGTGCGGTACCATGCTTCCACGTCATGCGGGTCGGTCTGCTGTTCCACGCTCCACTCAGCCCAGCCGGTGTTCTGGGTATCACCCCGCAGCGCAGCGTTGCGCATTTTGAGGAATACCGTGCCGGAAGAGACCGGCGTAGGCGGCGTGCCGCAAAACAATGTCTGCGGGTTCTCGCTGTCTGTGACCACGTATTTCAGGGCACTGGCCTGATCGTCGGTGTACTCCTGCGCTTCGTCGATCACCAGCAGATCGAAACCTTCACCCAAACCGCCCTTGGAAGAGCGGGTGCGGAACTCGATGCGGCCCGCGCTATCTTCCAGCTGGATGTGCTCACGGCCCACCGCCTGAATGGATTTGTACGGGATCTTTGCTTTGTCCAGCAGATGGCACAGGCGCTCCCATGCTGCGCGCGAGGTGGTGGTGCGGTGCGCGGTGTGCAGGATGCTTTCGCCCTGCTTCAGGCCGTACAGCTCCCGGATGGCGGCGATTTCGTTCTTGCCGTTGCGGCGGGGCACTGCGTAGCCGAATTTGGTGTGCACCCAAAGATCATTCTCGTTGCGGGCAAGGATATCGTAGAGCAAAAGCTCCTGCCACTGCTGGGCCGTGCGCCCGGTGGTGTTGTACAGGTCAATTGCTTCTTGTCCGCACGTTTCGGTGTAGGGCCTGTCTCTTATACACATCTCCGAGCCCACGAGACCGGAGCCTATC
>ENA-OXEA01001136-OXEA01001136.1-human-gut-metagenome-genome-assembly--contig:-NODE-1136-length-12737-cov-6.048494_pt1 | contig 12737 bp, 9 predicted proteins | sample MGYA00249352_ERZ652237 | MGnify/ENA primary metagenome ERZ652237 (study PRJEB26925, sample SAMN05826962) | human gut metagenome | biome: ENVO:2100002; feature: ENVO:00000062; material: ENVO:00002003... | reverse complement strand
AACTCGTTGTTGGTGCCGTAGGTGATGTCGGCGTTGTACTGCTTGCGGCGCTCCGGCGGTTTCTGGTTGGTGATGATGCAGCCGGTGCTCATGCCGAGGAAGCGGTAGACACGACCCATCAGCTCGGCCTGGTAGCTTGCCAGGTAGTCGTTGACGGTGACGACGTGCACGCCCTGGCCGTCGAGTGCGTTCAAGTATGCCGGCAGGGTCGCCACAAGGGTCTTGCCTTCACCGGTCTTCATTTCGGCGATGTTGCCCCAGTGCAGCGCCGCGCCACCCATGAGCTGCACGTCGAAGTGGCGCAGGCCCAAGGTGCGCTTGGATGCCTCGCGCACGGTGGCGAAGGCTTCCGGCATGAGCTTGTCGAGGGATTCGCCATTGTCGAGACGCTGCTTGAACTTGGCGGTCTGGCCCTTGAGCTCTTCGTCGTTGAGCGCTGCAATCTCATCTTCCAGCGCGTCGGTCGCCTGAGCTACGTGCTCAAGCTTCTTGATCTGTCGGCCTTCGCCCATTCGCAGGGCTTTGTCAACGATATCTACCACAATCACTCCCTTTGTGTATGCGAGTTATCTCATCTGAGATTAGTCGCTGTTTAACGATTTCCGAAAAACACCGTCCATTTTACGTAACTTTCAGCTTGTTGCGGCCTTCTTCCATTCGACACACCACCTTCAGACATGAAAAAGAGGCCCGCACATACACTGCGCGAGCCCCGTTCGGTTAGATTATCTCCCTATCCAACCTGTTGCACGTCTTACTTCGCCACATTCTCCGGGGTGTCGATCTCGAAGACGCCATAGCTCCAGCCGTGACGATGGTAGACGACGGACGGACGACCGGTCTCCTTGTTCACGAACAGGAAGAAGTCATGTCCAATCAGCTCCATCTCATACAGCGCCTCATCGATGGTCATCGGCTCCGCGATATGCAGCTTGCGACGGATGACAATCGGGGTGTCGCCTACTTGGACTTCGACGGACTCTCCCGGACCCAGCTCAGCGGCGACGGCTTCGGCCGGGCTGTTATTCGGCACTTCGACCGGCTCCTCAACTTCTGGAGTCGGCTCGACGACACCAAGATCGACCGGGACCGGATCGCTGTAGCCACGACGATGATCCTTGCGACGATCACGGGTGCGACGCAGACGGAGGGTCAGCTTGTCGAGCGCCATGTCCAGAGCGCTGAACTCGTCGGCGCTGGAAGCCTCGGCGCGCACCACGGTACGACCTGCGATGACGGTGATTTCAACGCGCTTGGCGGTGTCGGCCTGACGCGGATTGCCCTCGTGCGACAACACAATCTGAACACGCTGCGCATCCGGGGCGATAGCGGTCACACGATTCATCTTGCTTTCGACAACGTCACGGAACCTTTGCTTAATCTGCGTATGACGTCCGGTAACGACGATTTCCATGTGGACCTCCCTAGACTCAAGCGGTGTTACCCGCTATATACGGACCAAACAGCTGCTTCGCTGTTCGGTAGTCAACATTGTAGCCGCAACATTGTGATTTCACTGAAAAGTTGACGCAAGAAAAATAAAGTTTTTTTGATTTTCCTTTCGTCCGTTTTTTTGCTATCATAGTGCATTTGAGACCTCTTGATGGCCGCGACCGATCCGTCGGTTGAGGAACTTCCGGGCTCCATAGAGCACGATGGCGGATAACGTCCGCCCAGGGCGACCTGAGAGATAGCGCAGCAGAGAACAGACCGCTTATCGGTTTCGACCGGTAGGTAAGGGTGAAACGGCGGTGTAAGAGACCACCGGGCCACTGGTAACAGTCGGCCGCATGGCAAGCCTCATCGGGAGCAAGGCCAAGCAGAAGGCGTTTGAGGGCTGCTCGCCCGAAGCCTTCGGGTAGGCTGCTAGAGCCTGACGGCAACGTCAGGTCGAGATGGATGGCCATCCGTGCCTGAGGCACGACAGAACCCGGGGTATAAGAGGTCTCACTCCCTTATCACACCGACCGATTCCCGTGGCGAAACAGTGTTTGAAAACCGCATAACCACTATGCGAATCAGTCGTTTCAGACGAACAATTCCTGTGCGATTTTCCGCAGAACTTCAGGATTATGGCCTTTCCGCCCACCAGCACTCCAGAACCGTCTTTTACGCACCTCGACATCCAATCCAGCAGTTTTTCTTGCTGTCCGACGTCCCAGCTCCCATGCAGCCTCGGCGAACACGCCTTGGGATTCGGCCTCATCGCACACACGTTGCGCGAGCTGGCGGTCCACACCTTTGCGTTTGAGCTCCATGACCGCTCCCCTATACCCCATCAGTCGTGATGCGCAGTACCGCACCGCGGACTGGGCGTACGCCTCGTCGTCGATGAGACGGACCCGAATCAGTCTGACGATCACATCGTCCACCACCTCGGAGGCATACCCCTTGCCGATGAGTCGCTCCCGTATCGCGCCTGACGGACGCGGCGCCGCATCAAGCAGCCGAAGGGCCGCCTCCCTGCATGCATCCAAATCATTCGGATCGTCAGGAATCCGCGACACGCCGACTGCGACACGCCCTGAGTGTCGTGCGTGTCGCGCACGCCTCGGCGTGTCATTGCCGCCAATGGACGGAGTTCGGTCGTAATCGAATTCGGTTCGACCGGCCTGCGGCCGACCACCGCAGGAAAGGGCAAGGCCCCCAACCTCGGATGATACCGGCTGGAGGCCCTGCTGTTCAAGAAATCGCTCAGCGCTGATCATACGTCACGCCTTGCCGGCTGACTTGGAAGCCTTTGCCGCGCCTTTGGCTGCTTCCGGCTTGCCAGCATCCGCTTTCGCCTTCTCCTCGCTTGTGGCATTAGACGCAGAAGCCTCATTACCATCTTCGGCAAATTGGTCGGTGGGCTCAATGAGACCAAACTCGGCCTTCACCTTATTCTCGATCTCTTCGGTAAGCTCCGGATTGTCTTTCAAGAATTGGCGTACGTTCTCACGGCCTTGACCCAGTTGGTCGCCACCATAGGTGAACCATGATCCGGACTTCTTCACGACATTGACCTGCAACGCCATGTCAAGTACGGAACCTTCCTTGGAAATGCCCTCGCCGTACAACACGTCGAATTCAGCGGTCTTGAACGGCGGAGCCATCTTGTTCTTGACGACCTTGACCTTGGTGCGATTGCCTACAGCCTCATCACCATTCTTGATGGTCTGGATACGTCGAATATCCATGCGGACGGACGAGTAGAACTTCAACGCCTTGCCGCCGGTGGTCGTTTCCGGATTGCCGAAGAACACACCGATCTTCTCTCGAAGCTGGTTGATGAAAATGGCGGTGGTGCCCGCCTGAGCCAAAGCGCCAGTCATCTTACGCAATGCCTGGCTCATCAGTCTTGCCTGCAAACCGACATGACTGTCGCCCATTTCACCTTCGATTTCGGCCTTCGGCACCAGTGCAGCCACTGAATCGATGACGATCACGTCAAGCGCACCAGAACGAATCAGCATATCCGCGATTTCCAGCGCCTGCTCGCCGTTATCAGGTTGGGAAACAATCAACGAATCAGTATCGACGCCGAGCTTGCGCGCATAGACCGGGTCAAGCGCATGTTCCGCATCGATGAACGCGGCGACGCCACCGTTTTTCTGGGCATTGGCCACCACATGCAACGCCAGTGTGGTCTTGCCGGAGGATTCCGGACCATAAATCTCCACGATACGGCCCTTCGGTAGGCCGCCGATACCCAATGCCATATCCAATGCCAGCGATCCAGTAGGAATCACCTCGACATCCTGCTCGGGACGATCGCCCAATCGCATGGCCGATCCCTTGCCGAAACTCTTCTCGACCTGCGCGAGCGCCGTATCAAGCGCAGCCTGACGACGCGGGTCGATGCCGTTCGCGGACTTGTTCTGTGCGGCTCCCTTTGCCGCGCTCGTCTGTGCCATGACTACTCCTTTTGCTGACTATGACGAATGGTGGCTTCACCGTAAGGCCACGGCATTCGTTCCCGCAAATCTAACGGCCGTTGTGGTCGGAGGATATGCGATCTAACGAGTCATAACCAACATTTCTTGGAAAATCAACGTTTTCACGCGATCTGAAGAATTTGGAAACAGCCCGTCTAGGTTGTTGTCTGTGGATAACTATATCCCAACATGCGAACATCTGTTCGAAGAGGCGTGTTGTGTTCGGAAAACGTCTCAGCGCACCGGCATAGGAGGCGCGTTATGGTCCTTGCCCCAACGCTGGGAATCGGGAATGCCCATCTGGTCGCATAACACATTCCAGACCACTCGCGGCTCCTCACCAGCGCCAAGCGCGTCCACCGCCGTCATGCCGCCAAGACGATCAAGCACCTGGTCATGCGCCAGCGCTCGACCATAGCTACGACCAAGCACCTCTTCAAGTAACTGCCAAAATTCACGTTCCTGCACGTGCCCCAGTGTACACAGACTTGAATCCATGTACAGGCACGAAAAACGCCCGGCGAACAATCGCCGGGCGTCAACCTTACATTCGAATCAGGCAGCCACAGAATCGAGATAGTCAGCCACCACGCGAAGCATCTGGGCTGTGGACAGCCCCAAGGACTGCGCGATGGACGACAGCAGTTCGGAACTGGCCTCCTTCTGGCCGCGCTCCACTTCGGAAAGGTACCCCAAAGACACCCCGGCCTTTTCGCTGACCTCGCGAAGCGTCTTATGATCTCGCGTGCGCAGGTCGCGCAGCACATGGCCTATGGCTTCACGCAGCGAAACCTCCTTAGCCTCATCGGGCTGTTCCTGAGCGTGCGGCACAGCATGCGTGCGTACCCGATCGGAGTCCTCTTCCTGCCACATTCGCGTCAATGCGGCCTGACGCTCATCCTTGGCCTTTTTCGCAGCGCGCGCACGAAGCACCTGCTGCTGCGCGAACATCACAGCGCGCCGCTGAGCCGGCGTAAGCTCCCTGACACGAGCTCCGGCAGCCTGCGCAGTCGCAGGAGCCATAGCCTTGAGTTCCCTCTGCTCTTTGGTGAGTGTCATCATTTCCATTCATCAGCCCCTTTTTCGTGCGTACGTCTGTCCACTATGGTCAACACTCATCTTTGTGGATTATTCCTGTGAATCCGCTGAAAGCTCCCTCAGCTTTTGCAGAATACAATGCACGACGCCGCGTCGCACGCTCTCCCTATCTCCCTGCAGGCGAAGCTCAAAAGCCTCCGTTCGCCGAGAGCGAACACCTCCGAACCCCTCCGGCAGGGAACAACCGACATATGCAAGACCTGCCGGTTTATTTCCATCAGGTCCAGGCCCCGCCACTCCCGTGGTCGACAATCCAATAACGCAGTCGCCATCCCCCTGCTGCCGATACAGCCTCGCCGTTCCGGCAGCCATCTGGCGGGCCACTTCAGGATGGACAGCCCCCTCGCTGCGCAGCAGTTCCGCATCTACGCCAAGAATCGAGGCCTTGGCACGAATGTCATACGTCACCGCGGAACCGAGAAAAACCTTCGACGCTCCCGGCACGCGCACGAAAGCGTCGGCCAACAGGCCTCCCGTCAACGATTCGGCGGCTGCGATCTTGAAATGGTTGGTTTCGCAATATGCAAGAACGGCCGCAGCCAATTCATCGCATTGCGATTGGTTGGCGGCAGCCGTCTGGTCCATAGATTCAGTCATGAATGCCTTACTTGGTTTCTTTTCCGGACTTGCCCGCGGACTTCTTACGGCCGCCGAACGTATTGACCAGATACTCGCCACCGGAATACAGGCAGAGAATCAGCGCAAGATAAATCAGCGCATACGTGATGGTGTAGTAGACGGTCATCCACATCGGGGTGTCGTTGACCCCTTCCGGCGCCAAGCTCCACATAGGCAGCATGAGCATGGCCAGACCAATGCACTGGCAGAGCGTCTTGTATTTGCCTGCCTGGGATGCGGCGATGACCTTGCCGCCCGTGTCGATCACAAAGAAGCGCATGACGGTGATGCCGATCTCACGAATCAGGAACAGGGCGGTCACGACCCATCCCAGCACCGGATTGCCAAATTCGTTGAAGATGGCGGCAACGATCAGTGTGCCGCAGGTGAGCAGCTTGTCGGCGATCGGGTCCATCAGCTTGCCAAGTTCAGTGACTTGGTTGTATTTGCGGGCCATCCAACCGTCAAGCTTATCGGTGCATGCCGCGATGATGAAGATGACAGCGGCAACCCAACGCATGGTGACGTTGTCCACGCCCCACGCGCCGGCTTTGGCGTACAGCGCCAAAAACACGATGACCAAAATGATACGGGAGAAGGTGACAAGGTTCGGCGGCGCGTTCCAGCCGTCAAGCAACGATGATTTGCGTTCTTCTTGCTTTTCCATACCGTTCACGTTACCCTGACACTTCTACTTGCTTACCAATTTGCGTTTCATACGGAGCGTTCCCCAGTCACATCGCCGCTTCGGAATCCGCTGCCGAAGAAGCTCCCGAATTCAGCGACGAGGTCTCGCCCTTGATGAAGGCGAGCACCTGCGGCAAGTCCTGGGGCTGCACCAACACCTCGCGCGCCTTGGACCCTTCGGACGGCCCCACGATGCCACGCGACTCCAGCAGATCCATAAGACGTCCCGCCTTGGCGAACCCGACGCGCAGCTTGCGCTGCAACATGGACGTCGAGCCGAACTGCGAGGTGACCACCAGTTCCGCCGCCTGCAACAGCACGTCCATATCGCCGCCAATATCTTCATCCGGTTCGATGGCCTTCTTGTCGGATTCCTTAGCCATTTCCTCGATATCCTCGCGGTAATGCGGCTTGCGTTGGGTGCGCACGAACTCCACCGCACGACGGATTTCCGATTCGTCGACCCATGCACCCTGCACACGCAACGGTTTGGCCTGTCCCATCGGCAGGAACAGCGCATCACCCTGCCCGATCAGGGTTTCCGCGCCAGTGGAGTCGAGAATGACTCGAGAATCAGTGGCCGACGAGGTCGCGAACGCCAAACGCGAAGGAATGTTCGCCTTGATCAGGCCGGTGACCACATCGACCGATGGACGCTGGGTGGCGAGCACCAGATGCACGCCTGCAGCTCGTGCCAGCTGCGTGATGCGTTGGATGGAGCTTTCCACATCATTCTTGGCCACCATCATCAGATCGGCCATCTCGTCGACGACCACCAGAATGTACGGATATGGAGCGACCTTGCGCTTCGATCCGGCCGGCGCATGCACCTTGCCCGCACGCACGGCAGCATTGAAATCCTTGATATGGCGGAATCCGAAGAATTCAAGATCGCTGTAGCGGGCATCCATCTCCTTGACCACCCATTCGAGCGCCTGCGCAGCCTTCTTCGGATCGGTGATGATCGGCGTGAGCAGATGTGGAATACCCGCGTATGCCGATAGTTCCACTCGCTTCGGATCAACCATGATCATGCGCACCTGATCCGGCGTCGCCCTCATGATCACGGATGTCAGCATGGAGTTGATGAAACTGGACTTGCCGGAACCGGTGGCGCCTGCCACCAGAAGATGCGGCATCTTGGTGAGGTCGGCCGTTACAAAATGGCCTTCCACATCCTTGCCCACGCCTGTGAGCATCGGGTTCGGATCATTCCTTGCCTTGTCCGAGCGAAGCACGTCGCCAAGCACCACGGTTTCACGGTCGGTGTTCGGTATTTCGATGCCGATGGCGGACTTGCCTTCGATCACCGACAGGATGCGCACGTCGGAACTGGCCACCGCGTAGGCGATGTTCTTCTGCAGATTGGTGACCTTCTCCACTTTCACACCCGGACCAAGCTCCACCTCATACATGGTCACGGATGGGCCTCGCAGAAAGCCGATGACTTTAGCGTCGACATTGAACTGCTGGAATGTGACCGTAAGAGCGCGGATCACACGATCGTTCTCCGGAGTGTGCACGGCATGCGGCGCGCCTTGCTTCAGCATGCCGAGATCAGGCAGATGGTAGGGGCCCTCCGGAATCTCACCGGACTCGTCGGAAACGCCCTCTCCGTTCGATCCGGCATCCAGATCGTTCACGACCTCATTGGTCGCCGCATCGACCATGACCTGCGACCCGTTGGACGTGCCGTCCTCGTCGATGACGGCCCACGGGTCCCCTACAGCCACGCCAACGGATTTGATCTCGTCGGACGCCGCCTGGCCGGCAACCGTCGGAATGGTTTCCGGGATCTGCGGCATGGTGCCGCTCGCCAAACCGATTGGGTCAGAGGAAAGGGAACGCACCACAGGCGTCTGCGGCATGGCGACGGTTCCGCCAGAATCCTGAGTGGAATGTTCGCCGGATGAAATGCTGCGCGGCCGCGAGACGCTCTGGTATGGTTCGTCAAGCATGGTTTCCGCCGTTTCGCCATGCCGTTCGGCGGCATTGCGAAACGCCTCATCACCGTCATAATGATCGAGTCCGTCCTGAGCGCCCTGCTTCTTGGATTTCGATGATATCCATTGCTTTATGAGGGAGAACGGCATCGGCTTCTTCTTTTCAGCCGTCACATCGTCGGCTCCATTATGCGCCGGCACGCCTTCTGCGAACGACAGCGTGGTATCTCCTATACGCACTTCGTTCGGGAATTGCTCGGTCTCGTCATCAACCTTTTTATTTGCACCGAATCCAAAACGGACCTTCAATGCACGTACTTTGTCGGGAATCTCTTGAACCCCTGTATTGGTAATCAGCAACAACGAGAACAAAATGACGACCACGAAAATAACGATGGCGAACGCCTTGGAAAGCCCCCATGCCAGCGGGCAGCCAAGCACATAGCCGAGCAGACCTCCCGCATTCTGCAGCAACGCCATGTCGAAACCTTGGGCGTCGGACGCGAGCGCCGCATCGAGTATGGAGCAGACGGACCACAGAATCATGGACCACCCCGCCACCATACGCACATTGCCGCTTTTGCGCTTGGTCTCATATATGAGGCTGAATGCCACCAGCGCCAAAAAGACCGGCAGGATGACGCTCATCAGACCAAACAGGCCGGAAGCCAAGGCGTGGAGCATCCGGCCGAACACGCCCTGCACCCGGAACCATTCCGAAGCGCAGAACATTACCGCGAGAATCACCAGAATAAAACATGCGATATCACGTCCGTACTTGGTCAAGACACCCATCACAGGCGACGGCTCGACCGCGTCCATGACCTTGGTCTCGCCGGAACGTGCCTTGCCCGTGGACCCTTTGCCGCCGGATTTCGTATTGGAAGATGCTGTTCGTGCCATAACGGTCATGATTTTACCCATGGGAGGCGCCATGACATGGCACTTCCTCGAATCGCACACATTTTCTAACTTAAGTGAACACGCAATTTCACTGATTGGATTCCGCCAAGATCGTCACCGTCAAGTTGGGTGCCAAGCCGGAGAAGACCGTGGATAAGGTGGAAAGCTTTGACGAATACGGCAGCGGGAGTTTCATTTCAGGCGAGGTCTCCGAGATGATGCTGGGTGTAGGCGTCCGCCTGCGCGTCTATGGCGTCATAGGCACCTGCATCGGCATGTTCGATGATGGCCATCGCATTGTCTAGCAGCGCCGGATTGAGCGCTTGGAGCCAGTGGATGCGCGGGTCACGACCGAACCATCCCATCTGCTTGCGTGCCAGACGCTTCGTTTTCTGCGCAATGTCCATGAACGTGTCGTTCAGGTCACGCAACCCGTCCAAATAGTCGACGACCTGCTGGTAACCGAGCGCTTTGGCTGCGGTGATGCCCAGCTTGGGACGGATACGTTCCACTTCTTCGATGAATCCGCCTTCGAGCATCTGCTTGGTGCGAATATCGATGCGACGGTCCAGTTCCTCACGCGGCAGATCGAGACCGATTTGCACGGTGGGGATGACGTACCGGTAGTGCGGAAGGCTTGCCGAATAGGGTCGTCCCGTCACTTCGATGACTTCCAGCGCGCGGATGGTTCGTCTCGGATTGTGCGGGTCCATGCGCGCCGCCGCTTCGGGATCCTTGGCTTTCAGCTCGTCGAACAGCGCGCCCGCACCTTCGGTTTTTTCCCGTTCCTCAAGCGCCATACGTATTTGCGGATCGGTGCCGGGGAAGGAGATGTCGTCGATGGCGGCCCGTGCGTACAGGCCAGAGCCTCCGACGAGGATCGGACGCACTCCCCTGGCCTGTAGTTCGGCTATTTTCTCGCGGGCGAGCTCTTGGAACCTCGCCACGGACATGGCGTCGTCCGGTTCGATGATATCGATGAGATGATGCCTGACCTGCGCCTGCTCCTCAAGGCTTGCCTTGGCCGTGCCGATATCCATGCCCCGATACATCTGGTATGCGTCGGCGTTGATGATTTCCGCCTGTTCGCCTTTGCGCGCCAACGCTTTGGCGACGGCAATGCCCAACCCGGTTTTGCCGGATGCGGTTGGTCCGACAATGGATACGACCTTGCGCTGCATCGCAGGATCGGCGTCTCCTGTTTTGACTGTTTTCTCAAAGGTCTGTTCAGTGTCGAACGGCATAGGTCTGCCCCGCCTTCGGATCGGGATCGGCGATGAGGTTGTGACGCCCAGCGTGGGTGATGGTGGCGGTCACGAAATCGCCTACCTGCGGCATCGGCTCGCCTTCGGGCACACCGACATGCACGAGCACGCCGGTTTTCTCGCGCCCGGTGACACGATGGGTCGCGGCGTCCTTCTTGCCAGATGCGCCGGTGACCATCACTTCGACGTCACGGCCTTCGAAGGTTTTGAGATTTTCTTCGGTGATGCGTTCCTGCAATGCCACGAGTCGTTCGAACCGGTCTTGGACCACGTCGTGCGGCACCTGCTCCATTTCGGCTGCCGGAGTGCCTGGGCGCGGCGAATAGATGAAGGTGAATGCGGACGCGAATCTCGCCTCTTCCACCACACGCAAGGTTTTCTGGAAGTCCTCTTCGGTTTCACCCGGGAAACCGACGATGATGTCGGTGGAGATCTGCGCATCCGGCATGGCCTCACGGATTTTACGCAGAATGTCAAGGAACTTCGCGGAACGATACGAACGGCGCATGGCGCGCAGGATTCGGTCGGATCCGGACTGCAGCGGGAAGTGCAGCTGGTGCATGACATTGGGCGTTTCGGCCATGGCTGCGATCACGTCGTCGGTAAAGGCGGCGGGATGCGGCGAAGTGAACCGCACGCGCTCCAATCCTTCGATCTCACCGCATGCGCGCAGTAGCTTGGAGAAGGCGAAACGGTCGCCGATGCCGTAACCGAACGAGTTCACGTTCTGGCCGAGTAGCGTGACTTCCTTGGCTCCTTCGTCCACGCACTGGCGGATTTCGGCAAGAATGTCTCCCGGGCGACGATCATGTTCCTTGCCTCGGGTGGTAGGCACGATGCAGAACGTGCAGGTGTTGTTGCATCCCACGGAGATGGCCACCCAGCTTGACACCTTCGACGCGCGGTCGGTGGGCAGCTGGCTTGGGAAGTAGTTGAGTTCCTCTTTGACCTTGACCTGCGCATGGCCTTCGATGCGCGCCTGGTCAAGCAGCTGAGGCAGGGAGCCAATGTTCTTGGTACCGAACACGGCATCGACCCAAGGGGCCTTTTTTGCGATCTTCTCACGGTCGAGCTGTGCCATGCATCCGCCGACTGCGATCTGCAGGTTCGGACGCTGGCGCTTCAGTTCGGCCCACAGGCCGATGGTGCCGTACATGCGTTCCGCCGCGTTTTCTCGCACCGCGCATGTGTTCATGACGATGAGGTCCACGTCATGATCGAGGTATTGTTCTTCGGTGGCGGGCACATAGCCATCCGCTTCGAGCACACCCGCGATGCGTTCGGAATCGTGCACGTTCATCTGGCATCCGAGGGTGTGTACGTAGAACACGCCCTTGCCTCGCGTGGCGGTGTCTTCTGTGGCAGGTTCCGCAAGTTTCGAGGCGCGCTCCGCCTCGGTCATCATGTCTTCGTTCATAGCATTCCATGCTATCGGCAGGGATTCCCATCACGCGCCGTATGCACCTTAATGCAGCGTGGCATGCGGTGGAATTGGAGGGATGACGGCGCTTTCAGCGCTTTTTCAATTTTTCCGCGCTCCTTTTGGGTACACTATGGAACCGTGATACTTGATAGACAGAGCCGCATCAATACCAGTGAACTGCAAGCACGGCTGAAGTCGGTGACTTTCGACGATGGTCCGTTGCCTTCCGATCAGATTACCGAGTTCATTGATCAAATGCAGGTGTATGAGGGCGCGATGTATGAGATCAGCACCAAACTGGAGATTCTCGATTCCGAGTTCCAGGTGCGTTTCTCCCATAATCCCATCCATCACATGGAACGCAGGTTGAAGTCCATCAATTCCATTCTCGGCAAGTTGAGGCGCAAGGATCTGCCGTTGACGGTGGAGTCGGTCAAGGACAATCTGTTTGACGTGGCAGGCATTCGCGTGATCTGCAATTATCGCGATGACGTGTATTCGGTGTCGAATTATCTGTCCGCGCAGAACGATATTCAGGTGTTGCGTGTGAAGGATTATATTAAGAATCCGAAGCAGAATGGATATCGTTCGCTGCATGTGATTTATGCGGTTCCCGTTTTTCTATCTTCCGGACCGCATTACACGCCTGTGGAGGTGCAGTTCCGCACCATCGCCATGGATTATTGGGCGAGTTTGGAGCATGCGCTGCGTTATAAGACGGATTTGCCTGACGCGAAGCTGTCGGAGCATTCGCAGACGTTGCTTGATTGCGCGAGAAGTCTGCAGAATGTCGAAGCGCAGATGCAGAACATTCATCGCGATATCAATGGCGCGCCGCAGGTTCTGTCTCTTATACACATCTCCGAGCCCACGAGACCGGAGC
>ENA-OXEA01001132-OXEA01001132.1-human-gut-metagenome-genome-assembly--contig:-NODE-1132-length-12758-cov-10.069432_pt1 | contig 12758 bp, 5 predicted proteins | sample MGYA00249352_ERZ652237 | MGnify/ENA primary metagenome ERZ652237 (study PRJEB26925, sample SAMN05826962) | human gut metagenome | biome: ENVO:2100002; feature: ENVO:00000062; material: ENVO:00002003... | reverse complement strand
AGATAGGCTCCGGTCTCGTGGGCTCGGAGATGTGTATAAGAGACAGATATCTAATTGGGCTGCAAAAAAGAAATAGAGGGCTAAACAAAATAGGAACCAGCAACTTTTTACTTTAAATAGTAGCTTTGAGTAATAGCCGCCATCACTTCGTACATGAAGCATGGCGGCTATTTTTAGTTATAACTTAAAGCCTTTGGGCTTGTTGGTATGGGCGGTGTCCGGGTCGTCTTTGTTGCCGGGCTTGGGGATGCCACCGATGACGAGTTTGCTGCCTAACGAGTTCATGGCATCTTTGATGCTGAAACTGACGGGGGGCTGGTTCAGGTGCGGGGGCTTCTTTTCCGGAGGGGCGGAAAGGAAGTCGGGCGGCTGGTGGACGTAGGGCTTGCCGTCGGATGCGGGGGGCGTTGTTGGTGATGCCGAAGGTGTGCCCGATGACGGGGTGATGCCGTGACCTTGGGTCTCGGTTTGGCTCTCGTCCTTGCTGTTGCTGTCTTCATTCTGTTTGACGGGTTTGAGGGAGAGTTGGATCTTGCGGTCGAGGGCGGCAAGGTCGGATTTGAGCTGTTTGAGCTGGTCTTCCTTTTTCCACGTTTCTTTGACTACTTCCTGAAGGATGGGGATGTCCTTGGAAATCTGTTCCACTTCTTTTTGGTATTTCTCCAGAAGAGGGGGAACGGTTTCGAAGGTGCGGAGGAACATCTGGGCGGCAATGTTGGGGTCTTTTGCCAGTCTGCCGCCGTTGAAGTTGTACAGGATGTTGCCTTCGCCACGGACGAAGAAGCGGTTTTCGATGAAGTCGAAGCCGTCTTTCATGCTGGCTTCGGTCTTTACCAAAAGGTCGAAGCCGTAGAGCTTGCCGATGGGCTGGGATATGCCGTGGGTACGGGATTTGTCCTCTATCTCGGCGAGCTTTTTGGCGATGAGTTTGGGGTCGTTGCCTTTGACACCGTCCAGTTCAATAAGATTGAGGGGGTTCCCTTGGTTGTCACGCTGGACGCGCTGCTGGAAGTGGTTCAAGTCCGTTGTGATACGGGCGATCAGGTCGCCGTTCTTGGTGACGGTCTGCATGATGTTTTCCAGTTTGGCTTCGGCGGAGGATTTGCCACGGTGGAAGGATTTGCGCTCGCTTTCGAGGGAGGCTATTTGCTTCTCCAGCTTGGCTTTGTCCAACAGGTCGGTGTTGCCGGAGAGGATGGCAACGTACTCGGAGAAGTTCATGCCGCCCTGCTCGTCCATGCTGCCCTCGTCGATGGTACGGGCACCCATTGTGCCTTTTTTGAGCTGGGTGATGAACAACTGCTTGTTGTGAAGCAGGTTGAATTTGTAGCTGTCGAGGGATTTCTCGACGGCGTAGTTGATAATATCGACTTTGTTGTCGGCAAAGAGTTTGGCTATCTCGTTGCCTTTTCTTACGCCACGGCCGTTGCGCTGCTCCAAATCTTTGGGCGTCCAGGGAATGTCGAGCTGGTGGATGGCGACGCACCTGCGTTGGGCGTTGACTCCGGTACCCAACATCTCGGTGGAGCCGAAGAGGATGCGGATTTTGCCTTCGTTCATGGCTGCGATCATTGCTTTGCGGGATTTTTCGGTCTTGGCTTCCTGAATGAAGCGTACTTGGTCTGCCGGGATGCCATAGTCGTCCACCAATTTGCGTTTGATTTCGCTGTATGTGTTCCACTGACCGGGTTTGTAGGTGCCCAAGTCCGAAAAGACGAACTGGGTGCCTTTGTGCTCGTCATATTTCTGATAGTATTGGTTTATCAGGGCGGCGCAATGGGTGGCTTTGTTATCTATGTGGTCGCCGTATTTGTCCTCGTCGATAAGTCGCATGTCGAGGGACATCTTGCGGGCATAGTTGGTGGCAATGAGCATCTTGGCTTTTTCTTCCCGGCGGCTTAACGGGGGACGTCCGAGGACGGTAGCGTTGCCGGACTTGGCAAATGCTACCAATCGCCGGATGAAGTCCTGCTGGTCGGGCGTAGGCGGGATATTGTGCAATATCTCGTTCTTCTTGGGGCGGTCGATGCCAATGTCTTCGGCGGTACGAAAATCGGTGATTTCGTTGTACATGGCGGCAAGTTCCGGGACTTTGATGAAGTAACGGAACCGCTCCTTCTGGATGATTTCGTTGGTGACGGAGAACTCGTAGTCGATGGACTTTTTGGCAAAGACCGCCGCCCATGCGTCGAAGGTGTTGATGCCCTGACGTTCCAGTTCCTTGGGACGGAGGTATTTAAAAAGCAGATATAACTCGGTCAGGCTGTTGGAGATGGTGGTGCCGGACAGGAAGGTGGCTCCCAAATCCTTGCCGGTACGCTCCTGAATGGTGCGGAGGGCGAAAAGCATGTTCAGGGCACGCTGGCTGCCTTCGCTGTTGCCCAGACCGGCTACGCGGTCGTGGCGGGTGGTGAACATCAAATTTTTAAATTTGTGCGATTCGTCCACGAGCAGGTGGTCGATGCCCATGAACTTGAAGTCCACGACGTCGTCTTTGCGGTTCTCGATGTCGAAAGTGAGTGCCTTGATTTTGGCTTCGAGGTTCGCCTTGCGTTTTTCCACGCCTTTGAGCATACCATTGGAAACGTCTTCACCCTGCTGGGTGAGGACTTCGAGGTTCTCTTCCACACTGTCCAGTTCCTGCTGCAAGATTTGTTTCTGTATCTCCGGGGATTGGGGGATCATGCCGAACTGTTCGTGAGACAGGATGATGGCGTCCCAATCGTTGTTCTGCATCTCACGCATGATGCGGACACGGTTTTCGGGGGTGAAATCTTCTTTGCCGGGATAGAGAACACGGGCATTGGGATAGGCGGTCTTGAAGGTCTGGGCTATCTCGTGGATATTGGCTTTCAGACCGATAATCATCGGTTTGTTTGCCAATCCCAAACGCTTCATCTCGTAGGCTGCGGCACACATAATGAGGGTTTTGCCGCCGCCGACTTCGTGGTCGATGATGCCACCGCCGTTGATTTTGGTCATCCAGACGGCATCTTTCTGACTGCCGTAGAGGTCAGGGATGCCCAACGCTTTGAGGTCAAGGTCGGGAAAGGACTGCATGGAGCCGTCGTACTTGGGCTTGACGGAGTTGTTGAACTTTCGGTTGTACATGTCGGTGAGCCGCTGTTTGAACTCCGGGGACTGTTCTTTCAGCCATTCGCTGAAGCCGTTGCGGATTTCGTCTATCTTGCTGTTGGCAAGCTGGATGGCTTCGGTGTCGCGGACTTTGACTACATCGTCGCCTACCTGTACTTTTTTGGTGATGTCGGGCGAGGTGTTCTGAATGGCGTGTTTCATCAGGTTGAGTCCGTCGTAACGGCGGCTCTCGGCCTTGACGCAATATTGCTCGCGGATGCGGACGTTGCCACGGGCGGATGCGCTGACGCTGAACTCGTCGCGGCTGGCGGCGTAGGTGATCTTGACGTCGGTATCGAAAAGACGGGAGGCGTATTTCTCGTAGATGCCCATCGGTATCCAGCGTTCGCCGAAATTGAAGTCGAGTTCTTCAAACGGGATGGGTACGGGAAAGGCGGCACGCAGGGCATCGAGCGACTGTGAGGCACGGTCGTTGCCGGGGTGGTTCACGATGTAGTCCTCTACCATTTCGGCTTTGGAAATGACGTTACCGGCTATGAATTTGTCGGCTATCTCGTAACCTTTGATGAGAGGATTGAAGAATACACGGCCTTTGAGGTCGTCGAGCAGGGCGTCTTCGGTTTTGTCGGTGAGCCTTGCCATGTATTCGAGGTTGACATTGCCGTATTTGTTGAGTGAGGCGGAAAGGGCTTCGTCCGAAGTATCGACGTGGGTCAGTTCGTTCTTGTTGAAGGCTACGGGATGGTCGAAGATGTCGGCTTTGAGTGCCTGACCGTCTTTGTAGCGTTCCAGTGAGAGGATTGTCCGGTTGTCGTTGTCCATACGGATCAGGTCTATGTTCTTCGGGCTGTTCAGGTTGCCGAACTGACGGACAAAATCATCGTACAGGGCGTTGAGCTGGTCGCGCCGGACGGTGTTTTCTTTGCGTTCGGTGGCTTCACTGTTGTAGAGGTCGTGATAGGTATCACGAATTTCTACATAGAGCGAGAGTTTCCGGAACTGTCGGTCGGGCAATTCGAGGGGATGGAACATCGGGGCAAATTGGGTGTCGCGGATATAGCCGATGCCCTTGTCCAGAACTACTAATGAGCCGTCTTTGTAATGGGACGGGATTTCATTGGGATATGGACGGGGCTGCATCCGCTGTTTGCGTTCTTCTTCGGCGGCGATTCTTGCTGCTTCTGTTGCTGCCTGGTCTTCGATGGTTGCAGTCGGCGGTTGTTGTTTGTTCTGACGGGCATCGAAAATGGAATAAGCGGTAGCCGGTTTTCCAGTGGACTGGTGCGCACGAGGTTGTCCGGTCGGTTGCCCTACGGGCTTTTCTATGGACTTTCCTTTGGGCTTTTTGCCGGTGGGTTGGGCTGTACCGGTAGCCGGTTCGCCGAAAAGGTTGCCTTGTACGGGCTGTTTTCGGGAGGAGGATGCGGAACGGCGTTTGCCACGTTTCGGGGTTATCTGGGTACGCTCTTCTGCTGTGAACTCAAAGAGGTCGTACAGGCTCAATACCGGGGGAGAGAAAAGGGAAAGTTCGATTTCTTCTTTCGGTTCGGGCAGTGGCTTTTCCACGGTAGCGGTTGCCGGTTCGGGAGCTTTAGTTTGCTCCGGTGCTTGTTCCATTTCTTTGGTTTGTTCCGGTGCCTCACTTGGCTGTGTGGGCTGGGTCTGTTGCACCTGTGCCCTGCTCTGCTGTTCTTCCAACGGGAGGAATTGTTGATAGAGGGGGACGTTCAACCGGCGGTAGAAGTCATTGCGAAGCAAGCTCCGGAGCTGGGAGATGATACCGGGCAAACCACCTTCGTGGATGTAAACCATTGCGGGATGCCCGTAAGGGTCGGTATCTACACTCGCCTTTGTGTAAATGATAGGGATATTCCGGAAGATGTAGTCGTTCACGCTGAAACCATCCTCCCGTTTGGTGGAAGCAATGAAGGCGTGTTCGTCGTCGGTAAGTGGTTCTGTCTTATCGGATTTTTTTTGAAGGATAATCAGGTCACTGCCAACTTCGGTGCCTGCACCGTCTGTAAAGAGGTTGTTGGGCAGACGGATGGCGGACACCAAATGGGAATGTTGCATGAGCTGGTAGCGGATGTTTTCATTCGCCGGGGAGTCCAGTACGCCCTGCGAGGTGATAAAAGCCAATATACCGCCTTCGCGAATGTTGTCCAGTCCCTTCAGAAAGAAATAGTTATGCAGGCTCTTGGCGGCGTGCTGACGGACAAGGCTCTTGCTCTTGGTGAAAGAGGGGTCGAAGACCGCCACATCGCCAAAGGGAATGTTGGAAGCGGTGATGTCGAAACGGTTCAGGTAACGAAGCCCGCTATCTTCGAAACCGGTAATTTCTACTTTGGCTTCGGGATGAAGGTGAGAGAGAATTTTGGCGGTCAGGAGGTCTTTTTCAAAGCAGACTATTTCGGGACGGGATAATCCGGCTGGGGATAATCCGGTGCGAGCGGGCTGCTGTTTAGCGGAATGTTGTTGGAAAGCATCGACAAATACTCCGGTTCCGCTCGACGGGTCGAGGAAACGGGACGGGGCAATTCCGTAGTTGCCCAATTCGGAAGCAAGAACCGATACAATGTCCTGCGGCGTGTAGAACGCCGTCAGGACAGAGTTTTTCAAACTGGAAAAGTAACGCTTGTATTCCGCTTCGTCTTTTGAATGGCTGCGGATGACGCTGTGGAGCTGGGAAACAAGTGGGAACAACTCGCGGTCGCTCTTTGTCCAACGGGCAACGTCGGCAAGGCAGGAAGCGGGATTGAGCACTGCCTTGATCCCACCGAAACCGGAATAGGCACGCAAGACTGCCTGTTCTTCGGGGGTGGCGGTGCGCCCTTCACGCTCCAATGCAAATGCCAGTTTGATTGCTTCGATATTGTCTTTCAGGTGCGCTTTCTTATTGTATGCCATTCTCGTCCAACCAGATTAAGATGGTACCTGTGATTTCCGTATAGAGGTTGTCGAAAGCAGGCTCGAACTGAAAATCATCGGAAAGGGGGTATTTTGAGAAGACTTCTTCACAAACCGGAAGGAGCTGCAAGGCAAGGGTCTTGGCACTGCCCTGCGGCACTTCATCGCTGAACTCGTTCCAAAGGACGGTGACGATGACATCGTACTTTGAAAAATGAAGACCGACAAACAAAACCTGATTGGCGGCTTCGGAGGCGGCATCGTGGGTAGAACCGGAACGGACAGATTCGCTATACTCTTCGGCGGCACTGTCGGCACGGGCGGTGATAAAGTCGCTGTCGCCGACTAATTCGGGATGGGATTCTTTGAGGAAAGAAAGCAATAATAAACGGTAATAGGACAATTCCTGCGGTTGCTGTCCGGGGTGTTTCTGCTGCTGTTTCTGCTGCTGTGCCGCTTGCTGCTGATTTTCGTACTGCGGTCTTTGTCGCTTCGATTGCAACTGCTGTCTGTTTTGTTGCTTTCCTTGTTGCTGGAACTGTTGTCTGTTCTTATTTTTCTTATTCTTATTCATAATTTGTTTTTTTAGTGGTCGGGCTGGATTGCCCGAAAATGATAAATAAATATGGATGGGGTTACTTTTTCTTCTTTGATGTACCCGGCCTCCCCTTGTCTGGAAAGGAGAAGGTAACATTGAACTGTGCATCGAAGGCAAGGGCGGCATCGAATGATTTGCCGCTTTTGCCCTGCAAACCCTTGATAACACCGGTTTTGCCTTTGGTTACGAGTTCGGTGATCTGTTTGTCGGTCAATTGCTTGTTACAGATGCCGCGGAACACTTTCAGGGTGCAGTCCACATTGCTGCATTTGGCTATCTTGTTGAAAAACAGCACATGCCCCTGCTTGCATTTGGGGCAAACGGGACTGTCCGTTGCGGACGCTATGGAGATAGTGGCATTGAGCAATTCGGTGGTTATTTGGGCGGCATAGACTTCTATCCCCCGGTGGAAGGTGTCGGAATCCATCCCGCCGGTTTCGATCTTGGCAAGGGCACTCTCCCAACTGCCGGTCATGGAGATGTCGGCTATCTTCTTGTCCCGGACAATGGAATGGACGGTCAGCCCTTTTTCAGTCGGGACGAGGGATTTTTTCTCACGGCGGATGTAGTCACGGCTGAACAATGTCTCGATAATGGAGGCGCGGGTTGCAGGGGTGCCGATGCCCGCCTCTTTCATTGCCTGACGTTCTTCTTCGTTCTCCAACTCCCTGCCTGCACTTTCCATTGCGGCAAGCAGGGTGCTTTCAGTATGCAGCGGGCGGGGCTTGGTCTGTTTCTCCAATGCTTCGCTATTATATATAGGTAAGGAGTCGCCCTGGTGAAGTTCAGGCAGGGTGGCGTTGTCCTCTTCGTCTTCATCGGGAAGGTTGAGCACGGAACGCCAGCCGGGAACCCGGATGATGCTGCCACGCACGGAGAAGGTGACACCGGCAGACTGCAAGGTGACGGCTGTCCGCTCCATGAGGCATTTGGCGGAGAAGGATTCGAGCACGCGGGCGGCTATCATCTCGTAGATGGTGCGCTCGTCCGGTGAGAGGTCGCCGGGGAGATTCTCGGTGACAAGCAACGCATGGTGGTCGGTGACCTTGGCGGCATTGACACTGCGGGAGTTGAGCGGCTGACCGTCCAATGTAGCGGCATAGGCTGCAAAACGGGGGTACGAGGCCAAGAGGCGGATGCGATCCGGGATAATCTCAAATACATCGTCGGAGATATAGCGGCTTCCGGTACGGGGGTACGAGGTGACTTTCTTCTCGTATAGGCTCTGTGCTATGGAGAGGGTCTTGTCGGCGGAAAAGCCGTGCCGGACGTTGGCTTCTTTCTGGAGGGCAGTCAGGTCGTAGAGCAATGGAGGCTCCTGCGACGCTTCTTTTTTCTCGGCGGCGGTCACTTGCAGGGTGCCGGAGGACTGGATTTGCTGCAAGTGTGCGGCGGCTTCGTCCTGACGGTCATACTTAGCTGCGGAGAGGGCGGAAAAGGTGATGCTGCCGGTGCCGGACTGCACCCGTAGCTGCCAGTATTTCTGCGGGGTGAAGTTCTTGTTCTCCATGTAGCGGTTGCATATCATCATCAGGGTGGGTGTCTGCACCCTGCCGAGGGAGAAGACACCACGTCCGGCGGAGAGGCAAAGGGCTTGGGAGGCATTGATGCCGACGAGCCAGTCGGCTTCGCTGCGTGCCTTGGCACTGCGGTAGAGGTTGTCATACTCTCTGCCGTCTTTCAGGTTGTCCATGCCCTGACGGATCGCCTTGTCGGTAAGGCTGCTGATCCAAAGACGGGAGAAGGGCTTGGTACAACCGAGGTAATGGTAGATGTAGCGGAAGATCAACTCGCCCTCGCGCCCGGCATCGGTGGCTACGATGATGCTTTCGGACTTGTCAAACAGTGACCGGATAACGGCCAGTTGTTTGACTGCTCCGGGGTCGTCCTTGTACTGCTTGCCGTCCCTCACCTGACGGGGGACAAGCTGGAAACGCTCCGGAAAGATGGGGAGATTCTCCCGGCGGAAGCCTTCAAAGCCGTAGGCTTCGGGCATTGCCAATCCCACCAGATGACCGAATCCCCATGTAACGGTGTAGCCGTTACCTTCCATGTATCCGTCCTTGCGCTCTTTAGCGCCCACAATGAGGGCAATATCCCGTGCCACACTCGGTTTCTCTGCAATAATGACTTTCATAACTTTACTTTTTTAGGTTTTACATTTTTATAATTTTCTTCCTTTGCCGCTCTTTTTCTTCACTTCTTTCTTTCCCTCCTGCTTGGCGGCTTCGACTTGCGCCGCTTGTGCCGCCGCCGGTTTCAGCGGTCGTTGCACATGCCTGGTGGCTTCGTCGGTTGCGCCGTTGTTCACTGCTACCTGTGTCTTGTGGTCGGCTGTGGGGGTGATTTCCCTTGCCTGACTTTTGGCTTTGTCGGGATTGTAACGGAAGAAGTCGGGCTTGCTCCGGTCGAGGTTCATGCGGACATAGGCATTGAACGGTTGCCCGTCGCGGTCTTTCATGCCAGTGACGTAGATAGTCTCCATCTTGCCGAATTTCTCCTGCTGTTCGGGGGTGAGTTCCTTGCCGAGCAGCTTCTTCGGGATGAAGAATTTGACACCATCGGTCTGTGCGGCGGATGCCTTTTGCTGCTGTTCCATTTTCTTGTAGCGGTTCCTGTCCAGTCCGTCGAAGTTGTAGTCGAACTTTTCTTTGGCTACGTTGTACTGCATGTAGGCGTCGAACTTGCTTTTCCACTGCGAGTCCATGCCCTCTATCAATACTTTGCCGCCTTCGGAGAGCTGGCGGTGCTGCTCCGGGGTGAGGGTGACGCCCTTGATCTCCATCGGGATAAGGATGTCGTCCACCGGAACGGCGACGAGGTTGTTGGTCAGCCTGTCCAGTGAAACGAGGCAGGGCTTGGGGGCGCTGCCGTCCAACGGGAGAAGGACGGGATGACCGGCGTTGCCGGTGGCAAGGATATTGTCCCTTGTTTCCTTGTCCAACAGTACGCCGTGGAACGGCAGGTCGAGGGCGGGTTCGCGACGGTAGCAGTCAATCTTCAAGTCCAGTTTGCCGTCCGCGCCTTCCTGAAAATGGATGCGTCCCTGCGTGGTGATGGAGATGCCCTCTATTTCGGTGGAGATGGTGACCAGACCGGACTTGCCGCCGGAGAGGACGGCTGACAAGTCGCCGCCCTGTTCCAACGACTGGCGCGTGATGCCCAGACGGGCGAGCTGTTCCCAATCCACACGGTTCTCAAAGCCCAACGGCTGTGCCTGCTGTTCAGTTACCGGTTGCTGTCCGTCGGTGGGCTGCTGTCCGATTGCAGACTGCTGCGCCGTTTCGGAAGGAGATTCCTGCTCCTGTGCCAGTATCGGATAATCATTCGGATTGATCTTGTACAGGTCGATGAAAGCCTTGTTTTCTTCGGGATGCCTGAGCATGTCGGTAAACACGTCCAGCGTATCCAGCAGGGAGGCGGGAATACGGTAGAAAGGAAAGTCGGTGGGCTGCTGGAACTGATGCCTGAAATTGAGAAAAAAGTCCTCTAAGATGGAGGACTGCTTGTTCACTTTCAGGAAATCGTCCAAATTTTCCATCGAGGGCAGCAATAAACGCCATATCCCTTCCTTTGCAGCGGACTTGTCCACTGCCTTGAGTTTGCCGTCGTCGTCCTTGTCGGCCACGAGCAATACTTCTTCTTCATTCTGATTTTCTTCCATTGTCTTTTGTTTTATGTAACTTGCATCTATTGTAATGCGGGGCGAAAGTAGATGCAAGCAGTTGTAATACAATGGATTCTTACCGGGGTGGCATTGAGTGGCACCCAAGTGGAAGCAAGTGGCACCGAGGGGATAAAATTGAATTTCACCGGACATTTATTTCTCCCGTGATTAATTTTATCTTAATTTTGCCAAAGGTTGTGTCGCGTGGCATGATACTAAAACACGAATTATGAATAAAATTTATTACTATATCCTCTGTTTTGCCTGCTTCGTATTAGCGGGCAGCCTGCCCACCGGCACGATGGCTGCGGAAAAAGTAACTGTGGAAACGGAAGCATTGCCCGACAGCCTGCTGACCGACGACTATGTCTATGAATACACCTTCTCGGACTTCGACAAGGCGGAACGCATCATGCAGGAACTGCGGAAGCAGAAAAGCCTGCCGGACTATAAACTGGACGCTACCGAAGGCGACCTCTACTTCAACACGGGACATTATTACCGGGCATTGAAATTCTACAAACGCGCGTTGGAGAATGATTCCGTGCGGCTGGACGACCACCGGCAGATGAAGCAGATACACCGCCTGATTTCCTGCTACGACTGCCTGCATAACGAAACCAAGAAAGCGCAGTACGTGGATATGCTGATGAAGAAGGCGGAGCAATGCGGCAACAAAGAGATGCAATCCGTAGCCCTGTTCAACATGGGGAAGATGCTCTATTACCAGGGAAACAAGGACAAGGGATATGACTATATGCAGCGTGCCGCCGACCTGATGGAACAGACGGACTATACCTACAAGTACGATAACCTGCGCTATAACTACAACACCCTGCTGACCTTTCAGGAACTGGACAGACGGAGCGAGGATGCCCTTCGCACGCTCGAAGCCCTGCAAAAAGTGGTGACCGGGGAAACCGGCAGTGAAACCCCGATGGAAGGGTTGGGCGAAAAGGAGAAGAAGGCAATGTTCGCCCATTATGCGGTAGTTCTTTTCCGGCTCGGACGTGCGGGGGAAGCGGAGGAATATTACAAACAATTCCTCTCCACCGCCCGGGAGTATGACCGGGACAACTATCTTATCATGCCTTACCTGTTCGACCGCCGGATGTATGACCGGGTGATAGGCATGAACTCCGCCCGTGAAAAGATACTCGCGGCACAAGGCGACACGGTGACCTACCACATGACCACCATCAAGAAGTCCCTCGGACGCGCTTACGAAGAAAAAGGCGATTACCGCACAGCCGCGCGCTATTTCCGCGAACTGGCCGTGCTGCGCGACAGCATCAAGAACCGGGAGCAGAAGAGTTCGGCTCTGGAACTCGCTGCCCTGTATGAAACGCACGAGAAAGACCTAATTATCCAGAAGCAAGATTCCGATGCCCATATCCGCAACCTGTGGTTGGGACTGGCGGCAAGCACCACCGTCCTGCTGGCAATCATCCTCTGCTTCGGCATCCGCTACTATCGGAAAATACGGTTCAAGAACAATGCCCTGGTTAAGAATATCAATGAATTGTTGCATTACAAGAAAGAACTCTATCAGACAAAAGATGCCAATTTTGCATTGCAGGAGAAAGTCCGCGCATTGAATGATACTTTGGAATCCCTGCAAACCCGGCAGGAAGCGTCGCTTCTTGACAGTGCTGAAGTTAAGGCAGATACAGACGCAGATGTTGCGATAGAGCCTGAAACGAAAAAAACGGTAGCGGATATGCCGGATGCCCATGAAACCGCAAAAGCGGAAGAATCAAAAGCCGCAGGATTCCCGGAAGAAGCGGAAACCGCAGAAGATGAAAATGCGGAACCGGAGGAAGCCGGGGATGCGGCATGGGGCACGGAAGCAGGCGACGAGCGTTACGGTAAAGAACTGTACGAGCAGATGGAACACCTTATCATCGGCGGGCAACTTTACCTTGACCCTAAATTCAACGGTGAAGCAGCCAGAAAACTGGTCGGTATTCCCCGCAACCGGTTTGTGCCCTTTGTCAAACGCTATACGGGAGTGCGTTTCCTTAAATACCTGAACAAGTTCCGGTTGTACCATGCGGCACGTCTGTTGCAGGAAAATCCGGACTACGGCATAGAAACCGTAGCCAGGGAAAGCGGCATACCGGCACTCCGTTCCTTCTATCGCCTCTTTCTGGAAGAGTTCGGGGTAACGCCGATGGAATATCGTAAAAAGAGCAAATGGGCTGATAGTTAGCGACATGGCGAAGAACGGTGCAAAATTGGCACAACAAGATGCAGAATTGGCATAATAAGTTCACTGAAAATCATTGTGTTACCATTTTGTTTTCCTAATTTTGGAGCGTGAAAACAATTAAAAAGTGCGTGTTCCAATGAAAACAAACGGCATTGACATATTTAACAGTTATAGTTTGGGAATTAGAAATAATTTCTTAAACACACACACACACACACACACACACACACCTGTCTCTTATACACATCTCCGAGCCCACGAGACCGGAGCCTATCTCG
>ENA-OXEA01001064-OXEA01001064.1-human-gut-metagenome-genome-assembly--contig:-NODE-1064-length-13698-cov-12.221872_pt1 | contig 13698 bp, 10 predicted proteins | sample MGYA00249352_ERZ652237 | MGnify/ENA primary metagenome ERZ652237 (study PRJEB26925, sample SAMN05826962) | human gut metagenome | biome: ENVO:2100002; feature: ENVO:00000062; material: ENVO:00002003... | reverse complement strand
AGACTTTGCAGATTTCGTATATCGGTATGCAGACTGCTGAGGTAGCAATTGCACCGATAATCAAAGTGATATTAAAGACTGATGCTAAGGCACTTGACGAAGTCGTAGTAACAGCAATGGGTATCTCAAAAGAGAAAAAAGCGTTAGGATATGCCGTACAAGATGTGAAAGGAGATAAGCTGACTCAAGCATCAAGTAGTAACCTTTCCAGCGCTTTACAAGGTAAAGTTTCAGGAGTGGAGATCTCACCGTCATCAGGTATGCCGGGTGCCTCTTCCAAAATGACTATTCGCGGATCACGCTCGTTTACAGGAGATAACACTCCCCTGTATGTTGTGGATGGTATGCCTATCTCATCATCTACAGACTTGGATACTTTCAACTCTGTTACAGGCTCTGACTATGCAAACCGTGCAGTAGATATCGACCCGAATGACATTGAAAGCATCAACATCCTGAAAGGTCAAGCTGCTTCTGCTCTGTATGGTATGCGCGCATCAAATGGTGTGGTAGTAATCACTACCAAGAGCGGTAAAGGTGCACGTAAAGGTAAACCGGAAGTTACCATCAACACTGGTTTATCATTCGATAAGGTTTCTACTATGCCGGATTTCCAAAAAGAATTCGCACAAGGATTTAATGGTGCTTTTGACCCGTCTGACTCTCGTTCATGGGGACCTCTGATTTCAGAACTGGCCAATGATAAAAATTATGGTGGTAACGTAGACAACAGTTATACTCAGAAATACGGTAAGCACCAAGGACAGTATTATGTACCTCAACGCGCCAATGCAGGACTGGATCCATGGGCTACTCCCCGTGCATACGACAATGCAAAAGATTTTTTCAATACAGGCGTTACCTGGAACAGCAGTGCAAACGTAGCACAAAGCCTTGATAAAGGAAGTTATTCTTTGTCATTAGGTAGTACTACAGCAAATGGTATTGTACCCTCAACCGGTATGGATCGCTATAATGCAAAGCTAACTGCACAAGCACAACTGAGCAAGAATTGGTCAACAGGTTTCAACGGAAACTTCGTTTATTCTAAAATCAAAAAGCAAACCGGTGCAAACAATGGTATCATGGCCACTGTATACGGTGCACCGTCAAGCTACGATTTAGCGGGTATCCCATCACACATAGATGGAGCTCCTGATAAACAAAACACATATCGTTCTACCAGTGGTTTCGACGGTGCTTATTGGGCAGTTGAAAACAACTCTTTTAAAGAACGTACTCAACGTTTTTTTGGAAATGCATTTGCTAAATATTCTACCGATTTTAGTACAGAAAATCATAAATTAGACGTGAAATACCAGTTAGGTACTGATGCTTATACTACTAACTATACCGATACATGGGGATATGGACACTCCAACGGAACAGGTAGTATTGAGGAGCAGAGCGTTACAAACAATGAAATAAATTCATTGTTAACTGTTACTTATGACTGGAAAATCACTCCGGAACTTGACTTAAATGTATTATATGGTAATGAATTAGTCGATAATTCTTCAAAATACAAATACAACCTCGGTAGCAACTTGAATTTTCCTGGATGGAATCATATAGCAAACGCATCAACCTACTCTTCTACAGGGACCTACCATCGCGAGCGTACCGTTGGTAACTTCGGTAACATTTCATTAGCATACCGTAGCATGTTGTATTTGAATGCTACTGTTCGTAATGATATTGTTTCATCCATGCCACGCAACAACCGTTCATTCACTTACCCTTCCGTTTCTCTTGGTTTCATCTTTACCGAATTGGAAGCACTGAAGAATGATGTTCTGACTTATGGTAAAATTCGCGCTTCTTATGCAGAAGTAGGGCAGGCAGGTACTTACTATCCTTCTTACTATAAAACTCCGGTCTATGGTGGCGGATTCTCTTCAGGAACTCCTATCCAGTATCCTATTGGATCGATCAGCTCATATATTCCATATTACAAAATTTATGATCCTAACCTGAAACCTCAGAACACCAAATCATACGAAATCGGTGCAGACTTCAGTTTTTGGAATGGTTTGATCTCACTGAATTATACCTACTCTCGCCAGAATGTAAAGGATCAGATATTTGAAGTACCTTTGGCTACTTCTACCGGATATAGCGAGTTGATCACCAACGGTGGTTCTGTACATACCAATTCACACGAAATCACTTTGAGTGTTAATCCAATCCAGACAAAGAACTTTAACTGGGATTTCGCATTTAACTTCTCAAAAATCGATAATTACGTTGATAAATTAGCTCCCGGTGTATCAAGCATCATGTTAGGAGGTTTTGTTGATCCGCAAGTACGTCTGAGTGCAGGTGACAAATTCCCGGTTATCTATGGTACAAGCTATCAAAGAAACGAGGAAGGCCAGATTGTTGTAGATGAAAACGGTATGCCGACATTAGGTGAAAACAGAGTGTTGGGAAGTGTATCTCCTGACTTCAGACTGGGCTTCAATACTACTTTTGAATTCTACAAATTCCGCCTTTCTGCCGTACTCGATTGGAAACAAGGTGGATGCATGTATGCCGGGTCTGTTTCAACACTCGATTATTATGGTGTTACTCAGAAATCTGCAGACTATCGTAAAGCAGATCACTTTTACTTTGATAAACCGGCCGTTAAACAATTGGCCGATGGTTCTTATGCACCCAACGATATTAAAATCAGCGGTGAAAATGCCTATAACTATTTCGACAGACTGAGTACTATCTCTGAGGCTGGAGTATATGGTTCTTCATTCCTGAAATTACGCGAAATCGCTTTAAGTTATCCGGTATTGGATAAGTCGTACTTAGGTGTAACAGTAAATGTCTTTGCACGTAACTTATTGCTCTGGTCAGAAATGGATAATGGTATTGACCCCGAATCATCACAGGGAAACAACAACATGGCCGGTGCCTTTGAACGTTTCTCTCTTCCGGGAACATCAAGCTATGGTTTTGGTATTACAGTTAAATTCTAAAAAGGACAAAAATGAAATCAATATTTAATTTATCAAAAGGTATCTTGTCTGTTGCATTGATTTCCGTTGCATTTGCTTCCTGCTCGGAAGACACAATGGATCGCATTAATGAAGACAAAGACCATACAACCAGTGTTCCGGCCAAATTTATTTTGGCGGATGTAATTACGGCAACTGCATTTAGCAACATCGGCGGTGATTTTAATACATATTATTCTACTTATGTAGAACATATGGTTGGAGTTGATAACCAATTGGCAAATGCGGAAAAGCGTAACGGAGAGCCTTCAGCCTCTTCTACTTTTAACAATGTATGGGGTAATTTATACTCCACACTAAAAAATGCACGTATCGCCATCAATATCAGTTCTGATGAATTGGCAGCCACTTATACAACTAAAGGTATCGCCGAAGTATTGGCAGCCATAAATGCAGGACTGATCGCAGATGCTTTTGGAGACACTCCTTTCAGTCAAGCTGCTCTTCCGGAGTTGGTAAACGGACTACCTCAATTTATGACTCCAGAAATAGACAAACAAGAGGCAATTTATACTACTATAATGGAGTATTTAGATGCAGCTATCATGGATCTTCCCAAAGGTGATCCTAATGGTAAGGGAATGGGAAACTATGACTTCATATATGAAGGCAAAGGCGAAAAATGGTTAAAGTTGGCTTATGGTTTGAAAGCTCGTTATACTATGCACCTATTGGCTCGCTCTTCCTCAAAAGAAGCCGATCTACAAAAGATCTTGGAGTATGTGAGTAAATCATATACATCTATTGAAGATCAGGCGGCCCTCTCTATCTATGACGCAAACAATATCAACCCGCTATTTGACTTTCAATGGAGTCGTGACGGATTAGCAGCCAGCAAAAGTTTCGCAGATAAGTTGATTGAGCGTAATGATCCGAGACTACGTCGTATCTTCTGTATTGGTCAGGGTATGGCAACTGAAGAAGATCAAGCCGTATCTGTCCAAATCACAGGTGCTGACGACCCAAGATTCTTAATGGCTGACAATGGTACAGCAGAGCCTGTTAAGTATACATATAACACCCCTATCTTCGTATACTCACAGACATGCCCGACCTTACTCATGAGCTATCATGAATTACTTTTCCTAAAAGCTGAAGCATTAGCTCGTTTGAATAAAAAAGACGAGGCCGCCAATGCTTTAAAAGAGGCTGTAGTTTCAGCTATTGCAAATGCCGAAACAGGAGTTTCAGCAGCATTCAACGCCCCTACGGTTAAAATTTACGGAGGCGTTAAAGAGACTACTAAAGCTATCACAACTGCTGAAGCAGAAGAGTATTTCACCAACAACGTAAAACCATTATTCGATGCCAATCCTGTAAAAGAGGTAATGGTACAGAAATATATTGCATTCCTTGGAGCCTTCGGTGAGACAACAGAATGCTATAACGATGTACGCCGCCTCAAAGCAATGGGTGAGGAATATATCAAACTGGACAATCCTTACAAGTTCCCACTTCGCGCACCTTACGGAGCAGATGATGTAAGTGCAAACCCGAACGTAGAATCTGCATTCGGAAACGGCCAGTATGTATATACCGATCCGGTTTGGTGGGCCGGTGGTAGCCGCTAATCAGCATAATGCTTTCTAAAGTATTTATCAAACAATAAAGAGAATGCCCGGATTTACATATAAAACGTATCCGGGCATTCTTCTTTTTCTGAACGAATCAGTATCTGATTTATAGCAACCCTTCTTTCAAGATACCTACCAATATCGGATGCAATCCACTGACAAAACATTCAACAGCAATCACCATCAAAATAAGTCCCATCAAACGCATCATCACGTTATTTCCGGTCTCCCCCAACACTTTAACTAATCGGGTAGACGCACGCAGAATCAAGAAGGTAATAAAATAGATCAAAGCAATAATGCCAATTAACGTTCCTTTCATTTCAATGGTATGGGCATCCTCCATCAAAACAATGGCATTAGCTATCGCCCCCGGACCACAAAGCATAGGTATGGCAAGTGGAGTGATCGAAATATCGTCAGCATAGGTTTTAATCTCTTCATCTTTCAATTTCATCGGAGTGTACCGTGCCTGCAACATATCAAAGCCTATCTTGAAAATAATCACTCCACCTGCAATACGAAATCCGTTGGTCGAAATACCGAAGAATTTAAAAAGGAATTGCCCTGCAAAAACAAATACCATTAAAGTGATAAACGAGACGAAAGTGGCACGGCGAACAACCGCTTGCCGCTCTTTATCAGTCATACCATGAGTCATGGTCAGAAAAACGGGCATTGTACCCAACGGATTAGTCAACGTAAAGAAAGAAGTGAAACAGAGTAAAGCAAAAGGCAAGAGAGTGTCCATAGTTGTATTTTTATGCGTTCTATATTGAACGCAAAAATACAATATATCTATAAATGTTACAACAGTTCCACCAACTCTTTCAAATCAGTCATTGAATAAGTAGGACGGAAAGGAAAATCAGTGCGTCCGGACACATTATAATAAGCCTGATGCATTCCCACTCCATGGGCACCAACAATATCAGCTTCCCAACTATCCCCAATCATTAATGATTCACGTAGTTCGGATTGTGTAGCCGACAAAGCAAAATGAAAAATTTCCGGCCAAGGCTTCATCACTCCCAGATCTTCCGAAAGAATTATTTTATCAAAATATGTATCAATGCCTGCCGAACGCATTTTACAGGATTGCAATTCCCTGAAACCATTTGAAAGAATATACAAATTATATTTAGGTGCCAAATACGAAAGTACCTCTTCCGCATACGGCATTAGCCGCCTTTTAGTAGGAACTATCAAAAAGAAATCGTCAGAATAACGTTTTGCAAGCATTTCATCGTCAACGCCAACAGCTTTCAAAGGATATAAAAAACGCTGTCGATTCAACTCTTCTTTAGTCACCTCCCCGTTTCCATATTCTACCCACAACTCCGCATTCCTCTTTTGGTAAAGAGAATAAAAATGGGAAAACGAATCGAAATACCTTCCCAATCCATATTTATCGTAAACTTCTTCAAACGTATCATACGCATTTTGGGAAAAGGCCCAGAGAGTATCATCTAAATCAAAAAACAGGTTTCTATATTTCATATTAATATATCAGGTACATTTCAAAAAAGAGAGCACGGATTACATACTGTGTAGTCCGTGCCCTTATCAGTTACGTTTGTTTTATACTACTTATTTGACCTGGATTACCAGATATTTAGATACACTCCAGAATTCTTTCGGATTCGTGATCTTCAAAGTCAGCTGACCTTTATCATCTTTAACCAGCTCGTAAGATTTAGCCGGATGAGTAGTGAGCAAATCAGCACGTTTAGAATATAATTTAATCTCTTTAGTAGTACGGATATCGATCTGAGTAAAATAATCCTTGTTGAAATCCGCACTCTTCAGCACATCCCCTTTTTCAAGAATCTTCTGAGATTTAAGCTCCGATTTAGTACCAAACACAAACCATGCACTATTGATGGCCTTATCCTGTTCTGCTACGGTCTTTGCCTTGGCTTCATTTTCAGCAGCCAATGACTCTTTATCGGCAGTCAGTCCGGTTACTGCAGCATCCAATTCCTGAATACGGATATTCTTAGAAGCTAATTCAGCCTGAAGTTCTTCGATACGCTGAGTTTTAGCAACCAACTCCTGAGTCAAAGATTCAACGGCTTTTTTCAATTGTGCCGAATTATTCTTACTATTCTTCAGCATAGCCTGCAACTTAGCGATCTGTGCCTTGTTTTCTTCCATCTGTTTCGTGATGAATTCAATATCAGATGCTATTTGTTGTTTTGCGGTTGCAGAATTCTCAGAGATAGTGCCACGGGTCAAGTCAACACGGCTTTCAGCTGCGTTTATTCTACGAAATCCTTCCTGAACTTCGTTGAAAGTACCCATCATTTCGTCCAATTCGGCATTGCGCTGGGTCAACTCCATCAAAAGAGAATCATTTTCTGCCTTCAGGTCCTTACTTCCACCACCCAGGCCGTTACACGAAGCCAACATAGCTGCGCATACTAATAAAACTACTAACTTTTTCATACGATTACGTTTTACGTTTTTAAATGAAGTTATTATTAATCGTCTATTCCTGCAAGTACAATCACAATCTCTCCCCGGGGTTCGGTAACGGTAAAGTGTTCTATCAATTCACTCAAAGTCCCGCGAACCGTTTCCTCATGAATCTTTGAAATTTCACGGGACACAGATACCTGACGTCCGGAACCGAAATATTCGGCAAACTGTGTCAATGTTTTCAGCAAACGATGTGGGGATTCATAAAACACCATTGTTCTGTGTTCATCCACCAACGATTTCAATTTTGTCATACGCCCCTTTTTCTGAGGGAGAAAACCTTCGAAACAAAACTTTTCGTTAGGCAATCCCGATGCTACCAACGCCGGAACAAAAGCTGTCGCCCCGGGCAGGCATTGTACTTCGATACCATTGCGCACACATTCACGAACTACCAGAAAACCCGGATCAGAAATTCCCGGTGTTCCGGCATCCGAAATCAAAGCGATGGTTTCTCCTGCCTTTATTCTATTAACAACACTCTCCACCGTTTTATGTTCATTAAACTTATGGTGGGATTGCATCGCGTTTTTAATCTCAAAATGTTTCAGCAAGATTCCGGAAGTACGGGTATCCTCCGCCAGAATCAAGTCGACCTCCTTCAGGACTTTAATAGCCCTGAATGTCATGTCCTCCAAATTCCCGACCGGCGTCGGTACCACATATAGTTTTCCCATATCCTAATAATCGCGTTTTTATATAAAGTACTTTTTGAGAAGTTCCACTAAATCAGCTTTAGCTTCATTTTCCTCTTCCACCTTTATTTTAGAAGATAAGAAAACAAGAGCCGCATCCAGTGAATGCATCTCCCCAATCTGTTGCAACACATGATTCATTTGCTCCATGCTTCCCCCAAACAGTTCACGGGAAAAGCGAAACGAATCATTCAGACTGATTGAACGGCGTAAATCTCCGGCTGTTTTAATCCGCTCGGCCAAAATAGGTGTAGAAGCCGTATTGGTTTCAATCTTCATAGATACTTCAGCCGATTGTGCCGGTTCTACGGTCACTTCAGGCAATTCCAATTGTTCAGATTCCGGCATCTCCGGAGCCTCCGGAACTATTACAGGCTCTTCATCTTTCTCCGGGTTACCCACAACTATTTCTTCTTCTTCTTCTTCTTCTTCTTCTTCTTCTGCTGCTGCTGCTTCTGCTGCTGCAGACACAGGTTCCGGCATTGGATTTATAATCCGGTCAGGAAGTTCGTTTTCCGGTAGTGCTCCCCGATCCAACTGTTCCAGTAAGATGTCCAACCGGCCACGCATTTGCACAATATTTCTCTTTGCCACTTCACGCAAAGCAGAATCCGGTTTACGCGAAACGGCCTCCATCAGGCATTTAAGTTCCTGAATATCCAATTCTATATCGTTCAACAATGCTTGCATATCTACATCTGAATTTCTTCTTGAATGACTTCGCAAATGTAGAAATAAATAATGAAAAAACACCGAGAAGCCAATAAAACTATTACTTTTGCAACCAATTATAACATACATCAGCATGGTATTATTTTCAGAAGATCATATACAAGAGACGAGAAGAAGAGGAAGAATTGAAGTAATTTGCGGTTCCATGTTTTCAGGAAAAACCGAAGAACTGATCCGTCGCATGAAGCGGGCCAAGTTTGCCCGCCAACGCGTAGAGATATTCAAACCTGCCATTGACACACGCTATTCTGAGGGGGACGTTGTTTCACATGACAGTAATACCATTTCCTCCACCCCCATCGACTCTTCAGCCAGCATACTGCTTTTCACATCCGAAATTGATGTGGTAGGCATTGACGAGGCACAGTTCTTCGACAGTGGATTAATAGATGTATGCAATCAATTGGCAAACAACGGGGTACGTGTCATCATAGCCGGATTGGACATGGACTTCAAAGGCATACCGTTTGGTCCGATGCCGGCTTTGTGTGCCATTGCCGACGAAGTATCCAAGGTACATGCCATTTGTGTAAAATGTGGACAATTAGCCTCTTTTTCACACCGTACGGTGAAAAACGACAAACAGGTGCTATTGGGTGAAACAGCCGAATACGAACCTTTATGTCGGGAATGTTACCAGAAAGCCCTGCAAGAGGACAAAGAAAAATCATAATGACCTCACGGTAGCAAAGCCCGGACATTTTCGGTGAGGTCGCACATCAAACGTCAGATTATTATGGAAAGGAAAAAGATTACATTTGATAGTTTCATACGTGGTTCCATCTGCTGTGCGCTCATTGTGGGATTACTGATACTTTTTAAAAGGCTCAGCGGCGTGCTGCTACCTTTTTTTGTGGCATGGCTTATCGCTTATATGATTTATCCGCTCGTCAAATTTTTCCAGTATAAATTACGCTTTAAAAGCAGGATCATTTCTATTTTCTGCGCATTGTTCAGCATTACCATAATAGGAATTGCCATTTTTTACCTTTTAGTGCCCCCAATGCTTGCCGAAATAGGACGAATGAACGATCTGTTGGTTACTTATCTGACTAATGGTGCTTATCGTTCCGGAACAGTGCCTCCTACTCTTTCGGAATTTATCCACAGACATATCGACCTTCAGGCACTGAACCGAATCTTAAGTGAAGAAAATATAATGAATACCATTAAAGAGACTGTTCCTAAACTTTGGGCACTCGTTGCGGAATCTATTAATATTCTGTTTAGCGTATTCGCTTCATTCATCATTTTATTATATGTGGTATTCATCTTGCTCGACTATGAATCCATCGCAGAAGGATGGCTTCACCTGCTACCAGGCAAATACCGTACCTTTGCATCCAATCTGGTCAATGACATACAGGATGGAATGAATCGCTATTTCCGCGGCCAGGCACTTGTTGCCTTCTGTGTCGGCATCTTGTTCAGCATTGGGTTCCTGATCATCGACTTTCCGATGGCTATTGCCTTGGGACTTTTCATTGGTGCCCTCAATATGGTTCCATATCTGCAGATTATCGGTTTCTTGCCTACCGTCATATTAGCAATCCTAAAAGCTGCTGATACCGGTGAGAATTTCTGGGTAATCCTGGCAGGTGCCCTCGTTGTTTTTATTGTTGTTCAAGCCATCCAAGATGGTTTCCTTGTCCCAAGAATCATGGGAAAGATCACAGGGCTCAACCCTGCCATCATTCTTTTATCTCTTTCCATCTGGGGATCCTTGCTCGGGATGTTAGGTATGATCATAGCACTCCCGCTCACCACCCTAATGCTCTCCTATTATCAACGTTTCATCATCAATAAAGAGAGAATAAAATACGACACACATGAAACATCTGATAATCAGAAGATAGAGGGAGATGACGAAAAATAAATAAAACTTTTTTCACCCAAAAGCTTGCAGATATAAAAAAAGTCACTACCTTTGCACCCGCAATCAGGAAATAACTGATACGCAAATAAGGATTGATTCGCTAGCTCAGCAGGTAGAGCACAACACTTTTAATGTTGGGGTCCTGGGTTCGAGCCCCAGGCGGATCACTTAGGAGAAAAGACAATACTCCGCCAAACTATGACAAAGCTCTCTAAACTAACGGTTTAGGGAGCTTTTTTCTTACCCCATACGGACAGTAAAAAGAACTTCAAAAGCCAATTTCAGACTAATAATCGTTACCAAATCGTTACGGTATTTTGTTACGGAGAAAATCGTAACGATTTTAACGCTAAGTCATTGATATGTCGCACATTGTCACTCGTTAGTCCGCTTCATTCCGAACATAGAAAACTAATTTTGCAAATTAAAAACGTTACGGTATGAAAAGTACATTTAGAATCCTCTTCTATTTAAAGAAGAACGAACCGAAGAAAGACGGAACAGTGACCATTATGGCACGTATCACAGTCGATGGAGAAACCAAGCAATTCAGCACGAAGAAAACAATTCTTCCTGAAGATTGGGATATAAAATCAGGTCGTGCAGTTAATAAAAGCGGGAAAAGCACCAGTGCCAAAATATCCAAGTTGAACAAAGAACTGGATGATTTGCGTGGTCAAATCTCCATACAATACACCAAGCAGCTAAACAACAACGGATATGTAGAGCCGGAGAAGTTACGCAATAATGTATTGGGTATTGAAGAAAAGCAGCACAGCCTACTCACTTACTTTACGGAGCATAATTTGCAATACAAAGACAAGGTAGGAACAACAGCTACACAAAAGACCTATTCACGTTACGAATTAACCAAGCAACGCCTGATAGACTTTATGAAAGTGAAGTACAGAGTTTCCGACATTCTTATTCGTGAAATCAATGCGGTGTTCATTGAGAACTTCTATCTTTATTTAAGAAACGAACACGGCATCAACAACAACACTGCCATGAAGTTTGTGCAACGCTTCCACTCCGTTCTTATATATGCAAAAAACAGCGGATTGAATTTTGTTGACCCTTTTGGTTCGTTCAAGTTCAGCTTTGACAAAGTGGACAGAGGCTATCTCAACCAAGACGAGATAGACCTTATCTACAATAAAGAATTTTCATCCGCGCGATTGACACAAGTACGCGATATGTTTATTTTTAGCTGCTATACCGGATTATCCTATATCGACCTGTGCAATTTGACCAAAGAAGACATCAAACTCGCTTTTGACGGAAAACTTTGGATAATGATTAAGCGTGAAAAGACAGGTGTAGATTCCAATGTACCCTTGCTTGAAATCCCCAAGCAGATATTAGCCAAGTACGAAGGTAAGATGAAAGGCGGCAAACTCCTTCCCGTTATCAGCAATCAGAAGATGAACGAATATTTGAGAGAGATAGCAGAAGTATGCCAGATCGACAAAAGAATCACCTTCCACCTTGCGAGACATACTTTTGCCACTGAAATTTGCTTGACACAAGGCGTACCCATTGAAAGCGTTTCCAAGATGTTGGGACATACAAATATCCAGACCACACAAATATACGCCCGTGTGGTAGATAGGAAATTAAGTCACGACATGGCAGTATTGGAGCAGAAACTCCAAATCAAAGGAAAACGTCCAATCGCGATAGTCAACCCCTGATTAATAACAGCGTTCCGGTAAGATACACGATATAAATCCTGCCGGAACGATAAATAACAAGATATTAATAACTAATTTTACCCCCAAACAAAATCATTATGGAAAGAGGATACATACAAATCACAGAAGAAGAAATCGGCAAACCCATTGTCGAAGTCAAAATAGTAAACGGAACCGTGTGGATGTTCAAACACGAAATCGCCCGTCTTTTCGACGTATATCTCCAGACGGTGGGCAACAACTTCCGTTCCATTTTCAAGTCCGGCGTGCTTCGCGAAGACGATGTTACGATGGAGCGTAAGATGAAGAATGAAAAAGGTCAGGACATCTACGTCACCTTTTACAATCTCGAAGCCATCATCTTCCTTAGCTACCGCATAGACTCCCGCTATGCCAAAGCCTTCAGGGAATGGGTGATGAACGCCCTTTGCGAATACAACCGCATGGACAAGAAAGCAACCGAGGTAATTGTCGTATTCAATGCCGACACCCGCCATGCCTCCATCCAGTACCCGCAGATACCCAACTAATCCCCTTGATACGGTAAATCAAAGCCTGATGCACAAATAAATGTATCAGGCTTTTTTCATATCCCCAAAAACCTCTACCTTTGAACAAACTATTGATTATGATTGAAAATCTGGTCGTTTCCGTCCCGTTTGAAGATTTAGACGACGCACCCATATACAACTACTTCCGGCTTTCAGAAATGCCCGGCGAGTTCCTGGTTATACAGAAAGAGGACGGCATGTTCTACTTCCTTTGTTCCCACGACTGCCTGATAGAAAAGATAAGCCGCTCCTTTGACTGGTACATCGTTTCCAAAGACAAATTCAACGACCACCTGACAATCGGCATCGGATTGGCAGACAAGGAACCGATAGAAGGCGAACTCTACCGCCTTCAAGACGAAACCACCCTGAACCTTTGGCGTGACATACTCCGTTTTACATTCGAGGGTGACTTCGTCCGCCAGTTCTTTCCCTACGATACCTATTTCAAAGGCAAAGTGCGCTATGACGAAGCCTTGTGCTTCTATATCCATGATTATTACCCGATCCGGACAAAAGACCTGACCCCACATCAAAAAAAGGTCAGCAACTTAGTGTTCCGCTTTAAAGAAGGCACCGAGAACGCCGCCCCCTTGCTTGCCAAGATTTTCTCCCTCTGCATCGGTCGTATGCCCTTCTTCAAAGAAATGAAATCTCCCGTTCTGATACCTATCCCAGCCGCCACACGCGAGCGCAATATCGCCCGCTTTGCCCGTTTTTGCAGCCTTCTGTCCCGCCGCCTGAAAGTAGCGGACGGCTTCCGTGCCATTTGGATCAAAGAAGACCGGGAACAACTCAAAGGCACTACCGGACACGATAAACTTTCCAATCTTATTTTTCACCCCGAATACATCAGAGGAAAAGATGTAATTCTGGTGGACGACATCGCCACCACCGGTCAGAGCTTTATCCAGATGAAACGTAAATGTATGCAGTTGGGAGCCAATTCAGTCGTGGGAGTATTTTTAGGAAAAACAGTTTGATGCATTTTTCTATTTAACGACTTTATTACTCTGTATATAAATTACCTCATAATCTGTCTCTTATACACATCTGACGCTGCCGACGATCGCATAAGTGTAGA
>ENA-OXEA01001063-OXEA01001063.1-human-gut-metagenome-genome-assembly--contig:-NODE-1063-length-13714-cov-4.462699_pt1 | contig 13714 bp, 8 predicted proteins | sample MGYA00249352_ERZ652237 | MGnify/ENA primary metagenome ERZ652237 (study PRJEB26925, sample SAMN05826962) | human gut metagenome | biome: ENVO:2100002; feature: ENVO:00000062; material: ENVO:00002003... | reverse complement strand
TACGAGATAGGCTCCGGTCTCGTGGGCTCGGAGATGTGTATAAGAGACAGCGATTCTCCGGCAAAGTCGCCGTTCCCCTTTTTGCGGAGGATCACGATATCGGTCACCACCTGCGTTCCGGCATTTTTCAGAAACGCATTGTCCGGCAGCCGGATTGCTCCGACCAGGTCGGCACGTTCGGCCATCCACTCCCGCGCCTTTCGGGAAACGGCATTGTCCAGTGTGCTGTTGCTCGTCACTGCGACGATCAGGCCTCCGGGTTTTACCGCGTCGACGGCGCGGGCGAAGAAATAGTTGTGCAAGCTCAGACGCGGATAGCGGGAATCATACGGGCCGTTCTGTCCGAACGGAAAGTTTCCGATCACCATATCCAGCGAATTGTTGGCGATTCTGGTCTTTTCCAGACCGCCTACCGTCACATTCGCGGCGGGATAGAGTTTTTGCAGAATGCGGCCGGATACGGAATCCAGTTCCACCGCGCGGAATTTCGTCTGATCCGCCAGCGAATCCGGGATCAGTCCGAGGAAATGCCCCACGCCAGCGCCGAACTCTCCGACTTTCCCGCCGTGGAATCCGAGGCGCTCCGCCAGTTTCCACATGGAGGAAATGACCGAACGATCCGTATAGTGCGCATTGATGGTGCTTGCTCTGGCCGCCGCCAGCTCTTCCGGCGTGAGCAACTCCGAAATCTGCTGATGGAAACGGTCTCCCGGCTTGAATACGTTGGGCAGGCCGCCCCAGCCGACATACTGCGCGAGAATCTTCTTCTCTTCCGGGGTGGCCGCGCGGTCGTCACGCTCCAGCTCTTTCAGAAGTTTGATCGCGGCGATATTCGCTTTGGTCTTGCTGACATCGCCGCCCGGAATCAGCACGTCATCCGGGGCGATGCGATGGTTGGTCAGTTGAGGAAGTCGTCCAGTTCGTACTCCGGAAAGTTCTCCCTCCACAGCTCCCGAAGGTGTTTCATTTCCGGCAGCGTGTACGTCGCTTCCTCCCCGTCCCCGGTCGGCGCGATCAGAGTTTCCTGAATGATTTCCTCGGCTCCGCCCGGCGGCAGGTTCTCGTATTCCGCTTTCAGATCCCACGCCCGGTTCTCCGTGTCGATCATGTGATCCGCCAGCTTCTTCGTTTCCAGCAGTTGGATCAGATACTCCTTGTGGTAATCCTTCAGAAACTGGGCGCGGGCGATTCCGTACTGCCCTTCCAGCGCCATTTCGATTTTTTCCGTCTGCGTCATTTTCCTGCTCCTGTCGGTTGTTTCCGTCCGTGTTTACTTTAGCGTTTTCCGGCGGATTTTCAACAGGCGCTTCCACTTTTTCCGCAGGAATCTCCGTGTTTGCCTCGGCAATCGTCTGCTGCGGCAACTCATTTTCTGCCAAATCGCGCCACATGCGTTCTGCAATATCCAAAAGCGGTGTCTGCTCCTGATTGCCGCCGCGCGCCAGTTCTTCGCTCAGGCCGTCCTCAACGGCCTGCCGCAATTCCCGGTACTGTTTTTCCCTTGTGGCATTCTTTTCCTGCGTGACAAGAGTGAACGTCTGCGGAACGCCGTTGATTCTTACCCGGATTCTGCCGTTTTTCAGATAGTTGTTTTCAAGCACTTCATACCGGCGTTCAGGCGTGGAAAAACGATCTCCGGCGCGCAATCCGAGCTTCATAACCGTATCGGGATTCTGAATATCCGGTTCGATACCGCTCGCCAGATCAGTGCCGGGATCAAAAGTAAATCCCCGGTTTTTCTCTGCGGCTCTTCCTGCCAGTTCATTGATCCTTTCGATCCGCAGTTGATGCTGCGCTGCTTTCTGGAAAAGATTGCGCGGCCTTGCTTTTTCACCGGAACCGGCCATATCGGGAGCAGCGGCATTGTCCGCGCCCATCCTGCTGCGATTTATCTGTTCGCGCTCTTCGCGCAGATGAAGTTCTTCCGCCGGATAATGCACCTTGTATGTATCAAGCGGCAGCGTAATGATCTGTTCGCCGTACATGTCGCTTTGCGTTTTCAGCTTGACGTTCCGGCGTCCGATGGAAACGACTTCACCGGTGTAAAGCGCCGGATATTCCGCGCTTTGCCCGAATGCGGCGAAATCTCCGACTTTCAGCTTGGAAACATCGGACAGCGCGGTCGTGGTTCCCGTACTCTTCCGTGCTTCCGTACTAGTCCGTGTTTGTCCGTGTCCCTCCGCCGCAGGCTCCGGCTCCGCTGCCGTTTTCCGCGCTTCCCGTTCCTTCAAAGCCTCCTGCGCGAGTTTCACGCCATTGGCCGCATCTTTCCTGACGCGCTCCAACGGCATCCGCATATAGATATTCCCGGCGTCTGGCGTTTGCTTTTCCGGTCGGGGACCGTTTTCAGCGGTAACCGTTTCCAGCGTTGGATACGGCACGGCGGCATCCGGTTTCTTTTGCTGATCCGCAACCCACTTCTTACGCGTTCTTACCAGTTCATTATACTGCGGACTCTCCAATTCCCGCCGGTTCTGTTCGCGGGCTTCCAGTTGTTGAAGCGCCTCGGCACGATATTGCGGCTTCACTTTGGAGACGTTGATTCCGGCCTGGTCAAACCGTTCCAATTCCGCCTGCGTAAAAAGCGCCCGCCCGGTTTTTCCCTCACCGGCGATAGCTTGCGTCTTTTGCTGACTTTGGGCGACGAACTCCCGCGCCGCATCAATGGCCCGTTCGAGATTGCTTCCGAAAATCCGGTCGGCTTCGCTGCGGTTCTCACCTCTGAAACTGCCGATGAAACGCCGATAAATATCCTCCAGCATGGCGAGCATTTTCTTTGCCAGCGGCAAATCCCGGGCGGAGAGTTTCTTCCAGAAAGTCGGCTTCGCCATCTCTTCGCCGATGAAATCCGCGTCAAATTCTTCCCGCATGGCGGCGCTGGTGAGATTCGCTTTGGCCTTGCGCTGCGGATTTTCCCGGTTGAATTCCAGACGTTCCCGGCGGTAACGCTCCAGGCGTTCATGGTATGCGTCCCGGTCCTCGACCAGTTCCTCCAGTTGACCGCGCAGTCTGCGATAGGCCTCCGGGAATTGCGTTTTCAGCTCGTGAACGATTTCATGGTTGCAGGTCAGCAAAGCCTGTTCCGGCAACGAACGGGAGTTCACATCGATAAACACCCGATTCCTGTAAACCGCGCCGTCGAAACCGGTCGGAGAATTGCCGGTCACCAGTACCGGCCTGGTCTTGAAAAGCCGTCCTAGGCGTTCGATCAACGCCATTCCGGCCCGTTTCTCCGGGTCTGGCGTGACCTGTTTCCGGGGATCGACAACCGCGAGCCGTACTCCGCCGATGGCCCTGCCGAGAGCATCGGCGGCTTTCTGATCCTGCCGGAACCGCAGATTGGCATTGATCGCTTCGATGGTGAGCGGCTGACCGGATTCTTCAGCCCCCGTCTGCACGGACGTTTCACGGACATTCACGGTCGGCACGGAGACGCTACGGCCTTCCCCTTCCGTATCCTGTCCGCGCTCGTCTGTGCCTTCCGTGCCCGTCCGTGCCTGTCCGTTTTCCACGGCAAGTTCTCCCGCCGGGGCGACGGCCTGCGGAATGCGTTCATAAACGTTTTCCGCTTCCGGTTGGCGACGCTCGTATGAGATCATGCCGGAATCCATCATGGACCGGGCGGCTTCCCGCTGGATGATTTCATTGCGCAACGTGCTTTCCGGCATGTTTTCCCAACCGGGAATCGCAAACTCATCAGCTTTGGCTTCCAGCTCCGCCGCCGTGGCCTGATTCCATGCGTTCCCGACCTGTTCCGGGATATTGCCAGCCTCCGCTCCGAGATCAACGTTGACCGAACCATCCGGCATCACGACGGTTTCCGGGTGGATGGTGCGCGTATAGGTGTTTTCAGCTTCCGGCGCTTTACCGGAAGCCGGTTCATCCGCCATTTCCGGCATGATCGTCCCGGCCTCCCGGCTGGCGGCGATATCCTGCAATGCCGCCGAACCCGGTGCGGCTGGCTCTCCCTCGAAAATCGATTGATTGGCATTTTCAGGCTCGTTGCCCTGAAATCCGTGCCGTGCCGGACCGCGATTGCGCCGGGCTATCGCGGCGCCGCCCATGCCGAGTGCGGCCAATACCGCCATCGGGCCGAGTGACTGCGCGAACTCGTTGATAGCGTCCGTTCCCACGCCGGAGGCATCGGCCATCGCACGAATTTCCGGATCTTCGCTGAGCCGAAAAGCGATATCGCGGGTAGCGCCGGTGATAACCGCCTGCAATCCCTCCTCATAGGCTTCGCCGATGGCGCTCCCGGCCCACTTCGTCAGGTAGAACGGAATGCGGTGAGCACCTTCTCCGGCTTGATAGGCTTTTTTCGCCGCCCACTGGAAACCGCGCTCAATTGCATTTCCGGGCGTATATTTCGCCAGTCGGCCGAGCTGCGCCAGCGTGCCGGACTGCGCCATTTTCTGTACGACCGGTTGCAGCATCCGTCCTTTGAGCAGCTTCTGGACGCCGGGGATCTTGCCGACCTGCACCTGTTCGACGGCGCCGTAAAGCGCACCGCCGCCGAGCGCGTACAAGTGGGCCTTCTCCGGATCATATCCGGCATCCTCCAATTCGCCGTAAATCTGTTCATACCCTTCGGCGGCGCCGTACAGGAATCCGCTTCCGGGCGCCAGATAATTCATGCCGAGCGTCGTCGCCATGCGCGGTGCCATATTGGCGACGGCGTGCAGCGTATTGCTGAACCAGTTGTCGCCTTTGACCGGATCGACGGTTTCGCGGTCTTCGACGTGCCGCCGGTAAATGCGGTTGAATCTGTCGATGTCCACGCCTTCAATGGTTTCGCCGCCCATGCCCTGATAGAGGCGCAGCAGCGTCGGGGCCATATCGTCCCGGCCGCGCCGGAAACTTTCCGCCTGGTTCCCGAAAAATCCGCGTTCCTCTGCCGGAGGTGTAGTAAAATGGACGGTTTTCGGAGCCTGAATCTGCCGTGCGATCCGTCCGTCCGGGTCGAGCGCATTGCGCATTTCATCTTCCCGGACCCACACTCCATCCGGCCCGGTATAATTGCCGTATTCATCATAATCCGGAGAATCATGTATCTGTCGAGTATACTCGCTGGGGGCAAGCCCAAGTTGCGCCCGTTGCCGCATTCGTGAATAATTGTCGGCTGGAGGCTCGTAATTCAGAACAGCGTTTTCATTAAAATCCTGATAGATATCGCGTTGATACTCACTCATGGCGCCTACCTCTTAGTATCGTTGGGCTTTATTCTCCGGAATCCCGCTTGCGGATTGCCGATTCCCGGATGCTTTCCCATTAGTTCACGGTTCTCGGCTTCGAGCTCCTTAATCTCCTGCAGGAGCTGCTCATATTTTTCCTGATTGGCTTTCTGGAACTCGAATTGTTCCTGCTCTCTGGTATAGCCGCGATCCGAAAGATAAAAAGGTTTTCCACGCCTTTGATATTCGGTTTGCGCCCGAAACGCTCCAGTCGCCAACTCCCGGAGCTGATCCCGCGCGTTCTGAAGCCGGGCGACATTTCCCCGGTAAATGTCACCGTCGCGCCCGTACCTCCGCGTACCAACACCACCATCCGTAGCTTCCGCCTTTTCGCTCCCGGCCTTTGAGTTCAGCGAAACGCCCGGCCCGATCTGCCGCCCGCCGCCCTGATTTTCCTGCTGCGACTTCAGAAACTCCGGTTTGAATTGCAGTCCCATGTCCTGCATGACCTCGAATGCCGCATTTTCCAGCGGGATATTGTTTCTGGAAGCCCGCTCATACGCAGCCCGTGCCACCATATCAAGAAGTTCGGTATTTTCGGAGCCGTCAACATTGTATGTAGTCGGCAAATTAAAAGCCTGACTGACCTTGTAGGCGGCGGCCCTGGCGCTTCCCTGATTGCTGGCGTATGTACGGTCATTTTTCCACATAGCGATTCTGGCGTCTTCCATTTTTCCCAGCCGGTCCATCGCATACTTTCGCTCCGCCTTATCCTGTTCCTGCCGCTGCTTCGCGGCGGCCTGTTCCTCGCCCGCCCGGCGCAACCGCACAGCCTCGCGCTGATACGGATTGATCCGCAGCTCCGGGTGAGCGGATTGATAATTTACAGCTTGTTCCGCTGTCGGCATTCTGTTGTAGATACCTCCAGCGATCTGCCGCGTTATCTCGCCAACGGCCTGCTGCCGCCGTTGCGGATCTTGCGAATACAGTCCGGCATAGTTGACGGGACCTTCCGGCAAGTCATTCATCCGGCGAAATTCGGTATACGTGCCGGGAGGTGCGGTTCCATCCGCCGCCGCGAGCGCCCGCTGATATTCGCCCTGGTTCAGGCCGAGCGCCCACCGGTCGGCCTCTTCGCGCGCATCCTGCTTGACCCCACGCTCATAATTGAAATCCATGTTCCGCTTATTCAGGGCATACGAGCGGTCGGCGTTCTGTCTGGCCCAGTTGAATTTGTCCCGGTCGAACCGGTATTGCCGGTCGTTGTTCATGCGGTTGTAATTCCACCGTTCCTCGTCCGCCTGCCGGGCATATGCGTCCTGTTCGCGCCGGTACGCGTCATTTGCAAGCAACCGGTCCATATTGCGTTCATACTGATACTGCTGCAATGCGCGATCCCGGTCGCGGGCCTCCAATTGCGCCGCCGCACCTCCGATTAAAAAATGCGCCATATTTCACCTCCGGTTTTCAATATCCCAACTGCCCGTAATTCATCTGCCGCCCTCGTGCCGGGCCGTAAAAGCTGGTTCCGGTAAAGACTTTCGCGGTTCCGCCGTTCTGCTGCCACTGGCTGCCGCTGGGCTTCCAACTGCTGTTGTTGGTCAGAAAGCTGTTGCGGTTTTCGACGGCGCTGTAGCCGCTGTTGTCCGTGCCGGTCCGGGTATATCCGTAGCCGCCGCCGTTGCCGCCATTTCTGCGGTAATCGGCCAGTTCCATCGAATCCGCCAGCGACGCCCGGCTGCCGACATAAGCGCCATACGCGCTTGCGGCTGCGGAAGCGGCGCCGAGCGCCATTTGCCCGTATTGCGCACCCAGCCCGCCGATCTGCAAACCGCGCATGTAGTTCTGCTCGCGGGCGCTGAGCCGCGCTTGATTGCGCGCTCCGGCTTCGGCGGCGGCGCGGGCAAGGTCATACTGCTGATTCATCCCCTGAAACCGCCCGGAGTTCGGGTTGATCCCCATGCGCTCCATATTGCGCAGATTCGTATCGTAGGCTTTCTGATACGAAAGGGTGGTGTCGGTTACGGCCTGATCGACCATATCGTTTTCACTGACGGTGCCGTACTTTTCGAGATTGTCGAATGCGATACCGTTCAACCGGTTCATATTGCCGGAGAACGTGCCGGAAAGCCCGCTGAGCCGTCCGGCATACCCCGCCTGGCCGTTGACGGCGGAATTTACTCTGGAATAGTCCGCGAAATATGCCATGTTCCTGCCTCCTTTTTGGGAATAAGATATGTCCGAATCACCGCTTTGTGTCGTTGCCTGTCCAATTTATTTTCAGGGAAATCCATCCAACTTAGTTGCTTTTTATAACCGATGTGTTATATTGAATTTTGAAAATGGGAGATACGGCGCGGCATGGAATGGGAAATTCGTTACTACAGCAAGCAGATTCAGCGTGAGATTCGGAAGTTTCCGCCGGATGTGCAGGCGCAGACGGATCGAATTGTAAAGCTGTTGGAAAAGTTCGGGCCGGTGGAGATTCCCGGCAAAACCAAACAATGGGAAGGGGAGGTCTGGGAAATCACCGCCAATTCCCGTTCCGGCTGGGGGCGCGTCATGTACATTGCAATGGATGGTGATGTTATTTGGCTTTTGTATGCGTTTTTAAAAAAGACCAATACAACCCCGGAACATATTGCCCGCGAAGTTCGTAAGCGGGCGAAGGAGGTAAAAAATGCGTAAATATCGGAAACAGGGCGAAAAACCGCCGCTGCTGACTGATTCGTTCGCCCCGGTGAAGTGCGATATCGATGCTGAAATTGCGGAAAATATGCAAAATCCGGCGTATCGCAATGCTTACGAGGAAAACGAAGAGGAGTTTGCTTTGATCGAAGCGATGCTTGAAGCGCAGCGGCACTCCCGATTATCGCAAGCGGAAATCGCCGAGCGGATGGGGACGAAACAGCCTGGAGTCAGCCGTTTGCTTCGCCGCAACCGCCATACTTCATTCAGTTCGGCCCTGTCTTTCATTCATGCCAACGGAATGAGGATTAAGCGAATAGAACTGGAGCCGATTCCTCCGGCGCCGGAAGAGCTGTTGGAAAACTGATTCTTTGCAACCCCGGAATATCCGGGGTTTCTCTTCAACGGTTCGCTTTCACCGCTTCCCACGCGGCACGCTGCAACGCTTCGAGTTCTTCCCGGCAGGATTTCAGCCGTTCGATCTTCTGCCAGCATTCCCGGCACTTCACTGCCAGTTCGTGATGTCCTTCGTCGAAATGCCAGGCGGCGATGATCAGTTGACCGATGGTTACACTGGCATTGATGTCGCGGTAATTCAGCTCATGGTGCAGAGCGTTGGCCGCGGCGACGGCCCGATGTGCCGCGACCGCATCCGGAGCGAACGGCATCGGATCATCGGCGCTTTTGGCGGCATAGACGGCCTTGCTCTCTTGATTGTCCAATACCATTTGCCACGCCCTGATGCAGAGGGCGGCCAGCGAATCGCGGTACGGCTCCGCGCGTTCGATCCGCTCCGCGCATTCGATACAGGCCGCTTCCATCTCCGGGAAATCATCCCGGTAATGCCAGCTCGCCAGAATCAGTTGCCCGACCAGGCTGGATTCATCCCGCAGCGCCAGCGCGGCGGCGATATGCTTATGGGCGCAGAAAATACAGGTTTCATACGGTTTTACCCGATGTGTGCGCGAACAGGAACAGCTCATTTGAGATCCTCCGAAAGCTGGTTGTAGAATTTGCGGTAGTTGGCCGATATCAGAAACGGAGCGGCGGCGGCGGTTGCCGCTCCGGCGCTGCACCCGGCAGCGGAAGCGGGGGGTGTTCCCGGATAATCCTCATCGAAATACGCCGAAACGGATACATGCAGTTTCGCCTCCACTTTGATGGTCGATTTGTATGTGCTGCCGTTTCCCATATCGGAAGAGGTGGTTTCCGTTTCGTTGTAATTCATATCCCAGCTTCCGTGCGGCCACGGGTGGTCTTTGTCATAATCCGGCAAATCCCAGTAGCTGGTATAATCGTATTTGTCGCCGTTCTGACTGAACGGGTTCTTGCCCTCGGGCCACTGGTTGTACATGTTCAGGTTGTGAAGCCCCGGCAGATAACCGGCTGAAGCCGGAAGCCACTTCCCGCAATCGGCGGTGGTTCCGAAACTGGCGTCAACCCAGTTGGGGGCTTCCATCCAGGAATCGTCGCTTGTCGACCCGCCGGAGGAGTGTTCTTTTTTCGTAACCTCCACCGGGAATCCGGCGGAGCCGTCCTCCAGATAATGCGGAAATCCTACGGTAATGACCCCGCCGTGGGGGTAACAGTCGCCGATGTCCGGATGGATATATTTCTGAATGGTCGCTGCGCTATGTCCCTTATAGGTTGTCGTCACGGTGTATTTATTGCCGTCATAGTCAGACGAACTTGTAATGGTCGCCTCGTAACTCATGCTGACCCGATATCCGGCTGGAACGCACATCAGCCCTCTTCCCTCGCAACGGCATTCGCAGGTCGCGCAAATCAGCATCGCCCATTGATGCGAACTCCATTCGCTGCCCCAGTTGGAGGCTTCGCTGCTTGTTTCAAAGACTTCGGAAAGCTGGACAACCTTGATCGACTGCCGTTTGTGTTCGCTGGAAAGGCGGTTGTTGTAAAGATAGTCAGAGCCGTACACCTCTTCCGCCGGATAGCTGGAACAATCCTTCAGCCATTTGCGCACCACGCCGGTTCCGGTCGGCGCTTTCTTGTAACTGCCGTAGAACGGGTTTTCCAACCATACGGAATCATTCCATTCCGACACCCGGACCACGTAATCCTGCCGATTCCAGTTCAGGATGCCATACGGAATATTCTCGCTGGAACCGTCCTCCAGCACTCCGCAGGCGAGAACTTTTGCATATTTGCATGGACAGGGACACGCTTCGATTCCGCGCAGCCCCCAATAGGTGTAGTAGGCCGGATAGCGGGTATCATACTCCATGCCGGGCGGAATCGCTACTTCCGTCATCCTTTTTACGATATTCTCGTAGGAATCGAGATGGGGACTCTCGTCGCTGGAATCAATTGCGTGGTAGACATGACCATACGCCTCGTCATCGATGGTCTGTCCGAGCAAATACGGCCCGCCTTCCGGCGGATAGATCACTATGCGGCCGGTATCCGGGTCCCGTCCACCCCGTATGATGGAGATTTTATACCGGAATACGTCAACCGGATTGCAGGAGCATTCCGGCGGTCCCTCCCAGGAGAGATCACACCGCACGACGATCAGGTACTCCTTGCACGGGCAACTGTCACACAGAACCACGCGGGTAGCGCCGTTCTCCCCCTTGTTGACGATGATCTTCTTTCCGCCGTCTTTTTTCCATGCTTTTTTTTCTTCGGCCATGTTTCCGCCTCAGCATTCATCGGTTTCGAGCCAGTGTACGGAGCCGCCGGAGCCGCCCAATACGCCGACTTTCTCTTCATCGGCGGGGGCATTGGCAAACAGTGTTGCGCTGGTCCCGTTATTGCGGACTCCGATCAGGGCGGACAGCGAAGAATCGATGTAGATATTCAAACTGCCGCGATTTTTGTTTCCGGAGCCGCCGACGTTGTTCTCGTTTTCAATGGTCGTATTGTTTATGACCTGTTTGAGCTGCGTCTGGAAGTTTTGAGAATTGAGAATCGCCGATACCATTTTCTGAATGAAAGCATCTGACTCATAATAGGCCAGCTTGTTTTCCATTTCCGTAAACCGCTGCCTGATCCGGTCCAGGAACAGCCGGAGGCTCGGGTCGGAGATGCTTCCGGTATCCGGCAGACCGGCGTTTTTGCGCATCGGTGATTTGTTTTCCGGGTACATGGCATTTCCTTACAGTTCCGCCATCGATTCGGCGATTTCAAACGATTCCAGATCGCAGGTGGTTTCAAGCTCGAACGACCAGCGCCGTTCCCGGCGCAGGAGCGGCAGCCGAACCGCCTTGCCCGGCTTGATTTTCAATTCTTTGACCATCACGTTTTCGGCGAACAGCCGCAGAATCACGTTCTGTTCCGCTTCGCCGTAACTGCGGATGCGGACCGTCGAAAAAGCAACCGGGCGCGGGAAAACATAGGTTTTGCTGTGCCACCGGGCGGTCAGCTCCTCCGGTCCGGTTTCTTCCGGCGCGGCTTGCTTCTCTTCTTCCGGCTCCTGCTCGAATATCTGCTCGACCAGCACGCTGCCGTAAGGCGAATTCAGAAATTCCTTCTGCGGCCAACTGCCGTCGTCGGCCCGGTACTCCAACAGCTCGAACCCGGCCTGATTCAATGTGGTCAAGGTGTTTTCGACAAAATCGAAGAGCAGCGTTTCCTTTTCAAAGACGGCGAAATATTTCCCGTCGTACTCACCGGCGGCCAGACAGTTTTCAAAGCCGAGCGCCTTGTACTGTTCGGTCGTGAAATAGGCGTTGGAAAATATGCGCGGTCCTTCATTGGAGATCACCACCAGTCCGGTCGTCCCGGCGTAGACGATGGAGCCGGAAACATACGCGATGGAAGTGCGCGAGATGCATGGCATGTCAAACCGCAGCGTCAGCGGCGTCATCTGTTCCGGAGCGTCTCCGACGAATGCGTAAAGCTGCCCTTTGGTCATCACATAGAGGTAATTGCTGCGCACCGCTATCCCGACCACGTCGAACTGCACGGACTGGTTGTATTTGCTCGGCCACACATGCGGCAGGTACGGTTCGGAGAACCAGATGTTTTTCCCCTCGAATCCGGCCATGAATCCGCCGGTTAGAGCGGCGATGCCGTCCAGTTTCGGCGGGTTGCCGTATTCCGGCATCGGTTCGGGGAGTTCGGAATCCGGCATATCGTCCTGAAAAACGACGGAACTTGCTCCGGCGGTGATTTCCCGCTCTCCCAGGTAAAAATAATCGCTGCCGTCAGTTCCTCCGGCGGACCGGTAGAGCCGGATTTTCTTCATCCGGTAGGATGCAGCGACCGAAGCGTCAAAGCTGACGGTGATATTCAGCCGTTCATCCGGTTTGCGCTCCATGAGTTCCGACAGTTCGGAGGGCGGCCCTTCGGCTCCGGAATCGTCCACGAACCGGGCGACGTAATAGAAATTGCGGGTAATGTCGATGTAATTCACTTCGACGAACATGCGCAAATCCTTGGCCGGATAGACGACTGCGGTGCCGGAGTAGCGTCCGCCGGTCGTCACATCCCCTCCTTCGCCCTCGTCTTTTCCGTTGAGAATGCTGTCGAGCCATGTTTCGATTCCGGGGCTGGTCGCCTGTTTTTCGATGGCGATGTCGCGGTGATAGAAACGGACGGTCCCGACCTCTTCGCCGCGGTGGTTGGTCACGCGCTGGGAATTGATCCGTGTAGTGTATTCAATGCCGTTGAATACCAGCTCTCTCCCGTTATTCATTACGTAGGAGCAGGAGTTGACTTCATAGAACGGCCCGGCGCCGTTCAGCCCCCATTCGGTGATGTTTTTATTGCGGAATGAATAATCGCGGCTCCATCCGTTTCCCGTATCTTTCCAGCCGGTCAGCGGCGGGAGGATGCGTTCGGCATACAAAAGCCGCCTCCCTTCGTCGTCCCCCGCCGCCAGCTTGGAGCCATATTGAAAATACATCGTGCCTTCGCCGTCGCCGAGGATATCGGAAAAGACCTTGCTTTCCCGCTGCGTCAATACAGGCGCTTCCGGGTGCGGCATATCGGCGGAACGTTCGGAAATCTTGTCTGAAATCTCTCCGCTGCCGTCCGGGAAAAAGCCGTGCACAACCAGGTTGCGTTCCGCATCGATCGAATAGATGCGGTTGTACTGGTCGTCGTTGATCTGTCCGGGGACGTAATCGCGGTCCGGCTTGCTGAAATGGAATTTCCGTTCTGGATGAATCTTGCCGGATTTGATGGAGAGATTTTCCGCAACCACGGCAAATTCATTGTTCAACAGTTCCGGCGAATATCGCGGCGCCAGCCCGGAGAATTTTTCAATGGAGATTTTCATGCGGTATGAATTCCTTTTCGTTTTGAAATAACATACTCCGGCCTCGGATGGTTGCGGTGTCGGCTGTCCAATTTGTTTTTGCCGGGAGACAGTGATAATCACCGGCCCGGCCCGGTTTGTGTCGGCACAGCTTCCGGATTGGGCTTTTCTCCGCGAATCCGGAAGCTGTTCGCGTCACCGTCACGCACGTTTCGTATTGCTTCGCGGAGAATAAAAGCTATTCGGCTGCGGCTTCCTCTTGAAGGCCGTGAACCTTCGCTGCGCTTCGGCTCTCGTCCTCTTTGAGGCCGTGAGCCTCCGTTTCACTCCGGCTCTCGTCCGTGCCCGTCCGTGCCTTCATCACTTTTGCAAACGCCTCAAAACGGGCGGCGGTGGCCTCCGGGGTTTCGTTGGGCGCACCGATGTAACTGATACTTTCGGTGCTGGCATCGATTCCGAACAGCTCTCCGAAAAAGCTGTTCCGGCGGCTTCGCACGAATACGACCTGCGTCTGCGTCCCGTCCTGAACCGCTGGGGCGGTCGCCAGCGTGTTCACCGCTCCGCCCGCGATCAGGTTGGGCAAGATCGTACCGCTGCTGGTGCTGCCGGTGAGCTTGAAAGCGTCCACTCC
>ENA-OXEA01001055-OXEA01001055.1-human-gut-metagenome-genome-assembly--contig:-NODE-1055-length-13828-cov-7.470341_pt1 | contig 13828 bp, 8 predicted proteins | sample MGYA00249352_ERZ652237 | MGnify/ENA primary metagenome ERZ652237 (study PRJEB26925, sample SAMN05826962) | human gut metagenome | biome: ENVO:2100002; feature: ENVO:00000062; material: ENVO:00002003... | reverse complement strand
AGAAGCGCGTCCTTGAAGTCTCCTACGCCGTTGGCGATCAGGTCACCGTCACCGACGGTCCGTTCACCACCATGGCAGCTGTCGTCTCCGACGTTGAGCCCACCACCCAGAAGCTCACGGTGCTCGTGTCCATCTTCGGTCGCGACACGCCAGTGGAGTTGGGCTTCAACCAAGTAGAAAAACTGTCCTGATAAGTCTTTGAAAGACCCCGCGCATTGCGGGGTCTTTTTTTGTCTGGGGGAGTGGGCACAATAGGAAAGCTTGTGTCTGGAGGGTTTGGCGTGCCTGAATGAGGGTACGGAATCCGCTAGCACAGCACAGCAATATACGTTGCGGAAGGAACCGGACGCGGGAAACCTACTCCGGTGCCGCTACCACCGCTTCTACAGAAAGAAGAACCATACAATGGCTCCTAAGAAGAAAGTCTCGGCGCTTCTCAAGCTCCAGATTCAGGCTGGCAAGGCCAACCCGGCCCCGCCGCTGGGCCCGGCACTGGGTTCCCATGGCGTGAACATCATGGACTTCTGCAAGCAGTACAACGCTGCCACGCAGGACAAGATGGGCCAGGTCATCCCTGTTGAGATCACCGTTTTCGAAGATCGTTCCTTCACCTTCATTCTGAAGACCCCGCCGGCGGCAGCTCTGCTGAAGAAGGCCGCGGGCATCCAGAAGGGTACCGAAAACCCGCTGACCCACAAGGTCGGCTCCGTCACCAAGGCTCAGGTCCGTGAGATCGCCGAAATCAAGATGGCTGATCTGTCCGCACGCGACGTCGAAGCCGGCATGAAGATCATCGAGGGCACCGCCCGCTCGATGGGTATCACGGTTACCGACTGAGAGGAGAGGGACAAATGGTAAAGCGTTCCAAGAAGTACCGCGAAGCGGCTGAAAAGATCGATCGCAACAACCTTTACACCGCCAACGAAGCCATCGCTCTCGTCAAGAGCATGCCGGAGTACAAGTTCGATCAGACCGTTGAGGCCGTGCTGCGCCTGAACGTGGATCCGCGTAAGGCCGACCAGCTGGTCCGCGGTTCCGTCAACCTGCCGAACGGCACCGGTAAGACCGCCAAGGTCCTCGTGTTCGCCCGTGGCCCGAAGGCCACCGAGGCTCTCGAGGCTGGCGCCGACATCGTCGGTGACGACGATCTCGTGCAGAAGGTCGCCGACGGCTTCCTGGACTTCGATTCCGTGGTGGCTACCCCGGACATGATGGGCAAGGTCGGCCGCCTCGGCCGCGTGCTCGGTCCGCGTGGCCTCATGCCGAACCCGAAGACCGGCACCGTGACCATGGATGTCACCAAGGCCATCAAGGACATCAAGGGCGGCAAGGTCGACTTCCGTGTTGACAAGAATGGCAACCTGAGCTTCCTCATCGGCAAGCTCTCCTTCACCGAGCAGGCTCTCGACGAGAACTTCAAGGCTGTTGCCGACGAAATCAAGCGTCTGAAGCCGTCCACCGTGAAGGGCCGCTACGTCACCAAGGCGACCATCACCTCCACGATGAACCCGGGCGTCCCGGTTGATCCGACGGTCATCGCCTGAGCAATATAGCTTGCAGATAGCTTCTATATAGCTTGCAAAAGACCCGCATCCTGCCCCAACGCGAGATGCGGGTCTTTTCATATATATCTTGCGATTATCTATCTCATTTAATAAATAATGATCCTGCAATCGTCTGACTATCAAAGAATCTCAATGAAACCAGATATCAGATAGATATTAAAACAGAGAAGTGATTTTCAACGGTCGCGCATACGGCCAATCGCAAGCGCCGTCGTCAAAACGTATGCGTCACGCGGGTCGGTCGCATCCCAACCGGTCGTTTCCGCGGCACGCTTCAAACGATAACGCACCGTATTCGGATGCACATTCAATTCCTTCGCCGTGTTTTCCAACGAACTGCCGTTGCGCAAAAACGTGGAAACCGTCACAAACGTCGGATCGTCGGGATTCTCGCCATGAAGCACCTGATACACGTTCTGATACAACTCTTCACGAGCGTAATCATCGCCCAACAGCGCCCGTTCCGGCAGCAACTCATCGGCACGCAACGGGCGGGACGGCGACGCCAAAGCGGGAGCCGCCTGCAAGGAAAACAGGGTTTCACGCAACACGTGCGAAGCGCCGGCGACACCGGAACGCACCGGACTCAAATACACCGATTCGTCATCTTTGAAAGCGGGCATAATCGACGTGCAGGTCACTTCGGCAGTGGCGGCGCCACTCTGACAGACAAGCGCCAGCAGAAAACTGCCGTATGTGCCAACAATCACATGTTCTCCGCCCAGATCGCGCACCGCCTTACGCGCAACGAGCGAAGCCGAAGCGGGACTCGTTTCCGGTGTGCCGCCAATCGCGAAACAATCGAAATCCCCACGCCAACCAAGCACATTCATCAACGAGGCGACGCGATCATCCGTAAGAGAAGTCATCAGGCATTCGAAAGCGAGCCGTTCGATGGTTGAATCGTCGGTGTGCCCTGCCAGAAGGTCGAGAATGTCTGCCTGATCGGAGTTCATAAGCGTCAAGTGTAGCCGCCCAACTGGCGAATCGCTGAACGGAAAGCGTCAACGAGGTGAAGTTCATTCGGGGAGTGCCGCTATTATGCCGCTTATGAGCGAAGTCAAACAAACTGGAAAGCGTAGCGAGCGTATCGGCACATTCCTCAGCTGGATGCTGGCCGTGCTGGCATGCCTTTGGGTGGCATGGTGTTGCGCGATCGGGCCGTTGTATTGGTTCGGCGATGGGCTTTCCGACTTCGGCTGGCTGAATGTGCTGTATTTGGTGGTCGCTTTCGCGATATGGTTTTCGATAGTTGTCGCATTGGTCAGATTCGGCCGCGGCCGTCGCGTACTTCCGCAATATTTCGCACGACGGCATGAAAAACTATGCAACGAGATTGCAGGAACGCCGACCACCGTGCTTGGCATTATGTTGCGACACTTGCATGATGCCGCGCACAGCCGCCCAGGGCGCGCCCTGCATGCAGTGATCGTATGGACGGGGCGCAAACTCATCCGCTGCACCGACTGTTGGTGGAAACTCATGCTGGTGTTCGTAATCGGCTGGCTGTGGATTCCAACCACGCTATTGGCCGCGTTCGGCGCCGACATTCGCTCGCAGATCCGTGAATTCAGCTGGGCCTTGAACCAGTGGACGGGCTTGAAACAGCCATATATCGGCTTCTTCTCGTTCGTGCCCATGGATATTTACCCGACCGCGCATTACATGTGGCCGGACAATCCCACATATCTGACCGACCAGCACAATGTCGTGCTCACCGTGTTCTACGGTGCCGCAGCGGCGGTTTCGCGCTACTTCACCGACTCCAACGATGCGGGCATCGTGGTGCTCGCAGCCTTGCAATGGCTATTCGCCGCATTCTGCTGTTCGGCCACCGCCAACCGGTTCTTCAACCTGCCGTGGCGCAGGCTTGGCGTCGGCACGTTCGACTTCTCGCATCCGGAACGCCACGATTGCTGGAATATGCGCGATTACGCGCATCCTGAAGCAGGCGTTGTGGCACGCCCCTCCAGACTGCGGGCCGGTGCGAAAACACGATTCATGATACTGCTGTTCTTCATGGTGTGCCCGCTTGCGGTATTCGCCACGATTTCCCTGACGAAATCGCCGCTGTTCGCTTTCGCATTCGTATGGTGGTTCGGCGTGTGGTACGAACTGCACATGACGCATATCAAAGCGCTGCCCACCATCAACGGCAAGCCGACGTACCTACGCAAACGCTCGATCATGGCCTTCACCATCTCAAGCTGCGTGATGCTGATCAGCGCGAAATACGCGTGGTACATTATTCTCTTCACCCTGATCCTGGCACTTATCAACGATCGCAAACGTTGGAAAACCTATCTTGTGGCACTTCTGCTGCCAACCATCCTCATTCATGGCGGCATCGTGTTCCTCACCAACACGGGCGCCATCATCGGCGGCGACCCCATCGAAAGCCGTGGCATCCAACTGCAGCAGATCGCGCGCGTCGCCAAATACAATCCGAAAGGCATTCCGGCGGACGCGGCGAAAAAGCTTGAACCGGTCTTCAACCTCGACCAGATGGCCGAAGCGTACTTCCGGCAGGACGCCGACCCGGTGAAATCCTCCGGCATCCAATCGAAGAAAGTCAGCTACAAGTGGCGCACCGTCACCGAAGACGACATGACAAACTTCAACGAGGCCTGGCTTGAAATCGTTGTCGCAAATCCTGTTATCGCGCTCGACGCGTTTTTCGCCGAATGCTTCGGCTATTTCGACGTGACCGACCTGCCATACGTGTCGATGGACTACTACGTGAACAACGATTACGTGCAGAACGACAATGCGTGGATCCACCTGTATAACCACGATTGGCGCGATGCGGTGGCCGGCTTCGCGAAAGGTTGGGGCAATATTCCCGTGATCGGCTGGGTGACGCACGGCAATCTGTACGTAACGCTGATGCTGCTGGTCGGCGCTGCCGAAGTGGTGTTGCGGCGATGGCGCTCGCTGTCATGGCATCTGCCCCTGCTGCTGCTCATGGGCGTGATGATCACCGCTCCGGCCAACAATTTCGAACGGCATATGCTACCGGTCGCGTTCGTATTCGGTTTCGTATGCCTGCAATTCTGGCGCGAGTCGCGTAATGCGCGATCGGCTGCCAGCGCGAACGTGGCCAGTGCGCATGAGGCCAGCCAGGTGCGGCAGGACGAGTAGCGGCTGCGTTGGCTGCTGCATGAGCTGTTGCGTTGCGGCGACATTGCGTCGGCGCGCCGCGCTGTAGTAGGTAGGAGGTAATGATGGCGATTTTGGATTCGGCTGCGATCATGCCGCGTACATGCGTTGCGGCGGATCAGGTGCTTGTTTTGGATACGGTGGGATCCACCAACACGTATGCCGCGGATTTGGTGCGTGCAGGTCGGCTGTTCGGCATGGATGGCATGGACGGCATTGCAGGGAACCTCGTGTGGAGCGGGCGTGAGATCGTGGTTGTCGCGGCGAACGAGCAGACGGCCGGTCGCGGGCGGCTCGACCATACGTGGGCCAGTGTGCCGGGGGAGTCATTCATCGTGTCGCTGGTGGTGAGCGTGCCGGTTGCGATTGTGCGCGATTCGTCCGTCAATGGTTGGCTGCAGATGATTGCCGGTTGCGAGATGCGTGAGGCGATTGTTGGTGCGGTATGCGATTTCGGCGGCACGCTCGATGAAGATGTTTTGCTGAAATGGCCGAACGATATTTTTGCTGGCGGCAAGAAATTTGGTGGCGTACTCGCTGAAATGGTGCCGATTCCGGATTGCGGGGATCGCGTTGCCATTGTGATCGGCGTCGGTTTGAATCTTGCCGTCGCTCAGGAACGATTGCCGATAGATAAGTCCACATCGTTGCAGTTGGTTGCGCGCAATCTGCCTGATGCGATGGTGTTGCGCGATGCGATTGCCGTACGTTGGGTGCAAGGATTGCGCTCGCGGTTGGCTGATTTCGAAGAGGACCCTCACCGTGAGGCTGTGCGCGCCCGGGAAGCGATGACCCCGATCTGCTGGACGCTCGGCAAGCAGTGCGAGGCTCATTTTGTGGACGGAACCACTTTGCAGGGCAGGGCTGTCGCGTTAAACGACGACGCCTCCCTGACCATTGAGGATCAGGAAGGCGTATTGCATCGGGTGAGCACGGCCGACGTAGGCGTGCTCAGTAAGTAAAAAATTACTTGATTGCTGAAATTTGCCGCAATCTCACTTCAGCTTGGCAAGACCTGCGACCACGGCGGAAGCGATAACGGCCTTGACCGCATCGCCTGCGACGAATCCCATGGAAGCCACGGCCACAATCGGCAGTGCGATGCCGGTAATGGCGGACTGCACGATGAAACCAAGCAGATAGTCAAGCGCAATGCAGCCGGCGACACAGGCAAACAGGTAACGTGCGGCGGTCAGCGCGCCATGCTTCAGCGAATCGGTGCGCGCCTCACCCTTCAGCAGCGACGTGACGATGGCCGCCGGCAGGAAGCCGATCAGGAAGCCGGCGCTCGGGCCAACCAATGCCATGGTGGAAGCGCCGCCGGCGAACACCGGCAGACCGACCGCGCCGGCTGCCAGATACATGAGCATCGCGGCGCCGGCCTGCTTCCACGGCAGCATCAGCGCGGCCAGCATCACCACGAACGTCTGTAGCGTGATCGGCACCGGCGTGCCCGGAATCGGCACGGCACCGGCCGCGGAGGCGGTCCACATGAGCACGGCGAACAGCGCCGGCTTGAGGATGGATCCGACAGTGCCGCTGGTGGCGGTTTTCAGCGTGGTTTTGAGTGTCAGCATTGCGTTACGCACGATAATTCTCCTTGGATGTGATTGCATTACGTTGATGAATCGCGATTGTTGACAGCCGAAATGATGGCAAGCGCGAAAGTGACGAAAATGCAAGGTCTGTCAACTTATGCCCCCAATCGTAGGCTTGCCAAGTTTCGGTAACGTTTGTGGAGCCTTACAAAAAGATTGCGTGTCTTTTGTGAGAAACGAGTTCACGATTTTTCGTTCGCGCGACCAAACTTGACGTTATGCCTAAAAATGTCAACAAACTTCTGGTGGCGAATCGCGGCGAAATCGCGCTTCGCGTAGTGCGCACCGCCCGTGAGATGGGGATTCCCACGGTTGCGGTGTACGCGGAGCAGGATCGCCATGCACAATACGTGCAGATGGCTGACGACGCATATCTGCTTTCCGGAGACACGTATAAAGACACCTATCTCAACGAGGATCTGCTGATCGACATTCTGCAGCGCAGCGGTGCCGACGCAGTGCATCCAGGCTACGGATTCCTTTCCGAAGTGGCCACTTTCGCGCAGAAAGTGATCGATGCGGGTGCGGCTTGGGTTGGTCCGAATCCGAAAGCCCTCGTGGATTTGGGGGATAAGATCACCGCACGTCGTGTGGCCACGTTCGCCAAAGTTCCGCCGGTTCCCGGCATTTCCCAGTCGATTTCCGACATGCGATTGCTGCTGGATTTCGCGCACACGCACGGTTATCCGCTCATGCTTAAGCGTACCGATGGCGGCGGCGGTCGCGGCATCACGCTCGTGCACAACGATGACGAGCTGCGCGGTTTCTACATGAATCATGATGCGCTGCAGGGCGGTGATCTGAACGAATATTTCGTGGAACGATTCATCGACAAAGGACGTCACGTCGAAACGCAGTGCGGCCGCGACTCGCACGGCAACTTCACCGTGTATTCCACGCGCGACTGCTCCGTGCAGCGCCGCAATCAGAAGCTTGTCGAAGAGGCGCCGGCACCGTTCCTTTCCTCCGAGGTGACCGACCAGCTGGAAACCTACTCTCGCCGACTGTTCGAAGCCGTCGATTACGAGGGGCTTGGCACCTGCGAATTCATGGTGACCGAACAGGGCAAAGTGTACTTCCTGGAAGTCAATCCGCGTCTGCAGGTGGAGCATACCGTCAGCGAGGAGGTCTGCGGACTTGACCTGGTGCGCGAGCAGCTGACCATCGCCAACGGTGGGGAACTGACCGTGAACCATCCGCTTCGTGGACACAGTTTTGAACTGCGCCTGACCTGCGAGGATCCGGCGAAGAACCTCGCGCCAAGCTCCGGCACGCTGGCCTCGTTGCGCTGGCCGTCCGGCCCGGGCATCCGTGTGGATTCCGGCGTGGTCGAAGGCGACACCATTTCGCCGAAATTCGATTCGATGATGGGCAAACTCGTGGTCACCGCATCTGACCGAGCGGCAGCAGTGGCCCGCGTGCGCCGCGCCTTGAGCGAGCTGAAGGTGGAAGGCGTGCCGACTCCGGCAAGCTTGTTCGAACAGATTTTCAACGACGACGAATTCACCGCCGAACACGGTGTTGCATACGATGTCAGCACCAAATGGCTGGAACGCAAGTACCTCAACAAGGAAGCCGCATCATCGCAAGGCGGGCAGCCGGCGTCCATGTCTGGCGCTTCCGAGGTCGACAAGAAGGAATCCAGCGAAACCTTCGTCATCGAAGTCAACAATCGCAGAGTGTCGCTGACCGTGCCGAACGACATCGTCGCCAACCTGACGGGCGGTGCCAAAGCTCGTGACGCGAAACGTGCCATCCAGCCGCTGCGTGGGCAGGGACTGCATCATGCGCAGAAAAAACAGCAAAGCAACGACGGCCAATCCGGTGTGATCGCAAGCCCGATGCAGGCCGTCGTGACGCGTATCAATGTGGCCGAAGGCCAGCAGGTGGCCAAAGGCGACCTGCTCGTCGTGCTCGAATCCATGAAGATGGAAAACTACGTGTACGCGCCGGTCAAGGGCGCTGTCACCAAGATTTTCGTGGGACCCGCGGCGGGCGTGGAAGCCGGCGAAACGTTGATGACCATCGACGTGACCGGAGCGAACGGTACGGAAGCCTGCGAAAACGGCGCAACTGGCGCTGCTGTTGACGGAACCGCAACCGACGGAACTATGGAAGGGGGTAAGTGATGACTGATATCATCGCAAGCCCGGCCGTCAAAGAAGCCGTGAAGATCGTAATGGAACAGCAGGAGCGACTCGGCAAAAACGCGGCCGACCTGCCGGGCGCATCCCAGCCAATCCGCGCATCCGTGCTTCGTGCGGCGCAACTCGCGCACGAAGCGGAAGATCATGCCCGCAATCGCCAGCATGTCAAAGGCAAACTGACGGCGCGCGAACGTCTTGACCTGCTGCTTGACACCGGTTCCTTCGAGGAAATCGGACGATTCTGCGGCGGCGACATCAACGGCGGACGCGCGGGAGCGGCGGTCATCACCGGTTTCGGCGAAGTGTTCGGACGCAAAGTGGCCGTATACGCACAGGACTTTTCCGTGCGCGGCGGCACGCTGGGAGTCGCGGAAGGCCGCAAGATCTGCCGATTGATGGACAAAGCGCTCGACTTGAAAGTGCCGATCATCGCGCTTATCGATTCGGGCGGCGCCCGCATTCAAGAGGGCGTGGCCGCGCTGACGCAATACGGGCATCTGTTCCGTAAAACCTGCGACGCCAGCGGTTTCGTGCCGCAGCTCTCGCTGATTCTCGGCCCATGCGCGGGTGGAGCCGTGTACTGCCCGGCACTGACCGATCTGATCATCATGACCCGTGAAAACTCCAACATGTTCGTCACCGGTCCTGACGTGGTCAAAGCGGCCACCGGCGAAGTGATCAGCATGGACGACCTCGGCGGCGGATACGTGCACAACGCCACCTCCGGTGTGGCGCACTACCTGGGCGAAGACGAAGCCGACGCGATCGACTACGCACGAACCGTGCTCGCCTACCTGCCGTCCAACTCCGACCTGCAGCCGCCCACCTACGCGTACGCCGCAACCCGCGCCGACCGTGACGTGGCCAAGCGACTTGCCACCATCGTGCCGGACAACGACCGCCAGCCGTACGACGTGCTCGACGTGATCCGCTGCATCGTGGACTACGGCGAATTCGTGCAGGTGCACGAGCTGTTCGCAAGCTCCGCAGTGGTAGGATTCGCCTGCGTGAACGGGCATCCGGTCGGCATTGTGGCAAACCAGCCGAACGTCAACGCGGGCATCCTTGACGTGGATTCCTCCGAAAAAGTGGCACGATTCGTGCGTCTGTGCGACGCGTTCAACCTGCCGGTCGTCACCTTGGTGGACACCCCCGGATACAAGCCTGGCGCCGAACAGGAACATGCGGGCATCATCCGCCGCGGCGCGAAAGTGATCTACGCCTACGCCAACGCGCAAGTGCCGCTGGTCACCGTGATCCTACGCAAAGCCTTCGGCGGAGCCTATATCGTGATGGGATCCAAAGCCATCGGAGCCGACCTCAACTACGCGTGGCCATCCAGCCAAATCGCAGTGCTCGGCGCGGCCGGAGCGGTGAACATCATCCACCGCAAAGACCTGCAGAAAGCCAAAGACGCAGGCAAAGACGTCGAAGCGCTCCGAGCCAAATACGTGGCCGACTACGAACGCACCACCGTCAACGCGAATCTATCGCTGGAAATGGGCGAAATCGACGCCATGATCGACCCCGAGCAAACCCGCGAAACCATCATCGAATCGCTCAAACTGCTCTCCAGCAAGAAACGCGTGCGCAAAACCACCAAACACCACGGCAACCAGCCGTTGTGACCGGCACGAAGTGCGCGGGTGAATCGTAAGCAAACGTAAACGCAAGAACACATCGCAAGATTTTTGAAACAAGTAAGGAACATCATGAACACCTTTTTTCTTGACCGACTGAACAGCGAGCCGCACGCACTCGCCTTCGCAGGCCAATCCACCCCATGGCCGGTGACGCTCGCCGACCAGAGCGCCAATCCGGTGCTCGACGAAGCCCTGCATACCCACGCCGACGCAGCCCAGGCACTGCTGTACCCGGTGTCCGCCGACCTGCTCGCCACCACCGGGCGCCCGGTCGACCTGTTTGGATTCGAACCGAATCCGGCGCGACTCGGCGCTGCCGCAGCGGCTTCCGCCAGCGTTCCGGGCATTGCTCTCGCCCAGTTGGGTGCGCTACTTGACGCTGCTTCCCTCGGCTACAATCCCGCCGTTGCCAAGCCGGTTGCCGTGCTCGGTCACTCCCAAGGCGTGCTCGCCGTGCACATGGTGCAGGCGATCGTCGAAGCGGGTTCCATTGAGGCGGCTTCCGCGCAAATCGATGAAATTCTTGCGATTGCCACGCTGATCGGCGTTGCCGGCACCCGTCAGGCGCGTCAGCTTGGTCTTGCCGCACGTCACGGCGAAGCCACGCCGATGCTGTCTGTCAAGGACATCACCCGCGCCCAGGTGGATGCGCTGATCAAGCGTGTTTCCGGTGCCCGAGGCCCGATCGCCGTGGCAGTCACCAATTCCGCCACGCATTATGTGCTCTCCGGCTACCCGGAGGATCTGGCCGCGTTCGGCGTGGAAGTGGCCAAGGAGCACAAGCACCAGGCCAAGCTGCGCGAAGAGAAGGTGCGTGGCGGTCGCGTGTTCGAACCGGTGCTCGAATACCTTGACGTGACCCTGCCGTTCCACAGCCCGCTTATGGCCGAGGCTGTTTCACAGGCTGTTTCATGGGCGGAATCCTGCGGAATCAACGCCGACCACGCTCGCGAGCTCGCCGCCGAAGTGCTGCTCAACCATGTGGATTGGGCCGCCCGCGTGCGTGCGCTCATGAAATCCACCGATCCGAGCGCCCTGTGGGTGTTGGACTTTGGCCCGGGAACCACTGTCGGCAAGCTGTTCTCCACCGTTGCCCAAGGCACTGGCGTCGGCGTGGTGGAAGCCTCCACCGTGGCCGATCGTGGCGCGCTTTCCACGCTGGAAACCCTGCCGGAGCGCACCCAGAACTGGACCCGCTTCGCACCAAGCATCATCCACACCTCCGCCGGAGACAAGGTACGCACCGCATTCACCGAACTGACCGGCAAAGCGCCGGTGCTGCTCGCCGGCATGACTCCGACCACCGTGGAACCGGAAATCGTGGCGGCGGCAGCCAACGCCGGCTACTGGGCGGAACTCGCAGGCGGTGGTCAGGTGACCGCCAGCGTGTTCGACCGTCATGTCGCCAAGCTGGAAGAAGAGCTTGAAGAAGGCCGTACCGTTGAATTCAACGCGATGTTCATGGACCGCTACCTGTGGAATCTGCAGTTCGGATCCCAGCGCATCGTGCCGAAGAAGCGTGCCAGCGGCACCCCGATCGACGGCGTGGTCGTGTCCGCGGGCATTCCGGAACTTGACGAGGCCGTGGAACTCATCCACACTCTCAACGCCGACGGATTCCCGTACGTGAGCTTCAAGCCGGGCACCGTCGACCAGATTCGCCAGGTGGTGCGCATCGCCAAGGCCGTCGCTCCGGTCAAGGTGCTCATCGAAGTCGAAGGTGGTTCCGCAGGTGGACACCATTCGTGGGAATCATTGGACGATCTGCTGCTGAGCACCTATGCCGAAGTGCGTGAACAGGCCAATCTGGTGCTCGTGGTCGGCGGTGGCATCGGCACGCCGGAACGTGGCGCCGACTACATCACCGGCGAATGGTCCGCCGAATACGGTCGTCCGCTCATGCCGGTGGACGGCGTGCTTGTCGGCACCGCCGTGATGACCGCCAAAGAGGCGCACACCAGCCCTGAAGTCAAGCAGATGCTCGTCAACACCCCAGGCATTCCCGCCAAGGGAGCAGACGTCGATCCGTTCGCTCCGCTGGGCGAACAGTGGGTGCCGAGCGGCCAAGCCAAGGGTGGAGTCACCTCCGGCCTGAGCCACCTGCATGCCGATATGTACGAGCTGGAAAACTCTTCCGCGCGTTGCGGACGCCTGCTGGTGCGCGTGATGAAGCATCCGGAAGAGCTGGAAAGCCGCCGTGAGGAAATCATCGATGCGTTGAACGCCACCGCGAAGCCGTATTTCGGTGACCTGAAGGCCATGACCTATCTCGCATGGGCGCAGCGTTTCGCCGATCTCGCTTTCCCGTGGGTAGATGAAACCTATGCCGATCGCTTCCTGCACTTGCTACAGCGTATCGAAGCCCGCGTCACCACGAAGGAAAGCGGCGAATTCGCATCGCTGTTCGCATCCCGTGCCGATGTGGAATCCGATCCGCATGCGGCCATCGCCAAGCTTGCCGAAGCCTATCCGCAAGCTGATGAACTGACCGTCACCCCGATGGATGAAGCTTGGTTCCCGGTGCTCGTGCGTGAATACCCGAAGCCAATGCCGTTCGTGCCCGTCATCGACAACGACCTGCTGCGTTGGTGGGGTCAGGATCAGCTGTGGCAGTCCGAAGACTCCCGTTACTCCGCCGATTCCGTGCGTATTATTCCTGGTCCGATCTCCGTTGCGGGCATCACCACCGTTGACGAACCGGTCGCCGACATTCTTGGCCGTTTCGAAGAGGCCATGGTCAAGCGCGTTTCCGCCGAATCGCCAAGCGCAGACAAAACCGCGTTTGCCCAGCTCGGCGCGGCATCTTCCGCAGAAGAATTCATTCGCAAATCCCCGAACATCTCGTGGGTGGGCCATCTCATGGCAAACCCGGCGTACGGTACCAGCAACGGTGACGCCAACTACGAAATCCGCAAGATTTCCAGCGAAGGAAGCATCGAAAAGTACGATCTCGACATTCATCTCGATACCTACTGGGACAACGATCCTGACGGTGGCGCATCCAAGCACGCCGTACGCGACATCGTCATTCCGCTGAACGTGGACGGCAACGAATCCGGGCTCTTCCCGGTGGTCGACCGCGACCGCCTGCCGGAACACGTGTACCGCATGCTTGCCGACACCGCGGGCATCGGCAATACCGCCATCACCGGCGACAAGCTCACCGCCATGCCCGTTATTGAGCAGGTGGCAGACAAAGCCGCCCATCCGTTCGGACAGGCGCATACCAGCTACACGCTGTCCGCCAACCTCGGCTTCGACCATGAAGCGGCCACCGGCGGCGCGCTGCCGAGCAATCTGGTGCCGTCGCGCATCGCACCGGACGCACTCGTCGGACCGGCATGGCCCGCCATCTACGCGGCCCTCGGATCCGTATACGTCAACGGCTTCCCGGTGATCGAAGGCCTGCTCAACGCAGTGCATCTCGACCATCTCATCGAACTGGAAGTCAGCGAAGACGAGCTGCTCAAGCACACTGGCGAACAGATCGCACTGACCAGCTGGGCCGAAAACTACTTCGAATCGGCATCCGGCCGTGTGGTGACCATCCACGTCACCCACAGCGCACAAGACGGCACCGTGCTTGCCAACGAAACCGAGCGTTTCGCCATCCGTGGCCGCGCATATTCCGACGCACTGCCGCCGGAAGCGCCGGACTACGGCGGAATCTGTCTCTTATACACATCTCCGAGCCCACGAGACCGGAGCCTATCTCG
>ENA-OXEA01001036-OXEA01001036.1-human-gut-metagenome-genome-assembly--contig:-NODE-1036-length-14103-cov-24.820259_pt1 | contig 14103 bp, 12 predicted proteins | sample MGYA00249352_ERZ652237 | MGnify/ENA primary metagenome ERZ652237 (study PRJEB26925, sample SAMN05826962) | human gut metagenome | biome: ENVO:2100002; feature: ENVO:00000062; material: ENVO:00002003... | reverse complement strand
TCAGGACTTCATTGAGGACATCTGTCCGTCTCCAACGTGAGCCGCGCGAGCGGTTCCAGGGCCACGGCCACGCTCTCGTACATCACCGGCAAGCGGGTGCATGACGAGCGGCGCGGCGAGACCTACGACTACGGGCGCAAGGAGCGCGTGCTGCGCGTCGGCACCCTGCTGCCGGAGGGCGCGCCGGCCGAGTTCGCCGACCCCGCCGTGCTGTTCAACGCGGTCGAGCTGCACGAGACCGGACGGACGGCGAGGCCGGCCAAGAAGATCGTGGTGGCCCTGCCGCGCGAGTTCACCCCCAGGCAGCGCGTGCAGGCGCTGGAGGAGTACATCCGCGAGAACCTGAACGCGGACGGCTACGCGGCCACCTACGCCATCCATGAGGACAGGGAGGGCAACAATCCGCACGCGCACATCCTCGTCGCCAACCGGCAGATCGACCCGGCCACGGGCGGCTGGGCCAGGCTCAAGCAGCGCATGGAGTACGTGCTGGACGAGCGGGGAGAGCGGGTGCCGCTGATCGACCCCGAGACCGGCAGGCAGAAGACCGACAAGCGGGGCCGCAGGCAGTGGAAGCGCACGAGCGTGTCCCTGAACCCGCTCGACCGGAAGGCCAAGCTCAAGGCCCTGCGCGAATCCTGGGCGAAGACCTGTAACGCGCGGCTGGACGAGACCGCGAGAATCGACCACAGGAGCCTCGAGGACCAGGGCAGCGACCTCGAACCCACCATCCACGAGGGCTACGCGGCCAGGGCCATCGAACGGGCCGGGGGCGTCAGCGAGAGGTGCGAGGCCAACCGTGAGATCAGGCGCAGCAACGGCCTGCTGACCGCCATCCGCACCGAACTCGGCCGGATATTCGACCGCCTGGGCGAGCTGTTCGCCGCCAAGATCAGGCAGCTGCGCCAACGCCAGGCGAGGCCGGAACCGGCCAGGGAGCCGAACTGGCGCTACTTCGAGGGCGACGCGCGCCGCCAGCTCGAAGCCGACAGGGCCGACCACACGGCAGCGATCCGTGGAAAACTCATGGGAGCCAAGGCCGACGTGAGGAACCGCGAGGAGTGGTGGAGGAGCCACGGCACCGAGGAGTTTGAGGCCGCCAAGCAGATCATCGACGTGGCGCGAGCCGCCTCGCGCGAGGCCAGGGACGCGAACGTCTTCAAGCGCGGCAGGCTGCTGCGGAACGCCGAACAGGTGGCCGGGGAGCAGTCCGAGAAGCTGCGCGGGGCGGTGCCATGGCTCGAAGACACCGACATCCCGAGCGACTGGGACCAGGCCAACAGGTTCCGCATGAGGGCCACCAAGGCCATCCACGACCACGACATGCAGCCGAGGACCGGCCTCGTGGACGAACTGGAGAGGCGGCTCGAACAGGCCGAGCGGGCCGAGGGCGAGAAGCCAAGCCCCGAACAGGTGAAGGCCCTCGCACTGCGCATGGCCGAACAGCGTGAACGGGCGGCGGAGGACCCGACGCAGGACATGAACCGACCCGAGCCGTCCGGTGACGAGCCGTTGGACCTGAGCGAGCCCGAGGACATGGGGGAGAGCGGCCCGTTCGAGGAGCGAAGCGCCCCCAGGACCAAGGCCGACCTGCTCAGGGAGATCAGGCAGCGCGCAGACAGGCGCACAGGCCAGCAGGAGGCCGAACAGCGGCAGATCGACCCATGGCAGGCGCAACCGCCCCAGAGGCGCGGACACGGCCGCTAGAACAGCCTTCCGGCGTTCCGCGCATGATGTTCGCGGTTGCGCTCGTCATAGGCGCACACCGGGCACGAAACGGGATCGACGGCCCCCTCCAGATGGGCGCGCGCCTGACCCACGTCGAACAGCTCCGACGTCATCCACACGTTGCCCCAGCCCCTGACCTCGATCCACCGGGCCTCCACGTCCTCACGCGGGCTCTCCCGCCGTTCCGCGGGCCTCGCCGGGGCCTCGCGACGCCTACGGCGCTCCACGGCCCTGGCCTGCGCCACCGTGGGCACGCTCGTCCGGTTCGGGAACACCGTCACCCGCTGCGGCCCCAACGTGAGCCTGCACGGGTACACCTCCACGACCTCGGCCACAGCAAGCTTGAACTTCCGCTTAAACTCCTTCAGCTCTGAGTCGCTGCCGAACTGCTGGTAGAGCTGCTGCCATGCGATCGTGACCGGCTCGTGCAGGTTGTAGACGCGCTTGGTCAGCCACCAGTACACGTCGATCGCCATCGGTTTGCGGAGCCTGGCTATCACCTTGAGGTCGACCGGCACCGGATGGTCGCGCAGCATATCCACGTAGCCTTGGCTCAGCTGCACCCAGTTCTCGAACAGGCCGTGGGACTGCGGTTCATTCCGCAGCCAATCGATGCGTGATTTCTCGGCGACGACGAAGTTGCGCATGTTCGTCTCGTTCTCGGTGTTGTTGGAGATGTGGTAGGAACAGGCGAACAAACGCTCCAGTTGGGGTTTGATGGATTTAAGCTGCCGTCCGCCGACCTGCACGTCAATCATGCGCAGGAACTCGCGGAACGTGGTGCCCAGATGTAATACGTTCGTTTCCGGGTCGAAGCACGGGTTATTCGTCTTGATCATCGTGCACGCCCACAGCTCGAATAGGCGCGGATACTTACCGTAAGGCAGACAATCCTCGCCACTGATGAACCGGACCACCAGATTGCCATTACGCCGGACTATCTCTCTGGCGTTGTCCTTGGGCCTCCTGTAGGGCAGGGAGACCTGCGCGGCGATCTTGGAAATGAAGCCGTGTGACATCCACGGTTCGTCCTCCGGGAGAGTCAGTTCCCCGGAACGGGTATCATCGACCATTGCTAATCACGCTCCTAGTTAACGTGGTTGCCATGCCTTCGGAGGTGCCAGCCTCGCGGGGGCATTTTTATACCAAATTTCGGTGTGTACTTTAGCCACCATGCTAGCAGGGCAGGTGTGTACTTTAGCCACCGACATGCGTGTACTTTAGGTACGTTCGGTGGATAACTGCGTGTACTTTAGCCACCAATGAGCGTGTACTTTAGCCACCGCGAGGGGCTTTAGCCACCATTTGAGGGGCTTTAGCCACCATTTGAGGGGCTTTAGCCACCGCAATGTGTCCTTAGCCCTTGTGGCAGTAGGGCTGAGCGGGGGTCCCAGATATACAGATATACAGATACTTAGAGAGCGAATTTTGAAAGGACCTCTGCCGGATGTGGATAACTCACGTGGGCTTTAGCCACCGTGAGACGTTTCGGCCATCTGAGGGCTTTAGGTAGGTTTCCGTCATGCGTCGTGGGCTTTAGCCACCATTCGAGGGGCTTTAGGTACGCGCTGTGACCCCAGTCCTTGCAGGAATAGGATTGAGCGGCGGTTCTAGATATACGGAACGCACTGTTAAATCGTTGGAATTTCAACGGAACTTTGCTATCTGCATAGACGCCGTCATGGAAATGATTGCGCCGTTTTGGAACCTTATCGAACGTACGTCCGCGCTAGTCGGTATCGGCGTCCACTGGCGATGGGCGATCTACATCGCGGCGGCTACTCTGTTGGTCGAGGATACGTTGAGGATCATGAGGCGACCCTAAGCAAGTCAAGGGCTTTAGGTAGGTATGTGCCCTCGGCTAGCCGGGCAAGGGGACACGTCCGCCAGACGCATCCCCTTGCAGTGCCCGCCCGTACTCCCGGTCAATGTCCGGTGTCGAATGTGGGGTGATCGGCTGTCGGCTCGTGCGGTTCGGTGGCCGGTTGGTCGGCGGGGTCGTAGCTGATGGCGACGCCCCAGAGGTTCTTGTCGCTGTCACGGATCGGGAACGCGACGGCGGAGAATTTGACCGTTCTGCCGTCGAGCGTGCGTGCCCTAGCCCATCGTGCGGCGGTCTTCTGCGCCTTGATCCTGCCGATGTGGCCGACCGGGAGGCTCCACCATTGGGGGTTGTCCCTGTGGCTGTGCATCGACGGGGTGGCTATCAGCCGGCGCGCGACCCTGTCCGCGGGTGTCTCCTGGGTTTCGAGGTATGGGGAGAGGTAGCCGTAATCGACCCGTTCGAGGCCGAGGTTCTCCTTGGAGTCGTCCAGGCGCAGCTCGGCCGGGCGGACCGGTTTGCGCTTCACGGGCTCGTGCCCCGCGCCGTCGTCCTGCGAGCCGGTCTGCATGTCGTACATCGCGTCATCCATTGGTATGCGTCCTTTCCATATGCAATGCCCGATGCGTATCCAATTCTATCCATCCGCCAGCCGATCCACCGCATGATCACACATCAACCGCCCGTATCCCCCACGCCATCACCAACCCCAATACGCATATCCATACGACCCACCATATTCCAGCAGCATCATCCGACCCGATACCTCACCCACAAAACTCCAATCATTAATCAATAGCAAAGTACTTATGCCCACTGCGTGGGCAAGCCGGTATCTAACGTGGCGACGGGGTAGAATTGGTGTCATGCGTGGGCATATCGTCAAGGTCACCACCGGGGGGCGTTCCCTGGAGGAGTACCTGAAAGGCTGCAATCAGGCCGGACAGGGCCTCGAAGCGTACCTTGGCGAGCATTCTGACGGTCTGCGCTTCCATCGTTACGCGGATGGCACGAAATGTTCTTCGAAGCGGTTGCGTGACGGCGGTTTGGAGATGCTGCTGGACGGGCGCGACCCGGACAGCGGGGAGCTGTTGAAGTCGTTTCGTGCTGGGAACGTGCGCGCCTATGAGATCCCTTTGAACGACAGCAAGGATCTGGACGTGGCGTCGGTCGTGTACGGGGACGTGCGCGAGGCCCGCATGAAGGCCCAGGCGCGTGGCGAGGAGGCGGTCAGGAGGTTCCTGGCCGAACGGCTGACGGTGCGTCTGCGCTGCGGGGACGGCAGGCGGCGGTGGGTGCGGCCGGACGAGGTGATGTTCGTGTCCGCGACCCATTTCACCAGCCGTGCCGGCGACCCTGAGCTGCACCGCCACCTGGAGCTGATCAACCGGGTGCGGGTCGGCGATGAATGGTACAGCATCGACAGCAGCCGACTGTTCGGCATGTACGAGAACATCCGTTCCGTGTACGAGACCACGGTGTACGGGGACGCCGGCCTGTGCGACGCGATGGCCGCGCACGGCATGACGCTGGACATGCAGGGGCGTGTGCCGGAGCTCGGGAACGCTTCGGACGTGTTCAGCAAACGCCGGGACGCGATCAATGCGCGTATGGCCGAGCTGGTGGACGAGTGGAGGGCCGCGCATGCGGACGGCATGCGCCGGGTGCGTGATCCGGGGACCGGCGATGTCGTGGGCATGGTCGGCTACGGGACGGTGGCGGAGCCCGACGAGCGGACCCTGATGCGTCTGCGCCTCCAGGCATGGGCCGACACGAGGCAGGCCAAGGGGCGGTGGAACACGCGCGTGGACTACGGGGCGTGGAACGAGGAGCTGCGCGCTGCTGGCTACGACATCCCCGCCATGCTCGACGGCGCGGCGGCGGATCCGCGGCCACGGGCCGTCGGGTTCGGTGCCGACGCGGTGCGGCGGTGCGCCGTGGCGGCCATCGCCGCGTTGCGGGAGACGAACAGCGCGTGGAGCCTGGAACAGCTGGAGGTCGCCGCCTACGACCAGGTGCGCCTGACCGGGGCGACGGGAACGCGCGACGAGCTGAAAGCCCTGGCCGAGGGGATACGCGACCGGGCCCGGGAACTGTGCGTCATGCTGAGCGAGGACCCGCGGGCGAGGGCCGGTTGGGTGAAGTCGCTGACGTGCCGGGCCGTGGTCGAGTGCGAGGACGAGCTCAAGGGCCGTCTGGCCGCCCGCGGCGTCGAGGAGACCGCGAACCCGCGTCTGGACGATCTCGCGGAACGGTACACGCTGGACGCCGGACAACGCGAGGCCGTCGAAACGATCTGCAAGGGCGATCCCCTCGCCGTGGTCGAGGGCGCGGCCGGCGCGGGCAAGACCCACATGCTCAACGCGGTCAACGACTATTGCCGGGAGAACGGCAAACGGCTGGTCATCGCCACGCCGACCCAGAAGGCGGCGCTGGTCGCGGGCGAGGAGGTCGGCACCGGGACGGGGACCCTGATGCGTCTGCTGGAGGCATACGGCTGGCGGAACGACGAGACCGATCCCGAACACCCCTGGTATCGCGTGGCCGAGGGGCAGTCCGACCATCGCGGCAACACCTACCGGGGCGTGCCCGACGAGTACCGGCTGGACCGTGACACGTTCCTGGTCGTGGACGAGGCCGGCATGATGGACCAGGACCAGGCGCTTGCGCTGCTGCGCGTGGCCGACGAGACCGGGGCGAGACTGACGCTGGTGGGCGACACCATGCAACTGAATGCCGTGGGCCGCGGCGGCGTCATGCAACTGGCCGAACGGTACACGGGCAACGTGGTGGCCATGCGCGACGTGCACCGGTTCAAGGACCCCGACTACGCGGCCTACACCATCCGTCTGCGCGAACGGACGCCCGCCAACGCCGAACGGTTGGCCGGCGAACTGTTCGATCGCGGCATGGTCCGGCATTGGGACAGCGACGAGGCGACCGTGAACGCGATAGCCGCCGCGTGGATGGAGCACCCGGACACCACGATCAGCACCGTCACGAACCGGCAGGCCGCCGAGGTCAACCGGGCGATCCAACGGTTGAGGCTCGACGCCGGCCAGTTGGGCGACGAGCGTTGCGCCTCCATGATCGACGGCCAGGAGATCCATGTGGGCGACATCGTCATGACCCGCAGGAACGACAACCATATAGGCGTGGCGAACCGGCAGACGTTCGCCGTGCTCGGGATCGACGAACGGTCGGGGATGCTCGTCGGGGACGGGAAACGCACCTACAGGCTCCCCGCCGAATACGTGGCCGAGGCCGTGCAGCTAGGATACGCGAGCACCACCTACGGCGCCCAGGGCGTCACGAGCGGGCACGCGATCTTCTACGCCGCCGAGGGCGCGTCCGGTGCCGACGCCTATGTGGCCCTGACCCGCGGTAAGACCGGCAACCAGGTGTTCATGACCGCGGGCGGCGACGAGGACGCCCTCGACACCCTGACCCGCATCATCGCCAGGGACAAGGGAGACAAGGGGCTCGAAGCCGCCGAGAACAATCTCCGCGAGCAGATCGAGCAGATGGCCGAACCCGTCGACGCCGGCCTGAACGCCGAGGAGTCGTCCGAACTGCGTGACCTCGACCGATGGCTGCAAGAACGGAAGACCGGCCTTCTGCAGGGCGCCGATCGAAGGGTATGGGCTTCGGAGCCGTTGCCGGAGCTCCATGCGGAGATTGAACGGGAGCAGCGTCGCGCCGGCGAACTGTCCGAACGCATCCGCGACATGCGGGATCAGTACGATACGGCGCGGAGCCGGGCCGAACACGTCGCGGACGATTACCGGGACCGCCTGCGCGAACTATCCGACAAATGCGGCGCGGCGCTTGACGCCGAGACCGCAAGGCTTGAACGGGACATGGCGGACGACTGGCGGGACGTGCACCGGCTGCTGGAACGTCATCACGAGGACGAGACCGAAAGGCTCCGCCTGACCGACCGGAACGAACCGGGATACAGGAGCTTCGTGATGGGCCGACGCCGACTGGCCGGAGAGGCCACCGAACGCGCGAACCAGTCGCTGATGCGATACCAGGCCGCACGGGCGGAGTTCGAGGACCGGTGGCACATCGGCTACGGCGAATACCGGAGCAATCATGAGCTCCGCATCGCCTCAGCCCGGGCCAAGGCGGAGGAGACGCCGGCCGTGACCGATCTGCGCGATCGGATGCGTGACCTCGAACACGAGCGGGAACGTGATCCGGAGATCAGTGCGCCGGAGCGTCTGCGCGCCCGTGTCCAAGAGCTCGGCAACGAATACGAGGAGGTCCTACGGACCAACGCGGACCGCCGGAGCATGGCGGACATACGGCAGGCGGAGACCCTGGGCGACCGGGCGCGCCTGGCCGCGTTGCGCGACATGCGCAGACCCGACGCGATCGATGAGTACAACTCCGTCCTCGGCCGGCTCGAAGAGGGTTGGGGCCGCGGGTTCTGGAACGAGCTGACCGGATTCCGGGAGGAACATCCGAACTGGGGCGGATGGGCCATGCCGGTGCTGCGGAACGACCAGTTCAACTACAACGGCGAATTCGAACCGTACTTCAAGGAACCGGAGGACATACGATACCGCGACGACGCCGTGCTCGGCACCCTGGTCGAGACCGCCGCCTACCAACGCCTGGACCGGGACCAGCTCCGCACCATGACCCCACGCCAGATCGACCAGGCGACCCGGAAGCTCAGGAAGAGCCTCGAAGTGCGCGAACACGACAGAACCGCCATCGACCAGGCATGGCAGGACGCCCCGCGCGGCGAGCAGATCACGAACGACCTGGCCGAACTCGAACGGGCCCTCGGCCACCGACCCGGATGGGTCGACTACACCGCCATGCTCCGCGAACGCGAGACCGAATACCTGCTCGGCTACGACTCCCACCCCTCGATCTCGTATGATGCAGACCCCTTCCAAGCGACGCCGACATGGTCGGCGGGCGCGGGCCACGGCGCAGGCTACGGGGCCCGCATCTGACCCTGGGGCGAAGACCATCGGCCATGCTACAATAAATAAATAAAAATAAATATTTAAATATTCCGGGAGGCAGGATGATCATCGGCGTGACCAACATCAAGGGCGGGGTCGGCAAGACCACCAGCTCGCTGGCGATAGCCACCGCGGCCCAAAGATCCGGACTGAGCGTGACGGTCGTGGACACCGACCCGCAAGGCAGCGCCACATTGTGGGCACAGGCCGCCGAGGACGCGGACGACCCGCTCCCCTTCCCCGTCGTGTCGAAGAACCAGGCCGAGATACGGCGCATGCGCGAACGCCGCCCGGACCGCGACGGCGAACTGATCGTCATCGACACCCCGCCGAACGGCGCCGTCGTGGACGAGGCCATCAAGACCGCCGACTTCGTGGTCATCCCCACCCTGTCCTCGCCCATCGACCTGCAGCAGACCATGCTCACCGCCGCCCAATGCCAGGACGCCGGCAAGGACTACGCCGTGCTCATCGTCATGGCCCGCAAGGGCACCAACGCCCTGCGCGCGTTCAGGACCGCCGTCGAGGAATACGGGGCCGGCATCTTCGACACGGAGATCCCGCTGCGTGAGGACTTCAAGGCCGATTTCGGCCACACATTCAGAAGCAACCTCAACGGATACGAGGACGTGTGGAACGAACTGAGAGGGGAACTGCGATGAAGAAGGCCTCGGGACGACTCACCATGAGCATGCAGCCACGCCGAGAACTCGAAGGAAAACCCGTGACCAAGCTCATGGACGTGCAGGACAACACCGGCCGCGGCGACGGCGAAACCGTCCGCAAGGTCATGACCACGTTCCAGATGGACGCGGACCTCAAAGCCGAACTCAAACGATACTGCGCGGACAACGGCATGAAAATGGGCGAGACCATCAACCAAGCCATAGCGAGAATGCTGCACGAATAGCCGCAGAATCCTAGAACAGACATCGACGTCCCGGACAGGCGCGTGCCCGAACGCGGGCAACGCAAAGGGCCGGTGCCCGAAGACACCGGCCCAACGCTTACTGAAAGGGGGTGGAATCAGGGCCACCCACCGGTCTCGGCCATCCTCCCGAAGAAGTCGTTGCGCACCGCCTTGGAATGGGAGGAAGTTTGCAGTGCCTCGAACCGGCACTTCCATGTTAGCCGATACCATCGTTCATGTCGAGAAGGTCTTGTTGCAGGGACCAGAACGACCGTCCGGCAACCGCCGGACGACGCTGCCGCGCCAGTCGCGGCGCGGCTTACTGAAAGGATTGCGCCATGCGCAAACCAGAAAAGGGGCCGCGCGGCGGCCTCGTGGTCTGGCTGATGGCGGTCATCGTCATCAGCCTCGCTCCCGCGATGCATCCCATCGCGGCCGACATCGCGGTGCTGTCACTCACGGCATACGCGATCAGCGCACACAGCCGCCAATAACGGCACCACGGCCCGTCCGAGCTTCCACGCCCGGACGGGCTTTCAGCTAAGAATATTTTCAGTAGTCAATCGCATCCCGCCATGTGTCATACTGGCATGTGGCCGATGTTTCGGGGCCGGTGACTCGTCGTTCGTCAATCGTGTGGCCACTGAATATGATTTCGCAGGAGACGTTGTCTTCCACTCCGCCGGAATCACGTTCAACCGTGAAGGTGAGCGGCCTGTCGTTCTCAAGCCAATCGTCCGGAGCGACTTTCAACCAGTCCCCTTTGATTCGGGTTTCGAGAACCGTCTCGCTCTGCGACTCAATCCTGACGGTCCCCGACTCCGCATAGGCGCGAAATTCGAGATGAGCGCCGGCATCGTCGCTTTGAACCGGTGCTCCGGTACAACCCGACATGAGCGCAAATACCGCCAGACACAGGCCGGAAAACAATGGTTGTCTCTTCCTCATCGATCGTTCCGCCGGTTCGGACCGCGCCACAGAATCCTGCACATAAGGGCGAGAACTGCTGTCACGACAATGAACACAGCCATCAACATGAATATGTTCATGGAAGAATCCGTGCCCATTGCGGTGTCGGAAGACACGACGCCGATAGATCCGCCGCCGGCTGAATCGTCAAACCCAGATGGCGCGTTCTTACGGATCGCGATGTCTCCCTGCTCCACTTGTACAGACTCGGGGACAATAGCGCGTGCAGCTTCGTTGAGAGGTGAGATTCTGCTGTTTTCCATCGAATAATACGCACGGGAGAAGCCATCGCTGATGAGAGTGGTGCTGTCATCATCATCGAGCAGGGACGCCTCTTCTATATCGGGAGAAAAATTCCCCACTTCCAGACTTCCGTTGTTGTCCCAGATCGTGATCCTTCCCACTAATCTACCTTCAACCTCAACGGGTGCCACCCAGTCGTAATCCTGCGGGTCCGTGATTGTGTTCGTTATGGCACCTGAATCGTCATAGCGTAGATAATGCACTTTATCGGCATAACCTATTGCAATCTGCGTGGATGCTTCAGGGCTTCCGTCGTTCTGGACAGCTTCCATAAGCGCCAGCGTTTGGGTCCTCGCCTCGTCGCTTTGAGCGAACTCGTTGATTTGCGTGCTCTCGGGCAGATTCTCCGCGCGAGCGATATCAGGGCAGACCGTTCCTATAGCAACGACAAATAACATCGCCGCGAATAATATACGGAACGCCTGAATCAGGGATTTACGAACATTATAGAATGTACTCATTTGTTCCCCCTTTATCGGCTAAAGCCATATCGTGTGTGCGTCCATGTATGACCACTTCCGCTTTTCATCCAGTCGTAAGTTCCACTGCTGTAATACGACTGCAACGGATCGATGTAAGAGACAACAAGATAGCCCGGATCAGAGGTATATCCCCTTATCACAAGCATATGGCCACCGCCGCTATCCCAGCCCCAACGTACCATCAACGGTTTGCTATTGTTAATTTGCCCGCTGATGGTTGCAGTGCTTGCGGCACTATTTATCATCGAACCTGTGTTGCGGATGCCCGCACTTGACAAGGCGCGCCTCACGTCAGTCGATAAATCTCCGGTTACATTGGCGCAAGAAGACGAGTTCTTCCCCCATTTCACATACTGGCATTGGGAAGAATTGCTGCCTCCCAGATATACGGATACGCTTTTCGATGTCGCGGCCCAGCACCAGTTACTTTGTTCCTGTACGTAAATTGGCACAGAAAGATATACAGAAGATGCGGATGCAGTCGTCACGCATGAGAGTGACATAACCAGCGCTGCTGCTAAACTAGTTACCATTGCGGCGATACGCCGCCGTCGCGGTTTCATCGGAATTTCCCCTTTCTCTGACGCGAAGCCCTCGTTGGATTCGCCGTCTCTTTAAGTATAGAACGGCTAATGGCCGTATGCCGGTTTCTTCGTTTGAATTTGCTTTTTTATACGCCAGAGCAATAATTCATGAATACCTCCAGTCAGAACAGCGTCATCTCGTCGGGATCATGCCAGACGTCATCCTCTGCCCCTGTCTCATCCGGTTCCCCTTCCACATAGCCGGCGGAGCCGGCGAACATGCTGCCGCCATGCCGCTTGCGTTCCTCGGACACCCGCCGCTGGATCTCCTCGCGCTGCCGTTGCTCCTCGGCACGGGACTCTGCCCTCGCACGCCGTTCCTCGGCGCGTTCGGCGTTCCTCCGCTCCCTCTCGCTCCGCTTGGTGTCGTCCTCACGGCTGCGTTCGATGGCCCGCGTCTGCGTCACCGTGGGCACGCTCGTCCGGTTCGGGAACACCGTCACCCGCTGCGGCCCCAACGTGAGCCTGCACGGGTACACCTCCACGACCTCGGCCACAGCAAGCTTGAACTTCCGCTTAAACTCCTTCAGCTCTGAGTCGCTGCCGAACTGCTGGTAGAGCTGCTGCCATGCGATCGTGACCGGCTCGTGCAGGTTGTAGACGCGCTTGGTCAGCCACCAGTACACGTCGATGGCCATCGGCTTGCGGAGCCTGGCGATCACCTTGAGATCAACCGGCACGGGATGATCCCGCAACATGTCCACGTATCGCTGACTCAATTGCACCCAGTTTTCGAACAGGCCGTGCGACTGTGGTTCGTTCCGCAGCCAATCGATCTGGTATTTCTCCGCGACCGTGAAGTTCACGCCCTGGCTGGTGTTCTCGGTGTTGTTACTGATGATGTACACGCATTTGAACAACCTCTCCAGCTGGGGCTTGATGGACTTAAGCTGCCGGCCACCGACCTGCACGCCGATGAGGCGCAGGAACTCGCGGAACGTGGTGCCCAGATGCAGCGTGTTCGTCTCCGGGTCGAAGCACGGGTCGTTCGTTTTGATCATCGTGCACGCCCACAACTCGAACAGGCGCGGATACTTGCCATAGGGCAGATAGTCGGCGCCGGACACGTAGCGCACGACCAGGCTGCCGTTGCGCCGCTCGATCTCCTTGACGCCATCCTTGGGCCTCCTGTAGGGCAGGGAGACCTGCGCGGCGATCTTCGAGATGAAGCCGTGAGACATCCACGGCTCGTCCTCCGGGAGCGTCAAATCCTTGGAACGGGTATCATCATCCATTGCTAATCACGGTCCTTTCGTGGTTGCCACGCCCCCGGAGATTGCCGTCTCGCGGGGGCATTTTCATGCCAAAATCCAGTGTGTACTTTAAGTAGGAGTATAGCATGAAGCCCGTGTACTTTAGGTAGACAGAGGGGCTTTAGGTAGGTTTTGAGGGGCTTTAGGTAGGTTTTGAGGGGCTTTAGGTAGGCGAATGTGCCCTCAGCCCTTGTGGGAGTAGGGCTGAGCGGGGGTCCCAGCTAGACAGGTATACAGATACTTATAGGCGAAGAAGAAAAAACAACGGAACCCGAGAATGTGGATAACTGCCGTGGACTTTCGTTCCCCTTTTGTACTAAGTTCGTTCCCCTTTTGTACTAAGTTCGTTCCCCTTTTGTACTAAGTACCGTCCGAAACCCGTTGGGAGAGTAGGGCTGCGGAGGGCCTAAAAGAATGTAAAAAGATTTTAAAAGATTTAAAAAGGGCGCACGGCGCCTTTTTTCGGACGTCAGATCAGGCCATCGGAGGGCGTCTGGGCGGTCCTGCGTTCGGGGTTGACCGGCTCGTATGAGGGCGGCTGGTATCCGTCAGCCTCGTCGTTGGCCCATGGGTCGCTGATCTCGCCGTCCCTTTTGCGCCATTCCTCGCTCAGCGCCTCGTAGACGAGGTCCTGGAGGTTCCAGTTCATGCCATCGCTGGTTTTGACGTTGTGTTCCAGGGCCTTGGCGACGGTGGCCCTGAGGTCCTCGCGGCTCGTGTAGTTGGCCATCACGTCGGTGGAGCACAGGGACTCCACCAGGGAGCCGAGCTGCACGAGGCGGGCGATGTGCTCCTTGGCCCTCTCGTCGCCTCCCTCGAAGCCCGCGGCCGACTCGGCCATCGCGCCGACCTCGATCAGGCGCTTGGTGCGGGCCTTGCGTTCGCGTTCCCTGCGCCGCGCCACGAGGTCGTTCTCGCGGGCCTTGAGCTGGGCCTGCCTCTCCTGCAGGGACTTGATCTGCTCATCCAGGCTCTTCACCATCGAAACGGCTCCTTACATGGTCTGCATCATCCGTATGGCTGTCTCTTATACACATCTGACGCTGCCGACGATCGCATAAGTGTAG
>ENA-OXEA01001018-OXEA01001018.1-human-gut-metagenome-genome-assembly--contig:-NODE-1018-length-14259-cov-7.806533_pt1 | contig 14259 bp, 13 predicted proteins | sample MGYA00249352_ERZ652237 | MGnify/ENA primary metagenome ERZ652237 (study PRJEB26925, sample SAMN05826962) | human gut metagenome | biome: ENVO:2100002; feature: ENVO:00000062; material: ENVO:00002003... | reverse complement strand
ACAACCGACGGCAAGAGGCCGACGGGCGAACCAACGCCCGCCGGTCTCTTTTTGCATATTCAGGAGGTGACAACAACGGCAAAGGCAACCATCACCATGCAGGTCGAAAACTTCCAAAAGCTCATGGACACCGTCGCACAGATCGACGAGCAGGGCCGCAAGGCCGTGAAGGCCACCGTCCGCGACGTCAAGGCCAGAGCGCCGAGCTGGATCGCTCAGGAAGTCACGTCGGTCTACAACATCAAGAAGGGCGAGATCACCCCGTCCGGCAAGAACAGCAGCAAGCCGAAGAAGATGGCGGGCAACGTCAGCGTCTCGGGCGAGACCATCGAGGAGCTGACCATCACCTACTCCGGCCGGCTGCTCACTCCCGTGCACTTCGGCATGACGCCCAAGACCGCCCCGCCCGGCAAGAGCTACACGCTGCGGATGCAGGTGGTCAAGGGACAGAAGAAGGTCATCGGCCGCTACCTGAACACCCGCACCCCGGGCGGCCCGTACTCCGAGCGATCGCACAATATCCTCATGGGGACAGGCAACACCAAGGCCGGCGGCGTCAGCGCCATTCCATTCCAGCGAATGAGCCGGACGCGCACCGACATCAAGAAGTTCACCACCATCTCGGTGCCCTCCATGATAACCAGCGAGCGCACCAATGAGAAGATAATGACTCGGCTCCAAGAGGAGACGGCCAAGCGCCTCCAGCACAACCTCGACCGAGCCCTCGGGAAATAGCCCGCAGCGGCCCACAGGGCGCCCCGCCACGGCGCCCGACACCGAGCCCGGCCCACACCGCCAGACGCGCACAGAGCGCGACACAGCGCCTCGCAGACGCCTCCACGCGCGCAGCGACGCGCCGAAGGTACTGTGACGGCCTGCTCTGGCCTGCGATGCTGGCGAGCCCAAAAAACGCGCAGCCGGGAAAAAATTTTTTCGGGCCGTTTCGTTTCGCCCGAGCGGCAGAAAGGAGGGAACGCCATGCCGAACCCAACCAACAACAAGCTCGTCGACAGCAAGACCATCGCGGCCCTGTTCGACATGACGCCCCGCCGAGTGCAGCAGCTCACCAAGGATGGCGTCATCGCCGCGGTCAAGGAAGGCAACGCCAACCGCTATGACCTGCTGCCGACGATCCAGAGGTACATCCGATACCTGACAGCCAAGGCCAACGGCCGGGAGCCGTCGAAGAAGGACAGCGAGATCGAGGGCCGGCGTCTGGAGGCCGAGGCTGACCTCAAGCGCAGCAAGGCAGACATCGCCGCCCTCCAGCTCAGTGAGCTCGAGGGCACCATGCACCGCAGCGAGGACGTCGAGGCTGTGATGACCGACCTCGTCTACAATATCAGGTCGATGCTCGTGGCCCTGCCGGGCCGTCTGGCCGTCGACGTCACCGGCGCAGCAACACCCGCCGAGGCGTCTGAGATCATCCGCACCGAGGTCTACAAGATCCTGACGGAGCTGGCCGGCTATAAATACGATCCCGAGGTGTACGCCCGGCGAGTAAGGGATCGGGAAGGCTGGAGCGAGCAGCTCGCCGATGACGCGGACGACTAAAAAAGCCGCCGCGAAGCTCAATACCGCCATCGCCGGAGCGGTCAAACGCTTCGCCCCGCCTGAGAGCCTGACCGTGGACGAGTGGGCTGACAAGCACCGCCGCCTCTCCCCGGAAAGCTCAGCCGAGGCCGGCCCGTGGCGTACCAAGCGCACCCCGTACCTCGAGGAGCCCATGCGGGCCTTTACGGATCCGAAGGTGCACAAAATAGTCATGGTGGCCGCCTCTCAGGTCGGCAAGTCTGAGCTCGAGCTCAACATCATCGGTTACATCATCGACCAAGACCCCGGCAGCATCCTCTACGTCCACCCGACCATCGACGACGCCCGGAAGTTCAGCCGCCTCCGCGTGGCCCCTATGATCCGCGACAGCAAACCCCTGAAGGCGAAGGTGCACGACGTCAAGGCCAAGGACAGCGGCAACACGATCCTCCAGAAGTCGTTCCCGGGCGGGATGCTCACCCTGACCGGCTCCAACAGTGCCTCGGCTCTGGCCTCCACGCCTGCCCGCTATATCATCGGCGACGAGCGCGACCGCTGGGCGACCAGCGCCGGCACCGAGGGCGACCCGTGGGCGCTGGCCGAAGCACGTCAGGCCACATTCTACAGCGCCAAGGCGGTCGAGGTCTCCACCCCGACCATCAAGGGCAACAGCAACATCGAAACGAGTTTTTACCAAGGCACGCAGGAACGCTGGTGCCACCGCTGCCCCGAGTGTGGGGAGTACAGCGAGATCGTGTTCGACAATATCCACTTCGACCCGGAGGCCAAGAGGATCCGCGGGAAAAAGTCGTGGAGCCTCAAGAGCGGCGTCTCGTGGAGCTGCCCGGCCTGCGGCTGCCTGATCCCCGAGGACGTCATGCGAAAGCAGCCGGCCAAGTGGATCGCCGACAACCCGGACGCCTACAAGAAGGGCGTCCGTTCTTTTTGGCTCAATGCCTTCTCGAGCCCGTGGACTCCGTGGGAGAAGATCGTCCTCAAGTTCCTCGACGCCAAGGATGACCCGCAGCGCCTCAAGGTCGTCTACAACACCCTACTCGGCCAACTGTGGGAAGATCGCGGCGACCTCGAGGACGAGGACACCATGCTTGCCCGCCGTGAGGACTACGGCACCCGCTCGGACGGCACCCCTGTGGAGCTGCCTGACGGCGTGCTCGTGCTGACCTGCGGCGTCGACACTCAGGACAACCGCCTCGAATACGAGGTAGTCGGTCACGGGAAGTACGGCGAGACGTGGGGCGTCGTCAAGGGCTACATCATGGGCCGACCAGACACCCCGGAGGTATGGCAGCGGCTCGACGACGTGGTCGATCACGTCTACAAGTTCAAAAACGGACGCGGCCTGAAGATCTCCATCACCTGCGTCGACTCCGGCGGCCACTTCACCCAAGAGGTCTATGAGGCGTGCCGGGCCCGCGTCGGCAAGCGCGTCTTTGCCATCAAGGGCAAGGGCGGCGACGGCATCCCCTTCGTCTCGCCCCCGAGCAAGGTGCCGATCCGCGACAACAAGCGGATCACCTGCTGGCTCTACACCATCGGCGTCGACGCCGGCAAGGCGACGATCATGGCTAATCTGAAGGTGCAGGAGCCCGGGCCAAAATACTGCCATTTCAACCGGCACCCCGACGCCGGTTATGACCTCAATTTCTTCAACGGGCTCCTCTCCGAGAAGCTGGTGCTCACGCACACGCGCCGCGGCGACCGCTGGGCGTGGGAGAAGCTGCCCGGCCACAACCGCAACGAGGCCCTCGACTGCCGAGACTACGCCAACGCCGGCCTCAAGATCATCAACCCCGATATGGACGCCATCGAGCGCCGCCTGCAAGGGCTGGAGGAAAAGCCGAAGGCCCCGCAGCAGCGACGGCAGCGGCCACGGCACAACCGGGCCGACGCCTTCGACGACTGGTAAGGAGGACACACCACAATGAGAAAGACCCGCGAACAAATCGAGTACCAGCTCTCCATCAAGAGGAACCGGCTGGATCTCTACCTGAAGCGAGAGGCCGAGATGCTGGACGGAGGCGTCCAGAGCTACGGCATCGGCTCGCGAAATCTGGCCCGCTACAACACCGACCTCGGATCCATCCGGGCCGCCATCAAACAGCTCGAGGCAGACATCGAAGCCCTCGAGGCCGCACTGAACGGCGAGAAGCCGCGAAAAGCTGTGGGAGTAGTGCCCCGAGACTGGTGAAAGAAGCCCCGAAAGGGGCTTTTTTCATAGGCCGACGCCGGGAGTTTTCGCTCCTTTTCTCCCGGCCCGGCCATCTTCACCATGAAGGAGGTGAGCACCATCAGCAAAAGAAAAAGCAGAAGCCGCCCACAAAACAGGCGGCAGCAGCCGCGCCCTGTGAATAAAGGCTACGGCGACGCCGGCGCGAGCTGGCACAAGAAGGCGACCAAGGGCTTCAGAGCTATGAGCGGCAGCCCGAAGGAGGACATCGACGCCAACAACTACACCCTGCGGCAGCGTGCCCGGATGCTTTACATGGCGGCCCCGATCGCCACCTCTGCCATCCGCACCAACCGCACCAACGTCGTCGGCATCGGCCTCCAGCTCAAGAGTCGGATCGACCGCGAGGCGCTCGGCATGACGCAAGAGGCCGCGGACGCATGGCAGGCTCAGGCCGAGCGGGAGTTCGCCCTCTGGTCTGAGAACAAAAGGGCGTGCGACGCCACCGGCGTCAACAACTTCGCAGCCATGCAGCAGCTCGCACTCTCCTCGTGGCTGGTCAGCGGCGACGTGTTTGCCGTCGTGAAGCAGTACGAGCCGACGCTGCTCACGCCCTACTCGCTACGCCTGCACCTGATCGAGGCCGACCGAGTCGCCACGCCAACGACCTCCGGCATCATCACCCCGATGCTGCTGACCACCGGCAAGGCGGCCAACGGCAACACCATCTACGACGGCGTCGAGGTGAACGGCGACGGCCAGATCGAGGCGTACCACATCCGCAGCACCTACCCCTTCGAGCTCGGCAGCACGACGACAACGTGGGCCCGTGTTCAGGCATACGGCGAGCGGACTGGCCTGCCGAACATCCTGCACGTCATGGAGAGCGAGCGCCCGGATCAATACCGCGGCGTCAGCTATCTCGCACAGGTCATCGAGCCCCTGCTCCAGCTTCGCCGCTACACCGAGAGTGAGCTGACCGCGGCGGTCGTCGAGTCGTTTTTCACGGCCTTCATCAAGACAGAGGCGGGCGCCGGCGACAACCCGTTCAACGAGGTCGGGAGCAGCCTGCCGGAGGTGAGCCGAGATCCTAACGAGTACGAGATGGGCCCCGGCCAGATCAACATCATGGAGCCCGGCGAGGACGTGACCTTTGCAGACCCCAAGCGGCCGGCCAGTGGCTTCAACACCTTCCTGCGCGCCATCTGTGAACAGGTGGGCGCCGCGCTCGAGATCCCGGCCGACCTTCTGCTCAAGAGCTTCAACAGCTCGTACAGCGCCAGCCGCGCCGCCCTGATGGAGGCGTGGAAGGCGTTCCGCATGAGGCGCAAGTGGTTTGTCGATGACTTCTGCACGCCGGTCTATGAGATCTGGCTCTCTGAAGCCGTCGCCCGCGGCCGCATCAGCGCCCCGGGCTTCTTCGCAGATCCGGCGATCCGCGCCGCATACCTCGGCGCCGAGTGGATCGGCCCATCTCAGGGACAGCTCGACCCGACGAAGGAGATCACGGCCGAGATCCTCGCCATCGGCGAAGGCATCACGACCAGAGAACAGGCGACCATCCGACTCAACGGCGGCCAGTGGGACGCCAACGTCGACCAGCTCGCTCGGGAAAACGAGAAGCTGCGCGCAGCGCAGGGGCAGGTCGACCAGAGCACAGCGGCCAGCGGCACGATCTCCGCAGCTCTGCGGGAGGCGATCGTCGCCGAGGCCATCAAAAGCATCAAGGAAGGAGACAAGCATGAGAACGCATAACACTCCCCGGCTCTGTGCCGGGCCTCAGACTGCGGGCACGCCGATCAAGTTCTGGAACGTCGCCAGCATCGGCGACGACGAGGGCGAGATCACCCTCTACGGCGACGTCGTGAGCCGTCAGCCTGTGGACTGGTGGACGGGCGAGCCCGAGCCCGGCCTCTACATCGCGCCCGAGAGCTTCATGGAGGATCTCGCGGCCGTCAAGGGCAAGAGCAACATCACCATCAAGATCAATAGCTGCGGCGGCGACCTCTACACCGGCATCGCCATCCACAACGCCATCAAGGGCCTGACCGGCCACAAGGTCGTCGTCGTGGAAGGCATCGCGGCCAGCGCGGCCAGCGTCATCGCCTGCGCAGGCGACGAGGTGCAGGTTTATCCCGGCAGCATGGTGATGATCCACGGCGTCGCCGGGCTGCTCTACGACTACTACACCCTCGCAGACCTGAAGAAGCTCCAGAAGGACTTCGACGCGAGCGAGCGGGCCATCGCGGAGATCTACCACGCCAAGACCGGCCTCGAGGTCGACCAGCTCCGCAGCATGATGACCCGCGAGACGTGGATGGTCGGGCAGGAGGCCATTGACAACGGCTTTGCCGACACCCTGCTCACAGACGAAGGCCCCGACGTCACCCTGAGCGCCGACAAGAAGGTGCTCCTCGTCGCCGGCATCCGGCACGACGTCAAGGGCTTCAGACACATCCCGGGGACGATCCCCATCGACAACAGCATCCACGCCGCCCCTGCGGCTGGAAATAAACACGCGGCCGCCAAGAACGACGGCCCCAAGAAGGAGGACAACAAGACCATGACCCTCGAAGAAATGAGAGCACAGCACCCCGACGTCGTGGCTCAGATCGAGCAGCAGGCGGCCGAAACTGCCAGAACGCAGGAACGCGCCCGCATCGAGGCCATCGACAGCATCGCCGCAAGTGTGGGCGACGCGCAGCTCGTCAGGGACGCCAAGTACGGCGAGACCCCCTGCACCGCTGAGCAGCTCGCGCTCAAGGCTATGCAGAAGCAGGCGGCCCTCGGTGCCAAGCACCTGAAGGACGCCAAGGCTGACAACGACGAGTCCGGCGCTGCCGGCGTCGGCGCTGCCCCTAACGGCGGCGAGGAAGGCAGCGAAAACGACGACAAGGCAAAGGTGGACGCCATCGTCGGCCTCTACAACTCCACCAAGTCTCAGAACGGAGGTAAGAAGTAATGAGCAAGAGACTGGACGAAAACCTCGGCAGCGTCGGCTATGACGGCCTGATCGTTGCCAACGAGCCCGTCGCTGACGTGTTCACCGTGACCATCCGCAAGGAGGCCACCGCCGCAGCCACCTATAAGCGCGGCACCGTGCTGGCCCTGTCTGCCGGCACCGCCGGCGACGGCAAGCTGGTGATCCTCGGCTCCACCGCGACCACCAACGAAACCCTGACCGCCAACTGCATCCTCGCCGAGGACGTGGAAGTCGGCACCACCGCGGACGTGACCGTGCTGGCCTACCGCACCGGCCACTTCGCCCGCAACAAGCTGGCTGTCGCAAGCGGCTACACCCTGAAGGCGACCGACGAGGAGGAGCTGCGCAAGGCCGGCATCCTGCTCTCCGACGCCATCGAATACTAAGAGAAGGAGGACAACAAAATGCCTTTTAACTTCTACGACACCCACACGCTGCTCATGGCCGTGCAGCAGCTCACCCCTGCTGCGACCTTCCTGCGTGACCGCTACTTCCCCACCAACGACGCGAGCGACATCTTCGCCACCGACGACGTGCTCGTCGAGTTCCGTGACGGCAGCAAGAAGCTGGCGCCCTTCGTGGCCCCTCGCAAGGGCGGCGTCACCGTCCTGCGCGCCGGCTACAATATGGAACGCTACACCCCGCCCTTCGTGGCTCCCCGTCGCGTCCTGACCCTCGACGAGCTGCGCAAGCGCGGCTTCGGCGAGGCTCTCTACTCTCAGCTCACCCCTGAGCAGCGCCAGCAGACCCTCATCCTGCGCGATGCTGACGAGCTGGGCGAGCTCATCACCAACCGCGAAGAAGCGATGGCCGCCGAGACCATGCTGACCAACGGCTGCGTGATGAAGCACATCGCCGACGACGTCGACAAGGCCGACGAGATGGAGATCCGTTTCTACTCCGAGGCCAGCAACCCCGCGACCTACACCCCGACGGCCAAGTGGGACGCCACTGGCGGCAAGATCCTGAAGGATCTGGAGGCCATGATCCGTATGCTGACCAAGCGCGGCCTCCGCGCTTCTGATCTGGTCTGCTCCCCGGACGTGGCTGACACCATCATCAACGACGCGGCTGTGCAGAAGCTCCTCGACAACCGCCGCATCGAGATCGGCAACGTGGAGCCTGAGCTGCTGCCTGACGGCGCTGCCATCGTGGCCCGCCTGAACGTCCTCGGCCGCATCATCAGCGTCATCTCCTACGACCTGACCTACACCGACGACGAGGGCAACGACAAGCTCTACATCCCGTCCGGCAAGTGCGTCCTCACCGCTCCCGGCGCTGGCCGCACCGCCTACGGCGCCGTCTCTCAGGTCGAGCAGAGCGACGGCGAGTTCCACACCTACACCGGCCGCCGCGTGCCGAAGTATGTGAGCAGCGCCGAAGGCAACAGCCGCACGCTGACCATCTCCAGCCGCCCGCTGATGATCCCCAACAACAAGAACCCGTTCATCGTTGCGGACGTCCTGACGGACTGAGCGCAGCAGAAAGGAGCAGAGTATGATCCAGATCATCAAGGGCACCTTCGGCTACTATAACGGCCGCAAGGTGATCCCCATCACTGAAGCAGACGGCCCTCAGAAGTTCGACGACGAGCTGGAGGCCCGTCTGGTGAAGGAAGGCGTCGCCAAGTACATCGGCGAGCTGGGCGAGACTGCCGAGCAGCCCGCACCCGCTCCCGGCGACGACGCCGACGAGCCTGCCAGCGCCAACACCGCGGCCGATGAGGCCCCTGAGTACAACGAGGACATGAAGCTCGACGAGCTGAAGGAAGTGGCCACGCGCTATGGCGTGGACGCCTCTGCTATGCGCAAGAAGGCCGACGTCATCGCTGCCATCGAGGCCGCCAAGGCCGAGCAGCCTGATGACGGTGCCGACGACGAGGAGCCCCCTCAGATCGGCGCCGCCGATCCCGTCTGATGGCCTTCAGCTTCAAGGCGATGGTCGAGGCTGACCGTCGGCGCACGTTTCTCAATCTCGACGAGTTCGGTGAGAAGCACACCGTCGAAGGCCGGGCCATCGCTGCCGTGCTGGATGACAACGCCCTGAAGGAACGCCAAGGGGGGCAAGAGCTGAGCGTCGCGGAGTCCTCTCTGCTGCTTTACGCGGCGGTCGAGGATCTGCCCGCTCGGCGCCCGGCGGGCGAAGGGCTCAACGTCGACGGCCGCGAGTACATCGTCAACGACTGGAGCGAGGACATGGGGATCGCCACCGTGGCCCTCGGCCAGACCGTCACCATGTAGGAGGTGCCGCCATGTCCATCGTCAACAGCATCGAAACCGTCCGGGACTGGCTGACCGCTGAGGTCTGCCCTCTGGTCAAGCTGAAGCTCCCGGACGATAAGGCCACAGACGCCTCCTACCCCTACAAGCTGGTCAACCCGGCCGCCTTCTCGCTTTTCGTTCCCTCAAAGGACAGGACGCCGCCGAACATCGCCGCACCGATCCCGTCGGTCTGCGTGCAGCTCGTTCAGGGCGACGACCGCCTGATCCGAAGTGCCCGCAGCGTCAAGATCCGGCTCCTCTTTTCAGCGTGGGATCCCGGCTATCACGGGCCCGACATTTACAAGCCGAAAGGCGACGGCAGCGGCTCCTACGTCCAGCAATACAACGAGGCCGCGGCGGCCTACTTCGTGAAGAACGGAGAGGGCTGGCGTGACGCATGGAATTTTGTGGACACAGCTCTCCGGCTGATTGAAAACGCCGAGTACCTCGGCGACCTCCGCGTCATCAAGGAGAAGGGCATCACCTTCGGCCCCGTCACGGAGCAAGACGCCGTCCCCGACTTCTACCCGTACTGGTTTGCATGGGCTGAGTTCTCCGTCGAGGAGACACTGACCCGCAACCCGAAAAGCTACCAACACCTGCTTTAAGGGCAGCCGCTCGGCTGCTCTAATTTCATGCAAAGGAGGATAAGCAGATGGCAAACGAATACCTCTACGGCGCCTACGGCCACATCGGCGAAACTGTGGCACAGAGCGCCGTGCAGGCGGGCACCACGCCGGTCTATATCGGCACGGCACCCGTCAACCTCGTGCGCGGCTTCGGCGAGGCCGGCATCATCAACGCGCCGATCAAGATCACCAGTCTGGTCGACGCTCAGAAGAAGATCGGCTACTCGTCCGACTGGGGCACCTTTACCCTGTGCGAGGCCGTGTACGCGCATTTCAACAACACCCTCGGGAACATCGGCCCGATCTACGTCATCAACGTGCTCGACCCCTCTGAGGGAAAGCACCGCAAGGAGGAGGCCACCACCAAGACCCTCGCCTTCACCGGCGGCCGTGCCGAGTTCGCCAGCAGCACGATCATCCTCGACACGCTGACCATCGCAAAGGCGACCAGCGGCAACTACGTCGAGGGCTCCGACTATGCCGTGGACTACAACTTTACCAAGGGCACGGTCATCATCACCAGCCTGAAGGACGACGCGCAGCTCACCGGCAACCTGACGGCCACCTTCTACGAAGTGGATGACAGCGTCGAGGACAGCGACATCATCGGCGGCGTCACCTCCTCCGGCGAGTACAGTGGCCTGAGCGCGATCGCGCTGCTCTATCCTGAGCAGTTCGCGGTCTGCAATCTGATCGCGGCCCCCGGATGGAGCCACAGCCCTGCCGTCTATAACGCTATGCTGACGGCCAGCCAGAAGATCAACGGCCACTGGGACGCCTTCGTCGTGGCTGACCTTCCCCTCGTGGACAGCACCGCGCAGGCGGTCGACACGATCACCAAGGCGATCGCATGGAAGAAGGCCAACGCCTTCACCGGCGAGCGTTCCAAGGTCTACTGGCCGCAGGGCGTGGACAACCTCGGCAACGTGTATCACCTGAGCACGATGGCCGTGGTCGAGCTCATGCGCGCCGACTTCAGCCACAACAGCGTCCCGATGGAGACCTGCGGCAACAAGGCGATCCCCGTCATCAAGCAGTATTTCGGCGCCAACGCGAAAAACCGCGGCTTCGACCAGCAGAGTGGCAAGGAGCTGACGCAGAACGGCATCAGCACCGCCGTGGCATGGGGCGGCGAATGGGTACTGTGGGGCGACCATACGGCTGCCTACACCTACGGCGCAGACGTGGATCCTCGCGCGATCTTCGACGTCTCCATGCGGATGCTCATGCACATCACCAACGACTTCCAGCGCGAGTGGAGCCCGGAGATCGACGAGCCCATGACCCGCGCACTGAAGGATCGCATCATCAACCGCGAGCAGGAGAAGCTCGACGGCTATGTCAGCATGGGCGCGCTGCTCGGATCCCCTGTGATCCTGTTCCTCGAGAGCGAGAACAGCACCACCGACGTGATGAATGGCGACTTCCGCTGGGACATCGCCGTCACCCCGACCCCGCCCCTCAAGTCTGCGAGCGTCTACGTCGCCTACACCGACGCGGGCTTCTCCGTCTACTACGAAGGAGGTGACGAGTAATGGCAAACCTGTGGCTCGACCTAAAGGGCCCCATCCTCGCCGACACCGTCTATATCGGCGGCACCCTCGTCGCCAAAGACGTGACCATCTCGCTGCCGGCTGTCACTCCCGTGACCGCTGACTTCAAGGCTATGGGAACCTACACCGCCCCCATCCTCGGCCAGATCGAGGCTATGGAGGCGTCCATCACCAAGATCGGCATCGACCTCGGCCTGCGGAACATGATGAAGCTCGAGAGCAAGACCATCGAGATCCGCTGGGCTCAGGACGTGAAGCAGGCCGACGGCTCCACCAAGACCGAAGGCTGCAAGGCGTTCCTCCGCTGCGTCTCCAAGGGCATCCCCGGCCTGAACGTGGATCCCGGCAACGCCAGCGAGAACGAGATCGCGCTGGCCGTCAGCCGCTACCAGCTTTTCGTCGCTGGCAACGAATACTGGCTGATCGACCAGCTCAACACCATCATGCGCGTCGGCGGCGTCGACTACGCCAAGGACATCCGCAGCGTCCTGTAACAAGAAGGGCGTCGCCTCCGGGCGGCGCCCTCTATTTATCGAAAGGAGACACACATGGAAAAGCTGACACTTCAGAACCCCATCACCATCAACGGCAAAAAGGTCAAGACTCTGACCTATGACACCGACGCGATCACCGTGGGAATGTTTGCCGATGCTGAGGCCCGCAAGCTCCGCGCGACCTCCAACAAGGGCGGCGGCAGCGCCGGCGCCTGCGAGCTCGACTACTCCCTGCACGCCTATCTCGCCATGATGGCGATCGTCGCCGTCAACAGCGACATCGACGTCAGCGACCTCGAGCGCATCAGCGGCCCCGACGTCATGGAGCTTATGAGGATCGGCCGAAATTTTACTACGGCGAGGTCGGCGGCACAATCCGAGGAAAGCGGCTCGGAGAGCTCGTCCGAGACTACTCTCGAGCCTTCCACACCTCAGCCGGCGAGCTCCGACGGGAACGCCTGACCGACTTCCTGATGGAATACTACGAGGCAGCCGAGGAGGCCAAGCGGCAGCGCGACAAGGCCGCCTCAATGCCCCGGAATAACTTCAGGAAATACAGAAGGAGGTGACACTGATGGCAGACAAAAACAAGATCATGCAGGCCGTCGTCAGCTTCGCCGGCACCATCGACCCCTCCCTCGGGAAGGCGATGGACAACGTCGCGGGACACCTCGACAAAGTAAACTGGAAGGCCGTTGCCGTCGGTGCTGCCGTGGGCGGCATCGCTGTGGCGACGGGCAAGGCGGTCGTCGAGGCCGGGAAGTATCTGGCAGAGCTGGGCGACGACTACAACAAAGCCATGAACCAGCTCTCCGCATCTACCGGCGCCACCGGCGACGAGCTGGACGCGCTGGGCGAGAGTGTAAAAAACATCTACGCGCAGAACCTCGGCGAGGACTTCAACGACGTGGCCGAAGGGCTGGCCGCTACGCAGAAAGCGAGCGATCTGGCCGGCGAAGCGCTGGAGCAGGCCACCGCGGCCGGCTTCGTGCTGCGTGACACCTTCGACTACGACATCAGTGAAAGCGCCAGAGCCGCCTCGGCTCTGATGAAAAACTTCAACATCAGCGCCGAAGAAGCCTACGGCCTAATCGCCACCGGCGCACAGAACGGCGCAGACAAAAACGGCGACCTGCTCGACACCCTGAATGAATACTCGGCGCAGTTTGCGGCCCTCGGCCTGAGCGCCGACCAGTTCATGGGCTCCCTCGTGGAAGGCGCTGACGCCGGCCTGTTCAGCATCGACAAAGTGGCCGACGCCGTCAAGGAGTTCAACATCAGAGCGAAAGACGGCAGCGACAGCAGCGCCGAAGCCTTCAAGGGCCTCGGTCTCAACTCCGACAAAATGTTCGCGGCCTTTGCAGCCGGCGGCGAGACCGCGCAGGCTGCATTTTTCGACACCGTCGAGGCTCTGAACAAGCTCGAGGATCCTCTCAAGCGCAACGAGATCGGCGTCGCACTGTTTGGCTCGCAGTTCGAGGATCTGGAGGCGGGCATCCTGCCCGTGCTCGGTGACATCGAGACCGCAGCCTATGACGGCGCCGCCGCACTCCAGCAGATCAACGACGTCAAGTACAACGACCTCGGCTCTGCCTTCGAGGCGGTCAAGAGGTCGGCCGAAGTGGCTCTGCTGCCTATGGCGTCGATGATCGCCAACACACTGACATCGCTGGCCCCGATCCTGACCGACACCTTCGAGGAAATCAGCCCGGTCATCACCGACACGCTCAACGCTTGTATGCCGTTTGTGCAGGACTTCCTCGTCGGCATGGGCGACACCCTGAAGAAGGTCATGCCGATGGTCACGGAGCTGGCTGCGGGCATCCTGCCACTACTGGCTCAGCTCGTGGGCTCGTTCCTGCCGCCTCTGCTCGACCTCGCACAGCAGCTACTCCCGCCGCTCATGCAGATCGTTCAGGCTATTCTACCGCCGATCGCCAGCATCCTCGCCACCGTGCTCCCGATGCTGACGCAGATCATCTCGACTGTGCTGCCTGTGCTGGCGAACCTGATCGAGGCCCTGCTGCCCCCGGTCGTGAGCCTGCTCAATGCGATCATGCCGCTCCTCTCGCCCCTGCTGGCTATTCTGGAACCCATCGCAAGCGTGCTCGGCACGATCGTCGGCTGGGTATCGAAGATCGTCAGCTTCGGCTCCGGCGTCATCAGCAAGATCGCGGGCCTGTTTGGAGGTGGAGGCGGCGGCAGCGCCGACGTTTCCGGCTATGCGACCGGCGGCTTCACGAGTGGCCCGTCCATCGCGGGCGAGGATCCGCGCTATCCGACCGAGGCGGTCATCAGCTTCAACCCTGCGTACCGCTCGCAAAACCTGTCCTACTGGGCTGAGGCTGGCCGGATGCTGGGCGCATCCAGCGAGGCCGACTACGAGCCCATCAGCAGCGGATCGGGCACGGCTGTGGTCTATGACCTGAGCGGCCTGTCCTTCTCACCTCAGATCAAGGTCGAGGGCGACACCGACGAGGACGCCCTGATCCGAAAGCTCCGCGACCTCGAGCCGGAGTTCATCGACTTCATCCTCGAGGCACTCAGCAGAAGGGAGGGCGGTGCCTATGTCACAGCAGACAGTCGGCTTTATTGATTATGTGGCGCAGGGCGGCGAC
>ENA-OXEA01001010-OXEA01001010.1-human-gut-metagenome-genome-assembly--contig:-NODE-1010-length-14329-cov-4.157629_pt1 | contig 14329 bp, 7 predicted proteins | sample MGYA00249352_ERZ652237 | MGnify/ENA primary metagenome ERZ652237 (study PRJEB26925, sample SAMN05826962) | human gut metagenome | biome: ENVO:2100002; feature: ENVO:00000062; material: ENVO:00002003... | reverse complement strand
AGATAGGCTCCGGTCTCGTGGGCTCGGAGATGTGTATAAGAGACAGGTGCTGAAGGTTATGGAGCCGGGGCAACAGGAGGTCGTGGTGGTGACGTTTACCATGTTACTACTTTGGAAGACAACGGAGAAGAAGGCTCATTGCGTGCTGCAGTAAGTAAACCCGACCGGATAATTGTATTCGATGTTGCAGGTATTATCAACCTGAAAGAGGCACTTGTATTTTCCAAGAATCTGACTATTGCAGCTCAAACAGCTCCTGGAGATGGTGTAGTCCTTTATGGTAACCGCGTTTCGTTTACTGGAGCCAGTAATCTGATTTGTCGTCACTTGCGTATCCGTATGGGAACGAATGGGCCTGATGGAAAAGACGCTGCCGGAATAGCAAATGGTGAAAATATGATTTTCGATCATTTATCTGTTACTTGGGGACGTGATGAAAACTTCTCCATCAACTGGGATAGTAAAGGAACACTTCCACGCAATATTACCATTCAGAATTCAATTCTTGGTCAGGGATTACAAAATCATTCTTGCGGTGGTTTGATTCAAACAGATACAGAATCAGGCATTACCCTTTTCCGTAATCTTTATACTGATAATAAAACACGTAATCCGAAAGTGAAAGGTCTGAATCAGTTTGTAAACAATGTGGTTTATAACTGGGGAAGTGGTGCCGCTTATAATATGGGCGGTGATTCGTCCGGTCAGTCGGAAACAACTATTGAGGATAACTACTTCATTGTAGGGCCTGTGGACAACTGGCAGAATGTAAGACAAGAAGATAACTCTATTAAGGTGGAAAAAGTTCCGATGAGTCCTACTCCGCCGTTTCTGGGAGGTAATGCCGACTTTAGAGCTTATTATAAAGGAAATTATTATGATAATGATAAGGATGGTTCGCTCAATGGTTTTGAACTGACGCAAGCCAACTGGGCCGAATATTGCAAAGGGGAACCTACTTTCCTGAGTGCGCCTTCGGATAAACATCCTGCTATTAGCCAGCAAACATCTGCAACAGAAGCCTATAACTGGATTGTAAAGAATGTAGGTGCCAGTCTTCCGGTTCGTGACGAAGTGGACCAATATCTGATTGATGAGCTGACTTCACTGGGTAAAAAGGGAACGATTATTCAGAATGAACAAGATGTACAGCAGTTTTCATTGGGAGGTGTAGGTACTATTCAGAACGGGGAGAAACCTTTGGATAGCGACAATGACGGTATGCCTGATGAATTTGAAGACAAATATGGCTTGGATAAGAATGACCCCTCTGATGCTGCAAAGATAGCAAACAACGGTTATACGAATATCGAAAACTATATCTTTACACTTGATGCTAAACTTAATAATTAACTCTTAAACATAAGGAGAAGAAACAGTATGAAAACACTGATAAAATATCTCGTTGCTGCATTAGTGGTAATTATGGTTAGTTGTGACGATACCGAACAATTAATTTATGAACAGCCCAATTCGTTTACTTTGACCCTTAATCAGGAAGATGAATTGAAGGTAGAAATCCAGACCGGAGAAAAAATAGGCATCAATGGAACGGAATACTCTGTATTGTCGAATGCATGCGTTAGTATGTACGATGTTCCTGTTGCCAATCAATATCTGATTTATTATCCTGCTAATGCCCAACTTTCGGGTAATAATCTGGATTATTCTTTACCGACGGTTCAGACTTATACACAAGGTGCGATAGACCAGTCCGCTTGTCCGCTTTATTGCCTGACGGATAATGACGGTTTGAATAATATGAAAATGAATGCAGCCTGTGGAGGATTGAAACTGATAGTTCCGGCTAATGAAGATTTTGCTTCTCTTACCTCCGTTACTTTTGAGTCCAAGAACGATATGCTTGCGGGAGATGTACGTGTAGATGCAACGACGGGACAGGTTACTTTCCTGGAGAATACATCTAAAACACTTATGTTGAAAGGCGATATAAACATATCCGAAGGTCAGGAACTGTATCTTGCCCTTCCGCCGATGGCATTGAGCAGTACGTTGGATATAACACTTGTTTCTCCTAAAGGAATGGGGACTTGCTCTGTAGACTTGAATGGAAAGAGCATTGAACGCGGTAAAGTACTTTCTGTTGCTTTAGAGAGCATTGAATGGGTATCGGTGACCAATTATTATGGTAAGGCCAATTCAATCATAGTGGCTCCCGGTACAACTTCAGTAACTGTTGATTGTACTCCTTACTATACTACCAGTCTGAAGTACACTTACGAGAATCATGCTTCGGACGATAGCCGATTAGCTCGTTCTGCCAAATTACTTTGGAATGATGTTTCTACCGATTTTATAAGCAATGTGTCATTATCTTCCGACCGTAAATCTTTTACAGCTACTTTGAATGGGCAACCGGGTAATGCGGTTGTCGCTATTTATGACATGGAAGATCCTGATGCAGAAGATGCTACTATTCTCTGGTCTTATCATATTTGGGTAACTGATGTTGCAGATCAGCCTTTCGGAGTAAATAGCAAAGGCAATAGTTATACAGTTATGGATCGTAATCTGGGTGCTGTTTCTGCTACTCCGGGTGATGCGGGAGCCATAGGGTTACTTTATCAATGGGGGCGTAAGGACCCGTTTGTAACAACCAGTGAAATAGGAAAGAATACTGAAGCTGAGATGTATGACCAGAGTGGGGTAGTTAGCCTGAAAATAGAAAGTGGTAGTGAAGAAAGAGGTACGGTGGCCTATTCTGTCCGGAATCCGGCTACGTATATTAAGTATTCACGTTCCAAGAGCAATGTTTCCGCCCCACCTTACTATTATTCATATGACTGGCTCTATTGGGGTGATAATGCTCTCTGGGGAAATCCCGAAGGATATGATTATCCGTCAGTTGCTTCTATTCAGAAATCTGTATACGATCCTTGTCCTGAAGGTTACATGGTTGCACCGCGTGATACATGGTTGAATTCATCTTCTTCTACATCCGGCATTGAGGCGAGTGTTTTTCTCTCTACCTCTAATTGGGATGCGGAGAATTTAGGTTACTCTTTAAATTATAATGGACAGGAGTTGTGGTATCCGCTTGGTGGCTTACGTAATCGTAAAACAGGGAAACTTCAGGATGCGGAGAAATCCGGTTACTATTGGCAAAGTACAGCTTCCGCATTCAATGGGGCAGATGCAAGTTACATGAACGTGGGCAAGGATAAGGTAGATACGGCAGGGAAGAATAGCCGTGCCAATGCCTTCTCCGTGCGTTGTGTAAAAGTAGATTAATTTTATATATAGAAAAACATGAGAGTGAATCAGAGAATGTTTTCTTTTAATTCAAGCTTTGGAAGGAGTCTCCTTCTTGTGGTAAATTGTTTGTTTTCCTGTTGGGCATTTGCTCAGGAAGATATATATATTGCACCGCAAGAACAAATAGAGTGGGCTAAACAGTTCTCTGGCGTTAGCGGACCGGGAATGCCTGTAGAGGGAGATGGTCGTGGAGGCTGGAGAAGTGGTACTGAAGGAGTTGTATACTATGGTAATCATCCCCGTCCGGAATATCAGGAAGGAAATCTCCGGATGTGTACGGGTTCAGCTGTGGAAAAAGGATTGGTACCTCCCATTAAGCCTGCGTGGGAACTACATTTGCGTGATGGAGTTGTAACTTTGGGTGGCGATGGAAATTACTATCTTACAGGTTCCTCCGGTGATAATATTTGGGCTTGGGCTGAGGGTATAGAACTGTGGAAATCTGCGGATTTGCATAATTGGGAGTATTTAGGTCTGGTTTGGGATATTGATAAGGAAGCGGACGATTGGGTGAAAGCATGGCGTAAGCACCCGAAACGTGCAGTTCGTGCTGTTTGGGCACCTGAAATTCATTACATCAAAGGCAATTATTTCATCTGTTTCAGCATGTGCCCGGATGGGATTGGAATATTGAAAAGTAGTACAGGCAAGCCGGAAGGGCCTTACGTAAACGCTTTTACTATTGATCGTCCCATTGTTGAGGGAATTGACGCCACTTTATTCGAGGATGAGGATGGTAAAGTCTATTTCACATACGGGAAGGCAACTGAGATTGCTCTGTTGAAAGATGATATGAGTGGCCTGGCTGAACCCTTTCGTAAGGTTGTCCTGACTGAACCGGATCATAATCCGGACCATCATGCTAAGAAGTGTGTAGGTCGTGGTATGAATGATCTGGGACATGAGGGCGCGGTATTGTTCAAGCGGAATGGGAAATACTATCTGGGAGCGGCTGACAATTATGAAGGAAGATATTCTACTTGTTTGGCAATTTCTGATAATGTTTACGGACCCTATCAAAAACGCCATGAATCGATACCTTGCGGTGGTGGCACCGGATTCTTTAAAGATAAAGAAGGTAATTGGTGGTGCAGCTATTTCGGCAATGACAGCCAATCTCATTTCCGGGAGAAAATCGGATTTATCCGTGCTGACTTTACTTCTGATGGTTTGGTTTATCCGGCGAAAGAACAACCTTTTGTAGATAAGAAAGACCGGGGAACATGGGAGAATAGTTGGAATAAGATTTGGAAAGAAAAATAAATAGGGGTAATAAGGTTAGTTAGTGGATGAAGAGGTGGATGCTCATTATGAGTATGCCGCCTCTTTTTTTGTAAAGAACTATGATGAGATTCTTTTGTGCTAATGCAATATACCTATTAATAGCGATTGCGGCGTATACTCCTATCTAATACTCCGATTAGAAATTTACCTGCATATAGCGATTGTTTTGCCTCCCTTTTATAAAGACCTTTGCAGCGATTTATTAATCGTATAAAACTCTTTGTAAATTGAAAGCAAATATAATAAAACTCTCCGTTCTCGTTGTCTTGTTAATTTCCTCATTATCTGTCTTTTCACAAGACAAAGCAATGATCTCCGGTAAGATACTGTCTACTGAGAAGGAAATCGTTGATTTTGCGACTGTCTACCTGAAGGGTACCAGTTATGGTGGAACTACCAATCAGGAAGGTATTTACCATATAAAAGCACCCGCCGGTAACTATACATTGATTGTGTCTGCCATCGGCTATAAGACAGTGGAGAAACAAGTGAAGCTGATTGCAGGGGAGCGGGTGAAACAGAACCTCACGATTACTCCCGAGACACAGCAGTTGGACGAAGTGACCATTGTTTCTACAGGGGTGACCCGTTTGAAGAGATCAGCCTTTAATGCAGTGGCTGTCGATACGAAAGAGTTACAGAACACTACTAAGAATCTGAGTGATGCTTTAACCAAGGCACCGGGTATGAAACTTCGTGAATCGGGTGGTGTGGGTTCGGATATGCAACTCATGCTGGATGGATTCAGTGGAAAGCACGTCAAAGTATTCATTGACGGTGTACCGCAGGAAGGCGTAGGAAATTCTTTCGGACTGAACAATATTCCTGTGAACTTTGCCGATCGGATTGAGGTCTATAAAGGAGTGGTACCTGTGGGATTCGGTACCGATGCTATCGGTGGGGTCATCAATATTGTAACTAACAAGAAACGTCGCCGCTGGTTTCTGGATGCCTCCTATTCTTATGGCTCATTTAATACACATAAATCATACGTCAACTTCGGACAAACCTTTAAGAATGGTTTTACTTATGAAATCAATGCTTTCCAGAATTATTCGGATAACGACTATCATGTAGAGGCGCCGGTAGAAGATTTCGAAACCGGCAGAATTGATAGGGATAAGAAGGTACGTGTAAAGCGCTTCAACGATACGTACCATAACGAAGCCATTATCGGAAAGATTGGTTTTGTAGATAAGGAATGGGCGGATCGTCTGTTGCTGGGTTTCACCTATTCGCACATGTATAAGGATATACAGACCGGTGTCCGTCAGGAAATCGTATACGGTCAGAAGCATCGTAAAGGTCATTCACTGATGCCTTCATTGGAATATAGCAAGCGTGACCTGCTCACCAAAGGTCTGGATGTGGCACTGACCGTCAATTACAATAAGAATGAAACCACTAATGTGGATACTGCCTCATACAAGTACAATTGGTATGGGCAGAAGGCGCTGATGAACTCTCCCGGTGAACAGTCTTATCAATATTCACGGGCGGACAATAACAATTGGAATGGTACGCTGACTGTGAACTACCGCATCAATAGGGTACAGATGCTGACTTTCAATCATGTATTGAATGCTTTCCACCGTTCTAACACCTCGCTGCTTGCCAAGGAAGAGCAAAAAGAGGCTATCGCCAAGGAAACACGCAAGAATATTTCCGGCCTGTCCTATCGCCTGATGCCGTCTGAAAACTGGAACTTCTCCGTATTCGGCAAATATTACCACCAGTTTGTAGGAGGGCCGATAGCTACATCCAGTAATCAGAGTGAGTATGTGCGCACTACTCGCGATGTGAGTTCCATGGGTTATGGTGCGGCCGGAACCTATTTCATATTGCCCGGCCTTCAAGCCAAATTGTCCTATGAGAAAGCCTATCGACTGCCTACTATTGAAGAAATGTTCGGTGATGAAGACCTGGAAATGGGAGATATCGGCATCAAGCCTGAGAATAGCGACAACTTGAACCTTAACCTCAGCTATACCCGGACATTCGGGAAACACTCCGTATATGTGGAAGGAGGCTTGATATACCGTAATACAAAAGACTATATTCAGCGTAACATTGCCGACCTGAGTGGAGGTAAATCAGCTGCTACCTATATAAATTATGGTAAGGTGTTGACGAAAGGCTTTAATGTTTCCGCCCGATATGGTTTCGGAAGATGGCTGAGTGTTGGAGGAAACTTTACGCAGATGAACGTGCGTGACAACATGAAGACCTCGATCTCCAGCAGTGCGGCCAATCTTGCCTATAAAGAGCGTATGCCCAATCTGCCGTATATGTTTGCCGATTCGGATGTGACGTTCTATTGGCGCAACCTTTGGAAGAAAGGTAATACGCTGACGGTTTCCTATGACAACCAGTATCTGCATAGTTTTACTTATTATTCATCTAATATCGGATCGAATAAGAACGATTATGTGGTGCCTAATCAGTTCTCGCACAATCTGGCGCTTTCTTATAGTCTGCGCAACGGACGGTATAATTTGTCGTTTGAGTGCCGCAATTTTACGAACGAGAAACTGTATGACAACTTCAGTCTTCAGAAGCCCGGGCGGGCATTCTACGGGAAAGTGCGTGTGTATTTTGGTAATTAAAGATTCATAGATTATATAGTTTAGATTAAAATTAAAGGTAAAAGTAAGATGAAGAAGAATAACTTTTTGACTGGATTTTTTGCAACAGCAATAACCGGACTGGCGCTGACAGCATGTACTGACAATGAGCCGAGCCTTGGTGGTGGCACCGAAGGTAGAGGTGAGTATGTGATAGCATCCTCAGTGACAGCTTCGGGAAATACTACGAACGTTCTGCTGACTTCCGAAACATTGGATAAAGGAACGGTTTCCGCCATAAACAATGGCCTTGTGAATGACGGTGCGTCACAGTGGATATTTTATAAAGATCAATATCTGTATGGTTTGACCTACAATCAAGGTAATGCCGGTACTACCCGTTCATTCGTCATGAATTCAAATTATGAAATGGTGGCACGGTCGGGCGAGTATGCAGTGAAGCGGTTCACCAGCTATGGTATTTACGGGGGATATATCATCACTTCTTCTACAGGTGACGGATATACGGGGTATGCCGATGATAACGGTTACTTACCTAAAACATTCCTGCTTTCTTATCTGGATGTAGAGGCCGAAACTTATAAGACCAATGACACTCAAAATAAGGCCTATCTCTCAGAGAATTTCCTGGGAAATGGTGAGTTTGTGACGCTGGCTGGTATTTTGCAACACGGCAACAAGATTTATAGCGCAGCTGTTCCGATGGGGCTGAGCCAGTATGGCGCAGCGTATAATAATGGCGAATGGGTGTTACCGGGTAATCAAGACCTGATAAAAAAGGAAGACGGTGGCTCAAACAGTAGCAGCTATAAAAAAGGAGAGTTGCAATGGACGCAATATCCGAATGAATGTTGGGTAGCTATCTTCGATGATGAGACTCTTACCAGCAAGAAACTGATCAGTACAGATAAAATCAGCTATGCTTGCGGACGCAATAAATCTCAGTATTACCAGACAATCTGGGAAGCAGACAACGGTGATATCTACGTTTTCTCTCCCAGTTTTGCAAAGACGATGGATGATGTGCGCCAACAGACCACTTTGCCTGCCGGTGTAGTACGTATTCCTAACGGCACGGAAGACTTTGATGATTACTATTGTGATCTGGAAGCTCAAAGTGGCGGAAAATCTTTCCTCCGTTGCTGGCACATTACGGGTGACTACTTCCTGATGTTGATGTATGACCGTCCTTTGACTGAAGAAGATTTTACTGCGAATCAACTGGCCATCTTCAAGGCAGGCGACAAGAAGCTGACTTATGTAACCGGCTTGCCTGAGACTAATTTGATTTCCGGTTTCGGCAACGCGCCTTATACCGAAAATGGCAATGTTTATCTGACTGTAACGACAACCGAGGGTTATCCTGCCATCTACAAGATCAATCCGTCGAGCGCCACTGCAACGAAGGGAGTTACCATTGAAGCTACTCAGATCAGCGGGTGTGGGTCGGTTGACACCTACTAAATAAGTGCAAAACCATTCATTGATTATAATTAGGGATAAAGAGCCTGCTGGTATGTGCCGGCCAGGCTCTTTTTTACGAACTTCATAAATTGACATAATGAGAAAGATATTCCGTAATATACACTTGTGGCTTTCCGTTCCTTTCGGGATACTGATTACGTTGATCTGCTTTTCGGGTGCAGCACTGGTATTCGAGAAAGAGGTGATGGAACTTTGCCATCGCGAGCTCTATTTTGTGAAAAAGGTTGAGGCTGCTCCGCTACCCATGGAGCAATTGATGACTAAAGTGGCGGCAACCTTGCCCGATAGCGTGTCAGTGACCGGCGTTAATATTTCGTCTGATCCTGAACGGGCTTACCAAGTCACGCTTTCCAAACCTCGTCGTGCATCTATGTATGTGGATCAGTATACGGGTGAGATTACGGGGAAGTATGAACGGGCGCCCTTTTTCAACTTTATGTTCCGGATGCACCGTTGGTTGCTGGACAGCATGAAGCAGGATGGCGGCATCTTCTGGGGGAAGATGATTGTCGGCACCAGTACGCTGATGTTCGTGTTTGTACTGATATCAGGCGTAGTCGTCTGGTGGCCGCGTACGCGCAAGGCATTGAAGAACAGTCTGAAGATTGTAGCGAATAAAGGTTGGCGTCGTTTTTGGTACGACTTGCATGTGGCGGGCGGAATGTATGCACTTGTATTCTTGCTGGCTATGGCTCTTACAGGATTGACGTGGTCTTTCCAGTGGTACAGGACAGGATTTTATAAAACCTTTGGCGTGGAAGTGCAGCCCAGTATGGGACACGGCAACGCGGCAGCCAATGCGACCGCCAAAGGCGGTAAGCGGGACGGTAAACCGGAGGGTAGGGAAGGCCGTGGCGCACACAGGTATTCTCCTTATACTAATTGGCAACAGGTATATGAACAGTTGGCCGAGGCAAATCCAGACTACAAGCAGATTAGTGTTTCCGACGGTTCTGCCAGTGTTGCTGTCCCCCGTTTCGGTAACCAACGGGGAACAGACCGTTATAAGTTCAATCCCCGTAATGGCGAGATTACCGAAACTACTCTCTATAAGGACCTGGATAACTCCGGTAAAATCCGTGGCTGGATTTACTCTGTGCATGTGGGCAGTTGGGGCGGTATGCTGACGCGGATACTGACTTTCGTTGCAGCATTGATAGGCGCAAGTCTTCCGCTGACCGGATATTACCTGTGGATACGTAAGAAGATAAAACGGAGACCGGCATCTCCTAAGTTCCTTTCTGTGGAAGATTAGCGTATTTTTCTGCAAAGGTTTATTCTTTCCACCACGGTGGAAAGAATAAATAGATACTACATTTTTCCCTAACAGTCGTAAAGGAAAGAGATAAAAGTGCCGGTTCGGCAGCTTAACTCCCGTGTATCCTCTCTTTTTAGCGAAGTATAGTTGTTTTTCCAGCGATATATATCGGATAGTTTTTGGTATTTCTTTTCGGTTATGAGCTATCACTCTGCATCCACTATTTTTCCGTAAAAAGTTCTTTCCGTTCTTTCAGGCCTCACGGAATCCCCTGTTCATCGACGTTACGGCTGAAACTTCCCGCCTTATAGTAGTTTCAGGTACCTTTCAGCTGAAATGCCGATGAACAGGGCGTTTGGAAAAAACTGAAAGACTGCAGGAAGAAAAAATACTTATTGAATAACATCTGAAAACAAGCGGTGTTATGATCCAGAATAAGCAATGCAATGAATGATTACATTGCTTGTTCTTATCTACAACAAGCAATGTAATTTCAGGCAAGTCCGATTCATGTAAAAGTGAGTAATATATGCACACGAATACTCTTTTTCACACAAGGAAATTTATTGCTGATTATCAATATGTTACAAACTCCCAATTTCTTGTCGACAAGAAGTTGGGAGTTTGTCGACAGGAAGTTAACTTCTTGTCAGCAAACTCCTAACTTCCTGTAAAAGGAGAAACTGCAGATTTTTCGGTTTTCTTACACTGCATGAACCTCGTGGTTGACAGGATGAATAGGGATTACGCGGATAGCCTCCCTCCCCCATGAACTCTACAGAAACGATACATTTATTAGGAGAATAATCATTGGAAAGGGCTACATACCGCCGTTTATGCGGGGGAAAAAAGCTAAAAATACCGGATTACGGGCCTATACGGCATCTACGCCAAATGCGGAATATCTTATTGTGTTATAGCAAGTTAATCTGTAGGAATAAAATTTTGAGCGTGAGGGTAGGGAACTTACCCCCACGCCCAAAATTTACTCTCACTCACACTTAATATTTTGTTTATCAACTGCTTATTTCAAAAGTGAGAGTAGTGAGAGTAAATCACATCAACTTTTATTTAAGGGGGCTTTGATATATAAGTAACCGGAATGCCACACTTAAACGTCCGGAATGCCATACTTCGCACTTCTTCAAGTGTGGTATTTAAGGCACTCAGATGTGGCATTTCATACGTTTAAGTGTGGCATTTGGAGAACTGTTTTTCGAGGATATAGGAACATCTGTATTAGAAAGGCTGAACACTTTTCTTTCATCCCGCTCTTTTAGCATCTATATATCGGTGGTATTGGATATATAGATACTGCATGTCCGATATATAGATGTGACACGTCCGATATATAGATGTGACACGTCCGATATATAGATGCTGCACGTCCGATATATAGCTAATATATTCAGAACATGAGTTTTGACCAAAGGAAATGTACATTAAAAACCAAGAAAAAGAAGATTATTCTTTTAGGAAACAGGAGGTAAGCACTGATTCAAAGCAACATGAAGACAGGTACAGATTCCGGTGGTGTAGGCAAATACCTTTCCTACACCCGCATATAATTTTGCCTACACCACACACCGTTCTATTAATGAGACGATTAAGTCTCCGGGTGTAGGATGTAGGCAGAATTAATAAATCTTTCTATTCAGAATCGTTTTTTGATCAAGACAGAGATTGCATATCATTCAAACGTTTATAGTATCCATTCTTCTCCAACAAAGCTTCGTGCCTGCCACGTTCCACAATTTCTCCTTCATAGAGTACGCAGATTTCATCTGCATTTTTAATGGTAGAAAGACGGTGGGCAATAGCAATTGTAGTACGGGTTTTCATCAAACGCTCCAAAGCTTCCTGCACCAGACGTTCGGACTCCGTATCAAGAGCAGAAGTAGCCTCATCAAGAATAAGAATAGGCGGATTCTTCAAAATAGCACGGGCAATACTGATGCGTTGGCGTTGTCCTCCGGAAAGCTTGCCACCACGGTCACCAATATTTGTGTTGTATCCATGCTCTGTCTCCATAATGAAATCGTGCGCATTGGCAATCTTCGCCGCCTCCATCACCTGCTCCAGTGTGGCGTTTTCCACACCAAATGCTATGTTATTAAAGAATGTATCATTAAACAGAATCGCTTCCTGATTTACATTTCCTATCAGGCCACGCAAATCATGAATACGGAAATTCTTGGTACTAACGCCATCAATCATGATTTCACCGAAATGTATGTCATGGTAACGCGGAAGCAAATCTACCAGCGTAGATTTTCCCGACCCGGACTGCCCAACCAATGCAATCGTCTGCCCCTTCGGAACAACAAGATTGATATGTTTCAGCACTTCCCTCTTCCCATCATAACTGAAAGAAACATCCTTAAACTCGATTTGTCGGTTCATGCCATGCAGAGGAAGCGGGTTTACGGGTTCCTTAATAGGATTCTCAGCCTTCAGAATCTTATCCACACGTTCCATGGAAGCCAAACCTTTCGGGATGTTATATCCTGCTTTTGCAAAATCCTTCAACGGATTAATGATGCTATACAGAATAACCATATAGAAAATGAATGTAGGAGCTTCCAGCGAAGAATGCTCATCGCCCAAAATCAGCATACCGCCAAACCAAAGCACCAATACAATCAAAAGCGTTCCCAGGAACTCACTCATCGGATGAGCCAACGCCTGACGAACGGCCACTTTATTGGTCGCATCACGCAGTTCATTACTGCATCTGGTAAAGCGATCCACCATCTTATCTTCTGCAATAAACGCTTTAATGATGCGCAAGCCCCCCAAAGTTTCTTCCAATTGTGACATGGTATCACTCCATTTGCCCTGCGCTTCCAAAGATTGGCGTTTCAGCTTCTTGCCGACCTTTCCCATCAGCCACCCCATTCCGGGAAGTACTACGATGGTAAACAGGGTCAACTGCCAACTTGTTATAATCAGCGTTGTAAAATAAAACAGGATCAAAATCGGATTTTTCAGCAACATATCCAACGAACTGGTAATGGAGTTTTCTATTTCTCCCACATCACCACTCATACGGGCAATGATATCTCCTTTCCGTTCCTGAGAGAAAAAACCAAGTGGTAAGTGCATCACTTTCGAATAGACCATGATACGGATATCACGAACAACTCCTGTACGCAAAGGAATCATTACCGCAGAAGATCCAAAGTAGCAGGAAGTTTTCAGCATCGTCATAAGGGCTAGGAACAGTCCCATAAACAGAAGTGTCATTATCGGTCCATTCACTTCAATCATCTGAGTAACATAGTAATAAAAGTTATTTTTTGCCACATCTTTCAAACTATCGCTTCCCCACTCCATGTAATGGTAAACTTGCTCATCACCACCTGTTTTGAACAATATCTGCAAAATTGGAATCAGCAGAGTGAATGAGAATACATTGAAAACAGCCGATAAGACATTGAGCACAATCGCCCACCCTATATACTTCTTATATGGCGACACAAAACGTCGCATCAATTGCAGGAATTCCTTCATTGCTTGGTATTAATGAATTAGGGGCGCAAAGATACAAGAAATATCTTTAAGATAAAGAAGATAAATTTAATATTAACGAGATTTATCTATACAACCTTCAAGAAACAAGCTCTGTAGCTCATTTATATAGATCACAGAATGATATCGGAAAAATATATTGTATCTTTGCGCCCGGATATAAAACAAACGCTTTATTATGACAAAGATCGATAAGTCCGTACTGACATTCGGAATCACTATTTTCCTGAAATTCATGTTATTCGACATACTATGGTGTATCCCGACTACTTTTGCTTCTCTTTCTACAGTTGAATGTTATACAACAAAACTGATAGCCACACTTATATTGCTTATCCCTTACGCCTTCTTCCGTATGTGGAAAACAGAGACGCTCATCATGTTCCTGCTGGATTTCCTGCTGATAGCCAATCTTATGTACTTCAGAACCTATTATACCGCCATTCCTCTGAACAGCTACGGATTATCAGGAAACTTAGCCGATTTCACCGGAAGCGTTTTCGACTCTCTTCGCTGGTATGATATACTTTTCCCATTATCCACCCTTGCAGCAGCCGTCGTTCATCGGCGTACAAAAACTGCACATCAGAAGCGTCCCGCACCGGTGCTTGCTTATTCTGTGGTACTTGCAGTCATCATCTGCATCTTTGGCACAGTGACCCTGATTAAAGGCGGATTTTCAAATGCATACAAGGAATATCGCGACAAAGCATATTTCTGTTCAAGCGGCCCCTCCCTCTATACCGTTTTCGGTAGCCTTTGCTATGATTTGGCAGGTCAGCAACAAAAGTTAACTCCTGAACTGGAAGCAAAGATAGAAGAATGGTTAAGTAAAAAGCCCAAACACGAAGTTGCCCTGCCGCTGTCTCTTATACACATCTCCGAGCCCACGAGACCGGAGCCTATCTCG
>ENA-OXEA01001008-OXEA01001008.1-human-gut-metagenome-genome-assembly--contig:-NODE-1008-length-14333-cov-6.900056_pt1 | contig 14333 bp, 9 predicted proteins | sample MGYA00249352_ERZ652237 | MGnify/ENA primary metagenome ERZ652237 (study PRJEB26925, sample SAMN05826962) | human gut metagenome | biome: ENVO:2100002; feature: ENVO:00000062; material: ENVO:00002003... | reverse complement strand
TGTCGCCCGATTTTCTGGCGGCAGCGACGGCAGCGGCCATTGCTTTGCCGGCTTCATCGGTGAGCACTGGGAGTTCGCGCGTTAGCCGCGCCTGCAGTACCGCATCGGTTTCGCCCATGGGGCTGAAAGGCCGGTCTTCAACGGTGCCGACGGCGGCCAAGTGAGCTGCAACCCGAATGCCGCGGCGGGCAAGAATCTGCAGGGCAATGCCGCCCGCGCAGCAGATGGGAGCCGTGAGGCGTCCGGAGAAGGCGCCGCCGCCGCGAACATCCTGAAAGCCCTGATAACGCACCTGCGCGGGCAGATCCGCGTGCGACGGACGAGGGCGGTCAGCAATGGCCTTGTAGTCTTTCGAGCGCTGATCGGTATTGCGGATAAGGGCAGTGAGCGGCGCGCCGCAGGTGATGCCGTTCATGAGACCGCAGAGAATTTCAGGCTGATCCGTTTCGCGGCGCTGCGTCGAAAGCCGGCCGCCCGGCGCTCGGCGCCCCATAAAGGCGCAAAGCGCCTCTTCGTCAACGGCTTCGCCCGCAGGGAGCCCTTCAACGGTGCAGCCAATGGCCGCTGCATGGCTTTGTCCCCAAACGGTGGTGCGCAGATAAGTGCCGAAAGTGGTGTTCATGATGGAGTCAATCGTTTTGAATTCAGTTGCGGGTCTTGAGATCGGCAGGGGCTGCGGAGCCCTTCAGCCGCTCCAAATCCTCGAAAAAGTGAGGATAGGACTTCGCTGCGTCCTCTGCGCCGTCAATAACTATGGGGGCGCCGCCGGAGGTGCCGGCCACGGCGGCAGCCATGACAATGCGGTGATCTTTGAAGCTTGAAATGCGCCCGCCCGAAAATTTTCGCGCGCTGCCGATGCCGTGCACCACCAGTCCGTCGGGGAGCTCTTCATGCGGGACGCCGAGCAGATGCAGGAGCTGAGCCGTGCTCTGCAGCCGATCGCTTTCTTTGATGCGGAGCCGTTCGGCATGGGTGAACCGAGTTTCGCCCTCGGCGGCGCCGGCCGCCACGGCGAGAATCGGCACCAAGTCCGGAATCTGCCGGGCATCAATCGTTTGCCCGCGAAGCGCGGCGCCGTTTTTCGGAGGTTTGATCCGCACGGTTCCGATACGGCCCTCGGAGGACGATTCAACTTGCGCGCCGAAGCGCGACAAAATGTCGACGACGGCACGGTCGCCTTGGAGCGACGTGAGGCTGAGTCCCTCCACGGCGATGCCCTCGGGATTTTGCGTGAGCGCCCCGGCGCAGAGCCAGAAGGCGGCATTGGACCAGTCGCCTTCGACCTGAACATCTTCGGGCGGCGTGAGGGCGCCTCGGCCGGCAATGGTCCAGAGCGGCAGTCCTTGGTCGGTGCGTGATTCGGCAATTTCAACGCCGCTTTCGGCAAGCGCGGAGAGCGTCATGCGCACATAGGGTTCGCTTTCGAGCCGATCCTTGACGGCGAGCGTGCTTGGCCCGTCAAGAATAGAGAGCGCATAGAGGAGTCCGCCGAGAAACTGCGACGATACGGCGCCCGAAAGCGCATAAGCGCCGGGGAGAAGCCTCCCGGTGAGCCGCACGGGAAGGAGCGCCCCAGAAGAAGCCTCGGCATAGTCGAGCGTAATGCCGTGGCGCTCTAGTTCGCCGGCGAGCGGCTCCTGCGGTCTGGCGGGGAGACGCCCGGATCCCGTAAAGATGACGCCGGCCGGTCCGCTGAGGGCAGCAGCGACGGGCAGAAGGTAGCGCAGCGTGGTGCCCGATTCGCCGCAGTCGAGCACCGGCGTTTCCGTGCGGGTGTTCCGTTCAGCGCGGCTGATGCCCTCTACCCGCGCACCCGTTCCGGGGAGCCGTTCGATTTTGGCCCCGAGCCCCCGGAGGGCGCGGCAAGTGGCTTCAATGTCGTTGGAGCCGCCCCGAAAGCGCACGAGCACGGCATGATTGGGCGCGCCCAGCGCGGCGGCAATCAGTTCGCGGTGAGCCCAGGACTTTGAAGGAATGGCGGCAATCGTGCCGGAAAGCTGCTGCGGGGAAACGGTCTGCTGCATGAGGAGTGGCTTCAAGTTGGCGCGGCGATCCGGCCGCCCGTATTTTTCTTCAGAGTCCTGCGCGGATCCTCTCGAGGAGTTTCGCCCAGGACGTGCGCTCGATTCGGGCGCAGCCCGGTGAGACAGGCAATACCAGCGCTACATCGGCTGCTCCGGCCTTTTTATCGTGCTGGCAGAGCTTAAGGAGCGATTCGGGTGAAAAATCGAGGTCGCTGCGGGCTCTTAAAGCCGCGGGAACGGCCGATGGGAGTCCCGTTTTGGAAAGGAGCGTTTCGAGATCAACGCGCATTGCGTCGGGAAGACATCCTTCGCGAACCAAAGCCCGCGTGAGAATTGCCATGCCGACGGCGACAGAGGCGCCGTGAGAAAGCTCCCAGTGCGCCGCCGCTTCGACGGCATGCCCGACGGTGTGACCGAGGTTTAAGAGTCTTCTTTCACCCGCTTCGCGTTCGTCGGCTTCGACGATGCGGCGCTTGACGTCAATGGCGGCCAGTATGAGGTCAACCGTCGGAAGGGGCGCGGGCGCCCCGGGCTCAATGCCGGCAAGCGCCTCATGGACGAGCTGGTTCATGCGGGCGTCTATGCCCGCATATTTGATCATCTCTCCCCAGCCGCAGGCGCGTTCCCGCTCGGGCAGCGTGTCAAGCGCCTGCGGATCGATCAGCACGGCCTTGGGCTGCGAGAAGACGCCCATCAGGTTTTTGCCGGCAGGAAGATCCACGGCGGTTTTGCCGCCTACGCTCGAATCGACCATGGCGAGGAGCGAAGTAGGGATCTGCACGCAGTCGATGCCGCGCATCCAAAGCGCGGCAGCCAGACCGGCGAGGTCGCCGATCACGCCGCCCCCGAGCGCAATCACCGCAGAGCTTCGCGTGAGCCCGAGCGCAGCAAAGGCTTCAAGCGCGCGGACGAGTTCAGCGGGCGTTTTGGACGCTTCGCCCGCGGGAATCACGTGAATGCCGGCACACTTTGGGCCGAGTGCATCTGCCGCCGCGCGGGCATAAAGCGGCGCAACGTTGGTGTCTGAGACGATGACCGCTCGTTCGGGAACCAGTGCCTGAAGGCGCGCCTTCAGCGCGTCATGACCGCGGGCATGGAGGAGCCCCGGGAGCGCCTCTACATCGTAGGGGCGTCCCGTTGAGACACGCACAATGCGGGAGCGTTCGCAGCAGCTCATGACGCGCACACGCGGATCACATCTTCAGCCGTACGGACGGCGGAAGGGGCAGCCATGTTGTGAAGATTCACGGCGGCGCGCACGGCATTCACAGTCTTCACGACGCGCTCGAACTCTTCGGGCGTGATCGACTGCGGACCGTCGCAGAGCGCGGCGGCGGGGTTGTTGTGCACTTCGATCATCAGACCGTCGGCGCCGCAGGCCGCTGCTGCGGCTGCCATGGACGGAACATAGCGGGCGACGCCCGTGGCGTGCGAGGGATCGATCACCACCGGGAGGTGCGTTTTTTCGTGAAGCACCGGCACGGCAGAGAGGTCCAGCGTATTGCGGGTGGCGGTTTCGTAGGTGCGGATGCCGCGTTCGCAAAGAATAATCTGATCGTTGCCGCTTGCCATGATGTATTCGGCAGCCATCAGGAGTTCTTTGATGGTGTTGGCCAGACCGCGCTTAAGCAGAATGGGCTTATTGGTGCGGCCGAGTTCCTTGAGCATTTCGAAATTCTGCATGCTGCGGGCACCGACCTGAATGACATCGACGTCTTCGAAGAGCGGCAGATGGGTGATGCTCATGATTTCAGTGACGATGGGCAGCCCCGTGGCTTTGCGGGCCTTGAGGAGCAGGTCAAGCCCTTCGCTTCTGAGCCCCTGGAAATCGTAGGGCGACGTGCGCGGCTTGAAGGCGCCGCCGCGGAGCATCGTGGCGCCAGCGGCCTTCACGGCTTTGGCGATGCCGACGATCTGCTCTTCGGATTCAATCGAGCAGGGACCGGCAATCATGGCGAAGTGGCCGCCGCCCACCTTGGCGCTGCCCGCTTTGACGATCGTGTCCTCCGGATGGAAGAGGCGGTTGGCGAGCTTGCAGGGGTCGCTTACGCGGCGAATGGATTCAACCGACGGAAGCGCCAGAATTTGGTCGGCGGGCAGATGCAGGCGGGTTTCGCCGATGACGCCGACGGCTGTTTTTTCCTGCCCCTGCATGACGACAGCACGAAGCCCTCGGGATTCAAGACGGTCCTTAAGATCGGTGATGTCGGTCGTTGTGGCGGTGGCCTTCATGATGATGATCATGGTTTTCTCCGGAAGAATAAATTCGGGTATTGGGGTGGATTCGAGTGTCTAGGCTCGATCTCTTTGCCGCCGGAGAGTGCTGCTTGGCCTTGCTGGGATCCCGTCGTATCTTTGGTGCGGTGCGGGAGAGGAAGGAGCAACAAAAAACCTGCGGCGTTTGAGACCGCAGGTTTTTTGTTTTCGCTTGCCGAAACCTTTTATGCAGTCAAACGCGTCTTGTGCGTAAATCGCCAAAACGCGTAATAAGAGGACGATGCATGAAGGACGGTGTTCATTTCGAAATCGGTGTAAAGGAGAAATGAAAGCGAAGTGCTTGAGAATCAATTTACTCGCTCAGCCAAACTTTGCAAGGTTTTTTGAGAGCCGCTGAGAGAAATAATGACGCCGCTTTGGGTTGCCTACAACTTCTTGCCTATAGCCCTGGGAAGTCATCGTAGGTGTTAACGACGGGAGACACTGAAGATTTGAGCTCAACTCAGCGCGGCTCGCCGGCAAGGGGAGAAAGTTCCTCAAGGTCATAGGGCGTCGTTTGATAGACGTAGTAGTTGAGCCAGTTGTGGTAGAGGAGGTGCGCGTGAGAGCGCCAGCGGTTGATCGGGCGCTGCGCCGGATCGTCGGACGGGTAATAGTTTTCAGGAACAGAAATCTCGAGTCCTTTTTCAAGGTCCCGGCGATACTCCGCGTCGAGCGTGAAGAGGTCGTATTCGGGATGGCCGGTCACGAAAATTTGCCGCCCGCTTTCCGTGGAAAGCAGAAATGGACCGGTGCGGCGGCCCGAAGCAAGCACTCTAATGGCAGGAACTGCGGCAAGATCCTTTAGATTGAGGCCCGTATGGCGGGAGTGCGGGACGAAAAAGCGGTCATCGAAGCCGCGCACGAGCGGGTTGGAAGGACGAAGCACTTCATGCTCAAAGATGCCGAAAAGCTTTTCGGCCAGCGGGCGCTTGCGGATGCCATAGTGATGCCAGAGCGCGGCAAATGCGCCCCAGCACACATGAAGCGTGGAATAGACATGAGTGAGACTCCAGTCGAAGATGCCTTTGAGCTCTTCCCAATAATTCACTTCGTGAAAATCGAGCTGCTCCACGGGCGCGCCGGTAATGATCATGCCGTCAAACCGTTCGTCTTCGACGTCCTCGAAGGTCTTATAGAAAGCATCGAGATGGTCGCCCGAGACGTGCCTGCCGCGGTGAGAGGCGGTCTGAAGCAGCGTGAGCTCTACCTGCAGCGGCGAATTGGCAAGCAGCCTGGCAATCTGCGTTTCCGTTGTGATTTTGGTCGGCATCAGGTTGAGCGCCAGAATTCGAAGCGGTCTGATGTCCTGTGTGCGCGCTCGGTCGGGCGACATGACGAAGATGTTTTCGTCAAGGAGGCGCTCATTGGCAGGAAGCCCGTTGGGCAGAATGACTGGCATCGCGGAAGTGCTCCGTATGAGAGATCGAGAAGTCTCAAAGAGACGGCGGGCTGATCGAGCGCATTGAGAGGCTCGCTCACGGGGCGCTTCACATCCCCGCAATGAGTCTAAGGAGGGCGATGGCCGAAGCGGCCTCAGGTATTACAACCTGAACCATAAAACCTGCAGATTGCCCAGGATGGGTACACATATTGGAAGCGCTTTGCGATGTCGGCAGTCTGAAAAGAAAACGTCGGTATATGTCCTGTATGCCGACTCAAACGGTTTTAGATAATAGGTAATACCGCTAATGGAGTATGACATTTTGCTTTCTAAAATACGCCAATTCGCCTAGAGGCGAAAAGCATAAAAAAACCATGAATACCATCCAAGGAAGCGAAACTCATGACTTTTGAAATATGGGCAGCATTGGCTGTCGTCTGCATCACGGTATACGGACTGCTCAAACGCTGGGAGACACGTTTGGTGCTGCTCACATCCGGTTTCGCAATGTGTCTGCTCGCACTCGATCCGATTGCTGCTTTCAAGCAGTTCGATAAGTCGATGACCAATGCCTCACTCATCGTCGTGGTCTGTTCGGCGATGGGTTTCGCACGAGTGATGAACATCACCGGGTGCGACCTGCATCTGGTGAGGCTCCTTACGAAGCCGCTCAACCGTCTGGGCATTGCGCTCCTGCCTTGCTGCATGATTGTGACGGGCGTTGTATCCATTGCGATTTCGTCTTTGGCCGGCATGTGTGCGGCCATCGGTCCGACGATCTGCGCGCTCATGATTCGCGCGGGTTTTCGGCCGGCAATGGCTGCCTGTACGGTGATTGCTTCGACGCTGCCGTCTTTTTGGTCGCCCGGGTCTTCGCATAACGGGTTCGTAGCAAAGATCGCGGACTGGCCGATCATGGACTATCTCACCTATACGGGCACGCGCACGCTGCTGATTTCCATTGTCTGCATCATCGTGATGGTTGCGGCCTGTCTGCTCTTTGGCGACTACAAGAAAGGGGGCTTCGAGAACGACGGTGTTCACGACGCGGCAAACCAAGTGGAGCTGCCCGAAAAGGCTAATCTGCTCTGGGCTTTTGCGCCGCTCCTGCCGGTCATACTGCTCTTTGTGGTGGCCATCGGGTTCCCGCAGGTGAAGGTTTCCGTGGCGACAGCTATGCTGATCGGCGTGATCTACACCATGATCGTGACGCGCGTCAGTCCGGCGGATCTGACAAAGCGGTTCTTTGACGGCATGGGGCAGGGCTACGGCAACATTTTGGGGCTCATCATTGCCGCCGGCGTTTTCGCCGCCGGCCTGCGTTCCTGCGGCGTCATTGACGTTTTCGTCGAGGCGCTTAAAGGTTCGTCCGACCTCGCCAAACTCGGCGCGGCCGTCGGTCCCTATGTGCTGGGCGTCATGACGGGTTCGGGCGATGCTGCGGCCTTTGCCTTTAATGAAGCCGTTACGCCGCACGCCGCCTCGTTCGGCATGACGATCCCCGACCTCGGCTACCTCGCAAGCGTTGCCGCTACGTTCGGCCGCGTCTCTTCGCCCCTGGCTGCCGGCGTAATCGTGATTTCGGGCATTGCGGGCGTGAGTCCGATGGAGGTGATTAAGCGTTCCGCACCGGTGCAGATCTGTACGCTTGCATTCCTCTTCTTTATCAGCTGATGCCTGCGGTCTGCTCCATCACTCTGAGCTATCACGGCCGGCGGATTTCCTTTTGAACGGGCGGCCCTTTCTTGAAGCGAATCAACGATCGTCTTCCATAGCGGAACATTTCTTTCGGAAGGCGGCAGTGCCCATTTTGAAATCTTCGGGCGCAACGCTGCAGACGAGCGAGTCCATGGCGCGAGGATTGTTCGGATCGGTTCGCCAGGTAAGGTTCAGGGATGGATTTCCGCTTGAGGGGAGACTCACGGCAATGGCTGCCAGCGTCTGAACGCCGTCGGGTTTGGTGCCAGTGCGCCAAATGCTGCGGACGGGACCGTCATGCCGGTCGCGGGTCATGGCCGTCATGTCCGTGATCTTAAGGGGTTTAGGCGCAGCGGCGAGAAGCTCCCGAATGCGCTCGAGCCGGCGCGCGCTGCTCGAGCCGATATTTTGGTTGAGTGCTTCGGATTCCGGTTCGATGAAGTGGTTGGTGTGGGCAGCCGTCCCGTGTTCCGTGATGCGGACAGTGGTTTGACCGCCCGGCATCACCTCAACGACGGCGATTTTGGTGCGGTCTGCCAGAAGGTAGTTCACCGGCTCGACAAAAACCTCCTTGTGTGCGAGCACTTCGTCGACTGAGGCGTAATGCTGCATGATCCAGTCGGTTGCGCTCAAGCGGTGCTTAAAGAAGCGCGGCAATGCCAGCCGCTCTTTGCGCGGAAGGCTCCCTGAAGTTGAACGGGCGAGGAAGAGCTCCTTCTCATTGAAGCCCATGTTGAAGCGGTGCTTGTCGCCCGTGAAGAGTCCCAGATAGGCATAGCCCTTTGAAGGCACTGCGATGTCAAAGCGCTGGGGCCCCGGGTGTTCGTCCCGGGTTTTAGCGGCGAGCGTTCCGCCGCCCTCGACCATGCCTTCGCCGACAGCGCCAAAAAGTGTGCAGGCAGGGGTGCCGGCTGCAGCGAAGAGGGCGCAGCCAGCCCATACGAAGCGTCGAAAGGCAGGCGTGAACATCTTGGTTTTTTTGGAATAGAGACCTAAGCGCGGCGCAAAGCCGGTTTGAGCTTTGCGCCGCTTCCAGGCTGGTCAATGGTTAATGATCGGCTTTAGAACCAGGCTTTGGACTGGGCAGCCATGCGGCCGGCTTCACGCCCATTGACGAGACAGTCCATCACCGCGCACGCGCCGATACGCACGGCGCCGTGAATGCCGCCCACGAATTCGCCCGCCGCAAAGAGGCCGGGAATCGGCTTGTCGGTCATGACGTCGAGTACCGCCGTGTCAACGGCAGTAGCCACGCCGCCCATGCAGTGGTGTACTTTGGGACTCATTTCTGAGACAAAGTAGGGGCCCGAGCCGATGGGCTTGGCCGAACGGTCAAACCGGCGGCCGAACTTCGGATCGCTCTGTTTGGCAAGATCATCGTTATATTGCGCAATGGTCTTTTTCAGAACTTCCGGATCCATTTTGTAGGCTTTGGCGAGCGCTTCAGCATCGTCATACTTGACGACGGTCTTCTCTGCAATCATCTGGTCGAACAGGCCCGGGCGGAGCTTTTCGAGATGTGCGACGCCGTCGCTGTCGCTCAATGCAAGCGCGTGTCCGCCTTTATTGATGACGGTGAGAATGGCATCCGTGCAGACTTTGCGGTCACCGAATTCATTGACGAAGCGTTCTCCGGTAAGGCTCGAAAGCCAGAAGCCGAAGAGCGAGCCGGAAATAGAGGCAAAGTGCGTGGCTTTCCCCATGCCTTTTTCGAGCGGAGAGCAGGACGGCAGGCACTGAATCCAATCGGCCTGAATGATGCGCGCGCCAATGCGGGAGACTTCGCGCCAGCTTTCCGACGTGGCGCCGGGCTGGTTCGTGGTGAGAAACTGTGCGCCCAGCTTGGGGTCGAGCTTCTGACGATACTTCACGTCAGCGCCGAAGCCGCCGCAGGCGAGCACCACAGCGCGGCGGGCGCCGATACGCTTCACGCTGCCCGCGGCAGGCTTTCCGAAGACATAGCCTTCACGAATCTCAACGCCTTGAACGCGTCCTTCGGGGCTTCGCAGGATCTTCTCCATGAAGCAGCCCGTACGGGGCTTGACGCCGAGCGAAGCGAGTTTTTTAACGGCCGGCACAATAATGCCTTGGCCCGTGCCCTGCCGTGTGATGAGACAGCGCTCGGCGGAGTGGCCGCCCTTGCCGGTAAGCGTTGGATTCCAGTCCACACCGATATAGCTGCGTGTCCATTCAAAGGTTTCTGCGGCGTGTTCACAGACGAACCGAATATGCTGAGGATCGCCCAGACCCAGACCAATGCGCTCCATGTCGGCCATCAGAGCCTCCGGAGAGTCTTTGATGCCCTGCTCTTTCTGCACGCTCGAGCCCGGTACGGCGAACATGCCGCCCGAAAGCGAGGAGTTGCCGCCCACGAAAGCCATTTTTTCAAATACGGCAGCTGAAGCGCCTGCTTCGCGCGCAGCCAGGGCTGCAGCAAGACCGGAAAAACCGGACCCAATGATCACCACATCATAGATTTCGTCGAATTTTGGCTTTGACGAGGACGATGCATCGGCGGTGCTGACAAGACCCAATCCGGTAGCAGGGAGCACGGCGGCGCCGCGGATAAGCGAGCGGCGTGAGAGATTATTCATGGTTTCCTCCTTTTTTTGATATGAACTTGTGCCGCAGTCGTTGGCTGGCCTCCGAAGACTGCGGGCGAGCGGCCAAAGTCTAAAGCTCGAACGGGCGGTTCTCCAAGCATTGAGATGGTCGCAAAGCATTAAAACCGTAACAATCGGCGATAGAACTTTTAGCGGCGGAAAATGGGGTCTGTTAACGCGTTGCGGCAAAAGGAGTGAAAACGTATTACATGTGCATATTCCGTGTTTTTCATAAGTCCGCAGGATTTAAATGACGCAGATAATGGAACGCAGCGGCAAGGGTCACAGGGATCCTTGTCTGAAAGTTTGGATGCGGAGAAAGATATGCGGAAGCTCTTCACAATTGGATTTCTTGCGGTTTTAGGTTTAGCCGGTTCGGTTCAGGCCGCACTTCAGGACGGGACCTATGAGGTATCGGCAAAAGGCAATAACGGACCCGTTGTCTTCTCGGTTGAAATCCAAGGGCAGGCGATTAAATCCATCAAAGTGGTGCGCGGTGAAGAAACACCGGGCCTGGGTGTTGAGGCCATTGCTATGATCTCTAAGGAAATTATTGCCCGGCAAACGACGGCCGTCGATGCGGTCTCGGGTGCGACGAATTCCTCGCGGGCTGTGACGGCAGCGGTCGAAGCGGCCCTTCAAAAAGCGGGCGGAACCGCTGCAGATCTGAAAAAGACGCATCAGACGGATGCTGCGCTGCCCACCAATAATTCGACGGATGTATTGGTGGTGGGCGCCGGCGGTGCCGGCATGGGGGCCGCAATTGCAGCCAAGGAAGCCGGAGCGAAGGTGCTCCTGATTGAAAAACTGCCGCTCGTGGGCGGCACAACGCTTTTGGCTTCAACGGCCTTCAATGCCGGCGGGTCCAAAGTGCAGATGAGCTCCGCCAAACCCTATACTGCCGCGGATTATTACGCCAAGCTTGAAAAAGGCGCACGGGGTCAGGAACTTGCCAACGTGAAGCAGCTCGCTGATCTCTCCGGTCCCACTGCGGATTGGCTTATCGGCATGGGTGCGGATCTATCGCGCGTGATCAACGGCTCCCAGCACACGCCCAAAGACGGCGGTGCGCTCGGCACGAGCCTGGTGCCCGTCATGAAGGCACGTGTGGATGCGCTCGGCATCGAAACGCGAACCGATACGAAGGCGACCGATTTGATCGTCGGTACAGACGGCCGCGTGTCCGGCGTTCGGGTGACGACGCCCAAGGGCTCTTATGAGATTCACGCAAAAGCGGTGATTTTGGCTGCCGGCGGCTTTGCTTCGAACCCAGATCTCGTGAAGCGCTTCAGCCCGCAGTGGGCCGGATATCCGTCGACGGCGAGCGTCGGCGCGACGGGTGACGGCATCATCATGGCGGAAAAGGCCGGTGCAGCACTCTCGCAAATGGATCTGACCGGACCGCAGACGGTGGCTTATGACACGGGGCACGGGGCGGTGTCGCTCACTAACGTCCGCTACAACGGCGCCATTCTCGTTAACCAAGAGGGCAAGCGCTTTGCCAATGAGCTCGGACAGACGGCCGCGCTCGCTTCGGCGATCACCAAGCAGACGGGCGGCGCTGCCTACCTGATTTTCGATCAGAAGGCTGTTGATCATGCGTCGCTGATGCAGGCCTACAAAGCGCGCGGCTACTTTGTCGAAGCGCCGAACCTGACGGATCTTGCAGCCAAACTAGGCATCAATCCGCAGGCATTGGGCGCAACCGTTAGGGAGTGGCATACGGTTTATGACACCAAGCAGGATCCAGTCTTCGGGCGGAAGGATTCCATCTTCACGCGAATTGACACTGCGCCTTATTACGGACAAAAGATTTCGCCCGCTTCGCAGACGACCTATGGCGGCGTCATGCGTGATGCGAAGTGCCGTGCCGTTCGGGCTGACGGTTCGGTGATTCCTGGGCTTTATGTCGCAGGCGAAACAGCGAGCCAGTTTGGTTCAGGCGTCACGATTGCCGTGGTGCTTGGCCGCCTGGCCGGTACGGAGGCCGCTAAGGAAGTCGAAGCTAAATAACGAACGCTCGGCGATTGGGAAGCTGCTGCTGCGGCTTCCCAATTAAGCGAGAGATGCATAAGGCCGGACTCAATCTTGTGCGTCTCACGCGGTGACGGCTCTCTGGCTTTTTCCCTAATTGGACTGCTCACAAATGACGGCAGTGCGCTGTTCGTTTCAGCGCAAGGCGCCTGAGCGGCGCATCAAAGGCAAAAGTCCTCCGCCAAGCGTTTGAACGCGGCTTGTCCCGGCCTGCCGTTGCAGAATATGCAAAGACCCTTTGCGTTCGCCGGCAAAAAAATGCTAAATCTGCGCATGGCGAGAAAAGCGCCCAGATTTCATGATTGTCACAGCTGAAAAACATCCAGCCCAAAGGAGAAAATCATGAAATCAATGAAGCTCAGCAAAATTGCGGCATTTGCCGCGTTTCTGGGATTTTCGGCAGCCGTTGCCGCCAGCGGCGGCCCGAGCGGTCCGGCCGTTACTTATCCCGTCCAAGGTCATATCGGCGAAGTCATTGTTAATCCCTATAACGTTGCGCCTTTGACGGCCGTGATCCGCGACGGCGGTTATAAGCTCGATGACGTCACCGTCAAAATTCTTCCGAAACCCAACGGCCGCACGATCGAATACAAAGTCTCCAAACGCCAGCTTAAAACGCATGCGGGCGTTCCGGTGTTCGGTCTGTATCAGGACTACCTCAACACGGTGGAAGTGAGCTATACGCGAACCTTCCAGGGCAAGGCTGAGAAGTTCACTGACCGCTATCAGTTCTATGCGCCGTCCATTTATACCCGTTCAAACGGCATGCCTAATCAGCGGCGTCCCTTTACGGTCGAAGTTCAGAAGGTAGATCCGGAATTTGCGGACCGTCTTTACCTCGTTGACGCACAGTTGAACAGCGTTGCGCCGCAGGGCGCCCGCTTCACCTGGAATAATCCTTCGGGCGGTGCGCTGGAATGGGCCTACAACACGAATGTCGGCATCGTCGATACGGCCGGCGAAGTTCGCTGGTGGCTCTTTGATACGCTGATTGGCGATCCGGAAAACCCGTGGTACTCAGGCTACTTTATGGGCTTCCAGCAGACCAAAGACGGTGCGCTCACCTGGGGCTTCGGTCAGCGGTATGTCAAATACGACCTCATGGGACGCGAGATCTTCAATCGCCGGCTCCCCTCGGGCTACAGCGACTTCAGCCATTCGTTTGACAACGCCCAGAACGGCAACAGTCTCCTTCGCGTCGCAGCGTTCGACTACCGCCGCGCCGACAATAAGCGCGTTCACACGGTGCGTGACGTGATCGTTGAAATTGACCCGAATGGCGGCGTGGTCGATGATTGGCGTCTGGCAGAAATTCTCGATCCGTATCGTTCCAACGTCATTAAGGCGCTCGATCAGGGTGCGGTATGCCTCAATATTGATGCTTCCAAGGCCGGTCAGACCCTTTCGGCCGAAGATCTTGCCAAACAGGAGCAGGAAGGCGTCTTCGGTGACGTCGCCGGCGTGGGACCGGGCCGCAACTGGGCGCATGTCAATTCAGTTGACTACGATCCGACTGACGATTCCATCATCATTTCGTCGCGTCACCAGTCTGCCGTTATCAAGATCGGCCGCGACAAGAAGGTTAAATGGATTCTTTCTTCTCCCGAAGGCTGGCGCAAAGGCTGGGCTGAAAAAGTCCTGACGCCGGTGGATAAGGACGGCAAGCCCATTAAGTGCGAAGGCAGCAAGTGCGAAGGCAGCTTCGACTGGAGCTGGACGCAGCATACGGCCTGGCGTATTGACGAAAAGTCCGACAAAGACACGGTCTACATCACGGTATTCGACAACGGTGATGCCCGCGGCATGGAGCAGCCGGCATTGGCCGAAGATAAATACACGCGCGGCGTGATCTATAAGATCGATCAGAAGAAGATGACGGTCGAACAGATCTGGGAAGTGGGCAAAGATCTCGGACACGAGTACTACAGTCCGGTGACTGGACTCTGCGGCTATGAGGCCGACAAGAATTCTGTGACGGTCTTCTATTCGACGGCTGGATTGAGCTTCCAGAAGAAGAAGGGAACGGCCGCAGCAGCCACCTCGCCGCATCCGTATCTCTATGAGTACCGTTGGGGTGAAACTCAGCCGGCAGTTGCGCTGAAGTTTACCGATGTCTTCGGTTATCAAGCCTTCCCGATCAGCGTGAAGAAGGCCTTCACGGACAACTAACCTGGGTTTGATCCGCTCTAGGCAATAAAGCGCTGAGAGCCGCAGTACGTCTGTGCTGCGGCTCTCATTATTTTCGTTAAGCCCAAACTCCCGGAGACTAGCTCCGGGAGGTCCTGATCTGACGCAAAGTCGGCCTATTTATTCTTCCTAATCCATTGTTTTTAT
>ENA-OXEA01000983-OXEA01000983.1-human-gut-metagenome-genome-assembly--contig:-NODE-983-length-14759-cov-12.682739_pt1 | contig 14759 bp, 9 predicted proteins | sample MGYA00249352_ERZ652237 | MGnify/ENA primary metagenome ERZ652237 (study PRJEB26925, sample SAMN05826962) | human gut metagenome | biome: ENVO:2100002; feature: ENVO:00000062; material: ENVO:00002003... | reverse complement strand
TTATGCGATCGTCGGCAGCGTCAGATGTGTATAAGAGACAGATATAAAAGAAGTCCCCTGTTGGAGTGAATGTTTCCCCAATATGAATCAAAAAGTAATATAAAATGAAAATGGATGATTACATATTGTTTTAAGTTCTGATAGGACTTGGCATTTCTGCCGGCCTACTCTCTCCGAACCATGTGTTCGCTACGTCTTTAGAGACTTATGAGAACCAGTCTGTTGCTGCCATTCAGCAAGCAAGGAAGATTACCGGTACTGTAACCGATGCTGCCGGTGAACCGGTCATTGGTGCTACTGTCTTGGAAAAGGGTAATGCTTCCAATGGTACAATTACCGATATTAATGGTAAATTCTCTCTTTCTGTTTCGGGCAATGCCGTAATCAGTATTTCGTATATAGGATACATAACGCAAAATATTAAGATAACCAATCAGAGCTCACTCAAAGTGATATTGATGGATGATACCCAAGCACTGGAAGAAGTGGTAGTGGTAGGCTATGGCTCTCAGAAGAAAGCGAATCTGACTGGTGCCGTATCTTCAGTCAAAATGGATGAGGTATTAGGTGACCGTCCTATCTTGAATGCATCCGATGCTCTTCAGGGAGCTGTCCCGGGATTGTTTGTTTCTAACGGGGGTAATGCTCCCGGAACAAGTAAATCTTTCCAGATTCGTGGTGCCTATTCTGTCGGCGTCAAGAACTCGGACGGTTCATATGGTAATACCATTAAGCCACTGGTACTGATCGATAATGTGGAAGGTGATCTTGACATGGTCAATCCGGAAGATATCGAGTCAATCAGTGTATTGAAAGATGCTGCTTCTGCGGCAATCTATGGTGCACGTGCTGCCGGTGGTGTAATTGTTGTCACAACCAAACGTCCCAAAGGTGCCGCTAAATTCTCATTGAATTACAATAATAACTTTGCTTTCGGAACAGCTGTCAACCTGCCTAAGCAAGCTCCGTTGATGGATTATCTGCAAGCTTATCTGGATTGCGGATATTCGGATGCTTATTGGTCGCTCGGTTCGCCAAGTGTCAGTAAATGGATGGAGTATCTCACTGAATACCAGAAAAATCCGTCTGCTTTCAATACGGTAGGTGATGGTATCTATATGGATGAATCCGGTGTACCTTATTATCTGAATGAGAAAGACCTCTATAAAAACTTTATGGAGACCAGCTTCCAGATGACCCATAATATTTCGGCCTCCGGAGGTACGGACAAGCTCCGTTATCGTATTTCGGGAGGATATACTTCAAACGATGGTGTGTTGATATCCGATCGTGATAAGTTTGAGCGTATGAACATCAACACCTTTATTTCGGCCGATGTGACTAATTGGTTTACTCAGGAAGTGACAATGAGCTATGCTCACAGTTTGCAAACTTCACCTGGTGGAATGGGTGGTGTGTATAACACCCGTTTGATTTCATACTATCCCGAAGGAGATTTGCCGGCATCGGTTAATACTTTGGCAAACGAAGACCTTCCTTTGTTTACCCCGCGGAATCAGATTTTACTGTCGAACCCGGTAAACAACAATAATGATAATCCACGTATCTTCTTGAAATCCATTCTGAAACCGCTTAAAGGGCTGGAAGCAGTATTTGAGTATACGTTCGATAAAAACATTTATGATTATCATTGGTATACAGGGCAGTATGATTATACCACTATCCAGGGAGGAAGCTCTAAATCTTTTGTAGACGATTATCTGAGAAAATACAAACAGCATACGAATTATAATGCTATCAACGTGTATGCTACGTATAGTAAGAACTTTGGCAGTCATAATTTTAAAGTAATGGCCGGATTCAATCAGGAATCGAGCTATCAAGAGACTTTGGATGCCTACTCATACAATCAAGCTGTGATTGATGTGCCGGCAATGGGCTCCGGAACCGGAACCATCAAGACTACTGACTCATATAGTGAGTATGCTGTACGTGGTGGCTTTTTCAGGGTTAACTATAACTATCAGGACAAATATTTGCTGGAAGTAAACGGGCGCTATGACGGTTCTTCCAAATTCCCGAAGAGTTCCCGTTTTGGCTTCTTCCCTTCAGTGTCAGCCGGCTGGCAGATAGCACAGGAGAAGTTTATGGAGTCTACACGTAACTGGTTGGATGGGTTGAAAGTCCGTGCATCATATGGTGTTATTGGTAACCAGAATGTGAATCCATATACATTCACTCCGACCATGAGTGTCAGCAATAAGTCTACCTCCTGGATTATCGATAATACGTATGTTACCTCTATCAGCTCGTTGCCTGCATTGGTAAGCCAGAATTTTACCTGGGAAAAAGTAGGTACGGTCAATGTCGGACTGGACGTGAATCTATTCAATAATCGCCTGAATGGTGTATTTGAATGGTATCAGCGTAATACTAACGGTATGCTTGCTCCGGGCGTACAGTTGCCTGCTGTTGTAGGTGCCAGTGCTCCTTACCAAAATACGGCCGATATGCGTACCCGAGGTTGGGAACTGAGCCTGAACTGGCGCGACCAGATCGGTAAAGTAGGATATCGTCTTGGTTTTAACCTCTCTGATTATAAGTCGAAAATTACCAAATACGATGACAATGCGGCCACTAAACTGTTAAGCAGTTTCTATCCCGGACAGGTGATGGGTGAAATATGGGGTTATGTAGCAGACGGCTATTATACAGTAGATGATTTTGAAGATACTTCGTCCTGGAAACTGAAGGAAGGCATAACTTCGATTAATGGTTATAACGTCCGCCCGGGTGATGTGAAATTCAAAAATCTTCGTGATGATGAAAGTTCTACTAATGTTATTACAAGCGGTGACAACACATTCGATAATCCGGGTGACCGCAAAGTGATTGGTAATACGACTCCGCGTTATCAGTATGGTATTAATCTGGGAGCCAACTATGCCGGTTTCGACCTGAATGTTATTTTGCAGGGAACTGGAAAACGTGATTACTGGATCTCGAATGTTCTGACTTTCCCGATGAACGGTGATAACTTTATTCCTCTATTCGATGGGCTGGATGACTATTGGAAGCCGAAAGACCCGGATAACGGTGACTGGACAGCAGTTAATCCGAATGCTAAGTATCCCCGTCTGTATGGTAACCGTGGTAATTCAGGATCAAATCTTCGTCAAAGCGACAAATATTTGTCCGATGCTTCTTACCTCCGTATCAAGAACATTACTCTGTCCTATAACCTGCCCAAAAAGTGGCTGTCTCAGATCTTCCTGTCACAAATGAAAGCGTTTGTCAGTGTTGAAAACGTAGCTACTTTCACCTCTCTGCCTTCGGGTATCGACCCGGAAAGAATAGAATGGAACTATCCGGCATTCCGCACGGTTTCATTCGGTATAAATGTCACATTATAAACTCTAATCTGATACACGAATATGAAAAAGATATTATTGTTTTTAACCCTTTTCGCGGGGATGATGCTGTCGGGATGCAACGATAGTTTCCTGGAGAAATATCCTGTAACCAGCCTGACGGAAGAAAATGCCTTCAAATCTTATGACAATTTTAAGGCCTTTATGTGGCCATGTTATGAAATGTTTTCTAATACGAACATTGCTACTTCTACCACTGCAATCGGGCGTAATTCTCATTACTTGGGTGATGTGTATGCCGGATATCTGAATCAGCGCGGAGCCAGCAGCCAGAATAAATATGCGTTCCAAACGGTGACTAATGCTACATCAGGTAATGGATGGAATTTTTCCACCTTTATCCGCCGTATTAACCTGATGCTTTCACATGTGGATGCTTCTGATATGACGGAAGCTGAAAAGAATCACTGGAAAGCCGTCGGATATTTCTTTCATTCATTCTGGTATATGGAGCTTATCGATCGTTTCGGTGATGTGCCTTGGATTGATAAACCACTGGATGAAACCTCAGAAGAGGCTTATGGTACCCGCATGCCACGCTTTGAAGTAGCCGATAAAGTGCTGGAGCGTTTACAATGGGCTGAAGAGAATATCGGTGATGCATCGGTTTACGAGAAAAAAGACGGTTCGAATACCATCAATCGCGACTGTGTGCGTGCAGCTCTTTCACGTTTCACGCTGCGTGAAGCTACCTGGCGTAAATATCATGAACTGGGAAGTTATGATAAGTATTTCACTGAGTGTATCCGTGTATCCAAACTGTTGATGGCAGACTATCCGACATTATATTATGGAACTGACGGACAACCGGCAGCCGGATATGGTGAGATGTGGACCACAGAGGACCTGAGTAAGGTACAAGGCGTTATTCTGTATCAGCAGTGGCTGGAAACAATAAAACCGGGACACTCGTGCTATTATGAACATACTTCTTCGCACGACATAGAAATGCATCAGGGAACAGTGGACCTGTATTTGTGTAAAGATGGAAAAACTATTTCTCACTCAGATTTGTATAAGGGAGACAAAGATATTTATTCTACTTTCCGCAACCGTGACCCGCGTATGTATCATACCATCATGCCTCCTTATAAAGTGAAAGACGGTAAGGGAGATTATGCTACATGGTCTTATACCAGTGATCCCGCCGACCGTGAATATATCGACATCATGGGAGCGAATGAGTCGTGTAGCAATCCGGGTATCGGTATGAAACGTTTACCGGGACAGAACTGGAGTGCTTCATTGGTACGCCGCGTTCCGAATTTGCAGGGAGGCGCACAATATACGATTGAAGGAAAGAAATATGGACCACATGCTTATGTTGCTTGCCGTTCGGGATATTATGTATGGAAAAACTGGGATAACTGGGAAGAAAATTATAACAATGCCCAAGTGAACACTGCCGATAAACCTGTCTTTAAAATTGAAGAGGTTTTGCTGAACTATGCCGAGGCTATGTTTGAGACCAACCAGTTCACACAGACAATTGCTGACGAGACAATCAATAAATTGCGTAAACGTGCCGGTGTGGCCGATATGGTAGTGGCGCAGATTGATGCTAATTTTGATCCGAATCGTGGAAAATATTATCCGAAGGGAAATGATAATGGAATTCTCGTTGATCCGGTATTGTGGGAGATCCGTCGTGAACGTATTATTGAACTGATGGGAGAAGGATTCGGTTTCTACGATGTACGTCGTTGGAGAATGGCTCCTTGGTTTGTGAATATGCAGCAGAAAGGTATGTGGATTTCGAAGAGCGAACTCAGCTCACTGACACTGCTTAACGAAATGACCGGAACATCGGATGGGGCAAATGGATCTATGACCGAAGGTTATATCTATCTGTTCAACGATCCGTTGAAAGAAGGAAAAGGCTGGCTTGAAAAATATTATCTCTATCAAGTCCCGTTGGAAGAAATAGCGCTTAATCCTAATCTGACTCAAAACCCGGGCTGGGAATAGAAAGATCTTTATCCGTTCTTTTAAATTAAACAATGAGAGAAGAAGAGTGGCGAAACTGGCTTTAGTAGCGCCCTCTTCCTTCTGTTTTGAAAACTTTAAATACATATCATGAATCAGAAATTATTACTCGGAAGTGCATTGCTCGTAGGGATGGTTTCTACACAACAAACGTTGGCACAGAAAAAGAAAGCACAGGGGCAAACCCGCCCTAACGTTGTTTTTATACTGGCTGATGACCTGGGGTACGGAGATTTGGGTTGCTATGGGCAAGAGAAGTTCGAAACCCCTAATATCGACCGATTGGCACAGAATGGCATGCGTTTCACCCAATGTTACTCGGGAACAACGGTTAGTGCTCCCTCGCGTTCGTGCCTGATAACCGGAACCCATAGCGGGCACACAGCTATTCGCGGGAACAAAGAGCTTGCTCCGGAAGGACAATTCCCATTACCGGAAAACTCACAGACCATCTTTAATGATTTTCGTAATGCAGGTTATCGTACAGGTGCCTTTGGCAAATGGGGGCTTGGCTACATCGGTTCGGCGGGTGATCCTAACAAACAGGGAATCGATCAATTTTACGGATATAACTGCCAGTTGCTCGCCCATAGTTATTATCCCGACCATTTGTGGGATAATGATAAACGTGTCGATTTGCCGGATAATAATTTAAACGTGCAATACGGAAAGGGAACTTATTCGCAGGATCTGATTCATTCTAAAGCATTAGCTTTCCTGGATGAAGCTGCTAAGGATAAAGATAAACCGTTCTTTATGTGGTATCCTACTATTATCCCGCATGCCGAACTGATAGTACCGGAAGATAGTATTATCAAGAAGTTCAGGGGGAAATACCCGGAGAAACCCTATCGTGGAGCAGAGCCCGGCAGTCCCGGTTTTCGTAAAGGGGGATATTGTACCCAGTTCTATCCGCATGCTACTTTTGCTGCAATGGTTTACCGGTTGGATGTGTACGTAGGGCAGATTGTACAGAAACTCAAAGATATGGGAGTATACGATAATACCATTATTATTTTCTCAAGTGATAATGGTCCTCACATGGAGGGCGGTGCCGATCCGGATTTCTTTAACAGTAATGGTATCTGGCGCGGATACAAGCGTGATGTATATGAAGGTGGTATTCGTGTACCTATGATTATATCGTGGCCTGGACGTGTACAGCCAAATACGGAAACCGATTTCATGTGTTCATTCTGGGATTTGATGCCTACTTTCAGGGAAGTATTGGATCTGAAAGTGGATACTCGGAATATGGATGGTGTCAGCATACTTCCTTTGTTGCAAAACCGCAAAGGACAGAAAGAGCACGAATATCTTTATTTTGAATTTCTTGAGATGAACGGACGCCAGGCTGTTCGCAAAGGCGATTGGAAACTCGTTCATATGAATATACGTGGAAACAAACCCTACTACGAATTGTATAATTTAGCTTCGGATCCGTCAGAGAAACACAACGTGCTGAACCTGTTCCCCAAGAAAGCGGATGAGCTGAAGACAATTATGAAAGAAGCTCATACAGAAGATCCTAATTGGCCTTTATTTCGATAAATAGTGATTGATAAAGTTGTCAAAATGAAAGGCAAGCATGTATTGCTTTAAAAGGAAGGGGCTGTTATGTGATATAACAGCCCCTTTATGTATATATAGTCAGGTACCTCTGCTCTTTTTAGAAAGCAAGACCTACCCTGAAGCCGAAGTTGTTCAGTTTGTCTACATTGTAAGTCAACACGTTGGCTTTGTTGGTAGCATAGCTGTAATAAACAGCGATGTGCAGGCCCGGGCCATATGCCCAAGGGTAAACGTTCAGACCGAGTTCCGGTGATACGTAAAATCCCCAAGTATTGTCGCGGGTTTCGAACATATTGTAGTTAGAACGTACTTTCGCATAGTTGGCACCCAGTTTGACACCAAAGTAAGGCTGCCATGCTCCCCCACGATTCAACTGATAGCGTGCGGCGGCACCAAAAGGTAACTGGAAGATGGTATGCTGCTGGTCAGTATTCACGGTTCCTTCGCCCACAGGGAAAGTTGCGCGTGGGAAGTATTCGTGATTGCTGCTATAGTTCATAAAGAGACCCAGTCCGAGGTTAGGGGTTACAAAATAACCGCCTTCGAAGTTCATACCCCATCCACTGGCTTTATCGGCAAAGTGATTTTTCAATGGCACGTTGAACTGCCAGTCCACGTTAGCGTATCCATTATCTGATAACTGTGCCTTGGCCGGCATGGCAAAGGCCAGAGCAAGGGCCGCTATGGCCAGTACTCTAAGAGAAATATATTTCATTGTTTTCATAACGGTTCTTAATTAAATTATTTGTTAGTGAGATAAGGTGACTGTGCAAACGACTGATTGATTGCGCGAACAACCAGAGTCTGGTTCACTTTGCCGGAATAGCTTGCAGGACCGCTCAGGAAGCTGCTCCACAGAACCGGAAGTTTCTGATTATCACCTTCGGGAGCCTTCAGGTTCATGATTTCAGTCAGGAATGAGTTGGTTGTAATGCTATAGTTCACAACATACGGATAGTACCAACCGCCCCAGTTACCCCAGTAAGGTGCATCCCAATAGCCGGGATAGTTCCACCACCATTCGGGTTGTCCGTAGTCGGTAAAGTAATAAGTACTCTGAACGTAACTAATCTGCACACCCAGATCGGCAGCATCTTTATTGTCAGTATAAGCAAAACCTTTGCTGTTCAGGTTGTCTTTGTATGCATTGATAATGGCTGCTGCTGCTTCACCTTTCCAGTATTCCGGATCTTTTTTATCTCCTATTACGAGAACGCTGTCAGGGATGTAGTACGTGCTGAACTGTTTAAAGTCAGCTTTCTTGTCGTAGTTGGTATAAACCAAATAGTCATTGTCCAATTTGTCCATGTCAGGGTCTTTTTCGCAAGCTGCGAATGCAAAGACCGCCAATAAGATGGGAATTAATCTCTTCATATCTTTATAATGTTTAGGTTATTAAAAAAATCTTGCCCTGGTACCTTAAGGCGTTTGCAGAAAATAACAAGACTCTTGTTAAAAGGTTCGCAAAGAATAATGTTAAAATGCAGTATGATTACTTGGAGCCTTTGGTGAAAGATCTATCTTTGTACAAAATTAAAACCGAAATAAATATGAAGAACCTACGCATCTGCCAGACATTTTCTCTTTGGCTCGTTTTGCTTGCTACATCTTTGTCTCTATCCGCCCAAACAACTTTATTGGATAAGTTGGGTAAGATTACCGAAATCACCAAGACCCAGCCCTTGGAATCTACAGAGTTTGTTGAGAAATATGTGGCTTATTTCACCCAGCCGTTAGATCATCATCATCCAGAGAAGGGCTCTTTCAGTCAGCGTGTTATTGTTTCCCATGTCGGATTCGATCGTCCTACTGTGATGGTTACCGAAGGTTATGGCGCTTCTTATGCTTTGGGAATCAATTACCGGGAAGAGCTATCAAAACTATTTAATACCAATATGATATTTGTGGAGTATCGCTATTTCCTCGAATCGACTCCTACTCCTAAAGATTGGCAATATCTGACAGCCGAGAACTCTGCTGAAGATTTACATGCCGTGCGCGAGGCTTTCCGCTCCATCTATCCCGGTAAGTGGATTGCTACCGGCATCAGTAAGGGAGGACAGACAGCGATGCTTTATCGGACTTTCTTTCCCGAAGATGTGGATATCTCTGTTCCGTATGTGGCTCCACTCTGCTATGGAGCCGAAGACGGGCGTCACGAACCATTTTTAAAGATGGTATCTACTCCTGAGGCTCGTGAGAAAATTGAAAATTTTCAGTTGGAAGTGTTGAAGCGTAAACCTACTTTGCTACCTCGTTTTGAGAAGTATTGTGCCGGAAAGAAATATAAATTCCGCGTTCCTGTAGAAGAGATTTATGATTATTCAGTACTCGAATATTCGTTCTCTATCTGGCAATGGGGGACTCCGGTCGATCAGATTCCTGCAATTACGGCCTCGGATGACGAACTCTTTAAACATTTGCTTGCAATTAGCGAACCGTCTTATTTTGAGGAAGAGGGTGCCAATACTTCCTTCTTTGTCCAAGCTGCCCGCGAGTTGGGGTATTATGGGTATGATATCCGTCCATTCAAAAAATATCTTACCATTAAAACCAGTAAAGATTACTTAAAGCGTTTGATGCTTCCTGAAGAACTCGGCAATATGAAGTTTGATAAGACTTTGAGCCAGAAAATAATTCATTTCCTAAAGAAAAATGATCCGAGGATGATCTTTATCTATGGGCAGAATGATCCATGGACGGCAGCAGGTGTCACTTGGCTGAAAGGAAAAAAGAATATTCATGTCTTTGTGCAACCAAACGGAAGCCATTTGGCCCGTATCGGCACTTTACCTCAAAAAGAGAAAGAGGAGGCTATCGAGTTGATAAAAGAATGGTTGGAAGAGTGATTCCATTCTTACCCTTCTGTAAATGAATAGAAAAGTTACAGGGGCGTTTTCACCACAGATTACACAAGTTTATACAGATGAAAAACAACTGGATTATTGCCCATACAGATAATCAGTGTAATCTGTGGTGATCTCTGATGTTACAAACTTACATCAGCGGTTTCAATATCTCCGGCACCTCTACTTTGTCCAGGTCCAGTTCGTCTAAACGCTTCTTTCCCGCTTCTGTTAGGTTGAAATACATTTGACGTTTGTCTACTTCACCCAATGCACGTCGGATGAGTCCTTTATCTTCTACCGCACGGATGACTTTCGAGGTATGCGACGGAGCCATTTCCGTTCGTTCGGATATGGCGGTCGATGTAATCTCTTTTCCGGCTTCGCGCAACGCACATAGCACCATTGCTTCGTTAAGCGATATCGCATACATCTCCTCAAATGCTGTTTCGAATACGGAGAGAGCTTTGTAGATATCGCGCATTTTACATATTGTATTCATACTTCTTTATTAAATAAACAAATTGATGTTAGCATTATCGGCACGCTCCATGTAAGTGGCCACTCCACCTACCGTAACTTCGTCGAGCAGTTCTTCACGTTTCACTCCCATGACATCCATCGACATCTGGCAGGCTATGAATTCCACACCGTTTTCTAATGCCTGTTGCCGCAGGGATTCCAGTGAGTCGATGCCCTTGCGGTGCATGATGTATCGCATCATCTTTCCGCCCATGCCTCCCATATTCATTTTCGACAGCTTCAGTTTCAGTGAACTCGATGGTAACATCATTCCGAACATCTTGCCGAAAGCGTCTTTCTCTACCTTGTGTTTATGAAGTTTCTTAATCACATTCAGTCCCCAGAAGGTAAAGAAGATAGTCACTTTCTGTCCGGTCGCAGCCGCACCGTTGGCCAGGATGAAAGTAGCAAGCGCCTTATCCAGATCGTCGCTGAACATAATCAATGTTTTTCCTTTGCTGTCACACGTTGTAGTGAGACTACAGGCTTTGGGCTCTCCTTTTTCAATAATTACTACCGACTTCCCGTCTGCACTCTCTTTTGAGATGAAATTATTTCCGGTCGAGTTGCACCATGCTGCGGCATCTCGTGAGAATCCCGGGTCTGTAGCTACAATTTCCACTCGTTCTCCCGGGGCGAGTGTATCCATTGTTTTCTTCATTTTCAAGATTGGGCCCGGACATTGTAATCCGCAGGCATCCACTCGGATGATTTTAGACATTGCAACGGGTGCAGCCTGCATCTTTTCAGCAGAGGCAGGCTGCTTTACCTGACTTTCTTGAGTAATAGACATGTTTTTCGTTGCTTCATCTTCGTGCAGGACGATAGGAGCAGTAGCTGCACGGTATGTTTTCAGTCCGCCGGAAAGATTATATACATCTTTGAAACCATGCTGAATCAGGATACGGTAAGCGAGATACCCTCTCAACCCTACGGCACAGAAAGTATAAACGGGTTTCTCAGAAGGTATTTCGTCCATACGGTCGCGTATTTCATCCAACGGGATATTGACCGCTCCCGGCAGCGAACCCAGTGCGAATTCATCCGGTGTACGCACGTCCAGCAAGAATACGTTTTTCAGTTCGATGTCTCTCAGGTCACGCCAGTATATGGGTTTCACTTTGCCAAGGATGATGTTTTCGGCTACATAACCGGCAATAGCCACGGGATCTTTTGCCGAAGAGAAAGGAGGGGCATATGCCTGTTCCACTTTCATCAGGTCATAGATCGTTCCCCCGTGCTTGATGACGAGTGAGAGTTCGTCGATTCGCTTGTCCACACCATCGTATCCCACAATTTGCCCGCCATACAACTTGCCTGTTTGAGGATCGAAAGTTATCTTGATACTCATCGGCATAGCGTTCGGATAGTATCCTGCATGTGAAGCCGGATGTGTTGTTGAAGAAGCGTATGAGATGCCCGCTTGTCTCAGCCGCTTGCCGGGAAGGCCGGTAGAGGCTACCGTCATGTCAAATACTTTTGCGATGGATGTACCGATGGCTCCTTCATAAGAGATTTTCGCTCCCAGCAGATTGTCGGCAACGATACGTCCCTGGCGATTAGCCGGTCCGGCAAGATAGTTCAGCCAGGGTTTGCCCGTAATGGGATGGCGGAATTCAATGGCATCACCGATGGCATAAATTGATTCATCGGAAGTCTGCAAATTGTCGTTCACTGCGATGCCACCCGCTTCGCCGATTGTAAGCCCGGCAGCCCGTGCCAGTGTAGTTTCCGGACGTACACCGATGGAGAGGATCACAATATCCGCCGGAATAGACTGTCCGTTTTTGAAGATCACTTTCACCTCTTTGCCTGCTTGTTCGAACGAAGCCACAGCCTGTTCCAGATATAAGTTTACACCTTTCTCCATCAAATGTTGATGAACCAGTGCCGCCATTGAAAAGTCAATAGGTGCCATCACCTGGTTGCCCATCTCGACAATAGATACTTGTGCTCCTAATGCATGCAGGTTTTCTGCCATTTCCAGTCCGATGAATCCGGCTCCGATCACGACAGCCCGGCGGGGAGGCCGACTGTTGACGTATGCTTTAATGCGGTCGGTGTCTGCTACATTCCGCAAAGTAAAGATACCGCTTGAGTCAATGCCCGGTAATGGTGGGCGTACAGGAGATGCACCGGTGGATATTAACAGTTTGTCATAACTCTCCTCGTAAGTGTCTTCACTCTTAAGGCGGACGGTCACTGTCTTTTTTTTCCGATCTATAAAAATAACTTCATTTTCGGTACGTACATCCACTCTGAAACGTACTCCGAAAGCCTCAGGAGTCTGCACGAATAACTTCTCGCGGTCTTCAATAACGTCACCTATATAATAGGGTAGTCCGCAGTTGGCATAAGATATATATTTTCCTTTTTCCAGTAAGATGATTTCTGCTGTTTCATCCGAACGTCTGATGCGAGCCGCAGTAGTAGCTCCTCCCGCTACGCCTCCAATAATAATGATCTTCATTTGAATATGTTTTCGTTTTAAAATAGTTTCCTTTGGAAATAAACGTTTATAGGCTTCAAAAGGTTCATGGGATGTACAGGAAATTATCCGGCATCCGCTCTCTTATCTTACTGAGATATGGTTGATTTAAAAGACGGCTCTTTTATCCCGTTATTATCTGTTGACAGATATGAGGATATTCGTATTCTCAATATCCCTTATATTAGTCAACTTTTCTTTAGAAGAAAAGATGGTTTGTCCGTGTTGTTCCACTTACTGCGGTTTAATGTCGGGGCACATGTATGAGAGACCATTGTAGCTGAAGGCTTAAACAGGGTATCGTTCAGTAGTTGCAATGCTTCTTTCTTATTTTCTGCTTTGATAACAAGAGAAACGTCGTTATTATTACTACCATAAGAAATCATCCGAATCGGGATGGCTGTCAGAGCGTTTAGGATTCGGGTCTCCAATCCGGTATATTGCCATTGTATGTTTCCAATGACCGACAGGATGCACATACGGTCCTTTACTACCGTAGTTGCGTATCGCGAAAGCTCATGCAGGATATTTGGTAGATGTTCTTTATCGTTGATGGCGACGGATACATCCGAGCCGGACGAAGTAAAAAGGCACAGGGGAGTGTGGTATTTTGCAAAAACATCGAATATCTTGCTAATGAACAAGTAGGGACGCAATGTCCGGTTCGACTGGAATCTGATGTAACAAATACCGTCTCTGGCAGTAATGGTTTTTATACTTTCTCCGCTCTGTATGTGTGAAATCAGAGTACCCTTTTCCGTGGGATCCATTGAACAGAACAGGCGTATCGGTATATTGTTTTCTCTTGCCGGGAAAATGCAGCAGGGATCGAATCCCGTTCCTCCGCAATGGGCGAATCGTTCGGCTTCGTCGAAACTGAGTTGTGTAACCATAGCCGGATGTTTCACGAAATGCGGATCACAACTGTGTATGCCATTACCACCTATCCATAGCCGTATTTCTTCGGCCCGTAGGGCAGCTCCGATTAATGTGGCAGAAGCATCGTCTCCATCCGGCTTGAGAAAACAGGTTTCGCCATAAGCATTCCGGCAGAGGTGTCCTTGGGTAAGAAACACGTTGATGTGTTTGTTGGCTTCCATGGATGTGTGCAGTTTTTTACTGATGTATTCCAAGTCAGGTTCTCTTTCCGGAGTCAGTCGCATAAAGTCAAGACTGTTAAGCAATAGATTATTGATTCCCCGTTCTTTCAGATAAAGGCCTGACAGCATGCTGCTTATGAATTCTCCTTGCGACAATATGTCTTTTTCATCGACCGATGTAAAACGTTGCCGGGTAAAGTTCCATAGGGTACGGAAGCGGTCGATGATGGAGTCAACAGCTTGTTGTTTGATCGACTCGTCGTTGAATAGTTCGTTAGCGAAATCAATGAATCTGAATTCCAGTTTGCTTATTTCGTCATGCGCCCGTTCTGTATCTCTGCTGAAAAGATGTGCTGCTATTTTCGTTAGATGCTCCGTAGTTTCTGTAGGGGCAGATAGAACGATTATTTTGGGTGTACTGTCGTTGACCAGTTGGAGCATTTCCTGCATTCCCCGGATTGAACCAGTGGGAATATTACCGAATTTGTAGATCTTCATTTTTTTGTTTTTGAGTTATACGATATATTTTCTTTGTTCGTTACCCCTTTCCATTTTAGGTTGTTTTTATCAAAATGGGAGGGAATATAAGTACCTGTTCCGGCTGTATCTTGCCCGTTGAAAGCGCTGCTGTAGTATTTGTAAGGCAGATTAGACGAATTTTCAGGGACTATGTCATGAATGAAAGTTCAAAGTATATGCCATTGAAGGCACGGCTCTTTCATTTAATAACCGCCTTCCTCCCTTGTCCCCCCCCCCACACAAAACCTTCCATTCGCACACAGCGATGCGGAAGCAGCGCTTCGTTGTTTCTTTTTTAAGAAAGAATCCGGCCGGCTATTACCGGAGAAGTGTA
>ENA-OXEA01000947-OXEA01000947.1-human-gut-metagenome-genome-assembly--contig:-NODE-947-length-15177-cov-7.945642_pt1 | contig 15177 bp, 17 predicted proteins | sample MGYA00249352_ERZ652237 | MGnify/ENA primary metagenome ERZ652237 (study PRJEB26925, sample SAMN05826962) | human gut metagenome | biome: ENVO:2100002; feature: ENVO:00000062; material: ENVO:00002003... | reverse complement strand
AAAGGCTTCGTAAACTGACGGAGAATTATGTGGTAAGTAATGCTAAGATCAAAGCTGCTCTCGGGATTGATAAAATGCCTGTGACAGCTAAAGAGGGGTTGATTAAAACCATTCGTTCATTTCAAGAAACTAAATAAGTTATGTACTATTTAATAATCTTAGTTCTGCTATTCTTAGTAGAACTTTTTTATTTCCGTATTGCTGATAAATGCAATATCATCGATAAACCGAACGAGCGGAGTTCGCACACCCGGATCACTTTGAGAGGGGGAGGAATTATTTTCTTCTTTGGCGCATTAGCTTACTTTCTGACGAATCAGTTTGAGTATCCTTGGTTTATGCTGGCTTTGACATTGATTACTTTTATCAGTTTTGTAGACGACATTCGTTCTACTTCTCAGGGGTTACGTTTGGTGTTTCATTTTACGGCGATGGCTTTGATGTTCTATCAATGGGGGTTGTTCAGCCTGCCTTGGTGGACCATTGTGGTTGCTTTGATTATTTGCACAGGGATTATCAATGCCTATAATTTCATGGATGGTATTAATGGCATTACAGGTGGATACTCGTTGGTGGTGCTGGTGGCATTAGCATTTATAAATGGGGCATATGTTCCATTTGTAGAGCCGGCTTTGATTTATACCATGCTTTGTGCTGTGTTGGTCTTTAACTTCTTCAATTTCCGGAAACAGGCAAAGTGTTTTGCGGGGGATGTAGGTTCGGTTAGCATTGCTTTCGTGATTCTCTTTCTGATCGGTATGCTGATAATCCGTACGGAAAATTTCAGCTGGATTGTCTTGTTGGCAGTCTATGGGGTGGATAGTGTGCTGACAATAATTCATCGGTTGATGTTGCATGAGAATATTGGTTTGCCACATCGGAAACATTTGTATCAGATTATGGCAAATGAGTTGAAAATTCCTCACGTGGTGGTTTCATTGGTGTATATGTTGGGGCAGGCAGTAGTTATAGCCGGGTATCTTCTATTTCCGGGGAATGAATATGGGTATTTGTCGGGTACCATTATTGCGCTGAGTTTGGTCTATATTCTATTTATGAAGCGTTTCTTTTACTTGCATCAAGCGAAGTGATATTGTCAATATTATGCTTTCTGCCATAGATCTAATATGGTCTAAAAAATAAAAGAAGTTACAGTCGAAAAATAATAGAGTTACAAAACAATAGGCATCAACTCCTGCTATGTGCTCATATCGCTGGTAGTTGCTGACAACACTGATTACCTTGTCTACGTATTTCTCCTTATAGGCTACCAATGTACCCACTTTCCGATTCCATAAAAACACATCAAGATTTTGTATCATTATTGTTTCTCCTTACTCTTTGGGGAATGAATTTATTTAGTTGTTTCAGTGCCATTAGTGGCATGGGCAACTCAGGCAGTAAATCACTTATACGTTGCTCCATGCCGATTATCCGCAACAATGATATGAAATTATTTAGGGTCATGTTCTGATTGACACCTTGTTCAAAATGGCTTATAGTAGCAAGACTCACACCGGATTTCTCCGCCATTTCCTTTTGGCTCATCCGTGCGGCAAGCCTATACTCCTTTATGCGTTTCGCTAAAAGTAGCATTATCTATTGGTTGGTAATATAGTCCGCTTTACTTATACATGGTGGAATATTACTATTTAATTGCAAAATTTAAAAATAATATCTATATATTACTACTATTGTGAGACTTTCTGTACTGGAACTATGCATTTGTCGGATGAACTAAAACTTAACTGATATTGGGTACATGTGTATGCACCTGTTTTGAACGAAGAGCTTAGAATTATGATACAGATAATCAGTGTGTTATAAGTTTTTCTGAGAAAACTGCTTTCCGGACCGTTCTTTCCTTTGCCGATAATTTGTAAATCTTCATCTTTGCAGTGTTGATCAACGAAACATGAATGAAACGTAGTAGTAACATTAGTAAAGAAGGAGAAAAATTATGCCTTTATTTTATAGAGCGAGACAATCGCAGTTGAAAACTAAAGAGGGAAAGAAACAGTGGCACCTCACTCTGGTGAAAGTTGGAAAAATGGTAACTTCACAACAGTTGGCCGAAGTAATAGCTGAAAAATCATCGTTGACACCGGGTGATGTTCATAATGTGATTCGTAACCTGATGACTGCCATGCGTAAAGAGTTGTTAAATAGCCGTTCGGTACGTCTGGAGGGATTAGGCACTTTCACGATGAAAGCTTGTACACAAGGGAATGGAGTGGATCAAGAGGAAGAGGTGAATCCGAATCAGGTGGCGGCTCTTCGTTGTCTGTTTACTCCGGAATATACTCGTCCCGCAGCTATCGGCACTACCCGTGCTTTGCTTCAGGGAGTGGAATTCCAGAAAGTCAGTGCGATAGGGGGAGCAATTAATGGTGGATCGGGTAGTGGAGATGGAGATATTGTAGATGATCCGACAGCTTGATAAAGTTTATTGTAGATATAATAATGATTGCAAATGAAAGGAGGTATGAAGAATATGAAGAAAACGGGATGGAATATTATATTGAAGTTGATTATTGCTGTGGCAAGTGCTGTAGCCGGTGTAATCGGTGGGCAGGCTATGACATTATAAAGCGGAATTAATAACCAAACAGGGTGAACTCCCGATAGCTATTAAAAGCTTTCGGGAGTTTTTCTTTTCCCCATGATCTTGTCTATAATCAGAGCGATGGCTCCATCACCGGTTACGTTACAAGCTGTACCGAAACTGTCCATAGCGATATAAAGGGCGATCATCAATGCCTGGGCCGATTCATCGAAACCGAGCATGGACTGGAGGATGCCTAAAGAAGCCATAATAGCGCCTCCGGGGACACCGGGAGCAGCAACCATCGTGATGCCAAGCATGAAAATGAAACCTGCAAACAAGGAAAAATCGAAAGGCATGCCTTGCATCATCATTAAGGCTAAAGCGCAGGCCACAATCTTCAAGGTACTTCCGGATAAATGGATAGTGGCACAAAGCGGGATGACAAATCCGGCTATATCAGCTGATACACCGTTCTTCTTGGTCTGCTCGAGTGTAACAGGGATGGTGGCGGCTGATGACTGAGTGCCTAAAGCGGTGAAATAAGCCGGCAGCATCCGTCCCAACAAGCGGAACGGGTTTTTACGGACAAACAATGCTGCAACAGAGTACTGGAAGACCAACAGAAAGATGTGTAGTACAAAAATGACGCCAATGATCTTAATAAATACCATCAGGATGGAGAATACTTGTCCGGAATGTGTCATGTTGAGAAAGATGCCAAAGATATAAATGGGAAGTAATGGGAGGATAACTGCACTGATCATGCGTACGATGATCTCCTGGAAGTCGCGTGCTACGTTTTTCAAAGCGTCACTGTGCAGACTGGCAAGTCCTAAGCCGAGGGTAAAGGCAAGGACAAGTGCGGTCATGACATTCATCAACGGTGGGATGGCGACCGAGAAATAAGGTAGAATACCTTGGGCCTCACTTACCTCGTCGAGAGGTGCTCCCGGCGTAATAAGTGAGGGAAAAACGGCAGCTCCGGTGAAATAGGAGAGGAAGCCGGAGAAAAGAGTGGCACCGTAGGCAATGAGTGCGGTGACAAGTAGCATTCGTCCGGCTCCTTTACCTATGTCGGCAATGGCAATGGTGACCAGGCCGAGGATGATAAGAGGAATGGAGAAATTGAGGAACTCTCCGAAGATGGAGTTGAAGGTCACGAACAGCCGTACCAAAGGCGTCGGCAGGAAATTTCCGATAGCGATACCAAGTATAATAGCTATGATGATACGTGGTAAAAGTCCGATGTGTATTTTCTTCATTACGAGTTTTTAGAAGTTTGTTACAAAAGTAATATTTTATTCTGAAACTATCCGAACAAATATTTTCGATATGTGTTATAGATAATAAGAAATAGAACAAAATATCAACTGATTTAGATAAATATTACAATTATGGCAACTCAGAATAAAACAGATATAGGCCTGATTGGTTTAGCTGTAATGGGAGAAAATTTAGCCTTGAACATGGAAAGTAGAGGATGGAGCGTATCGGTGTATAATCGTACGGTGCCCGGTGTGGAAGAAGGCGTGGTGGAACGTTTTATGAATGGAAGGGCTAAAGATAAGCATATAGAGGGGTTTACGGACATAGAAGATTTTGTGAAATCAATTGCTGTACCTCGTAAGATTATGATGATGGTGCGTGCCGGTAGTCCGGTGGACGAATTGATGGAGCAACTTTTCCCATACCTTTCTCCAGGTGATATATTGATTGATGGAGGTAACTCAAATTATGAAGATACAAACCGCAGAGTGAAACTGGCAGAGTCGAAGGGATTTCTGTTCGTCGGTGCCGGTGTGTCGGGCGGAGAAGAGGGGGCTTTGAATGGAGCTTCTATTATGCCGGGCGGTTCGGAAAAGGCATGGGAGGAGGTAAAACCTATTTTGCAGAGTATTGCTGCCAAAGCTCCCGATGGAAGTCCGTGCTGCCAGTGGGTGGGACCTGCCGGATCGGGACACTTTGTGAAGATGATCCATAACGGAATAGAGTATGGTGATATGCAGTTGATTGCTGAAGCTTATTGGGTGATGAAGAAATTACTGGATATGCCTAATGAAGAAATGGCGTCTGTATTTGCCCGTTGGAATGAAGGTAAGTTGCGGAGTTATCTGATAGAAATCACAGGCAATATACTCCGTCATAAAGATAATACAGGGGTTTATCTGATCGATAAAATTCTGGATGCTGCCGGACAGAAGGGGACAGGCAAATGGTCGGTGATCAACGCCATGGAATTAGGTATGCCATTAGGATTGATTGCTACGGCTGTTTTTGAACGTAGCCTGTCGGCACAGAAGGAACTCCGTGAGACGGCTGCCCGTCAATACCAATGTAAGCATTCGATGGCTGTATATAATAAACAGGATACGGAAAAAGAAATATTTGCGGCGTTGTATGCTTCGAAACTGGTTTCGTATGCACAAGGATTTGCGGTATTGCAGCGTGCTTCCGATGCATTTGGATGGAACCTTGATTTGGCTTCGATTGCACGGATGTGGAGAGGTGGATGCATTATTCGTAGTATTTTCCTGAATGATATTGCTGCTGCATTTGAGGCAAAAGAAAAACCGGAACATTTGCTGCTAGCTCCATATTTTGAGCAAGAAATCAAAGGATTGTTGTCCGGATGGAAGAATCTGGTGGCGCAGGCTATGCGTGAAGAACTACCTGTTCCGGCTTTCTCCTCAGCTTTGAATTATTTCTATTCGTTAGTGTCGGCTGACCTTCCGGCCAATCTGATACAGGCACAGCGCGATTATTTTGGTGCTCATACATTTGAGCGGAAAGATGAGTTACGAGGAGTCTTTTTCCATGAAAACTGGACTGGACATGGAGGGGATACAAAGTCGGGTACGTATAATGTATAAGCAAAAAAAGAAATATGAATAAATTTGTAATGACTATCTTTGGTGCTTCGGGTGACTTGACGAAGCGTAAGTTGATGCCGGCATTGTATTCGTTGTATGTAGCCAAGCGTCTTCCGGAAGAATTTGAAATTCTCGGGGTGGGACGTACGGTTTATGAGGATGCGGACTATCGGACTTACATTTATAGTGAGATGGAGAAATTTGTGAAGTCGGAAGAGCAGAATAAGGAGAAGATGGACGCTTTCGTTGGACATCTTCACTATCTGGCAATAGACCCGGCATTGGAAAGCGGATACGGACAACTTCGGCTGCGAATTGAAGAACTGAGCGGGGACAGCCGGCCGGACGATTTGTTGTTTTACCTGGCTACACCTCCATCATTGTATGGCGTGATTCCGTTGCATCTGAAATCAGTACATCTGAATGAAGGTCGTGCGCGGATTATTGTTGAAAAGCCTTTTGGGTATGATCTGGAGTCGGCCGAGAAACTGAATCGAATTTATGCTTCCGTATTTGATGAACATCAGATTTACCGAATCGATCATTTCTTAGGTAAAGAAACTGCTCAGAATTTGTTGGCTTTTCGTTTTGCCAATGGTATTTTCGAACCTTTATGGAACCGTAACTATATAGATTATGTGGAAGTAACCGCCGTGGAAAATCTCGGAATCGAGCAACGCGGCGGTTTTTATGATACCACGGGTGCTCTTCGGGATATGGTGCAGAATCATCTGATCCAGTTGGTGGCACTTACTGCCATGGAGCCTCCCGCTGTGTTCAATGCAGATAACTTCCGTAATGAAGTGGTGAAAGTATACGAGTCTCTGACTCCTTTGACTGAAACGGATCTGAACGAACACATTGTCCGGGGACAATATACAGCCGGAGGAAACAAAAGAGGGTACCGGGAAGAGAAGAATATAGCACCGGACTCGCGCACCGAAACTTATATCGCCATGAAACTGGGGATCAGTAACTGGAGGTGGAGCGGAGTGCCTTTCTATATCCGGACAGGCAAACAAATGCCGACGAAAGTGACGGAGATTGTCGTACACTTCCGTGAAACTCCGCATCAGATGTTCCATTGTGCGGGTGGTAATTGTCCGAGGGCAAATAAACTGATTCTTCGCTTGCAGCCCAATGAAGGTATTGTATTGAAATTTGGTATGAAAGTGCCGGGACCGGGATTTGAGGTCAAACAGGTTACAATGGATTTCAGTTATGATCAGTTGGGAGGGGTACCCGGAGGAGATGCTTATGCCCGCCTGATAGAAGACTGTATTCTGGGTGATCAGACCCTCTTTACACGAAGTGATGCCGTAGAAGCATCCTGGCATTTCTTTGACCCTATTTTGCGTTATTGGAATGAACATCCCGAGGCACCGCTATACGGCTATCCGGCAGGAACTTGGGGACCTTTGGAAAGTGAAGCTATGATGCATGAACATGGTGCCGACTGGACCAATCCATGCAAGAATTTAACAAACACAGATCAATACTGCGAATTATGAAACCCTATATTTTCCCTTCGTCCATAGAGACGGCACGCGCACTGATATTACATTTGGTGAAACTGATGTTAGATGAACCGGACAGAACCTTCTGCATTGCATTCAGTGGCGGAAGCACTCCGGCACTGATGTTTGATTTATGGGCGAATGAATATACGGATATCACTCCTTGGGAACGATTGAAAGTGTTTTGGGTGGACGAGCGTTGTGTGCCTCCTGAGAATTCGGATAGTAATTATGGGATGATGAGGTCGTTGCTGCTGAGTATCGTACCTATTCCGTACGAGAATGTGTTTCGTATCCAGGGAGAGAATAATCCAAAGAAAGAGGCTGCCCGCTATTCGAAACTGGTAATGAAGGAGGTGCCGGTGAAGAACGGTTTTCCGGTGTTCGATGTAGTATTGTTGGGAGCAGGTAATGACGGGCATACATCGTCTATTTTTCCGGGGCAGGAAGAACTGCTTTCGACAGATCATATATATGAGGCGAATTTTAATCCGAATAACGGGCAAAAGAGGATAGCTCTGACAGGAATGCCGATTTTGAATGCGCGTAGAATCATCTTCCTGATAACGGGAAGAGTGAAGGGTCCGGTTGTAGAAGATATTTTTTATTCGGGAGATACGGGTCCGGCTGCTTACATAGCCCATCATGCTGACAATGTGGAGCTGTTCATGGATAACGCGGCGGCGGAAAAGATTATCCGCAGATAAAAAACAAAAACCGTCCGACCTTCACAGGCCGGACGGTTTTTGTTCTATTTTTGAATACGTTATTTACATACAACAATTAAACAGTATGATAATTAAAATAACAACTCAACAAAATGGAATCCGGGAGAATCACTTCGGCCGGATTGGCTTATCTCACTTAAATGTGACTTACGTAATAATTATGACTAATTAATGTATGGCAAAGATAGGTGGTTTTTTGCTTTGGGGCAATCACTCGATTTAGGTATTGTGAAGAGGGTTATCACTATAAGTAGGGATTGAGCCGGGCGGAAAGGAGGAGTGTGTTTTGTTTTATGCTCTTTAAGTTGTAAATTTGCGGAAAAACAAGAGTAATATGGAATATAAGTTTGACGAACAGAGTGTGAAAGAATTAATGGAATGGGCGCAAGCTGCACAGCTGCCTCAAGAGCTGGAACTGAGTAAGGCAGAGCGTATTTTTGATGTGAAGCTTTGTGTGGAATCTGATTTATCCTGTATCAGAGCTCACTATCCGGATGCTTTTTACAATCCTGCTATTACTCGCCTGTATCGTATCAAGGAGAAGCTGGAGGAGAAGTGACTTCCGGATATGAGTAAGTGACTTAAAAGTATGTAATCAATTTGCGATTCTGTGGAATTTTTCCACAATAAATGTGGAATACTCCTTTATATTCCACTATTCCAATGAAAGCTGTTTTTATATAATTACTTGAAAATGAGTTGTCGATCTGGATTGGCATATGTCTGGCATGTGTATTGCATTATAATATTCAGATGTTTAGTTATAGTTAGTAGATCTAGAACAATTAAGTTTTCAAGAATTATGAAAAAGGTATTAGTAGCATTGGTAATAGTAATGGGATTGGGATTTTCAGTAGTAAAAGCAGATGAACCTCTAAAGAAAAAATCTGCGAAAGTGGAACAGAGGGACTCACGGGAAGATTTTACGCCAATCGAGGTTAATAATCTTCCTGAGGCAGTGATTGATGAGTTATCCTGTGAGGGAGCACTGATTAAAGAGGCTTTTATAGCCTATAGTCGTTCGGAAGGTAAACTCTACAAAGTGATTATATTATCGAGCGATTTTCATGAACAGGCAGTGTTCTTGAATGAAAGAGGGAATATACTGAATAGATAGTTTCCCAATCTTTGAAGAAAGCACACAACTGAATTTATGTTAAGCCTCGGTTCGAAAGAACCGGGGCTATTTTTTTGTTCAGGAGAAATGATTCTGTATTTGAGAGGTAAATAGAATGGTTTGAAATTTATAATTGTTTCCGCCTTTTCTCTTTCATATTTTTGTACTGTAAGCTTACAAGAGACAGGAGATTTATAGGCGGATTCTGAAAAGCCTGATAGAAAGAGTAAGAGTAAAAAGGGTATTATGATGAAAATCAATGGTAAGTTAGTAGGGAATTTTTTGACAGAAGGTATGATTACGGCGCTACCTGATTGGTTTGTTGTATTAGGTAAGTGTGGTAGCAATGGAAAAAATCAAAGAATGGTAGAAGCGCTTTCAATAGATGATGAATTGAATGCATATTGGGGTTGAATATGGGAATTCGATATATAAACTATCAGGATCGCTTAGAAAATGCTTATTGCGGCGGGTATGCTTTGGCGGCCATGATTAATTTGTTCGATTCGTCACTGACTCCGGATAAACCGTATGGTAAAAGTATTTATGATCAGATTCAGGCCATACAGCGTGCAACTCTCGATAAGAACAGGAAATGTTTTATTGATAGGATAACTCGATATTTGCATGATCGGAATATTGAAGGTACATACTCTCTGCCTTCCTCGGTCTCTATGTATGCAAAAAATATGGGATTGAATCCGAGAGTCAGTTATAATGAGTCAAAGTTGAAAGAGAATCTGGTATCCGTAATAAATAATATAGGTTTAGAACAATTTAATGTTGATGATTTGATAGGGGAAGAGATATCTCTGATAGTCTCTTCGGGAATACCAGTTGTTGAAAATGTTACTAATTTTTCTATCATGAACTCTCTGGCATTGGTGGAAGGAGGAATGCATTGGATTGCTATTGGCGATATAAAAGTCGCGAGTGGAGAAAATATGTATTACGATCCTGAATCAGTGGGAAAACCTCCTTATGAATATTCTGGCTTAAACATTGTGTTGAATCCTTTTCAGTGATTTTGCCGTGTTTTATAGGTGGGTTCCGAAAAGCCTTGAATAGAGTAGGAAAAGCTTAAGGGTATTATAATATGAAAGTATGTATGTCGTCTAAAAAGAGAAACAATGGTTCTGTTGCTAAAATTCAAGGTCATTACTACAATAATAATGATGACTCTTGTTTTCAGGAAATAAAGGAAATGGCCCCAATTTCTATTAAAGCTTGTAAGGGGAATCAGTTGCTTATTACGCTTACCGTTTTGGATACTTGGTGTGAGAAAGCCGGTGACGGAGCATGGTTTGCTATTAAAGTTAATAATAAAATTGTAGCACGGGGATTGTATTCCGTGGCAATGGATGGACAACGTGTTCCCATTACTTTACAGGCAATGGTTGATGTCACTTCGTTGGAAGAAGATGTTACGATCAGAGCTATGTGGTGTAATTGTGAGGGTACTTCCGGCAGAGCTTGCTGCATAGGAGAATTCTCAGAAGCAATACTTACAGTGTTAGTAAATGACTGGAATGTAGTTAGTTCAAAATTAGAAGAAATGACTAAGAATTTATCTAAAATTCCAGGTCTGAGATAAGGAAGACAGCGACAAGTCATGGATTATACGGGCAGTGAATAAATGGAGGCATTTGTTCACTGCCCGTTTTTTCGGATTTATCAAAAAAGTAAATAAAAAAGTCATATCTACTTTATGGAAGTTATAATTATGGGTGGTATTATTTACGGGTTTCAGAATAATTCATATCTTTGAAGCTGTAACTAAAACTAATCAATAATGAAGCAAATACATTTAGATTGCCTGGCAGTGAAGCTGTTTCTCTTTTTTTCTCTTTTTAGTTTGCCGTCCGGGGCACAGAGCATTTTTCAGAAATACGATCGTTTCCTGACGGAACCTCGTTCATACGTGTGTTATCGTGTGGACGGTAAACTGAAAATAGATGGTAAACTGGATGAAGTTTCATGGCAGAAGGCAAAATCGACAGCTCCGTTTGTAGATATCAGTGGCGAAGGATTCCCTACGCCTAAATATGAAACTACAGCTAAGATGTTGTGGGATGATGAATATTTGTATGTCGGGGCAATTTTACAGGAAGACGACATCAAGGCACGTCTTACTCAGCGGGATACCATTATTTACTATGATAATGATTTTGAGGTTTTTATAGATCCTGATTGGGATGGACACAACTATTTTGAAATAGAGACCAATGCCCGGGGTGTTATATTCGATTTGATGCTGGACAAGCCTTATCGGTCAGGAGGCAACTTTATGGTGCAATGGGATTGTCCGGGATTAAAGTTGGCTATTCATCGTGAAGGTACGTTGAATAAATCGAAAGACAAAGATAAATATTGGAGTGTGGAGATGGCTATTCCTCATAAGGCATTGACTGTAAATTTTAACAACCCGTTGAAAGCAGGCAATTGCTGGCGAATTAACTTCTCACGGGTACAGTGGTTGAAAGCCGGAGGGCCTGAAGAAAATTGGGTTTGGACACCTACGGGAAAGGTGGATATGCACATGCCGGATCGTTGGGGATATTTGTTTTTCGCTGACGAGGCAGTAGGAGCGCCCGAACGTACTGTTGCGCTACCGTATAATACTGCTGTGTATAAACTGCTTTGGGCTATGTTCTATGCACAGCAGGAGAGATATGCAAAAGAGAAAAACTATTTACGTACGGAAAAAGATTTTTTCCTGACGGATGCGGAGTTGAAAGGACTCCCACAGGGTGCGCAAATTTCAGTTGAGGCTACCCGGAATACATACCAGATAGCTATTACTGTTCCGGGTGAAAACAAGCGTTACGTTATTAATAATGAAGGACGTTTCTGGACAGAGAAGATTGCTCCGCGTCAGGTGAAGAACTGGGTATGGACACGTATAAATAAGAATAAAAGTGAAGCAGATTACCGTCAGTGGTTTGCTTTGCTTAAGGAGTGCGGAATCAGTGGGGTGATGTTTGAAGGGTATGATGAAAATCTATATCGCATGTGTAAAGAAGCCGGTCTTGAGGCCCATTTCTGGAAATGGACAATGAATCGTGCGGAACTGCTGAACGTGCATCCCGATTGGTTTGCGGTGAACCGCAAGGGGGAATCTACGCATGATAAACCTGCTTATGTGGATTATTACCGTTTTCTCTGTCCTAACCATGAAGGAGTGGCGCAATACCTGGCGGATGATTATGTGAAAATAGCTCATTTGCCTTATGTAGATGGGGTACATCTGGATTATGTTCGTTTTCCGGATGTGGTTCTGCCTGTCAGTTTATGGAAAAATTATGGCATAGAGCAGACGAGTGAACATCCTGAATATGATTATTGCTATTGTGAGGTTTGTCGTGCCAAGTTTAAGGCGCAGACGGGACGTGATCCGTTGGAATTGAAGTATCCGATGGAAGATCAGTCATGGATCAATTTTCGTTTGGATGCCATTACCCGTGTTGTAGACCGGATTACTGAAGCGGTGAAAGCTGACGGAAAAGCAATTTCTGCCGCAGTATTCCCGGGACCTTCTATGGCCAAGAAGATGGTACGTCAGGATTGGGGAAATTGGACACTGGATGCTTATTTCCCGATGATCTATAACGGCTTTTATTACGAAGGGCCGGAGTGGATCGGACGTTCGGTTCAAGAGAGTGTGAAGACGGTTGACGGACGTGCGAAAGTGTATGCAGGATTGATGTTTCCTGATATAAAAAATGATTTTGAGAAAGCATTGGATGAGGCGTTTGATAATGGTGCGTCCGGTGTCTCTTTCTTTGACGGACCATCGGACGAATATCTTCATAAATTTAAAGCTTATCTGGATAAGAAGGGATTAAAAACGGAATAAAGCCTGTGAAATATGAATGCTTTAATCAAATGTTATAAAGGATAACAATATGCCTATTATCGAAATATCATCCTTGTCCCATCCCGGAGTAGAGATATTCAGTACCCTTACCGAAGCTCAGTTGCGTAATCGCCTCGAGCCTGAAAAGGGGTTGTTTATAGCGGAAAGTCCCAAAGTCATTAAAGTGGCTTTGGATGCAGGCTATGAACCTTTAGCAATTTTGTGTGAGCAAAAACATATCACGGGGGATGCTGCGAATATCATTGAACGCTGTGGTGATATACCCGTCTATACAGGTGACAGAGAACTGCTTGCTACGCTGACCGGATACGTTTTGACACGTGGTGTACTTTGTGCCATGCGTCTTCCGGTTCTGCGAAGTATGGAGGAAGTATGCCGGAGAGCCAGGCGCATCGTGATCATAGACGGGGTGGTGGATACTACCAATATCGGTGCCATCTTCCGTTCGGCGGCCGCTCTCGGAATAGATGCGGTATTACTAACCCGCAACTCTTGTAGTCCATTAAACCGACGTGCGATCCGGGTGTCTATGGGGGCGGTCTTCCTTGTACCATGGACTTGGCTGGATGGTCCTCTCAGTGATCTGGCTCGGTGGGGCTTCCGTACGGTTGCCATGGCGCTTACGGATAATTCTATTTCCATCGATGATCCTGTGCTGACAACCGAACCCAAGTTGGCTATTGTGATGGGTACCGAGGGAGACGGGCTCTCGCATGAGAGGATTGCCGAAGCGGACTATGTCGTTCGCATCCCTATGTCACATGGGGTCGATTCGCTCAATGTGGCTGCTGCGTCTGCCATCGCTTTCTGGCAACTTCGTGCTGAGAAAGAGTATTAGTGAATACAAAGAGTAATGTATAATGTAGAAGAACAGAAATGAAAGATAACGAGTAAGGCAGCCTCATAAGGCTGCCTTACTTTATAAATTGTAATAAGGAATATATTAATTCCCTCTGTATGTAGAATACCCGTTGGCTGACATAGTAATGGGAATATGATAATGCTTTTTGCCTTCAATTCTAAATATAACTTCGACAAACGGATAGATTGATTTTAAGCCTTGTTTCAGGAAATAAGGCTCTGTATAAAATTTAAGCATATATATACCTGTATTATCCTCTATGCTTGGTAAAAAATTGGAGATTCTTCCATTTACATCAGTCTTGCCGATTGCAATCTGTTTCCATTGGCTTGGGGTGGAAGGATTTAATTTATAGAGGGTGATGTCAACTCCTTGTGCCGGTTCTCCTTTACTAATATCAAGTATGTGTGTACTTAGCTGATGGCTTTCTGTTTGGGCATAGATAGAGAAGGGCAGGAGGAATAAAATAATAATTACCGAGAATTTCTTGATTAGTTGCGTCATATCTGTTTTCGTTATTATGATTATATAATTAACAAATAAATTGAATTTATGTTTGGTTTGGATCAAAGATGGATCTCCATACCGACTTACCCTCTTTAACCGATAACCATACCAGATATCCGCCACCAATTTCACAAATGCCGGCAAGTATGAAGACTAAAATAGTTCTTAATATAAGCATATATTCATTTTTTTATTATTGGGTCACAAATATAGTTTAAAAAGAGAAGGATGAAATCAACTGGATTCGATTTACATTCTCAAATTTGCTATGCCGGGAGGGATGCCGCTTGATATCCCGTCAATGATTGTACACTGAATACAGGGCACATCATGACCGGAACATCAATGCGGCAATTAATTTTTAGTCGATTCCCGGCTCTCTCCGGTCTTAATCGTAAAAGGGCTGTTAATTGTTGGTTAATATTTCTACAGCCTGTTTTAACGTGCGATCAATATGGGTATAAGGTGAAAGGGCCATTTCATAAATTTCTTCTTCGGTTAGTGGTTCCATTAGGAAGTCCGGTTTAATTCCGATTCCTTCTATTACAGTATGAGTTGCATCCTGCATTGCAAGTAAAGGCATATAAAACTCTAAGTAATCACCGACTTTACCTCTCAGCCCTCCGTTAAACTGATCCGAATCTCCTAATCCGGCAGTTGCACCGGCACTATAATGTCCTACGACAGTGACATGTTTCCCCTGGCTTTTTAGCATTAGGGTACTGATTTCAGACATACTTGCACTGTTCTTGTCTAAGAGAATAACTACCGGTATTTCTTTTTTTATCCCAATGTCTGTTGGCTTTGTCATGCAGGGTGTCCATGGGGTATAACTGAATGGATTATTGTCTTCTTTGAACCTCTGGTAGCCAAAGATGGCGTCTTTGGTGATAAAGCGATCTGTAAATGTTCTTGCATCAAGAACCATACCGCCACCGTTTCCTCTAAGATCCAGTATTATCTTTTTTATATCCCCGTTTTTGAGGGGTACCAGGAAATTCTTATAGAAATCTATCTTATATTGATTGTTGATAACATTATCTATATCCGAGAGAAAAACTGTATACTCACATGCTAATTGTAAATGCTCGGTCGAGCGTCTGTCTCTTATACACATCTGACGCTGCCGACGATCGCATAAGTGTAGATCT
>ENA-OXEA01000942-OXEA01000942.1-human-gut-metagenome-genome-assembly--contig:-NODE-942-length-15302-cov-8.116285_pt1 | contig 15302 bp, 12 predicted proteins | sample MGYA00249352_ERZ652237 | MGnify/ENA primary metagenome ERZ652237 (study PRJEB26925, sample SAMN05826962) | human gut metagenome | biome: ENVO:2100002; feature: ENVO:00000062; material: ENVO:00002003... | reverse complement strand
AGATAGGCTCCGGTCTCGTGGGCTCGGAGATGTGTATAAGAGACAGGAATAAGTCCGGGCTTCCCGGGGTTGCACGCTCTTCGGCTTCTGGGAGAGGCGAACACATCCGGGCTTCCCGGGGGGGCTCTTCGTTTTTTGGACGGGCGGCGGCACGGCACGACCCGATAAATTTGGCACTCCTCGCGCCTTGCACTATCTTTGTCCCCATGGAAACAAAGATACTTTTCGTTTGTCTGGGGAATATCTGCCGTTCCCCGGCTGCCGACGGAATCATGCGGCACATAGTCCGCGAACGCGGGCTCGGGGCGGAGATTGCGGTCGACTCGGCCGGGACGTATGCCGGGCACACGGGCGAACTGCCCGATGCGCGCATGCGGCGGGCGGCGTCGCGCCGCGGCTATGACCTGACGCACCGTGCCCGGCAGATCCGCGAGGAGGACTTCGGGAAATTCGACATGATCGTGGTGATGGACGACCGGAACTACGAGCACGTGCACCGGCTGGCGCCGTCGCGTGCGGATGCCGCCAGGATCTTCCGTATGCGGGAGTTTTTCAGCCGCCATCCCGGCTGGGATCATGTTCCCGATCCCTATTACGAAGGTGCCGAGGGCTTCGAGCTGGTGCTCGACATGCTGGAAGACGGCTGCGAGGGAATCCTCGCGCACCTCGGGAAATAGGCTGCCGGAATACCGGGCGGACGGGTGCAGGTGTCATTTGTCGGAAAACCCTGCCGGCACCGCGGCTCGGAATGCGAAACACCGGCCCGGAAGTACCCGGGCCGGTGTTTTCATGTTCCGGAAATCCCTTAGAAATCGAGACCGAAGCTGATGCTGTACGTGTTGTGCAGCAGCGTCTCCTTGCGTGCGATCAGGTAGGCGAAATCGAGGCGCAGGTGCAGGAACCGCACGCCGGCGCCGACCGACCCGTAGGTGGGGTAGTAATTCCGCCGTTCGCCGTAGTGGTAGCCCGCCCGCAGCTGGATGAGCTGCATGAGGTTGTATTCGGCGCCCACCGACATCTGGAACCCGCGTACCCGCGCCGGGGAGAAATAGTAGCCCCAGTCCGCCCCGACGGTTATTTCGTGGGCATCGGTGAGGAACGTATCCAGCGCCACGCCCGCCGTGAGATCCATCGGCAGCGTATAGTCCGTTTTCCCGAGGTAACCGCCCAGGTTGCCCAGCTTACCGCCGACGCGCAGCGTAGAGTAGCTGCCGACGTTCTCCAGCGGCTGCGACCACGCAACGCTCAGGTCGACGGCCAGTGCGTCGGCCGTGTCGTCGTGGCGTTTGAGGTGCATGTAGCGTCCCACGATGCCGACGGCCCACCTCTCGCCCAGGCGGCGCGAATAGCCCAGGTCGACGGCCATGTCGTTGTTGCCCCGTTCGCGCAGGTACTGCCGCCAGCCGATTTGTGCCATGTTGACGTTGTCGAACCGGCAGAACCCGGTCACGGCATAGTAGTCGAACTCGCCCTGCCCGTAGTAGGACGAGGAGACCTGCGAGGGCATCTGCGAAAAGATGGCCGTCGCCGAATTATTATAGATGGCGTGCGAACCCGACAGGGTCGTCATGGCTACGCCGCCCATGCCGAGCGCCTTGGCGTCGGGTGTCGGGAGCGTAGCCTCCTGTGCCGAGGCATACAGCGCGGCGGCAAGGAGTGCCAGAGTGGTTGTCAGACGTTTCATACGGCAAATATAGCGAAAAAGATGCAACTTCCATTCCGGGGCGTTGCCTGTGCACGTTCCGTCAGCACGAAATCCGTTTCAGGTGCGCTGCCACCAGTTCGAAGAAGCGCGAAATATGCTCCCCGTCGACGAAGGCGTGGTTGACGAAGATCGAGAGGGGCATCACGAGCCGGCCTTCGCGTGCGACCGCCTTGCCGGCGTTCATCAACGGGTATTCGGTGGGCTGGCCGGGTGCTCCCTGGGCATAGGTGACCGAGGTGAAATAGAGTTTCGGCGTGGCGCTCAGGAGGAAGACATCGTAGTCGCCCTGTGCCTGCAACACTTTTTCCTCCCCGTAAGGATCCCCGTCGGAAGGAATGCCGGTGACGATGGCGCGCGCCCGGGCGTAGAACCTGTCGAACTCGGCGTGATAGGGGATGCGGACGGTGTAGAACGTGCGTCCCGGGACGGCGATCGGCGTGATGACGTCCACCCTGTCGTGGTAAACCACGTTGCCGCTGCTGTCGGTGCGGTAGCGAAACTCTTCGATCTCGTTTACCGAACGCAGGACGGCATAGAGGTAGTAGAGGAAGAACGAACGTCCGGTGGCCTTCGCCGCCGCGCGGGCTTCGGTACAGTCGACCTCGGTCGCTACCGAAATCCAGGAATTGAGGAAATTGCGGAAGAAGGCGTAATTGTCGCGCCGCTTCCATGTTTCGATGTCTACGATATGTTTCATGGCGGAAATTTTCCGCAAAGATAGCGATTCCCATTGCAGTTTGTCGTGCGGCCGGCGGAATTTTGCATGCCGGACGATTGCCGTTGTGCGGCGGGCATCTTGGGGCGGGGGAGGCAATTACGTCCGCTTCCCGCTGCGTGACCGCCGCGGCATGGTGCAATTGCACGCGCTCCGTTGCGTGACGCTCCGCGGCCGGCTGCGGGACAGGGGCAATACGATAAGTTCCCTGCGGGGGTATGGCCGTAAAAAAAGCACCCGCCCGAACCTGTTCGGGACGGATGCTTCGATTCGCGTCCGATGCCTTGCGGCATGGTTTTACATATTTCTATGGCCTGTACCGCCTTTTAGCAGTTCATCGCGCCGCAGCAGTGGATGACCTGCCCGCTGACATACGACGAGAGATCCGACGCGAGGAACAGCGCGACTTTCGCCACATCCTCGGGCGTGCCGCCGCGGCGGAGCGGGATCTGCTTGTACCAGCCTTCCTTCACCTCGTCGGGCAGCTTGTCGGTCATCTCGGTCATGATGAAGCCCGGGGCGATGGCGTTGGCGCGGATGCCGCGCGGGCCCATCTCCTTGGCGATCGACTTGGCCAGGCCGATCATGCCGGCCTTCGAGGCCGAATAGTTACACTGGCCCGCGTTGCCGCTGACACCCACCACCGACGACATGTTGATGATCGAACCGCTCTTCTGGCGGGCCATAATGGGCGTCACGGCATGGATGAAGTTGAACGCCGACTTGAGGTTTACGGTCAGCACGGCGTCCCACTGCGCCTCGGACATGCGCATCATCAGGCCGTCCTTGGTGATGCCGGCGTTGTTCACCAGGATGTCTATGCGGCCGAAGTCCTTCACGATCCGGTCGATGACCTCATGCGTCTCTTCGAAATTCGCCGCATTCGAGGCATAGCCTTTGGCCTTGACGCCCAGCGCTGCGATCTCGGCCTCGGTGGCCTTGCCGTTCTCGTCGATCGCCAGGTCGGTGAACGCCACATCGGCGCCTTCCTTGGCGAATTCAAGTGCGATGGCCTTGCCGATGCCGCGGGCTGCACCCGTTACGACAGCCACTTTTCCTTCGAGTAATTTCATAACTTTCAACGTATTAAGAGTTTCGGTAAAATATTCTGTTTTTCCTTTTTTCGTCCAAAAGACGAACAAAGTTAAGAAAAATATTTTGAAACGTCCCGCCGCCGCCGGATTTTCGCCAAATATTACTAACTTTACCGTCCGTAAACGGAATTTCGTAAAACCCTTAACGATATGAAAAGAGACACCCAGATTTTCGATCTGATCGCCGCCGAGCGCAGCCGTCAGATGCATGGCATCGAATTGATCGCCTCGGAGAATTTCGTCAGCGACCAGGTCATGGAAGCCATGGGCTCCGTGCTGACCAACAAATATGCCGAGGGCTATCCCGGGGCCCGCTATTACGGCGGCTGCGAGGTCGTGGACAAGGTCGAGACACTCGCCATCGAACGCATCTGCCGCCTCTACGGCGCCGAATACGCCAATGTGCAGCCCCACTCGGGCGCACAGGCCAACATGGCGGTATTCTTCGCCTGCATGCAGCCGGGCGATACCTTCATGGGGCTCGACCTGGCGCACGGAGGCCACCTTTCGCACGGTTCGCCGGTCAACATGTCGGGTAAGTATTTCAACGCCGTGGGGTACCAGCTCGACGAGGCCACGGGTGTCATCGACTACGACGCCATGGAACGCAAGGCGCTGGAGTGCAAGCCCAAGGTGATCGTCGGAGGCGCCTCGGCCTATTCGCGCGAATGGGATTACAAACGTATGCGCGCCATCGCCGACAAGGTGGGGGCGTTGCTGCTCGTGGACATGGCGCACACGGCCGGGCTGATCGCCGCCGGGCTGCTGGACAACCCCGTGAAATACGCGCATATCGTCACCTCGACGACGCACAAGACCCTGCGCGGCCCGCGCGGCGGTATTATCCTGATGGGCAAGGATTTCGAGAACCCCTGGGGGCTCACCACGCCCAAGGGTGCCGTGAAGATGATGTCGCAAATCCTCAATTCGGCCGTATTCCCCGGCATCCAGGGCGGGCCGCTCGAACACGTCATCGCCGCCAAGGCCGTGGCGTTCGGCGAGGCGCTCGAGCCCTCGTACAAGGAGTACCAGGCGCAGGTGCAGAAGAACGCCAGGGCGATGGCCGAAGCGTTCGTTAAACGCGGTTACAAGATCGTTTCGGGCGGCACGGACAACCACCTGATGCTGGTCGACCTGCGCACGAAATTCCCCGAGCTGACGGGCAAGCTGGCCGAGAAGTGCCTCGTGGCGGCCGACATCACCACCAACAAGAACATGGTGCCCTTCGACAGCCGCTCGCCGTTCCAGACCTCGGGGCTGCGCTTCGGGACGCCGGCCATCACCACCCGTGGCCTGAAAGAGGACAAGATGGACTACATCGTCGGCCTGATCGACCGGGTGCTGTACGACCCCGAGAACGAAGCCAATATTGCCGCCGTACGCAAGGACGTGAACGCCCTGATGGCCGACTATCCGCTTTTCGCGTGGTAAAATTCCGGTAGGATGAAAGAGGTCATCGACTTTTTCCGCCGCCTGCACGACAACAACGACCGTGCATGGTTCGACGCCCACCGCGCCGAATGGGCGCACGTGAAGGGACGCTTCGCGGCCTTCACGGAACGGTTGATCGAGGGCATCTCCGAGTTCGATCCTACGGTGCGCGGCCTCAGGGTGCAGGACTGCACCTACCGCATCGCCCGCGACACGCGGTTCAGTCCCGACAAGTCGCCCTATAAAACATATATAGGTGCGTATATCGCGCCCAAGGGCAAGAAGTCGGGGTTTGCAGGCTACTATTTCCACATCGAACCCTGCTGCGACAGCCTCGTATGGAGCAACCTGCTTTCGGCGGGGCTCTACTGCCCCGAGCCGGTCGTGCTGCGCAGCGTGCGCGAGGAGATCCTCGACAACGGTGCGGAAATCGCGGCAGCCATCCGCAAGGCCAAGGGGTTCGGCATCGTCGAAGAGAACAAGCTCAAGCGGGTGCCTACGGGATTCCCTGCCGACAGCGAGTATGCCGAGATGCTGAAACTCAAGGATTTCTATATCGCCAAGCGGATCACCGAGGAGTTCTTGCTCTCGGACGACCTGCTGGAGCGAACCCTCGCGGAGTTCCGCCGCACGCAGCCGTTCATCGCGATCCTGAACCGTGCCGTGCAGTTCGCCTACGAAGAGATGATGTAACCTGCCCGTGCAATAACGTAACCGCCTTCCCTGACCGGGGGAGGCGGTTTTTTGTCGGCGGCGTACGGCCCGGGGAGGGGTATGAAAGACAATTCCCCGGCATCCTGCTGAAATTCGCAAGGGATCCCGAAATCCCGCTTTCCGACGCGACGGCAATTTCCACCCCTCCTGCGGTCTTATCCCCGGTTCGGTGCCATAGCCGGAAGCCCCGCCCGTGGGCAATAAAAGGCGAAATCCGCCGCCGCCCGAAAAAAACAGGGCGATTCTTTGCCTGCGGGATAGGTGATTCGTGGGCTTTCCTTGTATTATATACAAGAAGAAAAGCTATGCGACAACAAATACAGAAATTCGGCAGGGCCCTGAGCGGCATGGTCATGCCCAACATCGGCGCGTTCATCGCGTGGGGATTCGTCACGGCGCTCTTCATCCCCTCGGGATGGTGGCCCAACACCCAGATGGCACGCCTGGTCGACCCGATGCTGACCTACCTGCTGCCGTTGCTGATCGCCTATACGGCCGGGCGCAACGTCGCCGGCGAACGCGGCGGGGTAATCGGGGCCATTGCCGCCATGGGCGTCATCGTCGGCAGCGACATCCCGATGTTCATCGGAGCCATGGTCATGGGCCCGCTGGGCGGGTATACGATCCGGTGGTTCGACAAACTTACGCAGGGACGCATAAAGGCGGGCTTCGAGATGCTCGTGAGCAATTTCTCGATAGGCATCCTCGGTATGCTGCTGGCCATACTGGGCTATTGGGTCATCGGCGGTGCGGTGACGGGGCTGACGCTGCTGGTCAGCAACGGCGTGGAGGTCGTGATCCGCCACGGACTGCTGCCGCTCGTGTCGCTTCTGGTCGAGCCGTCCAAGGTGCTGTTCCTCAATAATGCCCTGAACCACGGCATCTTCTCGCCGATCGGCATCGAGCAGGCCCGCGAAACCGGGCAGTCGATCATGTTCCTGCTGGAAACGAATCCCGGGCCCGGGCTGGGCGTACTGCTGGCCTGCTGTTTTTTCGGCCGCGGCAATATGCGCCAGTCGGCACCCGGCGCCGTAATCATCCAGTTCTTCGGCGGTATCCACGAAATCTATTTTCCCTATATCCTGGCGCGCCCGGCGCTGATCCTCGCCCCTGTTGCGGGCAGTGCCGCCGGGCTGCTGTTCTTTTCGCTTGCCGGGGCCGGACTGGTGGCGCCGGCTTCGCCCGGCAGCATCATTTCGGTGCTGGCCATGGCTCCCAAAGGCCAGACCCTCGTCGTGCTGGCCGGGGTGCTGATCTCCACGGCGGTGTCGCTGCTCATGGCGGCGCCCTTCGTCCGGCGTGCCGCCGCTGCGGAGGATATGCCGACAGGCGCAATCCCCGCCGCGCAGAGCGGGGCACCCGCCGTAAAGGCCGCGCTGCACTTCCCGGCACATATCCGCAAGGTGGTTTTCGCCTGCGATGCGGGCATGGGGTCGAGTGCGCTGGGTGCCACGCGGTTTCGAAAAAGGCTCTCCGATGCGGGCATCGGCACGGCGGTCGGCAACTGTGCCGCGGACGGCATTCCCGCCGATGCCGACGTCGTTGTCTGCCAGTCCGTGCTGGCCGGGCGGATCGCCGGATCGGCACATGGAGCCGCGCTGGTCGTGATCGACAATTTCCTGGCAGACCCGGCCCTCGACGTCCTGTTCGCCCGGTTGGCGCAACAGGACGGTGCGGACGCACAGCCCTCCGACGCCGGCCTGCGAAGGGCGGGCGATGCCCCGGATCGCATGGCCTCCCCGCAGCCGGACGATGCTGCGGGGCGGTCTCCCGGCGAGGTCTTGCGCCCCGGGAATATCCGGACGGGACTTTCCACCGAACCCAAGGAAGCCTCGATCCGGCGGGCCGGGGAACTGCTCGCAGCGGGCGGATATGTCGAACCCGGATATGCGGATGCCATGCTGCGCCGCGAGGAACTCGCAACGACCTATATGGGCATGGGCATCGCCATTCCGCACGGCACGTCCGACGCCAAGAAGTGCGTCCTGCACTCGGGCATCGTGGTGCTGCAATACCCCGGCGGGGTTGCGTTCGGCGACGAAAAGGCATACCTCGTAGTGGGCATTGCCGGCGTGGGGGACGCCCATCTGGATATCCTGGCCCGGCTGGGCGAGGTATTCGGGGACGAAGAACTGTTGCGGAGGCTGACGACCGAAGGCGATCCGCAGGTGATATACGAAGCACTGAAATAACTACCTATATGACAACCGGAAAAGTAACGATCACCGCCCCGAACGGCATGCATGCGCGGCCTGCGGGCGAACTTGTAAAGTTAATCAGGGGGCTTGCGCCCGCCAGGATCACCCTGCGCACCGCAGCCCGGGAGGCCAGTGCCGTGAGCATTCTTTCGCTCCTGGCATTGGGGCTCAAACACGGCACCGAAGTGGAAGTCTGCGCCGAGGGCGGCGACGAAGCCGCCGCCGTGCGGGCCGTAACGGATTTCATCGCCGGCATCCGCGAATGATGTTCACGATCCGAGGAATCCCGACGGCGGGGATCGCCGTCGGGACGGCGTTCGTGCTGCAACGCCGCGCATCCGCCGCTGCTACGGCCGCGGCAGGCGACCCCGTGGCCGAGGCCGGGCGGTTCCATGCGGCGCTGGAGCGTGCGAAGGCGGAGCTGTCCGCACTGGCGGAAGGGGAGGCTGTTTTCGCCGCCCATCTGGAGATGGCCGGCGACCCGATGCTCGCCGGGCTGGTCGAGGGGAGGATTGCGGAAAAGCACCTGTCCGCCGAGCAGGCGCTCGGAGAAGCCTGCGAAGAGGTGTGCGGCATGTTCGCGGCGCTCGACGACGACTACCTGCGCGGACGTACCGACGATGTGCGGGACGTATGTGCGCGTATCGGCCGCATCCTGTCGGGCGAAACCGCCCACGATCCCTTTGCCGGGCTGGCTCCCGGGACGATCGTGGTGGCCGACGAGCTGGCGCCTTCGGATACGGCACAGATGGATTTCAGCAGGGTCGCCGGATTGGTGACGGCGCACGGAAGCGTGACGAGCCATGTCGCGATCATCGCCCGGAACAAGGGCATCGCGGCGCTGGTCGGCGTTGCCGGGTGCATGCGGCAGGTCAGAACCGGCGACCGGCTGATAATCGACGGGGAGCGGGGCGAACTGATCGTCGACCCCGATCCGGCTACCGGACGCAAATACGCCGCGCGGCTCGAATCGCTGCGCCAGGATGCGTTCCGCTGCGCGGCGGATGCACAGGCGCCCGCCGTCACGCCCGCCGGGCGGCGGATCACGGTGCTGGGCAATGCCGCGAACGTCGACGAAGTGCGACGCGCGCTCGATGCAGGCGCCGAGGGCATCGGACTTTTCCGGAGCGAGTTCCTCTACATGCAGGGCCCGGCGCTCCCCGACGAAGAGACGCAGTTTGCGGCATACCGTGCCGCGGCGGAGCTTTGCGGGGCACGTCCGCTGACTGTACGGACACTTGATATAGGCGGGGATAAAGCATTGCCCTACATGCACTTCGAGCCGGAGGAAAACCCGTTTCTGGGATGGCGTGCGATCCGGGTTTCGCTGGCCATGCCGGAGCTGTTCCGCACCCAGTTGCGGGCATTGCTGCGCGCGAGCGCATTCGGCAACGTGCGGGTGATGTTCCCGATGATAGCTTCGGTCGGGGAGTTCCGCGCCGCCAAAGCGGTTGTCGAGACCTGCATGGCGGAACTCGACGCAGAAGGGGTTGCCTACGACCGCGACATAGCGCTGGGGGTGATGATCGAGACCCCGGCCGCCGTATTCATCGCCGACGAACTGGCTGCCCGGGCGCGGTTTTTCAGCATCGGCACCAACGACCTGACGCAGTACGTGATGGCTGCCGACCGTGGAAACCCCCGCGTAGCCTACCTTTGCGACGCATTCGACCCGGCCGTGCAACGCAGCATCGGCATGGTGCTCGACGCCGCGCACCGGGCGGGTATCGAAGCCGGGATGTGCGGCGAACTGGCCGCCGACCCGCGCGCCACGCAGCGCCTCGTGGCGCTCGGTCTCGGGGAATTCAGCGTCGGCCCCCCGGCCATCGCCCCGTTGAAACACCGTATACGGACTGACAAATAATTTTTATCTTTATCCCAACGTCTAAAACTCGAATTATGAAGAAAACAATGCTCCTGCTCTTCGCCCTCATGCTGTCGTCGGCGATTTGTGCGCAGGATTACCACGTTGTCCTGTGGGACAACACGACGGCACCCACCTCGAACGGGCTTTCGGGCGACGAGGTCGAATCCAAGCCCGGACAGTGGAAAAACACGCAGACGGCCGAAATGTGGATTTACAAGGCCGGGGACAATGCCACGGGACAGGCGCTCGTGTTTTTCCCCGGGGGCGGCTATTCGTCGCTCTCGGTCGGCAACGGACATAAGGAGGCCCAATGGTTCGCCCGGAACGGCATCACGGCCGCGGTGGTGAAATACCGCCTGCCCAACGGCCACAGCGAGGTTCCGCGCAACGATGCCGACGAGGCGCTGCGCGTGATGCGTTCGATGGCTGCGGAGCTGAAGATCGATCCCGCGAAAGTGGGGGTGTCGGGGACTTCGGCCGGGGGTTACCTCGCCGGGAGCGTCGGGACGCTTTCGGACGTGAAGCCGGGCTTCATGATCCTCTTCTACCCGGTGATCTCGGCCGACCCGGACAAACGCCATAAGGGGACTTTCGTACAGCTGCTCGGCGCCGAAGATGCCGACAAGCCCCTTGCACAGGAGTTCTCGCTCGAAAAGAAGGTCGATGCCGCCACGCCGCCCACGCTGTTGTTCCATTGCGACGACGACAAGGTGGTACCGGCCGTGAACAGCGCGCTGTTCTACCAGAAGCTCAAGGAACACGGCATCAAGGCCACGCTGCACATCTATCCGTCGGGCGGCCACGGCTGGGGCATGAACTCCCGCTTCCGCTATTACGACGACTGGCAGAAAGCCACGCTCGACTGGCTTTCGACGCTCTGATCCCGCGGCGCCTGCGGCCCGTGAAACGATAAAAGAGGCTCTGGAAAGAGCCTCTTTTTGTTGTGCGATCCTGCCGGCATTCCGGTACGGGAGCCGGCGTCGGTGCCGCGTGCGTCCGATCCCGGGAATCCGGCGGCCGGTATTCCCCGCTGCGCTTATTTCTTGCGGTAGATGACCTCGCAATGCTCGCCCGTGAGGTATTCGACGATATTGAGCACCTCTTCGAGCGAATTGGATCGCTGGTAATTGAACGTATAGCGTTTGTCGCCGTAGCGTCCCGGCACCGAAAGCCGCACGCCGAAGGTCGTCTCGATGTGCGAGATGATCTCGTGCAGCGTAGCGTCGGACATCGTCACCAGGTCGTACTGGGTCAGCACGAGGTGCGAAGCGTTGACCTGCGTAATGGCGAGGTTGTCATCCGCAGCGTCGTACAGGGCGCGCTGGTCGGGTTGCAGCGTCACCAGGTTGACCCCTGCGGGCGTCTGAAGGCGTACGGAACCGTGTTCGAGGACGACTTCGGCCTGCTGCGAACCTTCGTAGGCCTGCATGCAGAAGGAGGTGCCCAGCACACGCACGCGCAGTTTGTCGGTGGACACGACGAACGGGGCGGCTTCGTCCCGCGCCACCTCGAAGAAGGCCGCGCCGGCCAGCTGCACGTTGCGCTGCGTCGGGCCGAAGGCTTCGGGCAGCGTCAGTTTCGTACGGGCGTTGAGCCACACGTGCGTCCCGTCGTCGAGCGTGACGGTCGTCACCGCATCGCCCGTGTTCTCGTAAACCCGGTATATGTCGGGTGTCGAGAGGAAATGCCATGCCGTGCCGGCGCATACGGCGAGCAGGACGGCAGCAGCGGCCCCCAGCGTCCACCGCACCAGTTTGCGGCGCCGGGCGTATCGCTCTCCGGCGGCGATCTTTCCGATCCGATGGCCGGTGCTGCGCATGAACGATGCGAAATGCGCCAGGTCGGTGCTCTCCTCGAAGACGCGGCGTGCCCCCCACAGGCTCTTCAGTTCGAAGAAGTATTTGCGGTGCTCCTCCGACTCCTCCAGCCACGCGAGGAGGTACTTTTCCTCCTGTTCCGAAGTCTCCCCGGCAAAATATTTTTGAATGACTGAGTCCATTATAATCGTATCGTCCATTTGTTCTGTGTCCGTTTAGTATACAATCCACGGGAGAAATCTACCCAAGCGGATGGGAATTATTTTGTAAAAAAATGAAAAACAGCAGCAGAATCAGCTCCGATTTCGACAATTTTGCCCGCAGTTGCCTCAGGGCAAGGTAAATATGGTTTTCGACCGTGCTCTGCGCAATCCCCATCCGTTCGCTGATCTCGCGGTGGGAGAACCCTTGCAGGTAACTCAGCGAAAAGACCTCGCGGCATTTGGCCGGGAGGGCTGCGATCGCCTCGTTGATGCTCGTGCGCAGATCTTGCGAGTAGAGCTTTTCGATGACCGGATTCCGGTCGGGATCGTAATAGGCGTAGCCGATGCTTTCGATACGTTCCTGGTAGTAGGAGCGGTAGCTGCACGCATGGCGGTGCTTGTTGACGTAGTTGACCGACTGGTTATAGACCGAGCGGAGCAGGTACCCGTAGAGCGACTGCCCCGGGTCGAGCGCCTCGCGGCGCACCCATACGTTAACGAATACGTCCTGCACGACGTCCTGCGCCCAGTTCCCGTTCAGGAAGAGGCGTGCGTAGGCCGTCAGCGGCGCATAATAACGGCCGCACATCTCGTCGAAGGCTTCGCGGCTCCCGGCGCGTATGGCGGATATGAGTTCTGCAGGCTCCATGTTCGTATCGTATGCACAAAGTTAGAAAATATTTGCAGATTGGCGAGCCCGCCTGCCTTTTTTGTTTTCCGCAGGGCAATAAAAACGGCGGCGGGCATGATACCCGCCGCCGTCGGCTGTCGGTCGCGCCTTCAGGGAACTGCGGGGTGCCGGGTGAAATCCCCGGGCACAGGCGCACCGCCCTGCGGCAGTCAGTTGGCCGACACGAATGTCCTGGTGAGGAGCTCCTTCAGGGTCTCGGGGTTGTTGGTGGTGATGAAATCCATTCCCCATGCGATGCAGGTCATCATGTCCTGCACCGTGTCGACCGTCCATACGTTCGTGACCATGCCGTTGGCATGTGCCTCCTTGACCCATCCCGGATTGCCCGAATAAGCCGAAAAGCGGTAGTCGATACCCCCGATGCCGTCCTGCCGGACTGCGGCGGGAGCCAGGTCGCCGTTCAGGTATTGCACCATGGCACCCGGGAGGGCGTTGACGATGCGTTTGCAGGTCGTATAGTCGAAAGCGATATATTCCACACGGTCGGTCAGCCCCTTTGCCTTGACAGCCTCGATGACGGCATCCGCCGCACGGGCGTTGTTGGCGGCCGAACTGTGCCTCTTGATTTCGAGGATCAGCTTGGTGTCCGCATTTTTCGTGGCCTGCTCCAGGTAATCGTCGAGCGTCGGGAGCTTTTCGCCGTTGGCGAGCGTCAGATCCTTGATCTGGTCGTAATTGACGTTCTCGATCACGAGGCTACTCCCGGGAACGGTGCTGTCGTGGTTGATGACGACCTTGCCGTCGGCCGTGATCCAGACATCGAACTCCGAGCCGTAGATGCCCAGCTCCTGCGCCTTGGCGAGCGCAGCTACGGAGTTTTGGGCGGCGCCGTCCTTGTGGTAGCCCCTGTGGGCGATCACCCGGGGTTTGGCGACTCGGGCGGGATTATTCGAATAGGTGAGCTGCGTGATGCCCAGCGGGTATTGGTTCTGGCCGCGCATCAGCACCATCCGGTACCTGCCCGAGGCAAATCCGTTCGGGATGCGCACCGAAAGCGACTCCGCTGCGGCCGACCCGTCGAGCGTGAAAGCCCCGGCACTGCCGGCGAGCGGTTCGAAGCGGATCCTGTCCCCGGCGGCAAACCCCTTGCCGTAGAGCGTGTAGGTGTAATCGGCACCCACCTCGCAGCCCGAAAGGTAGAGCAGCCCGGTAATGTTGATCGCGGCGGGCTGCTGGTCGCGTTTGACGGTTTCCCACAGAGCCTTCACCTTTTCGGCCGTGAGCGGGGCGTCGTAGACGCGTGCGATGGCCACGTCGCCTTTCCAGGCGTTCTGACCCACGGTCGCACTGGCGTCGACGCCGATGCCGAACCAGTAGCTCGTCGTGGTGGTGGGCGGCACGTAGTTGCCCGGGGCATCCATCGTACCCTTCAGCTCGCCGTCTACGTAGATGTAGGTCTTGGCCTCCTGCTTGTTCCATACGCCCACGACGTGGTAATAGCGCCCCGCCTCGGGGTTGATGCCGCTCTTCGTCCATATCCAGTTGGATTTCCCGGTCGTGCTGACGTTGGGCAGGAAGGTCAGTTCCGTACCCTTGTCGGCCTTGCTGATAAGGAATCCGGTGCCGCCGCTCGACATCGAACTGAACATCTTCAGCTCGGCCGAACCATCCGACTTCTCATCCAGTTTGAAGAGCGCCTCGAGCGTGTGCCCGTCGGCGAGCGCATCCTGGAACTGCTTGTTGGCCGAGTAGTCGGCCTTGTAGAACCCCTCGTTGACGGACGTGCCCGGCGTGTGGTTGAAATGGGCCGCATACCTCGAATAGAGGTCGTTGTAGTAGGTCATCATCGCCGTACCTTCGAGCGCCCGCACGGGCGTTGCCGACGGGGAGTTGTCCATGGCCGAACCGTCGTTGCGGAACACCACGTCGAGCAGGTCGGCCGTCGGAAGGAGCGGCTCGCCGCCGCTGTCCATGGTCGTGGCGTTCGCCGTTTCCGACCAGTCGGAATCGAGGCTGCCGACCGCCTTGACCTTGGCCCAGTAGGAGGTGTTGCTCTCCAGGTTGGTCAGCTCCTGCGACGTTGCCGTGGACGCGATGCCGGTCTTGTAGGCATACTCGCTTTCGGGGGCTGAGGCCGAACCTTTCCAGTAGGCGACCGTGTAGGAAGTCGCATCGGGGACAGCGTTCCATTTGAGCGTCAGCCTGTCGGCCGCCGCTGCGGCGTCGAACGAAACCCCGCCCGGTGCTGCGGGTTTGGTCGCGGGGGTGATGGCCGTGCAGGTGACGACCACGTTGTCCAGCAGGGCGCGTTTCTCGCTCGTCGAGATCACGATGCGGCAATCGGGCGTCACGTTCGTGAGGGTTGCCTCGAACTCGCGGAACCGGGCTTTGGCAGCCGAAATATCCACAGGGTCGGCCGCGGAGACCTCCGTGACCGTGCCGGTGATGGCGCCCTTTGCGCCGAGCACGGCGCCGCGGACGGCCTTGACGAGGATTTTCCCGGCATCGGCGCCCGAACCGTCGTATTTCTCGCTGTAAGCCTGTGCCGAGAAGCGCACCTTGACGGTCGCCGCATCGGGCAGGGCGGTCAGTTCGGGGGTGTAAAGCGAGGCGGCCGCACTTCCGGCGCCCATCTTGACATAGCCCGGGCGGCCTGCGATGTTGCCCGACTTGCCCCAGGCCGCAAGGCCCGTGCCCTCGGTGTAGGGCGCAGCCACGCCGCCGCCGCTGAACACGTCGAACTCATTGGCCGTACAGCGGGTGGCCGAGAACCCCGAAGGATTGTCGCCCGAAGCTGCGGCGTAAGTCCCGCGGTTCGAGCTCGGGGGATAGTAGCCCGCGGCGAAATTGGCGATGTCGCCGCCGTGGATCACCCTGGAGCTGTCTCTTATACACATCTCCGAGCCCACGAGACCGGAGCCTATCTC
>ENA-OXEA01000939-OXEA01000939.1-human-gut-metagenome-genome-assembly--contig:-NODE-939-length-15330-cov-6.488838_pt1 | contig 15330 bp, 10 predicted proteins | sample MGYA00249352_ERZ652237 | MGnify/ENA primary metagenome ERZ652237 (study PRJEB26925, sample SAMN05826962) | human gut metagenome | biome: ENVO:2100002; feature: ENVO:00000062; material: ENVO:00002003... | reverse complement strand
GAGATAGGCTCCGGTCTCGTGGGCTCGGAGATGTGTATAAGAGACAGGTGCTGATCGGCACGATGATGTTTTCCATCAGCTGGCAGATCATGCGTGGCTCCACAGCTGCCGGAGCGACGACGTATGAGCCGGAATCCGCCCGTATTGCGGTAATCGACCGTGATGACGACGCCGAGCATGTGGCTCAATCGTTGCGTTCCTACCTCGCTTTGGACGGTGAGATGGTCACCATTGATGACGATTCCATATCGTTGCAGCAGGCTGTCGCATCGAATTATGTTGATTTGATTGCGATTGTGCCACAAGGTTTCGCCGAGCGTTATCTGCAGTATGCGGATAACGCCACGGCTACGCAACCGACCATAGATACCGTCGTCAGTTATGCTTCCGGAGCCGGATCGCTCGCACAGCTGAAAGTCAACGAGTTTCTTTCGCTGACGCGTACCGCCTATCTCGGCATGCCGCAGGCACAGCGCACGCTCGACGCCGCCATGGCAACGACGTTGGATGCTGCCACCGCCGATATGAAACAGTCGCATATCGCCGTGGTGTCCTCGGACTCTGAAGACGACGGCACCACACCGGGCTCATCGGCGTTCGCGGGCACGCTCAAAACCGGCTTGTATCCACTGTTGCTGGTCATGCCGGTATGCACGTTCCTCGTGGTCAGCACATTCAACGACAACGAAATCCGCCGCAGGCTCTACTCGTCCCCCGCGCGTCTGGTGTCGTTGGAAGCGCAGCAAATGCTGACATGCGGGACGTTCGGTCTGCTGGTATGTGCTGCGTATACCGCGGTGACATTCCTGTTGATGGCGCTGGCCGGAGTGTCCTTTACCGGCCTGAATGCCGTGAACGTAGGCTTGTCGTTCGTGTCGCTGATGGTCTACACGCTTATGGCGATCGCTTGCGGATTCCTGTTGGGGTCATCCGGTTTCAATGAAATGGCAACGAACGGTTTCGTCAATGTGTTCGCTCTGCTGGTCATGTTCACTTCCGGTATGGCGTTCCCCGTGGATATGATGCCAGATCCCATGATCATCATCGGAAAACTGCTGCCTGGATGGTGGCTCTGCTCATCGATAGACCACGTATTCGGACTGGGTACGGCCTCCTCGAGCGGCGTGGACTACGGCGCGTGGGCGTCATCAACCGGATTGGTGGCAATGTTCGCGGTAGCGTTCATCTGTCTGGGCTTGGCCTTGGGACGCATTCGGCGAGCCCGCCCGACGTTGGCCTCCCCCGCCACAACGCAGTTGGCCAAGTAGTCGACGCCAACACTGTGGCAGCCGCATGACGATCGCATACGACGTTCACGGTCTACTTGAGCATATTCCTCCGGTAGGCTGTGGGCGTCGTATGCATGTACTGCTTGAACGTGCGCGTGAAGAATGTCGATGATGAGAAACCAAGTTTTTTGGCGATGTCGGAAACCGGCATCGATGTGGTGTCCAGCATTTCCGCTCCAGCTCTCATACGCACGTCATTGACGAATTCAATCGGCGTCTGATCGACCATCTCATGGAAGATCTGCGCGCATTTCGTACGGCCGACGGACCCTGCTGAAGCAATCTCCTCCAGGGTGATCTGTCGAACGTAATTGTGCTGCACGTAATCAATCATCTTGCTCAAAATAGCAATCTTCGGATTCTTCCTGTCGTATTTGGAAGAACCATTCTTGCCATGTTCGCCCGCTATGGCCGTCAGTTCACGCACCATCGTATAAAAACAGCTGAGCACGGTCAACGATGCCGTATCATCCTTTAATTTCATATTGTCAACGGTGGCGGGATGCATGGTCTGGGCAGCCGGCATCTGACCGAATTTCGCATCATGCAGCCGCATCATGCATTCCAGCAACGCGGATCCATGCTCATCTTCAGGATCACACACCATGTACGGGAGCCGTTCGTCCGCCATCAACGGAGCCACAAAGCGTTCATAAACCATGTTCGGCATGCACATGCATGAAGGGTTCAGCAGAGTGCAGGAAAATTCGCAATCGGTGCCGTCCTCGGTGAAACCGTAATGCAATTGGCGCGAATTCACGAAAATGCCTTGGCCTTCTTCGAGACGAACGCTTTCGCCGTTCACGAAATACCACATGTGTCCACGGATGATGTGGGTGAATTCGAAGTCGATATGCCAATGGCATTCCGCGCGCATGTTCGGATACTGATGCAGCAGCGAATGTTCGGTGAATGAGAAGAACATCGGCGCATCATATTGCACCATTTCCGCGCCGTTGGGCTTGCGTCCCCAGTTGGTGACCGGCATGAACTCATATGGAAGACGACCGTCTTGCGCAAGTTCAGGCTGTTCCGTTTGTTCGTTTTGTCCGACCTGCACGTCACGAACGTCTAATCCCATCTGTCCCATGCAATACCCCATCAGTGGATACGGTAAATAATACGAAAATCAAGAACGATAATACAACGAAATACAGTGTCAACGAATAATGATGCCGTTGAATGGAACATGATATGTCACGTCAATCGATTGACGTAATACAGCAGAGGAGGCAGCATGGTGGAACCCACCAATCATCCGGCACGCGACGAATGGGAGCGTATGCTCTCCGGCGAACTGTATGTGGCCGATAGTCCGCAACAGCAGGAAGCGAATATGCGCAAGCGTCGCCTGGTGCAGGCCATCAACACGTCCGAATATGACGCGTTCAAAGAACGTGACGAACTGTTTCACGAACTGTTCGGCGCATTTGGAGAGGGTGGATTCGTGGAACCCCCATTCAACTGCGATTATGGATGCAACACGTTCATCGGCAAGAATTTCTATGCCAACATGGATTGCATTTTCCTTGACGTGGCACGCATCACCATCGGCGACCGCGTGTTCTTCGGCCCCCGAGTGGGCCTGTACACGCCGTATCATCCGATCGATGCGACGGTGCGTTCCTCCGGCCCTGAAGGCGCTCGTCCGATCACCATTGGCAACGATGTCTGGTTCGGCGGCAATGTGGTGGTCGGCCCTGGCGTCACCATCGGCGATGATGTGGTGATCGGTGCCGGATCAGTGGTGGTCAAGGACATTCCTTCGCATTCGGTGGCAGTCGGCAATCCATGCCATGTGATCCGTGAGATCACCGACGCCGACCGCGAATATTGGGAAGGCAAGGCAGCGGAATATCACGCTTGGAAGGATTCGATTCAGTAAAACGCACCGCACCATCCTCACATCATCATGCAATCTTCCATCACTTGGCGCGAGTTTCTTCGACAGACGTTGACGCTCGCCCTGCCCATCGCGTTTCAACAACTGATGCTGGCGCTGTCATCGTGCGCCGACACTCTTATGCTGACGAACGTCGGTCAAAACGAGCTGTCGGCAGTGTCTCTTGCCACGCAGTTCCAGTTCATTTTCAGTTTGTGTCTTACCGCGCTCACGCTTGGCATGAGCATTCTGGTGGCCCAGTATTGGGGTGCGGGCAACACGAATGCCGTCGAACGTGTCTTGGCGTTCATCATGCTGTATGCCGGCGGATTGTCGCTGGTGTTTTTCGCATTGACGCTACTCATTCCGGAAACGTTGATGTCGATTATGACGAACGATGCGACGCTGATTGCCATCGGCTCACAGTATTTGCGGGTTTCGTCGGTTTCGTACCTGTTCATCGGTTTGTCGCAAATGTATTTGTGTCTGATGAAGAATGTGGGTGCGGCGGTTACCGGAATGACGGTAAGCACGGTTGGCGTGATCGTGCATGTTGCGCTGAACGCGGTGCTGATCTATGGTTGGTTCGGTTTACCCGCATTGGGTATTTTCGGCGCGGCGATTTCCACGGTGATTTCCCGAGCCATCGAACTGGTGTGGTCTGTGCTTGTAGCCAGCCGCAATGGCCGCCCACGTTTGCGGTTGTCGATGATGTTGCATCCGGATGTGGCGTTGCAGAAGGATTTTTGGAAGTATAGTCTGCCCGTGCTTGGCAATGAGCTGGTTTGGGGCTGCGGTTTCACCATGTACACCGTGATTATGGGTCATCTTGGTACGGATGCGGTGGCGGCCAATTCCATTGCGAATATCGTCAAGGATCTGTTGGTCTGTTTGAGTCTTGGCCTTGGCAATGCGGGCGGCATTCTTGTCGGTAATCTGCTTGGCCGCAATGCTTTCGATCAGGCGAAGGTTATGGGCGACAGGCTCTGTGTACTGGTGGCGGCAGTTGGCGTTGGAACCGGCCTGTTGATTATCGCGGCACGTCCTTTGGCGTTGCAGTGGGCGGGATTGACGCCGCAGGCCACGCGTTATCTGTCGGTTATGCTGTTTATCTGCGCCTATTATGCGGCATGCGGGTGCATGGCCAATCTGACTATCGCCGGTATTTTCCCTGCCGGAGGCGATTCCCGGTTCGGACTTGTCTGCGATGCGAGCGTTATGTGGCTTGTCGTCGTACCGGTCGGTCTGTTGGCGGCTTTCGTGTGGAAGTTGCCGGTATTGGCGGTCTATGCTTTGCTGAATACCGACGAATGCATCAAGATGATTCCTGCTTTGCTGCATTATCGAAAGTATCGTTGGGTCAACAATGTGACGAGACAGACCGATTCCGCCGTAGTATCAAACGCATGAAAAACCGGTATCGACAAAGCCCGTGTCATACTGCATTGCACAGTGCGACACGGGCTTTGTTATTTGCCGATCTCAATCATGTGATTATTTATTTCATGAGATTGCGCAGCACATACTGAAGGATGCCTCCGTTGCGGTAGTAGTCGGCCTCGCCTGGGGTGTCGATGCGCACGACCGCGTCGAATTCGGTTGTGGAACCGTCGCTATGGGTGGCGGTGACACGCACGGTCTTCGGGGTGATGCCATTGTTGAGCTCTTCAACACCGGCGATATCGTACGTTTCGGTGCCATCAAGGCCGAGGCTCTCATAGGACTCGCCTGCGGGGAACTGCAGCGGCAGCACACCCATGCCGATCAGGTTCGAACGATGGATACGTTCGAAGCTTTCGGTGATGACGGCTTTGACGCCGAGCATGACGGTTCCCTTGGCAGCCCAGTCGCGGGAGGAACCGGTGCCGTATTCTTTGCCTGCGAGCACCACCAGCGGAACATCATGTTCGATGTAGTCGTGGGATGCTTCGAAGATCGTGGTCGGCTTCTGGTCAAGGAAATCGTAGGTGAAACCGCCCGGAGTGACCTCTTCCCCCACGGACGCGAGCAACTGGTTGCGCAGTCGGATATTGCCGAACGTGCCACGTACCATGACCTCATGATTGCCTCGACGGGAACCATAGGAGTTGAAGTTCTTCGGTTCGACGCCACGGTCGGTCAGGTACTTGCCAGCAGGACTGGATGCCTTGAACGCGCCGGCTGGAGAAATATGGTCGGTGGTCACGGAATCACCGAGCAGTGCGAGCACGCGGGCGCCATGAATGTCTTCGACGGGATCCGGTGTGGCCTTCATGCCATCGAAGAACGTCTGCTTACGCACGTAGGTGGAATCCTCATTCCATGCGAACAGTTCGCCTTCTGGAACGTCAAGTCCTTTCCAACGACGGTCGCCTTCGAATACGGAAGCGTAATCCTTCAGGAACATCTCACGGCTGACGGTACCGTCCACCACGGCGGCAACCTCGCCATTGGTGGGCCAGATATCCTTCAGATACACATCATTGCCGTCCGGATCCTCGCCAAGCGGCTGAGTTTCAAAATCGAAATCCATGGTGCCAGCGAGCGCATAGGCGATGACGAGCGGCGGAGATGCCAGGTAGTTCATCTTGACGTCCGGGCTGATGCGGCCTTCGAAGTTGCGGTTGCCCGACAGCACTGAGGTGACGGTCAGATCGTTGGCGTTGATGGCTTCGGAGATTTCCGGCAGCAGCGGACCGGAGTTTCCGATGCAGGTGGCGCAGCCGAAACCGACCAGCTGGTAACCGAGCGCGTCGAGATCGTCCTGCAAGCCAGCCGCTTTAAGATAGTCGGCCACAACCTGGGAGCCCGGTGCGAGCGAGGTCTTGACCCACGGCTTGGGCTTCAAACCCTTGGCATGCGCGTTGCGTGCAATCAAACCGGCTGCGATCATCACGGACGGATTGGATGTGTTTGTGCACGAGGTGATGGATGCGATCGCCACATCACCGTTGGTGATGTCGAAGTCACCGCGGAAGTCGGTGGAAACGGCAACCGGCTCCTGCACGGTCTTGTCCGTTTCGTACGCGGGCAAGGTTTCGACGAATTTCGCTTTGGATTCAGACAGTTTGATGCGATCCTGCGGGCGCTTCGGGCCAGCGATCGACGGTACGACAGTACCGAGGTCGAGTTCCAGGTATTCGGAATACTGCGGTTCGACGTAGTTTGGATCGGTGGTGTCGCCCCACAGCTTGTTCGCCTTGGCATACGCTTCGACCAATGCGATCTGTTCTTCGGAACGGCCAGTCAAGCGCAGATAGTCGAGAGTGACGCCGTCGATTGGGAAAATGCCGCAGGTGGAGCCGAATTCCGGACCCATGTTGCCGATGGTGGCACGGTTGGCCAGCGGCACCGAGGCGATGCCATCACCGTAGAATTCCACGAATTTGCCGACCACACCATGCTGGCGAAGCATATCGGTGATGGTCAGCACCACGTCGGTGGCGGTGACGCCTTCAGGAATGGAACCGGTAAGCTTGAAACCGACAACACGCGGCACCAGCATGGAGATCGGCTGTCCAAGCATGGCCGCTTCGGCTTCAATGCCGCCAACGCCCCAACCGAGCACGCCCAAGCCATTGACGGTGGTGGTGTGCGAGTCGGTGCCCACGCAGGAATCAAGATAGGCAAGAGTCTTGCCACCGTTTTCTTCGACCTTGGTCATGATGACCTTGGCGAGATATTCGATATTGACCTGGTGGATGATGCCCGTTCCCGGCGGTACCACGCGGAAGTTCTTGAATGCCTGCTGACCCCAACGCAGGAACTGGTAACGTTCGCCGTTGCGCTGGTATTCGATGTCCATGTTCTGTTCGACCGCGTCGGCGATGCCGTACTTGTCGATCTGTACGGAATGGTCGATGACCATGTCGGACTGCACCTGCGGGTTGATGACCTCAGGATCTCCCCCAAGATCCTTGACCGCATCACGCATGGTGGCAAGATCCACAATGCAGGGCACGCCGGTGAAATCCTGCATGACCACGCGGGACGGGGTGAACTGGATCTCATGACTCGGCTGTGCAGCCGGATCCCAATCCAACAGTGCCTTGACATGATCATCCGTGATGTTGGCGCCATCGATGTTACGTACCAGGTTCTCGACGAGAACCTTCAACGAATACGGCAGATGATCGATGCCCGGCAGATCTGCGATGCGGTAATATTCATAATCCTTGCCGTCCACCTTCAGGGTGTCGAGCTGGTCGTCGCGCACAGACATGCTACCTCCGAGCTTTTTGGCTGTATAACACAGCTGATTATTCGTCGCCTACGATACAGCCAAGTTAATTCAGCTCTGGCGTGTCTTCTTAAAGTATGGGACAATACTCGGAATTTTCGGCACCAAACGCAAACATACCAAGAACACGAGTGCCGAAAGCACCATTGCCACCGCCGTCGCAGCCAGCATCTGCCCGGTCGGCACCACCAGCGCGAAGAAATTCGCCACCGGTTTTACGAGCATGCCCCCGAATCCAATTGCGGCAAAGGCCAATACCAATATGCCACGCCACGAATGCAACGGCTTTGCCACCCGCGCAAGCACGAACACTCCCATCATGAGCAGAATAATCGCGTTGACGCCACGCAGCATCGCCAACTGCGCACCCGAATCCTGCACATTCCACTTCATGAATATCGGCAGCAGCCACGACGTGGACAAAATCGACAATCCGACCGCCACACCGCAGGGCACAGCAAAATGCAGCACGCGTTTCAGGAATCCTGGAATATAACGACGCGTGTTCGGAGCCAACGCAAGAATGAATGCCGGCATGCCAATCGTCAATCCACCCACATATGTGATGTGGCGAGGCAGATATGGGAATGGTATCTGCGTCAGCACCACACCCAACGAAATCAGTGCGGAATACACGGTTTTCACGAGGAATAGGCTTGCCACACGTTCCATATTGGCCATAACCTGACGCCCTCGCGCCACCACATCGGGCAGATGTGAGAACTTCGAATCGACAAGCACCACCTGTGCCACGGCCTTGGTGGCGGGCGCAGCATTGCCCATCGCAATACCCAGATCGGCCTCTTTGATGGCGAGCGCGTCGTTCACGCCGTCGCCGGTCATCGCCACCACATGCTCACCTGCATGCAATGCCTCCACGATCGCCTTTTTCTGATCGGGCAGCACACGCCCAAGCACATCCACGTTTTCCAGTACTTGCGCCAGCTCCGTAATGTCAGCGGGCAGCTCACGCGCGTCCATGAATCGTGGTTCATGTTCGCCGGTCAGATGCACTTTTCTTGCGATCGCGCCGACGGTTACGGGATTGTCACCAGAGATGATGCGGCAACGCACGCCTTGTTCACGGAACCATGCAAGCGTTTCTTCGGCGTCGGCGCGAATATGTTCGGAACAGCACACCAATGCGACAGGGCACGATGCCGGATTGAGTTTTGGATCGGTTTCGTAATCGTCGGGCGCTGCACCGTAGATTCGCGCGACCAGCAGCACACGGTTGCCGTCATTGGCGAGATCATTGACTTGTTTGAGTATGTCGGCATGGTCGCCGTTGATTTGGGAAAGAATGACTTCCGGCGCACCCATCGTCCACACTGCATTGCCGTCATAGATCGAACTCCACTTGCGCGCCGACGAGAACGGTACTCGTGCCTCGACAGTGCCGTCCGCAAATCCCTGTTCCCGTAGTCCAGACAGAATCGCTTGCCCTGTACCGTTGGGCTGTCCTTCGTTCGATAGGTCGAATAGAGCCTGTCTGACGTCATGCTCGTTCACGGTGCCTCGCATGTCGTCGGGGCCACGAACACCCAGCAATTCCAACGAATCGAGTCGGATGGTGCCGTCGGTGACAGTACCGGTTTTGTCAAGGTTCAGGCAATCCACACGAGCGAGAGTCTCCACGGATTCCAGCTCCTGCACCAGCGTGTTCTTACGTGCCAAACGAATGGCTGCGAGCGCGAAATTCAGCGAGGTGAGCAGCACCAGGCCTTCAGGGATCATACCGACCACACCGGCCACTGCGGAAATGACCGCGGAACGCCATTCGCCGGTCGAAATGGCCACATTCCAGCCGCCAACAGTGCGTACCTGCGACCAGATGAGCAGTACGCAGAGCGGCACCACCAGGAAGGTCATGAATTTCAGAATCGTGTTGATGCCCTTGTTTAGGTCGGATACGGTTTTCCTGTAAACCTTCGCCCGTGCGGTAAGTTTGGCCGCGTAACTGTGCTCTCCTACGGCGGTGACTTTCACCAACGCCATGCCGGAGATGGCGGTGGATCCAGAGAAAATATCGCAGCCTTCGCCCTTGCGTACGGTCCGTGATTCGCCGGTAAGCATGGATTCGTCCAGCTCCAGTCCCCAAGTGTGCACGATCTGCGCGTCCGCGGGCACCTGTTCGCCGGAACGGATCCACATGAAATCACCGAGCACGATATCGTTGTGCGGTATTTCAACGTCTTTGCCGTCGCGGTGCACAAGATAGTCGGAAGCCACCAGAATCGACAGTTTGTCAAGAGTACGCTTGGCTTTCAATTCGGTGCAGATGCCTATGCCGGTATTGATGATGATGATCATGCCGAACACCGCGTCTCTCCACGATCCAGTGATCAATACCATAACCATGGCCGCAAAGATGATGCCGTTGAACAAGGTGAACACGTTGGCTCGCACGATATCGATAAGCGAACGTGAGGTCGATGCCTTGACCACATTGTCCAATCCGCTTTCCCTGAGGGCGATCACTTCGCCTTGTGTCAGCCCCGTCTCTTCGATGAGGGGCATTGTTCGACTTTCGCTCATGATTGCCAGCCTACCGTCACACTCCCGTTTTCCGGTCAACTTCTTGTGAAACACAGGTAAAAATCAGGGAATTTTCAGGGTATTTCATCAAAAGACGAACTGATGGTCATTCATACCGACATGGTGCAAAACCATATCAGTGGGTAATCGTGGTTACCAGCATTTCCCGGTCGTGAGGATCATTATTGGCCACGGCCACAGCAGCATCGTCGAGCGGTATCGCGTCGGTCATACGATCGTTGACCGTCATGGTAGCCGCATACAGTTTGTTGTCTTTCGGCACGGCGATAGGATTGAGAAGCACCACTGGAACGCCCGCTGTTCTTGCGGTTTCCAAAGCATCATTCCAGTTTTCGGCATTGGCTTCGTTCGCGTCGATTCCTGCGATGATAATGAGGTCGGCCTTGCGTTGCGCCATGTCACGCACGCCTTGCTGCGCGGTGGATTGCGCGTCCACAGTGCCCGAGACGGTAATGTACACCGGCTTGAGTTTACCGGCTTCCATGGCATCCATTGCCATGGAATCGGCGGTGACATCATCCGATCCAATCATGGCGATGGACAGGCTGTCACGATCCTCCGTGGAGTGCGCCACCGCAGTATTGGGAGATTGCGTATCCCCCACCGCGGCATTCGACGGCACGCAACCAGATAGCGCCGCGCAAGACAACGCAATCGCAGTCATTCCAAAAAACGCACGACTTGCGAATAACGGCATGCTCACTGTTCGTGCTTTCTGAACAGCGCCACAGTCTCCACATGATGGGTCATGGGATAAATGTCGAACGCGCGGATATCCGCCAATTCGTAGCCAAGTAACACGAGCGTGGCGGTATCTCTGGCAAGGCTTGCCGGATCGCATGCGATATAGACCACACTTTTCGCTTCGGCTTCGGCAATCTGCCTGCACACCTTCGCGCGAGCGCCGGCACGGGGCGGATCAAGCACCACCACATCTGGCTTGGCGAGATCATTGCGCACGTTGGCAAGTGTTTTCGCCACGTCGCCCACACGCGCATCGACATTACCCAGATGAATGTGCCTCAAATTACGTTGCGCGTTCCTTACCGCAGTTTTGCCGCCTTCGACGCTCAACATGCGAGTGCGCTCCGCCGTCAGCGTGGCCAACGGCAGCGTGAACAGACCCGAACCGGAATACAAATCCCACAGACATGCGGATTTGGCACCGTCAAGCTCGCCGCGTACCAAATCGATCACATGGTTGGTCAAAGCGATCGGCGCATGCCTATGCATCTGCCAGAAACCGCCTGCATCCACGTTGTATTCGAATTCACGGCCGGCGACAATCACCTTTTCCGTAAGCTCACGGCTTCCAGCAACCACCTCGCCGTTCACAAGCACGGCGTAATTGTCTGAAATCGGCGCATTATCGCGAGGTTCCGGAACGGATAGACGAATCTGGGAACCCGGTTCGAAGCTCCCTTCCCACACATGCTCACGTTCGGCCACTTCCAGCAACGTACGGCTGGCCAACGGCATGGTATCAATCGGAACGCGCACATGCGTGCCTCGACGGTGCATCGACGGACGCCCATCAGCATCAGCAATCATCTCGATGCGAGTACGCCAATGCAAACCTCGCTCCGCATCGTCTTCCGACATACGCTCAATGGGCACTTCCACGTCGACGTGGCCGAGTCTTGCCATCTGTTCGGCCACCGACGTGACTTTCCATTTCAGTTGCCCTGCAAGCGACACATGCACCAAGTCAGCGCCGCCGACGCCACCGCCCATGGCAAGGGGTCCAGCTAACGACCATATTGGATCAGTACGGTCTTCGCTCGCTTCGAGTACTTCCACCACTTCGCCTGTCCAGAAGCGATCCTCACGATCATGCGGCTCGTCCAATGCGACACGGACCAGTTCGCCCGGCAATGCGAATCGCACGAACACAACACGTCCGTCAATATGACCGACGCAACGACCCTGGTCGGCGTACCGTTCAATGCGGATGGTCGATTCCATCAGTGCTCTTCCCTCATTTCGGTAGTTTGTGCTGCCTCAGCATCGTCTTCAGAAACTTCCTGCATCATCTTATGTCGGTGCATTGGCGTCGCCACGATCAGATACGAGACCCAAATCGCGAGCGCCCAGAACGGAATGCCCATCAGCAGACGCGCCGTTCCCAGCCAGCCGACGTGATTGCCGAGATAGAGCGGCACCTGCACGATCAGACGCAGCGCGAACACTCCAACCCACATTGCGGTGATGATGGTATAGGCGCGATTGAGCGCCTTGTCACCTCGCCAATCGGCAAGCCAGGCACGAAAATGTTCAGTCGGTAACGTTCGGATGAACTCGATGACCAATCCTAAGCCAGGCACCCGGACCAGCAGTGAAATCGTCAGCAAAACAACGTAAAAGGCGTTGGTGAGAAATCCGAACATGTAATAGTTACGTGCCTCGTGACTGTTCCATGCCCAGATCAGGCAGATACCTACTGCCAGCAAGCCTGATACCGCTCCCATGACGGACTGTCGTTGGCACAGGCGCACGATCACCTGCAGCACGGCCAACGCAGCGGACACGCTGATGGTCAGTTGCAAATTGGACGTGATGACGAACAGTGCCACGAACACGACGCCCGGCAGCATCGATTCGATAACGCCTCTCGGACCGCCGATGGCGTCGATCACGGAAAAATCGTCAGTATTACCGGCGTCGGCAAGCGCACCAAGACCAGTTCGTTTTTTCGCTTCGGTTTCAGCCATACGTATTAGCTATCGGTTCAAGCGGCTCAACGCACTTCGGAGAACATCGGTCCACGAGACAGCGTGGTCTTGACCTCAACCTGCTGGTCGGAGTCGAATGGACCCTTCGGTTTGCCGGGAATCTCAGTCTTCTGCTCAGCCTCTTCCGCAGCTGCCTTCGCAGCCTTGCGTTCGGCCGGAGCGACCGGCGGATGCATGGGAATAAGGTCGCGTGGCGCCAACGGATCATCGCCTCGTTCCACCACAATATCAGCGAAGAACTGGTTCAATGCCTTTGCTTCCTCACCCTCAGGATCGGTGGCAGCCTTGCCTGAGAAGATGCCGCGCAACATCCAACGCGGACCGTCGACGCCTACGATGCGGGTAAGCACCTTGCGTCCACCCTTGACGGTAACCGGCAATGCCAGTTCGGTGCCGAATACGCCTTCGACTTCCTTCGCGTCCTTGTTGGCTTCAATCAGGTCGGCACGAACGTCATCCCACAATCCGAGCGTCTTCGGTGCCGCGAATGCCTCAATCTCCACACTGGAGGAACCGTAGGTGATGGTGGTGCCAAGAACCTGCTGGGTGGCACGGTTGGCCTTCACTCGCAATTCAATGCCCTTCAGGAACGGCAGATAATATGATCCCATATCGAGGTACTCGTCGTAGTCGGGAACGTTCTCATCTTCCACATCCCACGGACCATGATCGTCACCGCGGCCCTCGTATTCAGCGGAAGGCTCCGGAAGCGTCACAACTTCCTGAGCTTCGTCAACATTTTCAGCTGCGTCGACAGCCTCTTCGTTTTCTCCGGCGGCCGCTTCAAGAGCTTCCTTGCTCTGATGCTTCTTCTTACCGAATCCAAACAATCCCATGATGTTCCTCATTTCATAACAGTTGCAACCGTGAATAGCCTAGCACCTATGCTTAATATGGGCTGGGAATCGGGGTGTGATATTCCAATTCCCAGTCTGTTCACGATAAAAAGTGGCTTAAATGTCATACATAATGCTGAGCGGCGCATGATCGGACCAGCGCAGGTCGTAGGTCGGAGCCTTATCGATCACGAATCCGCAGGCCGTTTCCGCCAGTTCCGGTGTTGCGAACTGATAGTCGATCCTCCAGCCGACATTGTTGTCGAATGCACGACCGCGCTGGCTCCACCATGTGTACGGTCCTTGGATGTCTCCGGCGAGATTACGCATCACATCCACAAACTCCAGTTCTCCCAACCATTTGTCGACATATGCGCGCTCCTCGGGGAGGAATCCGGCATGCGTTTCGTTGGCTTTGGCGTTTTTGATGTCGAGCGGCGTGTGCGCGATGTTGAAATCACCGCAGAGCACCGCTTGTTTTCCGCCGTGTGCTGCCTCGTCACGCAACTGTTCCATGCGTATCAGCATGGTGTCGAGGAAACGGTATTTCTGCTTCATTTTTTCCGGATCATCGGTATTTCCCGCATGCACATACACGCAAACCACGGTAATGACATAGCCTTGTGGAGTTTGCATGTCCGCTTCGATCCAACGGCCGGAATCGACGTCATCCTCAAGTCCCGGCAATCCATATCGTTTGTCGACAACCGGCAATGCCGACAACAGACCTACGCCGGCACGCCCCTTGATACGGCAAATCTCGTTCATACGATGCAGTTCGCTCTGATCGGAAATACGTCCCGCCGTTGAGTATTCGAAACCGAATTCGTCGAAAATAGGATCGATTTCGTTTTGCGGGGCACGCACCTCCTGCATACACCACACGTCAGGTGTGTTGCGTCCGGCCCACTCCTCGATGCCTTTGCGTTTTGCCGCTCGGATTCCGTTCACATTGGAAGTCGTGATAGTGATCGTCATAGCGTTCTAGCCTAGCTTGCATACAAGAAAAGCCCTCGGCACATGCCGAAGGCTTATCTTGATGATGTTATCGCATCAAATCAGTCAAGACCGAGCTGCAGCTTGCCGCCGGGGATGGCGCCAAGCAGATCACGGGTGTACTGCTTCTGCGGATGGTCGAAGACCTCGTCAGTGGTGGCGTGCTCCACAAGCTTGCCGTGCTGCATCACCACAACCTCATCGGCGATCTGACGCACAACCGCCAAATCGTGGGTGATGAACAGGTAGCTCAGGCCCTTTTCCGTCTGCAGGTCATTGAGCAATCGCAACACCTGATCCTGCACCAGCACGTCCAAAGCGGATACGGCCTCGTCGCAGACAATCACGTCCGGATCGAGAGCCATGGCTCGTGCGATGGCGATGCGCTGACGCTGACCACCGGAAAGCTCGTTCGGGTAGCGGAAACGCACGGACCACGGCAGTTCCACCATATCGAGCAACTCACGCACGCGGGCAGCACGACTCTTCTTGTCTCCAATGCCGTGGATACGCAGTGGTTCTTCGATGGAACGGTAAATGGAGTACATCGGGTCAAGCGAGCCATACGGATTCTGGAACACCGGCTGCACGTGGCGGCGGAAGTCAAGCAATTCCTTGCCTTGGAAGCCGGAAATGTCCTTGCCTTCATAAGTGACGGTGCCTGAGGTCGGTTCAAGCAGCTTCAGCACCATGTTGGCCACCGTGGACTTGCCGGAACCGGACTCGCCCACAATTGCCAGCGTGGTACCCTTCTTGACGGAAAAGCTCACATCGTCAACGGCCTTGAACATCTCCTTCTTGCGGGGCAGCTTGAACT
>ENA-OXEA01000886-OXEA01000886.1-human-gut-metagenome-genome-assembly--contig:-NODE-886-length-16343-cov-27.679229_pt1 | contig 16343 bp, 20 predicted proteins | sample MGYA00249352_ERZ652237 | MGnify/ENA primary metagenome ERZ652237 (study PRJEB26925, sample SAMN05826962) | human gut metagenome | biome: ENVO:2100002; feature: ENVO:00000062; material: ENVO:00002003... | reverse complement strand
TAGAACGCTTTTGCAAACGGTTGGAAGTAGGGAGTAACCGGGGAACAATACAAGGCCTTGATGCATGTGTTTTTGCTTGGGGTTGTCCGACGTGTTTTCGTAACTTGGTTTGAATCGCTAATTGCAATTACAACAGTCTCTTTCAGATTGAACTTACTCTCTTCATACTTCCACATTGCAGTGTGGACCTCGAAGTTAGACCCTTTTGTTTCAAATCCAATCGCGTACAAAGTAGGCCCGTATGAGTAAATAAACGCTTCAATGCCTTCAACAACTGCAAGTCCTTTATACAGACCCGAATTATAGGGGGTGTATCCGGCTGCTGGGGTTTGACTCGTCAAATTAGATGTGTCAACTGCGGATATTGCAATTCCTTGGTCAGCGGTTCTAAAAGCTGTTGAATTGTCATACGTAACCGGGTAGTAGTAACTCGGCAATTCGGAAAAATTGAATTTTGCAATATTTCCGTTTGCATCCGCGATGTATGCAACTTGGGTTTCGTAGTAAATATCCTCAAGCTCAATTTGGTAGTCTGCTGCGATTACAATTTGATTGTCTCCATTGTAAGTTTTTATATAGATGTAATTAGTTTCACCATTCCCCGCGTTGCACGATGCGTATATGTGCGAGTCTGTGAAGTCGATGCCTTGGCAGTACGTTTGAAATATATTGCGTCGAATTGAAATATGTGGGGTTAGATTTTTAGTAGATTTGTTGTAATCGCACAGCAAGAAGTGCTCATAAGTGTAGGAAAGGTATTTTTCATTCCTATATGCGATCTGCGAGCTTTTGTATAAATCGCACGTGGTGTTTTCCTCTATAGAAGTCAGATTGTCGGAGTTCAGTAGACTCGCACCGGTTCCGTCTTGAACGATCAAGTTTCCATTGAACATGGTAAACGAGTTCATGTGATTAAATCCTGGCTTTGTCAGCGGAAACTCTGCAATCTTATCAACGTTCAATGTACTCCGGTTGATCTTTAGCACCGCGCTTTCGCTCGACGTCCTGCGAGAGATGTAGAAGTGCGTCGCGTCCGCAGTGAAACCGTCTGTTTTTGCGTTCTTATACTTCTCAGGCATGCTGTATGTAATAACCTCGGCCGGCTTCATCACCACCGGCATAACGTAGTTGTTTTGAAACTTCGTACCTTCGTTTACCGCATCCACTACCATCTTCGGCGTAGCAGCGACCCCATCATTAGCTCCGCTCGTCATAGGCGTATCACCGTCCGCGAGCTTGAGATGTCCGTAATTGACAGCGTTGCCAACTCCGTAAACGGTTTCCTCACTCGCATGGTTAGTTGGCGCCTTACCAAACAATGCATCATCGATTTGGTTCAACGCCGTGTTAACGTCGTTGGCCACGTTGATTCTCGCATTGGGGTCGATTGTCGTCAGCTTATAGTGATTCGTTGCCATGATTAGACCTCCTTGTAAATGAAACCGTTGTCACTAAGCTCATTATACGTATTCGCGGTGATGAGCTTTTTAATATAGTCTTCGAGCGCGGTAATACGCCCTTCGTACAGCTTCACGATCTCATTAAGCTCATTGAGCTGCGCGTTTGGGTCGCTCCATTTGAACCAATAAACCTCATCGGTGAGCGGAGTTCCAGCCGGCACGACCGGCTTAGTCGCGACGTAGGAAGCACCGGCGTTGTCCTTCACCACGTCGTAATAAACATAGGACGTCTTGTCATTCCACAGCTCCTTGATGAAATTAGGAGTCTGCCTCGGCCCCACGCTCATAAGCCCCTGCGGGGGAACCTCGGGAATAATCATCTGACGGTCGGTCACGGTGCCTTGAACAACAGCGTTGTCGGTCTGCGCGCCGAAGCTTGAAACATTTGGCATGTTTATGCCTCCTAGTAGTTGATGACGATGTGATACGTGTTATCGCGTTCGTCGAAAATCCAATTGAATTTGAGATGTTCCCATCCCTGCGGGATCACGAGCGCGATGCGCCACGCGCCCGTGTCAGGCTCCTGGACGAACGTGGGGAATACGTACTTCGATTGACGCGCCACGAGCTGCTGCAGGTTCTCGTCAATCCATTTTGCGAGTCCGTCGATGTACTGATCGTAATAACCCCCGTTCTCGATGGAGTCGATCACGGCCTGAATCTGCTCGATTGCAGCGGTGTTTTTGTTGACCTGCTCGGCTGTGTCGTTGATGGGGTCTTTCATCGCTTCGATGATACAGTACAGGTTGGCCACGAGCTGCTCGGGACTTTTAACCTCCCAATACAGCTTTGGCAGCGTCGGATTCGCGATCATGAACGGGTCGAAATATGGCAGCGGAATAAACATATATGCCACCTCCTTTACCAAAGCGGGACGGTCGGGACCATGAGAGCGGTGAACAGCGTGTGCTCCAGCTCGTCTAGAATCATAGCATCCACGTCCTGCCAGTCGCGCGCGAACTGCACCGCTTTGTCGGTTACACTGCCCTCGCGCATAACGTCCGATTCGCGGTCATTGCCCGTCGATGCATAATCCGAATTGCCGGAAAGCATCGTCTCGGGGAAGTCCGAGAAGATATCGCGCGACTTCGAGCGCTCGCGTCCGTCCTGAAACGGGTTCACGCCCTGCTCCACGCGCGCATACAGCAGTTTGTATTTCGGCATGATCTCGTTGAGCTTGCGAAGATACGCGCGTTTCCATCGAGAAGGCGTGATGATCGACACCTCGCGGTCGTAGAAACGATTGATGAACTTGCGGCAAAGCTGTGTGTATTGCAGCTCGCTGTAAGCGTCGAAGCGCCAAGAATCATCCGTCAACGGCTGGTAAAACCCCATCTCGTACCACTCGCCAAGGGTGATCGTCATGCCGTCGTAACGCACGTTTGTGGGGACCTCGGGAAACTCGAACATGTCTAACCCCTTTCGATGAGCGTGTCGTAACGGTGCCGCAGGTCGTAATTGTCGGTGATGTTGTCTCGCGCCCACACCACGGTTATAGGCCTTGCCAATCTGTCACCGAATCGCGCATTGAGCTTATCGCACGCGGCTCTGCGCGTGGTGAGCGGAGAGAGACGGGCAAGCTCGGTCGGCTGCATGGTGGAGTTAACCTCGTCCTCGATCATGCGCTCTTCCTTGAAGGGCATGGAGTCGATGCCGAGCTCGCGGTAAATCGCATCCCACGTGTTCGACCACTCGGCCTGAAGCTTGTCCCCGATGTACTCGCGCGCGCGCTCGGGCATGGTCGCGCTTGTCTGTATGTCGCTGAAATTGTCATATGCGAGGACGAACGGCTCGCCGTTGGCGATGTTCTTGTAGAAGTTCTGCACGTCGAACGCGCGATCCTGCGGCCCGGTGATTACCAACGGCATGCGCATGTGGTACCGGTTTATCTGCTTCGTGCGCATGATGTCGGCCAGCTCGCGCGCCCAGATGTTGATCTTCACCATGAGTGGGTAACGCGTGGAATTCTCCCAAATCCATACTCCGTTAGTCCAGTTGCACATGAAGTTCGTTTTACCGGTCGCGCCAAGCGCGCGCCACGAGCGCGGCTCGTCGTACATGTTCGGCGCGCCTTGCTGCACGCTTTTGAGCGACAAAAGCGTTTCGCTGGTGAGCGATGGGTATGCGAGGGTCGCGGAGCCCTCGGTCAAAAGCGTCCACTCCAAATAACGCTCGTTGCATGTCTCGGGCAGACCCACCCAGCGGAAGCGCGACAACGCCAGCTCTATAAGGTCGTTTTGGAACATGTTGAAGAGGTGCTGATTGTATGCTTCGGTTTGCCAGTACGTCTCTTGCTGCCCAGGCCTGAACGGTTTTTTCTGCTTGTAGCCCCTGCGGCCCTTGCTCATTTTCAAACCTCCTTGTAATTCGTCTGAGCTTGCAATGCGGCCCTCATGGATTCTTGCGCGTCGCGCTGCGCGGCTGTCTGCCGCTCTATAAGCTCTCGTATAAGCGCGTCGTGCGCCTGCGCATCCTTGCTCACGGTGGCCTCGCGTTGCGCGCGCTCGACCTTGTAGGCGATGAGCGCGTCGATTTCCGCGTCGCTCATGTTCTGGTACGTCCCGGCATTCAACAGCGCGTCGATGTCGGGTTTAGGCTCGATCAAGTCCGGCATTTTTCCTCCTTAAAAGTTGTCGTAAATGCTTACGCGGCCTATTTCCTCGGGCTTGTCCCAAATGGTCACGCCCTTAATGAGTATATCTTTTACAGCGGCCTGCGCGCCCTCCACAACGTCCCCGGCGCCGCTGCACCACACCTCGGTGCATTTCCAATAGGTGAAGTGTCGCATGACCTGCATCCGTTCCATGCTCCACTCGCGCATGAGCGTGTATCCGTAACGCGCGAATGCCGAGGCCGCGTTCATGATGTCGCATTCGCGCTGTGTCACGATCTGCGCGAACAGGGCGCGCGGTGCGGTCGCGCTCGATTGCCCGTTAGACCCCGCGCCGAACTGCACCGGCGCCGCAACGCCCGCCTGCTTCAAGCCCGCGTTGATCGCGTCAATCGCGGTTGCGTGCGCTCGGCCCGCGTTCGCGTCCCCGGTGGTCTTGGAGTTGCCCGCGTTGGTGCGCGTGAGCGTCGCGCTCGCGTTCGCGCTGTATGTGCTCGCGTCGTTGCGGATGTTGGTGTTGTTGGTGGCAGTCTCGCTCTGGATTCCGTAGGTCGCTGCGGTGTACTGCGCAGCGTGCAACGTCTTTTCAAGCGCGTTGGTCTGCGCAAGCCCCGCAGCTCGAACGTTGCTCGACTGCGAGACTGCTGCAGCTGCATTTGCTGACGGGAAAGACACTGCCATGTCGGTGATGCCGCTCACGGCTGCGGTCGTGGCCCCTGCGGCCCCGCCCGAAAAAGCCCCCGTGACGACGCTGCCGATGGTCCGCGCGGCTGCGGTCGCGTTGTTGTTCGCGGTGGTGATTGCGATCACGTCGTTCTGCAGGTCTGCCATAGATGTCGATGTCGCGTTGTCGCTGTCACAGTCGGCCTTCAGTTTCCGGTTCGCAGCAGTCGCGCCATTCAAAGCGGCTGCGTTGGCGTTGGTGGTGATGGAGTTGTTCGCGTTGACGTTCACCCGGTTCAGATCTACTACGTTCGCGGCTGCGTTGCCCGCATTTGTGTACGCCGTGGCATTGGACGCAAGCGCGGAGGTCTGCGCGTTGTCCGCTGCGAGCTTCGCGTGTGCGCGGTTATACACGGTCGTGTAATCGGCGCGGCTCGCCGCGCTCTGCGTGACCTGCATGATGGGAAGATTCCAGCTCTTGAGGTAATCGCCCCACGCACCGCCGAAGTCGTACGTGCGCGCCTCCATCGTCTGAAACGTGAGGGTGTCACTCGCGCCTGCGATGCCAAGCAAACGCGCGTCGATGGAGATGTAGGGCATGACTAAGTTCACGGCGCTCGCAAGCTCGATGCCCTGCGCGCCCAAGTCCTCCACGCGCACAAGCGAAGATGCGCCGCGCTCGTCGCTCACGCGGATCGCGGCATATGGGTAGGTGTAGAGCTTCGCAAACGGGGCCGCTTGCGTGGGGTACCCGAAATCCGAAATACCCGGCTGCAAAAACGGCTCGACCTTCTGCACCGCGTCGCACACGGTGACTGGCACTCCCCACAGCGTGAAACCGCCTGACTGCGTGAGCAGGTCGGCGGGAGTGAAGAAGACCCCCTGCACGGTCTGTTTGAGCCACGGCGCATTCTGCTCCATCGAGCGCAGGAACTTCTGCAGGTCTTCAATTGCGACGGAATAAACGCGCGATGTGAGGATGCCGGACGTGTCCGGCTCGGAAAGCGCGGGGACGGCCGGTGCGGATGCCGTGCCGAAATCGCCCTGCAGATCGCACGCCGTCACGATGCAGGCGCGCTGCCCCTCGGCGCTGTAATTCTTTACCACGCGGCTGCGCTCGATGTAAGGCTCACCACCGGTGTTAACGTCCGCCGTGAGCAGATATGCGGAGTTGTCGCGCGGGTTTTCGAGGTAGTCGGCGATCGCGGAGGCTGCCACGGGGGCGTGCCCCCGCTCGAGCAGGATGTAATCAAACTGCATGTCGTTTATGTAGGTCGTCCACATGTCCAGTTCGAGGACGAGGCGCGTGGAGTTAGGCGAAAGCTGCTGCGCGTCCAAAATGAAATAGAAGTAACGCGCCTTGCGCTCGCCGTTCGCGTACTCGATGGGTTGCGCCTCGCTCGTCATGCGCGGGAGATCGACCACGAGGTAGTTGTAACCCTGCGCGGATGTTACCGGCACGGGCACCTTGGCGCTGCCGTCGGGCTTGACGTTGAACATCGTCTCGAGATTCACCACGTCACCGGAAAGCGCGTCAAACCACTCATCGCGCTTGGTGTCGTTCTCGAACTTCACGACGTTCTCGTAATCCCCGCACCACGGGACGTTGCACATTTTGAGTCGGGCGTTTGGCTTGAACCTCGAATAATCGAACGTGTTTTCGTATGCGTACACGCCCACGTTTCCGAGATTAGGGAAATCCGCATTCATGAACATACCTCCTAACAAAAGCGCCCCCGCTCACACGTGAGCAGGGGCACGGGGCTGCGGTCAAGCAGATTATAGACGCTTACACGATGGTGATGTCAACGGTCTTGGTGTAAAGCGTGGTCTTGCCGGAGGGGTTCACGTAAGACGTGGTGCCGACGACGTGAAGGACGTTGTTCGCCTCCAGATCGGACTTCTGCACGTGCAGCACGCCCAGACGGTCAACTCGCGTCGCGGAGTTGAGCGCAAGCGGCTCGCCCTCGAGCGCCGCTGTCTCGCCGGAAACGCTCCACGTAACCGCGTCGGGCGCGACCTCGATGCCCTCATCATTCGCGGTGACGGTGCCGGTGAGCTCAACGGTCATCTGCGTGGACTCGCCCGGCTTAAGGCTGGTCTTGGCAGCGGTGATGTTCACGCCGGTGACGGACTGCGTAATAGTGGAGACGGTGGTAGGCGTGTCGGTGGTGAACAGGATCGCAGGGACGAACGGGGACGCGCTCACGACCTCCCAGTGGTGCAGGTAGTAATTCGTCGCAAGGGTCTGCGGGTTGTAGAAAGACTCGTTCGCATAGACGTAATCGTTGCATACAAAGAAGTTGTCGGTGGTGAGCAGGGCGAAGGCGTTTGGGATGGGAAGCTCGGGAACCTCGATCGTGCGGTATGCGGCCTCGGCCTTGTCCAGATTGAACACACTTGCGAGGGTGTCAACGTCAATTGACGCGGCTGCGTCTGCGGTGATGAAAAGCACGAGCTCCTCGGGGTTGGCGAAGGTGGGAATGCCGTACTTGTCGGAGACGGGGGAGTAAAGCGACGTCGGGAATTTCAGCTTCTTGGCGTAGGCGCGAACCGCCTTCAAGAACTCCTTACCGGTCGTCTCGTCGGTCGGGGCGGCGCTCACCTGATGCTTGTAGAAACCCCAGTTCTTCTCATAGTAAGCAAGCTGGTTGAGCATGCACAGGTACTCGTCATAGTTATCGGAATTGCGCGGAACGGTCATGATCGCGTCGATGAGGCGGTTCAGGCCCATCTCGTCGGCGAAAGCCTGCTTCAGATCGGGAAGCTCGACGGTGATATCGTAATGATCCTTGCGGTTTACGGTGTGGTACCACACGGCGGCCTCGGGGCGGCTCACCTTAAGCAGCGTGTCATCATCCACGTCGTAGGTGTGGGCCTTGATCCACTTGAGCGCAGACTCCTGAATGGAGGAACCATAACGGAGATTGGCGCCCTTGAAGACGGTGAGCGGATTCTCCCACTGGTTGTTATGCACGATCTGCGTGCCGATGCGGTTCACATAAGCATCCATGAACTCATTCAGATAACGTCGGTTCATGGGATCGAAAAGAAACTTGCTGGTAGCGTCGATGCCCTCGATGGTCGGATTCGGAACGCGCTGCTGAAAATCGTTGGTGCCGGAAAGGTACACGCGGCCCGCGATGGTGGTGTTGTTGGTTGCCATGTAAAATTACCTCCTTAAAGGTCAAGGTCAAGCTCGTCGTAATCGGGGATGACCACCACGTCGTCCTCGATGATGTCCGCATCGCCGTCACCATCGACGTCTCGCACGCTCGCGCCGTTGTCGATGTCGATTGCGTCCGCCGTGGTGCGCATCGCGGTGAGCATGTCGGTGATGCCCTGCAGCATCCCCTCCATGCGCTCCATGCGGTTGCGCAGATCGTCAAACTCGCCGATGCGGTGGGCTTCCTCGCCGTCCACGCCTGCGGTCTGCTCGATCTCCTGCTCGTCCGGGGTCAAGTTGTCATTCTGCTCGTCCATGCGCTTACTCCTTTCGTCTCTATATAAGTTGAGCGCGACGCGCAAGGTGTGTCACCTGCGCGGTCGCGCTCATTATAACGCATAGGCGAAGCGTGGCACGTTCCATTAAAACACGTAGCCAACTCGCGCGGGGTTCGGGTACCGACTGAACGGTAAAGCTCCCCGAATCGTCCCTACTCATGGATTTGCGTGCTCGCCGTCGCTCGCGTCGCACTCACTTTACCCCATAGAGCGCCATCGCGTCAAGAAAACCCTCGCGTACCTTCACGCTCTCGAAAAGAACGCTGCCCTCGTAATACATTTGCACGATCACGCGGAGCGTCTTGCTCGCACGTTGCGCTGCAATCCGGTTGGGGGTGTTGTCCTTACGCGTCAGGGCGTAGACATTGCCCGCATTCTTCGGGATTTTACCGGTGACGTAGTAATAACCCTCGGTTATGTCGATCCAGATTCCGTACTCCGCCCCCATGTGAACGCACCCCATAACGTACTTCGCGCGCGGGGGCTTCTTGGAGATGTAGCGGTTGTCCTCGGCGAAATCGTTTGCATAGGTGGCCTTGGTGTAACCGGTGATCTGGCCCATGCGGCCCGCAAGCGTGTGCTCCATGCGGTAAGCGTCGTGCTCGTCGGGCTCGACGTAGTGCAGAAGGCACATTTTTTCACGGTACCACGTGTAACCGTAACGCGGGACACCTCGCACGTCGAAGGCCGCGAAATACGGGTTTAGCAGATCGACCGCGTTTCCAAGCAGGAAAAGACGCGGTTTCACGCGACCCTCGTTGTAAGCGTCCTCGCGCACGCATGAATCGATGATGCGGCTCAGCATGTTCCATTCATCGCGCTTGTAGGTGTGCGTCGCGTCGATGCTCTCCAGAATCGCCTCGTCGAAAATGACGTTTTCGACGTTTGCAAAAGTGCGCTTCTTCGTTCCCTGCATCTCGGCGAACGCAACTACGTAACCGCACGTCTGCCAGTGCGTACCCTTCGGCGCGTCCTTCGCTCGGTACTTGAACTCGTTATTCTCGCACTTGTACTCGAACGCTCCAAATTCGTCGTCGGTCAATGCGAGCTTGTCGAAATAACTCTTCTTAACGCTGTCTCGCTCGTCCAGCGTACGGCACACCTCCACGAAACGCCCACCGCGCTTCAACGCGCGATTAAGCGCATAGGCGCGAAGGCCATACGTCTTGCCCTTGTTCGGCGCGCCGACGACCATTGTGATGTCCGCATTGAAAGAAAGCGTCTTCTCCCAGTTGTAATGCACGCCGTCGTTCAGATCTACCATTGCACTTCAGTCCCTTCATCGTCTATATACGTGTATGTCGCACGTCCGCCGTCCACGTCTACCACGCGCTCGGTGGTGTCCACCACGCGCCCGTACCGCTCGCGCATGTACGCGATGGTTCGCGCGTTGCCGCCCTTGTCCGCATCTCCAAGTACGCGATCGGACGGGTACAGCGCGATCGACTCGTGCGTGTGGACGTGGGACGTTCGCCCCGTGTAGTCGGTTATGTCCATGTCCAGCACGTCCGCCGCTGCGGGGCGGTAGTGCTCCAATGCGTGGCAGACCGGTTGCGAGACGCGAACGCCCCATCCCAGCACGCGCGGCGCCACCTCGGCGAAACCATGCACCGCGCTCATGTCATCGATCCAGCTCTCGATGTGGTACATGCCGGTGGGGCGCGACAAACCCGCGCATGTGATATGCGAGTTGCGCCCGTCCCAGCTCACGCGGGCCTTGTTCCAAGCGTCCATGTGCATGGGGTACGCATCGCCCTCGACCTCGAACGTGCCCACGCCCGTGAGCGGGGAAGCGTAATCGGGGAAGTTCTTCCGCACGCGGCTCATGCACAGGTCGATTGATGCCGTCACGCCCTCGTGGAACGGCTCCAGCGCTCGCATGAGGTCGTCCGCAGAAACGTCTTCGTCGCATGAGATTTTTAGCGAATCGGTGTCACCTCCCAGCACGCGCACGCGCTCGCCGAACTCCTTATATACAAGCTCGATTGCCGCGACGATCGCCATGCGAGAACCGCCGACAATGCGCAACCCGTAAGGGTATAGAACAAGCTTCTTCTTAGCGTCCTCATAATGCTCCTTATATGTCTCGCGCGTCACAAGCGTGTCACGGTCTACGTGAATCTCGCCCGCGTCCACCCGGTAACCGCATTTGAACACGTCCTGAGCCTCCATTCCGTAAATCGAGTTGAACATGCCTTTAACCGTTGAATTGTAATAGGCCTCGAGATCAGCGCGTTCCATCGCACCGCTGCGGATGCGCTCGGCGATCCCCTCGGGGATGCTGCCGGGAATGTCGCGCGTGTAGGCCACGCCAGTCTCGTAGGTCTTCAAAATCTGCTTGCAAGCGTCCTTTCGCGCATAGAACAGATTTGACAGCAGCGTCACGTAGTCGGGCGGTTTCACAAAGCTCATTGTTCCCTCGCCTAAAATGACCTCCATGGAGCTCCACGCATACACGCGGCTCATGCACCACAGCTCCAGCTCGGAGACGTTCACGATGCACGACGCGGCTTGCACGAGCTTGCCGAACGCGAAGCGCCCGCTTTCGGCCACGTCCACGTACCCGGCACTGCGAACCGCCGTCACGGTGTCGCGGTCTGCCTCGCCGCCCCATTCGCCCAGCTGTCCGGAGCCCTTGAACTTCGCTTCGGAGAGCAACGCGATGTCCCAGCACTCGAACGCGCTCCCCTCACGCAAGCGGAGGTTCTTGAACCTGATTTGCGCGTGGAACGCGCACCCGAACGGCTCTTCCCAGTGCCGCATCGCCTGATCTAAATCAGTGCTGCAAACACCCTCGGCCATCGCCTGCAGGATGGTCGGAAGGATGCCGCGAAAATTCACCGGCTGCATGTGGCCGTTGATGTAAGCATGGTGCGCGGATGTCTCGTCAATGCTGTATACGTTCTCCTGCACGATGCCGGAGTACCGTGCGGAGGTGAACGTGAAACCGCCGCGAAAACACGCCTTGCGCAGCGCGTATTGCGCATAGGTCGGAGCCAATTCCTCGGAGCACATGCGCTCGAAAGCAGCTTGCACGGAGATGGGCTTGCCGTTCTCGCGCGGAATGCGCAAACGGCCCGTCTCCATCTTGCCCGCTTGACGCACAAGCGAGGTCTTTGTGAGCACGCGAACGCCCAGCCATTCCGGTTGCAGCCACTCGTTCGATTCCAGCAGGTAACGCAGGTATGCGGGGATTACCTCGGTGTCACGTCCCGCGTAATAAAGTTCCTCGTCGGTCAGCGGCGTTTCGGGCGTTCGGATTTTCGAGTAGTCCCAATCGCCCACGGCCTTGGGCAATCCGCACGTCTCGCCCATCTTGGAAAGTCCACGCATCTCCAAATAAAAGGTGTCCCAAAAACGGAGCTTCACAGCGCCGTCCTGCACGATGTCAACGGTGTATGCGCTCGTCGCGCTCTGCGCGCTCGCAACCATGTCCCAGCGCCCATTAAGCTCGTACATGAGCGGCTGCAGGTCAAACATGAGATTGTATGCGCATATGATCGGAATGCAATGCTCCTCTTCGCCCCACGTTATGAACTCGTCTATGACACGCTGCATGTCCTCGCCATGCCGGTAAAACGACACGCGCCCCGCGCCCACCTCATATGTGCGCAGATCGCAACCGCGAATGTCATTCACGATGTAAAGCACCGGGTAGGCGCGCCACTGGTTCTCGCGCTCGTCAACGCAAACGTTGCACGTCTCGGTGTCATACGCGGCTGCGATCTTGAATTGTGGTTTACGCTCCTTACACCCCATGACCCTTTACCTTTTAATTAACGACCTCCGAACATTACAATCAGCGATGCCCACGGGGGTGAGCCTCTTAACTCGGAGTCAAGCTCAACCTCTTTATAGAACTCTTCATTCTCGTCGGTGAATCCCTCGACTGTTGACGACTTCGCGCTCTGTGCAATGTACTCGTTCACGGCTCGCATATTCTTAATTAGAACCTTGTCAAACGCATCTTGAAGATTGTCAACGCCGAGCGCTTCCATAATCAATTTGTTCCGATCTTTGGGGTCGCGTCCACGCCAAATTTGTCGCGTCGATGCGTAAAAAACAGACACCGCAGCTTTACCATGCTCCCCGAAAAGACTTGGAGCACCGATGCGAGCCAAATTTACCTGCCTTTGAAACAGCATGTCGGAACGCTCGCGGGAGCTCTTCACCTTGCGCGGTGCGGAGGTCATGCGATCTAGTCGCTCGCTCGCGCTCTTCGCGCGTTTCTGCGCGCTGCGAACCTCGCGCACGGCTCGCGTGCCCTGATACGACTGCTCGATCTGCGCGCGAACACTCTCCATGTAATCGGCTCTCGCGCGTCTCTGCACCGAGCTCATGCCGCTCACGCCCTCGCGCTCCATGCGCGCCAAAAGGCGCTTTGCGCGTCTGCGAGCATTGTAAACCTCGTCTGATGCGCGTTTCGCACGTGCCATTTCGACCTCCAAAATAAAAAGGCGATGCGGTAAGCACCGCACCGCCTAAATTAATGCAACGGAAAGGGGTTTAACAGTCTTGACTACACGAGAACAAGCGTCTTGCGGGTGTTACCGTTGGGGAGCTTGGAAGATACGAGCTTCATGGGCACGACCTCGCCGTCCTCGAACAGCTGCGCGGCCATGAAGTTGTCGGCTGCGTTGCGAACGCCCTCGGACTGCGAGAAATAAGCGGAACCATCGGAGCATACAAGGGTGGTGTTGGTGCAAGGGGTGTCAACGCCGTTCTTGTCGCGCGCGCGACGAACGCCCGGCTTGGTGAAAACGCCGATGACGTTCAGCGTCTCGCCCTCATGGTCGGAAAGCGACTCGGCGTTGTTCATCGCGTTGACGACGAGCTTGCGCGTGTCAGCGTCAGCGGGCTTGATGGAAGAATAATTAGAGGCGGCGTACAGATCGGTGGTCTCGACGGTTGCGAGCTGGTTGGTTTCAGTCATGGTGATTGCCTTTCTGATAGTTGATTGCGGTCTCTACGAACAGCTTGATGGGAATTGAATAGTAATCGGAGTCTTGCTCGACGCGGGTGATCGTGATGCTCGGGTCTTGCAAACGCCGTCGAAGCGTGTTCGTCGCTTTCACAGGGTCTGCGTAATCCCCCATCAGGTCGAACTCGAAGTGAACAAAAACGCCGTCTTGCACGCGCTGCCCATAACAGTGTGAAAACGTGACGGTTCGACCGATCATCCCTCGTTCTAAAGTGGTTGGCATGAAATACACCCCCTTTCCCGTTGCCGTAACTAGCATTATAGGAAATGGGGGTGTTCTGTGTCAACAGTCAAACTAATAAATGTTGTAATACACTCGGTTCACGTAACGCTGCACTTCGTCGTAACGCCTCCCGAGCTTGCTGCGCCTGCCTGGGTTGGAACCGTACTCGCCGCGCATAACTGCAGCTGCAAGTTGCGCCGTAGTCGGTTGCACCGTCTGCAGCCCCGCGCCGACGCCGAAATAACGTTGGTTCACGTATGCCTGCACCTCGTCGTAACGACTCCCGAGCGCGTCGCGGCGTGCCTGCCCGCTTCCGAACTCGCCACGCATGACACGCGCGGCGAGATTTGCCGTCGTGCCCGTAACGGTCGGTGCGCTCGGCTTCACCTGCTCATGATGCTCAGGCTTGACCTCGCCGGTATCGCCACGCATGTAATCTGCGACCTTGTTCTCGAATCCCTGCCACGTGTAACCCCAACGCTTGAAATAAGGATTAGGGTCTGTGTGGTCGGTCCCGCCCCAAAGAATGCGGGCCTCGTCATGAGACACCATGCGGTCGATGCCCCATCCACGCGACTCAAGATAATAGGCGGCCCACTGTGCTGCAGTGTCGATTGACTTATCGACTTGCTCGCGCGTGACACCCTCGCAAATCTCGATGCCGACTGAATGCCGGTTACCGTTGCCGACGTGCCACGTGATTGCATTACCCGGCGCGACTTGGTAGACGGTTCCCTCGCCCGTCCAGTCGCATACCCACTGCGTCATTGATGTGTTGTTCCCCAAGCGCTGCCAATACTGCACGTGATTCCACGCGGTCGCGCCAGGGTTCGCAGTCGAATGAATCACAAGATACTGCGGAGTGAAGGTGCCGTGTCCGCTTGCGATTATGCAATCGCGCTCTTCCCACGCCGATGCGGGGGTGATTCCAATTGCGAGCGCAAGGAAAAGCGCGACTAATGCCGCGCTCCCTCGCATGATCTTCTTGAGCATGCTTAGACCTCCGGGGTGATAGCGTCCAATTTCTCAGCCAACTTGGTCATAATGAGGGTGTTTTCCTCGATGGTCTTGCGCATGTCCTCGATCGTCTTAGTGCTCGAATAGAACATCATTACAAATGCTGCGATGGGAAATGCCACGTTGCTCACCAACTCCGTAATCGCACTAACGTCCATGTCTGCCGTTCTCCTTTCATAAGAAACGGGGTTGCGCTTTTCGCAACCCCTTAACCCTAGGAAAGATTATACACGCGCTTGCGTCGGTCGCGCTCGCGCTTGAGCTTGATCGAGGCTTGCTCGTAAAGACGGCGCTTGCGCTTATACAATGCAGCACTCTCATAAAAAAAGTTTGTGTAATCGTACACAGAAAAATCCTTGCACCGATCAGCCTTGTAATCGAAGAATGGAATCAGCACGTCAAGAAAACGATCGGGCCACGTGCGCAAGACGTTGCAATCGAGATGCAAGACGTCCTCCGCGTCAAACTGACTTGGATCGACTGCAATCACAGTTGCGGTTTGCAACTCGCGCTCACGTTGTAGAACCTGCTCGATGCAACCAAAATACAACAAACGACGGTTTATGTTCTCAACCATGCGGCGGTAAAGGGGCGCGCTTTCCTTGACGAAACGGTTACGGCAACGCTGCAAAAAACGCGCTGCAAAATAACGATCGTCGGGAGTGGAACAGTTGAGAAACCAATGAGAACGTTTCATGTCCATCACACCCAATCCGGAATGACACCGAGTCGAAGGTAAATGTTGCAGATCAGGACGAACAGAACGAACAACAGCATTACGATGATTCCGGTGAGCGCGTAGCACCAATTCACAAGACGCTCGTTCGCGTAGTAGTGTTCCCGCTCCATGCGCTCCATGCGCTTGTAAACGGTCGCAAGTTCCCGCTCGAAATCCATGTTAGAAACCATGTTACGCCTTCCTCATTCCCTGAACCGCAGTAGTGATGATTATAGGATCGTGAGCGGTTGCGATGGTGGACGTGATTATGAGTGGTGCAACGCGCTTGCTGCCCTTGCCATGGAAAAACTGCATATTCTTTGATCCTGCTGCCTTATGAGGGCGCAATGCAAGCGCAATGTAAGCAGGATCGTAGTAAGGGGGCGTGCCGGAAAAATCGCGGTTGTCAGAGTCGTAATCAAGAATTGCGTCGAAGGTGCGCGCACGATCCATGTATGCGATTGAATGGCCGAAAAGCGCCTTGAAGACGTTACCCGGTTGGTACAGGCCCTCGACTCGATGCATGACGTATGAGTTCGTCGCGTAGACCACCTGATCATGCACGCACACGCAATCAAATGGAGCGTGCACACCCGGCTTGTACGTGCAGGCGCATAAGGCGCGCCATAGGGCCTGTGTCTCGGTCTTGTTCATGTGGCTCCCCTTTCATGGAATTGGTACGTGGTTATTATTTTTAATGAGCGTGAGCATAATTTCAAGTTGTTTTTTGTTGCCGTTGGTGGTACTATAGTTGTGTCAGGAAGGGAACCGGGAAAGAGGTTTCAAATGATCGTTTACGAGTACACCAAGGATTGCGGTTATGAGACTCGCACCGCGAACATTTACATCAATCGCGGTCATATCTCGGTTTCCATCGAGACCGCAAACAACATTTACGAGTACGACGTTAACACGCTTGAGGAAGCAACCGAGCTTGTGATCAAGTACGGATTTGTTGAAGTCGATGGAACCGTCGAGGTGATTGAAAATGACTACCTATAAGCAGTTCGACGTGCGCTATTTCGACTTCGCATACAACAACGAGCGCGTGCGCACATTCACAGATATCTCCGACGCGATGGAATTCATGGAGTGGATCGTGTTGTGTCGTGAGCATCAGATGCGATTTATTGCACTGGAGAGTGTATACTAGACCTCGCGCCCTC
>ENA-OXEA01000879-OXEA01000879.1-human-gut-metagenome-genome-assembly--contig:-NODE-879-length-16532-cov-8.148813_pt1 | contig 16532 bp, 14 predicted proteins | sample MGYA00249352_ERZ652237 | MGnify/ENA primary metagenome ERZ652237 (study PRJEB26925, sample SAMN05826962) | human gut metagenome | biome: ENVO:2100002; feature: ENVO:00000062; material: ENVO:00002003... | reverse complement strand
CGAGATAGGCTCCGGTCTCGTGGGCTCGGAGATGTGTATAAGAGACAGCTATTTTAGTAAGTAGCATGTGCCGGTAAATAGTAATCCGGTCAAATGGTGTGTTATACAAAATGAAGCAATCTTTAACTTAAAAGACAGGTCTTGATAGTCTAAGTTTTTAAAAGCATATTGAACCATTGATGATGATTATTTCATAATTAGGGAAATATTGAGTTAAGATGCTATTGATGCATCTCTCAATGTATTGAGCTACTTTATAGCATGGAAGTATTATGCTGATTTTGTAAGGTTCCATGGGAATGGTTTTATGATTTTAAACTTTGGTATATGTTTCCTAACTGTGTATTGATTGTCGTAACGTTGAATGTTGTTCGTGCTAATTTTAAAGATTCCTTCGCGATTGCTTCCCTCAGTTTCTTTTCTGTTATCATCTTTTCCAGTTGTTCCGATAGTTCTTCTTCATTATTTATTTGAAAGATCAATCCGTTCTTCTCATTTTTCACGATGTCCGGAATCCCCCCCACAGGGGTTACTATGCATGGAATGCCGTAAGCCCAAGCGTCCAACATTCCCATAGGAAATCCTTCACCGTCACTTGCTAAGCAATAGATAGAGGCTTCTTGAAAAACTCGTTCTTTTTGCTTATCGGTTATCCAACCAAGAAATGTAATTTGTTTACTGATTCCTAATTTTTCAGCTATTCTTTGTCCTTTCTCAATCTCGCCATTTCCGGCGAATATGACTTTCCATTCGGGATATTTTTGAGCGATTCGTGCAAAGCTTCTTAATAATATTTCATATCCTTTTCTTGGAATAATACTTCCTGCAAAGAGAATCTGTTTCTTTCGCAGGTCTTCCCGCTCATTTACTGAAGGGCAAGGATTATAAAGTATCTCAACGTGTTCGGTTAATCCCAATGCCTCCTTTATCCACCGTTGCCATTGTTCGGACAGAACTAATACTAAATCCGCTTTAGAGAATAGTTTTCTATAAAGTATTTGATTGGATGATTCAAATAAAAACTTTTCATTAGAGGGATGGAAATGTAAAATCACTTTTTTTTTCAACCATTTAGCAGGATAGAGAAAAAACGCTTTTCGTCTGGCTGATTGCGTTGTGGCTATGTGTATATGCACTATATCATAAAATGGCAATAAGCAAATGTATTCTATCAGAGCGGTTCCTAAATACCATAATTTTCTTACGCTATTTCCATCCCGATGTGTTTCAATCCATTTACAATGATACTTTTTCCACTGTTCTCCCGTTTCATGTGCTTTTATAACAGATGTTATACCACCACGAGTTTTTCGGGAAGTGGCAACTACTAAAACTTTTGGCATAGATAATAATGGTTTTATAGTATATTTACTTCTTTAAATCTTAATACTTTTGCTGGTATCCCACCAGCTATGGCGTTATCAGGAATATCCTTTGTGACCACTGCATTTGCTCCTATGGTAACGTTGTTTCCTATTATGATGGAACCGAAAATTTTCACTCCGAGTCCAAAGTAGCAATTGTTGCCTGCAATTATTTGTGTGTCTGTTGCTTTCTCATACTTGTTACCGAATACTACTCCAGGAAGTAGTGTGCAATTATGTCCTATATGACACTGTGCCCCAATATGAATAAAATCTCCCACATGGTAGATTCTTAAACCTGCTCCAATAGTATTAGGATAAATAGTTATTTTTAGTTTGAAACCTAGTCGTTTATAACGGAAAAAATGGTAGAAAAATAGAATTTTATTTTTGTTGGTGTTTTTATAGTATTCTACATAACGTAAATGACGAATATAGTGGAAGATATACCATATCTCATTGTGTAATAACCAGTCTTTTATGTTAGGCTTATGATTATTGAAACGCTTTAGATCCTCGGATAAATAATATTTTAAGTCTTTTTTTGATTGTATCATAATTTTCTTATGTTAACTGTAAAGTTTGGTTGCAGCCCGCCAGTCATAATCTCCATCTTTAAAAGTCTGACTCCATATTCGAGAAAGACAGCGGAGAAGGTAAGCTGTAAAAAGAATAGTGAAAAATATTACTAATAGATTTAATGGGAAAATATTATTAAGTTTGTCAGTGAACAAGTTGTATTGTACTAAATATATCTCTAAGCAGAGCCCACTGATGAAACGAATGATAGGACCTGTCAGTTGATGATGGTATGCTTGGGTTAATAATTTTGTGTTGGACAATTTCCAAAAATAATATGTAGTGCCCAATAAAGGAATTAGTGATGATATTTGCAATAGTTCCCATCCTATACCTGTTTTGCACTTAAACCAACATAATCCAAAAAATAGAACTATACATATCAATAGTTTTAGAAAGATTGGGATAATACGGATGTGTTTGTCATATAATCCTTCGAAAAGCGGATATGTTTTTTTATTCAGGTTTCTTTTTAACCCTATTATAGATCCTAAAAGCATAAATAAGAAATAATAGCACCATTTAAAGTAATTCCACCCATACATATTGTTACCGCTTTTTTCACCAAATCCTAGTACAAAGTACCACAGAAGTGTTATAGTTGCTGCCATGAAAAACACCCATTTAAGATGTTCCTTGAGAAACCTACGCACAAACCACAATATTACATAATAAATCATGATGCAGCTTACAAACCAACCACCGCCTTTGATTAGTATTTCTGGCATATCATAACGCTGATCGAAAAATACCGCTGCAATTAGCGCCCATGTAAACACTGTCGGATAGATACGGTTTATTCTTCGTTTATACCAGTTAAAGAAATCCATATCCCGGCCTAAAAATAAGGTGTAACCAGAGCAAAAAAAGAACAGTGCATCACCTATCGCCCCACCAGTGGCTAGATAGGAATAGTCTCCATATAGAATATCCATATGTGAGTTGGTTATCATAATAGCTGCGATACATTTTAGAATGTCAATGCTGATGTCTCTTGGGGAAGCCTTGTACATATGATTATTTCTTGATTTTTGCTAATACTAACAGTAATGAATAGAAATTATGACGCATAGCAAATGTAAATATTCTATGTGGTAAAGGCATTACTGACAGAGGATATGTTTTCCAAATGGGCTTCCAGATAGCGTCTTTACATATTGAAGAAGTAATTTGTTTTTTCTCAATGTTTGTTATGTTAGAATTGAGTATGTTGCATATATAGCTGCGTGTGTAACCGAGGAACATTCTTTGTATCCGTAGTTGTACATTGTCTTCCACTCCTAATCGATGGCAACGGTCGGTTATTTCTATATATAATTGTTTAAAAAGGTTGAATTTTTCTTTTTTTACTGTGTGCGAAATTGAGATCGGATTTGTCCGATAGTTATAGAAGGTTTGTGGTAGTACACATACAATATTACTATTAGCCAATACATCTACATTGAATATCAAGTCTTCGGAAGGTAATATACGTTCTGATACGAATCGTAGATGTTTTTTTTCTATCAAATAGCGACGGTAGAGGACTACTTTAGCGGATACTTGAATAGCGCGCTCCTCGCGTGCATAAGGATCTGAAGCTATTAAATCTTTTAAAAGCGTATGAATTTCATTTTCATTTTTGTAGAGTTTAAATTCTTTTTGATGAGTCACTGTTCCTGCAGGGATACCAGCCATTGTTATTCGTTTTAAGCCTGTAAAAACAGCATCACAGGTATATTTTTGGGCTACATTATACATGGTCATATACATCTCAGAATCTACATAATCATCAGAGTCGCAAAATGCTACATACTCTCCCGTAGCTACGTCTAAACCGCTGTTACAAGCCATACCAAGCCCTGCATTTTTTTTATGAATAACCTTTATGTTAGGGTATTGAGCGGCATAATCATCACATATCTTGGGACAATTGTCAGGAGACCCATCATCAATTAGAATAATTTCTATATCCGATAGTGTTTGTGCAAGAAGTGCCTGTACACATTGGTCTAGATATTTTTCTACATTATATATTGGTACTATAACTGAAACTTTAGGTATCATAGATTATGTTATTTTTTTGGGGGAACGTGGTATTTTCAGTGATTTATATAAATTTGAAAAAAGGATAATGGGTATCCCAGATGAACATAGTACGTCCACTGAAGAATAAGTATTTTACGTAGTAATAAACAAACCAAAGGAGACAGACATAGGCTACTTTTTGGATAGGTTTTAGTTTAATTGTTTTATAGGATACTACTATTGCTAAAGCAAAGTAGCCTACAATATCTAGAGTTTGTCCTATACGATGCAAAATCTCTAGCTTTACGAATATAGACTCTATACACAAACCAATAATAAAGGTATTAAGCATTGTTATCAGAGCATAATGTTTGGGTAACTTTTCTATGATTAGTCTATATCCGAAATACATCAGTGCAGAAGAGCCTATCACTTGAATAATTTCCACGATGAAATTTTTATCATACTGATCGTTTTCACCCTTTTCTGAAAACCAATAGTCAGCATTCTTCACATATTCTGCTGCACGTTCGTTTGTGTCTGCTGCAAAGCTTAAAATGGGTTCCAACCAATTGAAATTAAAGATATGTGGTAATATGTAGACACACGCAACATATATCGGTATGGCAAACTGTGGCTGGAAAGGTTTACGCCAAAATATATAGAGGGTGGTGATTACAAATAAGCTTATAATATTGCCAGTATGTATGGCTAATGTTAGTATAGCAAATATTATGCAGTATATTAATTTTTTATGGTTATGCAATATATCCTTTGGCTTGTTAAATTTCAACTTAAAGAGATATTTCAAATATAGGAAGAAAAAAGAGTAGCTGAATGCCTGGCGTATCATGCTTTCTTCGAAGTTCATGAAGCCTATCAGGAATAGCGGGAACATATATTTGGCATACGTGCGATAGTCTTTCATAAAAATCATGGCACACAATGCAAATGTGAACGCATACACCATAAAACAACTATACTCATTGATACCAACTATTCTGAGTAACTCGTTAATGACTGAGAAAAATGGATTTTCGACATGCAGGCTACCTTCACGGAAAATTCTGGAGTACGCAAAGTAATCATTTCCTCTGGCAAATCGGCAACCTTGTACAATAGAGAATAGGATTACGCACAATCCGGCATTATGCCAGTAATCCATGCTTTGCGAGATATTTCTACCGGCTTTCCAGAACGTATATAATAACAGTAAATTTAGTAATATGAAGTCAAGGTTCAAATTCATTATAGTGCGCTTATTTGTCTCACAAACTTCTCAATAGTAAATTGTGATCCCATATTAGCTGCCGATTGTTGCATTGTATTCAATCGCGCTCTATCTGCTTGTAGTGCGGTAATAGCCTGAGAGAAGTCTTCTACATTAGAGTTATTACAAAATATAGTGTTACTATCATCACAATAGTCTTTGATGGAACCAACATTGCTACAAATCATAGCTAAACCCATAGCTAATGATGTGACGATCACATTACTACCTACGGTATCTTCCATGACATTAAGCGATATATCGGCATTGGCCATGTGCTGTCGTAACTCGGATTCCTCAACAAATGGGATGAGTTCAACATTTGTGTTTTTAAGAAAATAGGATGACAAATTATTTACTCCTTGGCAAATAGTAAAATTGACATTAGGGTTATTATCAACAATTGTTTTTAGTAGTTTGAGGTTTCGCATCTGATTACCCATGGCTATTACACGGATATTCTTATGCAAACGTACAGGCCTTTTGTTATGGTAATATTCATCCACATAATGAAAGGTGGTAACAACTTTATCTTCAGGTAGTCCCTTGGTAATAAGGTATTTGGTTAATGAATGGCCAAGAGTAAGAAATTTATCGATGCAGATTGTCCATTCATCAAATGTTTTCTTGTCTGAGAATCCTTTTTCCAACCGGCTTGGAACAAGGTGAACCATTGCATAGAGAGGTATGTTGGATTTATATCTTTTCACTTTTTGTGCAAAATGGAGCATGGGAAAAAATTTTTCCATGTATTCCATTAGAATTATTTTATCTCCTTTCCGTAGCTTTGATATCATACGATTGTACAATTTTTTCGTGTGTAGTTTGTGCTTGTATTGAGCAAAGCGATATTGTAAGCTTGCTATGATTCGAATGGAGGATTTTGACCTGTCATTCCAAAAGGCAGGAATAACAAGGCTTTTATAGCTTTCAGGATACATCTCCTGAATTTGGTTGCATAAGTATTTTATACCTGCATGATTATTGCTGGTATTTGACCAGTCCTGGCAAATGAGATATATCATATTTTCTTTATAATTTTTGCAGGTACACCCGCTACTATACAGTTGTTTGGTACGTCTTTTATTACAACAGCGTTGGCTCCGATGATGACATTATTTCCAATAGTGACACCACCTATAACTTTGGCTCCACAACAAATTTCTACGTTGTCACCTATTATAGGAGCCTGAAAAGTATGGTCATACCCAATGGTGACTTGCTGATATATTTTGCAATTCTTTCCTATTCGTTTAGCTGATATAATAGTGGCAAAACCATGCTGTATGATAAGTCCGCTATCCACATCGGAGCGAGGAGTGGTAATATATAAATTTGTCATGCGGGGAAAAATCCACTCTATCAGATGGTGGAGATATCCTATGCGGTAGTAGAATAGGTTGCGGAACTCCTTGAAGCCTATAAATAAACTACACATGTTCCATAATGTGAAGTTCTTATGTTGCCACTGACACCAAGCTTGTCCATCAACTTGAATCTTGTGCATATCTTTGCTTACTTTGAAGAGTAGCCAAAAAAGCGGAAAGGCGCAAAGTGTTTTGATTGTATTCATTTGTATTTGTGTAGGGCCTTTTTTGTTTTATTATACAATAATGTTAGAAGGATTGCTATTGTAAGTTGTACTATAACTGCTAATAACCATGTATGTTTATTCACGGTAAATATATGACCTTGTAGTATCATGAGGATGGCATGGATGCCAAATATATAAAGTGAATTGCGTCCTAGCCAATTTAGTTCATTAGAAATTCTGTTAAAATGATTATTTAACCATTGTGCGAAGTTATAGACTACCCATGTACCTCCAGCAGCTCCTATTACATTTAATGGCCAAAAACCATAAGAAAAATCTGCCATACTCATATAGCTAAATAGAAAGGCGAGAAGCCAAAATGTTGTCAAAACTACTGTAGAAATTCGACGTGTAGATTTCTGATGTTGAGCATATTGATGTCCAATCATATAGAAGATGACAGCTTGTCCTCCTTCGAAGATGCCAAAAGGTAGATTTATGATATGTCCACCTAAATAGACTGATATCATTGATATTAGTGTGGCCCACAGAGGTGAGTATTGCAGTCTTGAAATAATATTATAGATTATTCTGCACCAAAACATAGCAGGCAAGAACCAAAGAATTGCTACGGGAGGAATATTCCCCCAGATAAGTGTCTTGTTGAAATAGCCATCTGCGAATATTATCATTTTTAAGCATTGCAATAAATTAGTTCCCATTGTTTCGCTACCCATATCTAAATGGCCAGTTATTAAAATGAAGATTGTCTGTAAGGTACAAAATATAAGATAGGGCAATAGTAGTTGACGAGAAATCCGTCGTAGTAATTGAGGTAGAGATGTGTAATGAAAAAAATATCCACTTGCCAAAAAAAATAGCGGCATATGGAAAGAATAGAGCAATCCTCTCAGAAGCCAAATTTGTGTGAGGTGAGCTATAATCACAGCTAAAATTCCGATACCCTTAAGTATATCTATATTGGGATTGCGTTGCATACTGTATTCTTAATGTTGCTTATCATGTTATTTGTAATATAGTTTTAATAACTTACGGTATACTGGTATTAGAAAATACATTTTTAGAATAATCAATATAAGTGCAGGTTTGTAGAATTTATAAGGGCATATTTTGATGTTTGATAGATGGATGTCGCGGTATAAAACTTTGTTTTTTGTGATGAAGTTATTGCTCCCATTTATCAGTAAATAACCTAAAGTCACAAGTTTTTGATACATGAAGGAATATAAAACGTCTTTGTCTGTAATATATTTTTGTTTGAAGGTGTCCATCTCATGAAGTAACAAGTATAGATCTTCTTGATATGAACATTTCATTAAATTATTAACGTATGAATATTTATTGTCCATCCAATAATTATATAAGGGATCATTCACAAATGCTACTTTATTAGCATGAAACATTATTGGGTACATAATGGACGAGTCTTCACGGAGATCAAGTCCTGGCGTGATACGAATATTATGTTTTATAAGTAGATCTCGACGAATGAGTTTGTTCCAAAGCTGTCCTGTTATTTTGTTTTCCATAAGGAGCTTGAGGCATTCTATATTATTTGTACTTTGCGGAACTTTTATTATCTCGTGAGTAATAAAGTTTGTTCTTTTATAGTTGCATATTGTGATGTCAGCGCCACTTTTTACTGCTTTGTTATAAAGTAACTCTAACCACCTTGGTTCAACCCAGTCATCAGGATCAGCGTGGATGATATATTCAGCTTGTGCTTTATCTATGCCTAATTGGCGAGCTGTACTGACTCCGCCATTATCTTTATGGTAGACATGAATTCGTGTGTCATGACTTGCATATTCATCGCAGATTGCACCAGAAGCGTCAGGGCTGCCATCGTCAATTAGCAACAGTTCAAAGTATATAAATGTTTGGTTAATGATGCTGTCTAGGCATCTTCGGATGTATTCTTCTGCTCTGTATACTGGAATGATTACTGATATTTTAGGGTGAATCATATCTGTTGATTTTGTTTAAATACTTGTTTCAGTTTGTTGATAGCTCGTATACATAAGTATATTATCATCATTCTTCTTCTTGCAGTTTTGAAATTGTAGCCACGAAGAACTAATGTTAGGCCATAGTAGTTGGATTTTTCATAATCATGTCCATATTTAGTTATATACCAATCATTGATTTCAGGAAAAAGAGAACGAATTGCTTGTTCATTAAGCAATTGGTTACGAAAGGCCGTAACAAGGGTTATACCTTTTAGTTCATTAAGTTCCGACAGGTGTTCTGATGACATTTCTGTCTGCATAAGTCTGCAAAAGTCTATCTGTGCCTGAAGACCACGCATATCAGTGTGGCGTACCATACTATTATCGTTTGTATAAAAGTCGTAGTGATATAATGCGTGGGGTACATAAGCTAATTTACATCCATGTAGCAGAATGGAACAGCAGATATAAAGATCTTCCCAACATATCATTTTTTCCGGGAAATGTAGTTGGTATTTATGGTAAAGTTCGGTACGTATAAGCTTGTTACATAAACTGCCATGGCGTTCCTGCTGAAGGAGTTGGTGCATGAAACTGCTGGAGTCTAATAATTGTGGCTTTTGACAATTGTGTATCTGACGGTTAGGGTATTCCATCATAAAGTCGCATATGACCATGTCAGCTTGTTCTTTGACAGCTTGTTGGTAGAGTTCTTCTAGTGTATTACTGTCAATCCAATCATCTGGATCTACATGAATAGAGTATTCGCCTCGCGCCTGTTGCATACCAAATTCACGTGCGGAAGCAACGCCTCCGTTTGGTTTGTGGAAAGCTTTTATTCGGGACTTGTAGGCGGAAGCATATTTTTCACATAACTCACCGCTATGATCGGGACTTCCGTCATTCACCAAAAGGAGTTCCCAATCAGTAAATGTCTGGGTAATGATACTATCTACACATCGGTGTAGATAGGACTCTGCCATATAAACTGGTATGATAATAGATATTTTAGGCGAACTCATAAAGATTAATGCTTTAAGATTGAAAGGAATATTAAGAGCACATGGGCCAGCGTGTAATGTTTGCTTTTTACCAAGTAATGTATCAGACGCATCTTGTAGGAATACGAGAGTAACTGATTGGTTGGTATAGTAAAAAAATGATGGAGACGGTGCATGAAGAGTTTACCTGCACAATATTCTTTACCAACATAGAGCGTTTCCAGTTCCACGATACCCCAAAAGATATAGCTAAGTTTATGGTTGGCAAAAAAATGCTCTGGTGGTAATACATCGTGTGTGCGGGTATACATCTCGAAGGTGTCGTAATCTCTGAATTTTTCATATAATCCTTTTAGCATGGCTACATGATAGCCACGATAAGTCAGGTCTATCTGACAGTTAAAGTGTTGATTTATATCATGCAGCGTCGTAATTTCTGCTTTATCTAGATATTCTACTTCTTGTCGTGTTAGTACATACTTCTTATAGCCACCCCACACGCCGTCATAAAAGTAGCTGTTTGACGCCACTACCTTTATGGAAGAGCAATAGAGCAGGTACTTATAACAAAAAATAGTGTCCTCACCTAAACGAATTTCGGGATCAAAGCGGTGTTGGTGTTTTTGGATAATATCACGACGAAAGAGTTTGCACCAAGGGGAATAAAGTAAATAGTCATTCTCTACGATGGCTTGTATATTTTTACTAAGGTCATCTCCAATGAGGTATTGAGGTTCTGGTGTGAAGTCTATTCCCATGGAACTACGAAAGCCACATAATACTAAGTCTGCTTCCTGGCCTTCTACCAATTTCTGAAGGTAGTCCGGCTTTACATAGTCATCTGCATCGATAAAAGTTATGAACTCTCCCTTGGCTATCTCAATTCCTGCATTTCTGGCCGAACTGACACCACCGTTTTCTTTGTGTACGGCATGAATGTGAGCTTTGTTCTTTGTAAAGCTATTACAAATATCCCATGTGTTGTCTGTACTCCCATCATCTACCAAAATAAGCTCCCAGTCTGTGAAAGTTTGAGCCAATAGATTACGCACACATCGGGTTAGTTTTGATGCAACTGAGTAACAAGGAACTATAATAGAAACTTTCATGACTAAAAAATGTCTTTTTGAAATATTGATGCTTATTGTTCTTGTCCTTCGTGTAATGACTGTCTTAAAAAATCACATGACTGTTTTCTCAAATACTCCAGCCTTTTATTCGCTTGTCTGAAATCAATTAGACTTATTTCAAACTGTTCGCCGGGGCATACTAAACGCTCGGTGAGATTTACTGACTCAAGGAGGGAAGCTGAACGGGAATCAAAATCATCTCCAAGAGAAAAAGTATAAAATGGGCGATTGAAAATAAGTGAGAAAGCGGTTCCATGGAATGAGGTGGTGACTACATAGGTTGCATATCGGATGTAAGTGACAAAATCTGCAGGTGAGGCCGTTTGATACTTAGTGGAATAATGACAGTCGATACGTGCTGTCAGTTCTACTACTATACCTCCAATAGATTGGGCTATTTCGAAAGCTTTCATCCGGACTGCTGGGTTTTCACGAACTTGATATAATACAACGTAAGGACGATTTTCAGGGCATTTGCCTATTAGTGGATTCCAAGCTGTCGCATCTAATAAGAGTGTCGGGTCAAGTACTTGTCGGATGGGTTGGCTGACGAGAGGCTGTAGTATGGGAATAAGTGATGATTCACGTACAGAGAGAGCATCGAAACAGTTAAGAACACGAGTTAGGTATTCTGCTTCTTGTGTAGATAATTTGCTGATTTCCATGCTGGGTGCATACGCAATGAACCGACTCTTTCCTTTAGGAAAACAAAAATCGCAGAAATAGACATCATGAAAGCCATTAGTGAGTTGGGGATTCCAAATCTGATCACTGCCTACAATATAAGCATCATAGCTTTGTGGTATATTAGTACGAGTAGCCGGTATAGACATGTAGAGGTGGCGATTGTGAAAATCGGAAAATGCGGCACAACGCTTGTTGAAAAGATAATAGTTATAATAGATACTCTTCATTGTGCGTACAGGATTTTTCCCTATACAGGGGCGTAGATTGTGACGACGGTATTGCTTTTGATAGAATGCCGGTCTGTAGTCAATCACTTCTACGTTGTATCCTTTTTTTGAGAGGAACTGTTGGAGAGCGTAGCATTGTAGCATGGCACCATAATTATGAGCATCATGAAAAGTAAGTATTCCTATTTTCATGTAAACCGTTTTTTGAGAGTTAGTAAAATCATATAAAAGCGATTTTTCAAGAGATCTTGATGTGTGATCCTATAGTATTTGTTCATTATTTGAAAGAAAGGCATTGAAGCATAATCCTGCCAGAATGTAGCTTTGTTGACTGGTTCGGGTACAGGACGCTTTAGATTAGGTTGTATGCATTCTTTGATGTTGCTTTCCAGATAATTGAAGTCATCTTTTATATGATTCCATACGATTTCAGCTTTAGTATTATTAAGCATAATAAGTGAGATCCCTCTACTATCAGTGAACTGAGGATGATGTTTCTCGATTCCCCAAAAATCACCTATAGTGATATCGCCAGGGCGCAGATAGTTGGTAAAACGGCAGGCATGGCATGAAGGACGTGTTGTGAGATGGCTATAAAAGATGTCATTCCAAAGACGAGAAAGTACTGTATTGAACTGGCTGGCATTCTTGCCAAAGAAAAGGCGAGAATTCTGATATCCCCAACCAAAAGTCTTGTCTTTCATAAAAATACCTGTGAAATGAAAATCTGAGTTTTGACGAATAAAATTGAGGTAGTCATGAAACACTCGGGGTGAGGGTACTCCATGACAGAGGATATCTACAGTGAGTAGGTTGTCGTAGGATCTCTGTAAGTATCCTTTGAGTCCTTCCACTTGGCAAGGAGTACCACTGAAGAGAACGAAACGTTGCTCTTGGAGATAAAACTTAACTTGTTGATAAATACCTGTTAAATTACTTTGCACATATTTGGACCCTCTGAATTTCAGTGTGTCTTCTTGGGTTTCTGCTCTGCGATGAACTACTACAAAATTGTCATCATATATAGCTCCGAATATTACACCGGCTTGCTGAAGGGCATAGTCTGTAAGGGAGGCAAATACACCGCCACTGGAGGAGGATATCCAAGTTTTTTCATTACGATGATGAAGGGCGAGAATATGGGGATTTACATTTTCTTTATTGCTTATAGCATCATATCGGAACACTGGACAAACTTTATTGCAAAGGCCACAATCGATGCATTGTGTAGTGTTGATATGTGGATAAAGGAATCCTTGTTCATCCTCTTGCATAATAATAGCACCCTTATTACAAACGGAGGCACAGGCCGTACACCCGCAACAGTCGTATTTGGAAGTAAGTGTTATCACGTTAGCTGATGTATTTAGATACAAAATGGTTCCATATATAGAGTCGTATCTTGTCTATTAAAATAGCAGCTGTAAAGAACGTTAACAATAGACCCGTGATTGCCAACAGGCATGATATACCATTGTAGGTAATTGCCAGTTGTTGGATGTGTGGTTTCATAAAGTATTCCCATATGAAGAAATGGAATAGATAAACTGCAAAACAGGACGCCGCAATCCAATTGATTCCTGTGTTTTGAAAAGCGAACCTATTAAAGAAAAGGAGCAGATAAAGTGCACCTGCTATCACTAATGGGCTCGTATAAGTCCAAAACATACAAAAATATCCAACTTTGTCAAAGTAGCATGTAATGATTAGCATTATAGCTGTAAAAAGAGACAAACTTATGTACATAAGGAAATTCTTACTTTTTGACCACTGCGCATAAGATGGTTGATAGATGCGAATGTAGCGCGCTAAAAGATACAGCCCCATAAAAGAGAAGGCAGAATATCCTTTTTCAAAATAGGGAGCCCCATTGGAAAACCAGCCATATATGGTCTGGAAGATGAAAAAAGAGAGCAGTACTGTCTTAAATGTTCTTTTGTCAGTTTTTTCAACGAAGGCATTGAGGATGGGAGCCATAATAAACATACCTAAATAACACTTCACAAACCAAACATTGTTAGTGAGCATTAAACATTTTTTTATACCACTTATCGATAATGGTTCAATGCCAATCAATACTGTAAAAGTATAGATACCAATTAAAAAGAATGCACACTGAAAAAGCAGATTGCAGAGACTTTTAATGTGGAAGTTTATGCCAAACCAGCCTGATAATAAGACGAAAGTGTTGACACAGACGATAGCAAATGCTTCTATAATAATTCGAGATACAGAAAATAAGGGAAGAACTGTCATTTCTGTCTTGTCAGGCATACCAAGAGCCTGAAAATCGGCATGTACTACTAAAACGAAAAACATTGAAAGCAAACGTAACAGCTCCAGATTGGAAGAACGAGCTTTTTTAACTGTGAAATTATTGACTAAGGACATATTATTTATAGCGTTTTGATACTTTGTTCACTATTACCTTAACTTTACTAAATACCATGACACGCTCTTCACGACTGCAACCAATATATAAAATAGAGAGAAGTGTACATGAAAATGAAACTACACTTATGAGAATAAAAGTATAAATATTTTCTTCAAGTATAAAGTGTAGGTACAGGGGGAGTATAGAGGCTGTGATGGTAATAAATATTACATTGAAATATACCTTTTTAAGGAAGGAGCGAGCAGGAAAGCGTATTATATTACGTAACATAATAACACGGGCCATTTCGCATATTATAGATATGATAATAGCTATTATCACAACTGATTCTGGAATACATCCTAAACGAAGGCAGATATAAGATAAAGGTAAATTGACCAGATTAAGTCCACCGACTATAATTTGAAATTTTTTGATCTTACCAGTAGCCAGCATGGCGTTTATTAGAGGATTGGCTAAAGATTCACTCATAGTGAAGAATAGGACAAGCTGTACGAATAGTACAGTATGTTTTGGTACTTGCCCCAACCATAATTGAAGAATGAAATGGGTGTTACTGATGATGGGTAAGGCAAGGATAAGTAAAATGTAATAAGAAAGTCGTGCACCTTGAAAGATGAGTTGCATCATGTAATCATAGTTGCCGGAAGCATAACTTTTTGTAATTTGCGGATTGAGTGCTGTCTGAAAGTTGGAAACAAAACCACTGACTGCATTGTTGACTTGCATGGCAACTCCACGAGCTGCATTTACGGCTGGTCCACAAAACATATTGATGACAATGTTTCCGCCTTGGTCACGGAGAATAGCTGCTATAGAGCCGATAAAATTCCAACCGGCGAAACCGAACATATTTTTGAGTAAAGACTTATCAAAAACGAAATGGTAAGTACATTCCTCAAAATGGCGTTTACAATAAAAAATATATATGCTTTGTATGATGGTAGAATTGAATACAATGAAGCCTGCGAACCAAATTAGTTTATCTATCGGAGCTATAGAAATGGTTAGGGCGACAGCCAGTTTCCCTATGACATCAAAAATACTGATATAGGCAAAAGCTGACATTTTTTCGTGCGCTACTATTGCTCCGGTATAGGGAATACTCATTAACGAAAGTGCAAAAGATATAATAGAGAACTGATAAATGATATTGGCGGCAAGCATACGTTCTTCGGGTATTACCATTTTGTTATTTAGAAACCAAAGTCCAATGGTTTCGGCAAGAATAACCACGATGATAACCAGAAAAAACTGTATAGAAACAGCTGTTGAAAATACTTTTTTTAGTTTTTCTTTATTTTCTGTTCCAAGTTCAAAGGTGATAAATCTGCTGATGGATGACACCAGAGATCCCGATATAATGGAGAACATAGCGACAAGGCCGCCTACTACATTGTATATACCGAAATCCTCTATACCTAATGCATTTAGGTTGACACGACTGGTATATAAGCTAACCAGCATTAAAAAGAGCATTCGAAAATACAATAACAATGTATTTTGGGCTATGCGTTTGTTATTTTGAGAATCGCTTGGCATATGATATTAGTGCTCTTTACGTAGCTGAGTAAAATTTAGGCAGCCTCCATTTGGGATAGTTTTCCCATAAAATAGGGTTTGCTTAGCTGTGTTAATAGAGGGATTTTATTGAGGGGGCTACTGATCTATTCAAAGTTTCAATATTGTATTTCAGCGGATGGAACATGTTCATCTCACCGCCTCCATCTTTCCCACTCTCTCCACGAACCCCACCGGCATATCCACATGGGCGCAGCCCAGCATATCCAGCCTTACCGCCACCTTGCTTTTCCCGTTGATGGTCACCAGTTCGCCTTCCAGTCCAGAGAGGGGGCCTTTGATGACCCGCACTTGTTCGCCGGGGGCGAGGGGGGAGGAGCACACTTCGATGGCTTCCTCGGAGTAGTCGAGCATGAAGCGGAAGCGCTCCATCTGCTCGTCGGGGATGACGGCGGGGGTGCTTTGTCCGCGCAACACCATGTAGCGGCTGACGGACGAGAGAGTCAGCACTTCGGCCCGTTCTGCCGGGTCGACGTGTACGAAGATCATCATCGGGATGACTACGCGCTCTATCTTTTTGCGGCGGTCGCTCCATTGATGGATTTCTTCCTGCACGGGCAGGAAACTTTCGATGCCCATTGCCGTCAGGCGGTCACGGGTTTTCTTTTCGTGATAGAGACGGACGTAGGCGGCAAGCCAGGATTTCATGTCGGTTGGGGAGTATGGTTTGAGAAAGTGGGAGGGTCGCTCCCGGATACGCTACGCGGTTACCTGTCACAGTTGTCTGCTTGGGTAAACCCTGTCTCTTATACACATCTCCGAGCCCACGAGACCGGAGCCTATCTCG